>Ga0184632_10000189_pt1 | contig 21774 bp, 26 predicted proteins | sample PLM31_50_b1_FD_133153 | JGI IMG/M metagenome (GOLD analysis project Ga0184632, IMG submission 133153) | Groundwater sediment microbial communities from an aquifer in East River, Colorado, USA - PLM3-1_50_b1 | ecosystem: Environmental > Terrestrial > Soil > Riparian zone | place: USA: East... | reverse complement strand
GCGAGAGGATGATTCCTGCACGAGTCGAGGGTGAGGACGTCGAAGTGGACCTCGGTCCGGTCGAAGTCGGACGTCCCGAAGCACTCGAGGTCGACGGGGAGCGACTCGAGTTCACACCAGTCTCCGTCGGGAATCCGCACGCCGTCCTCCGCCGTGAGCCCGTGCAGCAGGAGTTGCTCCGTCTGGGCCCTCTCATCGAGCTTCACGAGCGCTTCCCGGGCCGCACGAATGTCCAGTTCGTACGAGCGGACGGATCCAACGACCTGACCGTGCTCGTCTGGGAGCGCGGGGTGGGGGCGACCCTCGCCTCGGGATCGAGCGCCGCCGCCGCGGCCGCTGCGGCGATCGCCCACGGTTGGTGTGAGACCCCGGTGCGCGTCCATCTTCCGGGTGGAACGCTGAGCGTCGACGTCCGCGAGGGGCGGGCGATCCTCACCGGTCCGGTCACGGAGGTCTTCCGCGGCGAGACCGTCTGAGGCTACCACCGGGCCCCTCCACGACCGGATCACGCGCCCAGAACATCGCCGTAGACGCCCCACCGCCGGTCCGAGGTCGTGCGTGAACGGCGCGCCTCGACGACTCCGATCAGGTCGCGATCTCGAACTCCCGCAGCACGTCGTTGAGCGATGTCTTGAGGTCGGTCGAAGCACTCCGCTCGCCGACGATCAGCGCGCAGGGAAGGTCGTATCGCCCGGCCGGGTAGTCCTTCGGCCGCGTCCCGGGCAGCACGACGGAGCGCGGCGGGACGTAGCCGCGGTGCTCGATCGGCTCGGGTCCCGTCACGTCGATGACGGGGATCGACGCCGAGAGGACGACGTTCGGGGCGACCACGGCTCCTTCGCCGACGACCACACCCTCGACGACGACCGCGCGCGAGCCGACGAACGCACCGTCTTCGACGATGACCGGCTGAGCCTGCGGCGGCTCGAGTACGCCGCCGATGCCGACTCCTCCGGAAAGGTGGACATCCGCACCTATCTGGGCACAGGAGCCGACGGTGGCCCATGTGTCCACCATCGTCCGCGGGCCGACCCAGGCGCCGATGTTCACGAACCCGGGCATGAGGACGACCCCTTCGGATAGAAAGGAGCCGTAGCGCGCGACTCCCGGAGGTACCACACGAACGCCTCGCACGGCGTAATCGGCCTTCACCGGGATCTTGTCGAGAAAGTGCAGCCCGCCGACATCCATGGGCTCGACCTTCCGCAGGCGGAAGTAGAGGAGGATCGCCTTCTTCGTCCATTCGTTTACGACCCAGCCGTTCTCGGCCGGCTCGGCGACCCGCGCTTCACCGCGGTCGAGCAGCGCGATCGCGTCTTCGATGGGAGCAGGATCGAGCTCGCCGGACTCCCAGAGCTCATCGATACGCCGAGCGAGCTCCATCACGCGGCATCTTCACCGATCGAAGTCCCGAGGAACCGGTCGAGCGTCTCGTAGGCTTGGACGAGCGCGGCGATCTCGACGAGCTCGTCCTGTCGGTGGGCGTATGCGGTATGGCCGGGGCCGAAGTTCACGGCGTCGATGCCTTTCGCCGTGAAGTCGGCGACGTTCGTCCAGGCCTGCTTGGGCTCGATCGCCAGGTCGCCGGCGGCGCGGAGAGCGCGCACGAAGGATGAGTCCGTGACGACCCGTGCAGGGGCAGCGTTGCTCGAGATCTCGAGCGTCGCTCCCGCAGGCGTGAGCGAGCGAAGGTACGCCTCGGCCTCCTCCGTCGTTCTGTCCGGCGGATATCGGAGATTGACCGTCGCGGTCGCCTCGCCGGGAATGACGTTGTCGGCGATCCCGGACTCGAGCCGCGTCACGGACAGGACCTCCTTGAACTCGAGGCCCCCGGCCAAAGCAGTTCGTGGCGCGAGCTTCAGAAGTGGGCAGAGGCCCGCGACGGCGTGCTCGATCGCGCTGTCGGCGAGCCACGGCCGCGCCGAGTGACCGCTCGTCCCACGAAAGACGAGACGACCGATGACGTTCCCGAGGCAGCCGGCCTGGATCCGTCCATCGGTCGGCTCGAGGACAATGGCCAATACCGTGTCGCGGATCGCGCTCGAGCCTGCCAGGAGCGCCGGGAGCGGATTGTGCTCCGACGGCAGCTCCTCGCGACCGAAGAGGACGAGCCCGACGTCGTACGGCCCAGGCGCGCGCGCAGCGAGATCGCGCACGAGCTCGAGGGCGACGGCGACACCGCCCTTCATGTCGCTCGCCCCGAGCCCGTGAACGGCGCCATCGCGTATCTCCCCGGGCAGGTTGTCCTGCGCGGGCACCGTGTCGTAGTGCCCGACGAGGAGCACGAGCGGCGCGTCACGGCGGTTCAGCGGGACGAAGAGGAACGCCTCGTCGCCCGCATACTCCGGAGCGAGTCCAGGCGGAACGAGCGGCAGGAGGTGCGCGCGAATCGCCTCCTCGCTCCCACTCACGGACGGGATGTCGACCAGCTCCAGCGTCCGCGCGGCGAGGCGATCGGCGAGCGCGGTCACCGGCCCAGCCTACCGCGGCATAATCCCCGCGTGACCGCGCGCCAGCCCGATCCCGCACCAGGGGCGGAGCCGGAGCGCGGGTTCGTCCTCGGCGTCTTCCCCAAAGGTGTCGGCGCGGAAGCCGAGCTCGCCGAGCTCCGTGAGCTTGCGCGCACGGCGGGCGTGACCACCGTGGCCGAGCTCGTACAGCACCGCGCTCGCCCCGATCCGCGTACCTTCGTCGGAAAGGGCAAGCTCCGAGAGCTTCAGCAGGCCTACGCCGATGCGTCGGCGGAGGTGCTGCTGGTCGACGAGGAACTGAGCCCGACCCAGCAGCGCTCGCTCGAGGACGCGCTCAAGGCCCGGGTTGTCGACCGAACGCAGCTCATCCTCGACATCTTCGCCCAGCACGCCCGAAGCGCGGAGGGGAAGCTGCAGGTCGAGCTCGCGCAGCTCGAGTACAACCTCCCGCGCATGCGAGGCATGTGGCAGCACCTCGAGCGCCTCGGCGGAGGCGTCGGGACGCGTGGGCCGGGGGAGAGCCAGCTCGAGAGCGATCGCCGGCTGGCGCGCACGCGCGTCTCGCTCGTGAAGCGACGCTTGCGGACGCTCAGCGGCCAGCGGGCGACGCGCCGCAAGGAACGCAGCCGTACGAGCGTTCCGACGATCGCGCTCGCCGGCTACACGAATGTAGGGAAGTCGACGCTGCTGAACGCACTCACCGGAGCAGGGGTGTCCGTCGACGACCGCCTCTTCGAGACGCTCGACCCGACGACGCGTGCGTTGGAGTACGACGGGAAGCGCTATCTCGTGACGGACACCGTCGGGTTCATCAGACGTCTTCCGACGCAGCTCGTCGAGGGATTCTCGGCGACGCTGGAGGAGACGTTGGTTGCCGACCTCGTCCTGCACGTCGCGGACGCATCGCTCCAGGAGGACCGCCTGCGCGAGACGATCGACGCGGTGCACGCCGTCCTGGTGGAGATCGGCGCCGACGATATCCCGCTCGAGCTCGTGCTCAACAAGATCGACCTCGTCGACCCGCTTGCTCGCCGCCGCGTCGCACACCTCTTCCCGCGCGCGCTGCAGCTCTCGGCGGCCTCGGGAGAGGGGCTCGACCTGCTGAAAGCGTGGATCGCCGAGCTCTTCTCCGACCGATTCGAAGATGTACGCCTCCTTGTCCCGTACTCCGACGGCCGGGCCCTCACCGAGCTCTACGGGCTCGGTGCTCCCATCGCGGAGCGTCGCGATACGCCCGAGGGCGTGCGTGTCCGTGCGCGCCTCCCGCGACCGGAGGTCGCGCGGTTCGCCCGCTTTCTCGTTGCCGGAGAGCAGGGGCAGGAAGCCTCGGCATCGTGATCGAGGTACCGGTTCGTCGTCTGCGCGAGGATGCCGTCCTGCCGGTGAACGCGTACTCAGGGGATGCCGGCCTCGACCTCGCCGCGTGTGAGGGCACGACGCTCGGCCCCGGTGAGCGGGCCACCGTCCCGACGGGAATCGCGGTCGAGATCCCCGCGGGTCATGCCGGCTTCGTGCTGCCTCGATCGGGACTCGCGGCCCGTCACGGGATCAGTGTCGTGAACTCGCCGGGGCTGATCGACTCCGGCTATCGCGGTGAGATCCGCGTCGTTCTCCTGAACAGCGATCGGCACAACGCGTTCACCGTCGAGCCCGGGATGCGGGTCGCCCAGCTCGTGATCGCGCCCGTTGCCGTCGTGCGTCTGGTCGAGGTGGACGAACTCGCGCTGAGCGAGCGTGGCGGGCAAGGCTTCGGATCCTCGGCGCACTAGCGTGTTGGAGCCACGAATCCGGGTCTCGGCGATCCTCCGGTGGCGGGGCCGCATCCTCCTAATCCGTCACGAAAAGGGGAAAGAGGAGGTGTGGTTGCTCCCCGGAGGAGGGGTACGAACGGGCGAGAGCCTGATCCGGGCGCTCCGGCGAGAGCTGTGGGAGGAAACCGGTCTCTTCCCCGAAAGTGCAGAGGTGCCGCTCGAGGGCCCCGTCGCGCTCGTGGACTCGATCTCACCGGAGCGGTGGTCGAAACGCAAGCACGTCGTGCACGTCATCTTCGCGGCAGACGTCTCCGGCTCGCTCGAGGACGTCACCTCGCAAGATGCAGCAGTGCGGGGCCACCGAGCGTTTCACTTCCACGAGCTCGACTCGATCGCACTCCATCCGCCGATTCACCGGTTCCTCCAGCGCTGGCAACCCGGCGATCCTGCCGTCTACCTGGGTGAGATGTGGCTGCCATAGCGGAACGCGACATCGACACACTCTTGGCACGATCCGCGCACCACGCGACACGATTTCGTCGTTACGCTGACAGCGGGTGGTGGGCTGGGGTGCCCCTCGGGAATATCGTTCTTAGCGCTGACCGCCGCGCTTTCGAGCCCGCTCTGCCGACACCCGAAACGCCTCCGCCGCGAGCTCGTCGTCGAGGGGCTCCAGCGGCTGCGCCTCTTCACCTGTGGCATGCGCGAGAGCCTGAGCCAGAAGCCAGTCCGCCAGCCAGGGGTTCCGGGGAAGCAATGGCCCGTGGAGGTACGTCCCGAGCGCACGACCACTCCTACAGCCCTCGAAGCCCGACTCGCCGTCGTTCCCGAATCCGTGAACGACCCGTCCGAGTGGAGTTGCACCGCGATCGAGAAGCGTCCTTCCCGCATGGTTCTCGAAACCGGCTAGCCGATGCGGCTCGCCCGGGTCGAGCTCGCATTCGAGCAGCACGTCGCCGATCATCCGCGTCGTGCCCGCCACCGTCTCGAGCGGAAAGAGGCCGACGCCGCCCATGAACGAGCCGTCGCGACCGCGGTAACCCCGTCCAAGGAGCTGATACCCGCCGCACACGGCGAGCACCGCGACGCCGGCCGAGTGCGCGGATCGAATCGCCTCGCCCTTGTCGACGAGGTCGGGAGCAATGAGCGCCTGCTCACGATCCTGGCCGCCGCCGATGTAGAGGAGGTGGTATGCGTTGGAGTCGAACGGGTCTCCGACGCCGACGGGACGAACATCGAGCCCGTGACCGCGAAGCGCCGCGCGTCTCGCGAGAACGGCGATGTTTCCGCGGTCCGCGTAGATGTTCAGGTACCCCGGATAGAGATGACCGACGCTGATCCTCACCGTCGTTCGCCCTCCCAGTACGGGCGCACGAGCCCGCGCGCCGTGAGAATCTCGCGCAGCGCCAGCATTGCGGTGTACGTCGGGAGAACGACGAGCTCGGTGCCGGCGTCGATGAGCTCCAGGCCGCGGTCGAGCGCTCGCTCGAGCGACGGCTCGACCTCGAGCCGATCCTCGGAGAGACCGCCGTACGCGAGCCGCAACCCGAGCTCGGCGGCGCGCTCGCCGGTCGCCACGACCTGTCCCGCGTGCTCGAGGACCGGCTCGAAGTCGACGTCCCAGATCCACGAGACGTCCTGGCCGTCCGCGATCGCGTCGTTGAGCGCGATGACGAGCACCGGGGGCACGCCCGTCTCGAGAGTGCGGAGCACCTCGTTGGCCCCGGCCGGGTTCTTGACGAGAAGCATGACGACGGTCTTTCCTCCGGTCGGGATCCGCTCGAACCGCCCGAAGGCCGCGCTGAAGGCCTCGAGACCGGCGCGAACCTCTGACAGCGACGCGCCGAGCGAGATCGAGAGCGATGCCGCTGCCGTGGCGTTGTAGACGTTGTACAGACCGGGCAGGGCCAGCTCGATCTCCACCGCACCGGCGGGCGTCTCGAGGCGGAAGCGTGAGGCGATCAGCCCGCGCAGCTCGATCCTCCGCGCCGCGACGTCCAGCGGCGGTCGAGCGTGCTCACAGGCCGGGCACCGATAGTCGCCGAGGTGGCCGACGTACGCTGCGGCGTACTCGTACGGCGTTCCGCAGCGGATGCAGTACTTGGAATCGGCGGCGTGCTGGAGCGCGGTGCGAGCATGTCGCGGGTCGTCGACACCGAACCGCAGCACGCGGGCGCGCTCGTCGGCGAGGCCCGCCACGACGGGATCGTCCGCGTTGACGACGAGCGTCGTTTCGACGGGAAGTGAGGCGACCGCTTCCCGCCAGCGCTCGGCGACGAGCTCGAGCTCCCCGTACCTGTCGAGCTGATCACGAAAGAGGTTCGAAAGCGCCAGCACGCGCGGCCGCATGCGAGCCGCGGCCTCCGGAAGCGCGCCCTCGTCGACCTCGAACAGCCCGAGCTCGGCTCCGCGCTCGGACACCAGCGCAGACGCGATCCCGGACAGGAGGTTGGCGCCGGCTCGATTCCACGCCAGCTTGTGCTCCTCGCCGAGGATACGAGCCGCCATCGCGGCGGTCGTCGTCTTTCCGTTGGTCGCAGATACGAGCGCAACGCCGAGAGGCAACCGGGCGGCGAGGGCGTCGACGGTGCCTGGATCGACCTTCCAGAGCAGCTTTCCGGGCAACGTCGTTCCGCCGCCGCGCCCGGCCGCACGTGAGATCGAGCCCACCGCACGCGCTGCGATCGTCTCGATACCGACTCGGAGCCCCATCCGCGGCGAGGGTACCGAGTGGGGGAGAGTGGCGGCGCGCTCTGACCTTCTTGCAGAATCTCCAGAACGCTCTAAGCTATTTGCAACCATGGCCCGATCGCGCGCACGCCGGCGTGCTTCGCTGCACATCGACGAGGCTGAGCTCGCCGCCTTTCGTGCCGGCCTGCGGCGTCGGTACTCGGACGCCGAGATCCTCGACGAGCTGCGCGCCTCTTCCGAGCGGCTCGGACGCTCACCCACGATGCGGGAGTTCGCGCAGGACCCGAAGGCGCGAGTTCACCCGCAGACGGTCATCGAGCACTTCGGTACCTGGAACGCGGCAAAGCGGGCTGCCGGCCTCTTCCCACGCCGCTTCCTGACCCGAGAGGAGCTCCTGGAGCAGCTCCGCGCGCTCGGGGCCGAGCTGGGACGAACCCCGACCGCGCGCGACCTGGCTGCGCGCCGGCGCGCGCTCCCCTCGGCATCGCTGTACGCTCACACCTTCGGCTCACTCGCGAACGCGCTCCGGGAAGCCGGGTTCGAGGTTCTTCAGGGAGAGGAACGCCTCGAGCGGGCGGTCGTCCAGGGCGCGGAGCTTGCCGCGGGACTCGGTCGACTGCCGAAGATGGCCGACTGGGCGGACGCGCGACGCAACGATCGCGCGCTTCTCTCCGAGTGGCAGGTCTACCGGCTTCTGGACGTGCCGCGTGGAGCGTGGACGGCGTTCCAGTTCCTCGTCCGAGAGCGCCTCCGCGAGGAGGGTGTCGAGGTTCTCCCTGACGGGACGCTACGCGGCAGCAGCTGAGGCGAGAGCTGCCAGGCGCTCGAGGCACGAGACAGCCTCGCGCGGAGCACGCACGGGAGGGCGGTAGCCGTCTTCGCGGTACCTGCGGTCAGCGCGGAACCGGCGCTCGCGAAGGATCTGCCCGTCGACGACCTCGCACAGCCGTCCTTCGCGAAGTTCACGCGCGACGAGCCGTGTTCGGAGCGCCGCCTCGACGATCGCGAGCGCGCGACGCGTGGACGCGAAGAAGAGGTCCGAGCCGCTTCGTCCGATCCAGAGCGGTCGCAGCCGTCCGCGTGCGAGGAAGAGCGTCGCGGAATCACGCTCGTCGAGCCACGCCGCCGCCATGGCGCCGCGTAGCTGGGAGAGAGCCCGTGCGGAGTTCCGGTGGTGCTCCACGAGCGCGAAGATCGCCTCGGAGTCGACCGTCATCTCCGGCTCCTGGCGGTGGATCCCGTAGCGGGCGAGGAGCGCATCGTCGTTCTCGATCACGCCGTTGTGGATCCCGACGACAGCGCCGTGCCGGATCGGGTGGTTGTTCGCGGCAATCTCGGGGTGCCCCTTCGTGAAGTCACGCACATGGATGAGCGCTTGCCGCGCGGAACAGGGGAGTGCGATCTCGTCGAGGAGCGCGCTCGCGCCGCCGCGGAGCTTCGTCACGTCGATCGTTCCTCGATCTGCGCGCCACGCATACCCGACTGCGTCCGCGCCGCGCTCGGCGATTCCCGCGAGAAGCGCCTGAGCTGCGAGCGTCCGCTCGACGGTCGAGTCAGGACTGAGGCTGTAGCCGGCTATGCCGCACATGGACTGCTGTTCGTCTCCGAGGGTCGGACGCCACTAGAACCGTAGACGACGGGGATGAGGTCGCCGTTTGTGAGGATCGTGTTACACACGCCTCGATCGGCTTCTTGCTCGGTCGGCCGATCCCTCGTCGGAGTTGTCATCCCTCAAGCGGGGCAACTCGACAACCGATACATCGGCCGTGGAAGGGAACGCCGCCGAGCACCTCTTCGACGCTGCAGACGAAGAAACACACGTCGCTGCGGACGAGCCGACATCCCGCGAGCGGTCCGACCTCGCCGGGCCGAACGCTGACGACCCCTTGAAGTTGTACGTCCGTCAGATCGGTGACGGGCGCCTGCTCACGCCGGTTCAGGAGCGCGAGCTCGCACGGCGCAAGGACGCGGGCGACGAGGCCGCGAAGCGAAAGCTGATCGAGTCGAACCTGAGGCTCGTGATGTCCATCACCCGCAACTACACCCGGGCTGACGTCCCGTTGCTCGATCTCATCCAGGAGGGCAACCTCGGCCTCATCCGCGCGGTCGAGAAATTCGACTACAAGATGGGCTTCAAGCTCTCCACCTATGCGACGTGGTGGATCAAGCAGTCGATCTCCCGGGCACTCGCCGAGCAGGGACGCACGATCCGGCTGCCGGTGCACATCGCAGACCAGGTACGCAAGGTCACGAAGACACGGCGCCTGCTCGGCCAGAAGCTGAACCGCGATCCCTCGCTCGACGAGATCGCCGCCGAGATCGGGATCACCCCGGAGCGCGTGCAGGACCTGCTCGAGCTCGTCCTCGACCCCGTGAGCCTCGAGACGCCTATCGGTGACGGAGACTCGAGCGTCGCCGATCTCATCCCCGACACGAGCGCCCAGCAGCCCGAGGTGGAGACCGCCGACCGTGCTCGCTCGTCGGAGCTTCTCGACGCGCTCGCCAAGCTCCAGCCACGTCAGCGCCGCGTCGTCGTCGAGCGGTTCGGTCTCGATGGCGTCCGCCCGCGAACGCTCGAGGAAGTGGGCGCGAACCTCGGCATCACGCGCGAGCGCGTCCGCCAGCTCGAAGCGCGGGCGCTGCGAGAGCTCCGAGCCGTCGCGCCGGGGCTCGAGCTGTACCTGCGGGCCTGATCGCGTCGCCCGCAGGCTACGTCGCGTCGACCGACTCCATCTCTCGCAGTCCCGCCAGCCGGCGCAGCGACTCGAGCTCGATCTGGCGGACGCGCTCGCGGGTGAGCCCCAGTCGCCTGCCGATCTCCTCGAGAGTCTGCGGCTCGGCGCCCGTGAGCCCGTAGCGCATCACGACGACCTCGCGCTCGCGCTGGGGAAGGGCGGCCAGCGCGTGCCGCAGCGCCTCGCTCCGCAGATGGAGCTCGACCGCCTCCTCGGGCAACGGCTCGTCGCCGGCGACGAAGTCGCCGAAGACCGCGTCCTCGCCGTCGCCGACCGGGGCGTCGAGACTCGTCGACGCACGCGCTGCCGCCCGTACCTCGAGCACCTGCTGAACCGTGAGAGAGGCCTCGTCCGCGATCTCGTCGAGCGTCGGCTCGCGGCCCAGCTGCGTCCAGAGCAGACGGTCGGCGCGGTTGATCTTCTGCAGCCGCTCGACGATGTGCACCGGCATGCGAATCGTCCGTGCCTTGTCCGCGAGGGCCCGCGCGACGGCCTGACGAATCCACCAGGTCGCGTACGTCGAGAACTTGAATCCGCGGCGCCAGTCGAACTTCTCGACCGCGCGGATGAGCCCGAGCGTGCCCTCCTGGATGAGGTCGAGAAACGGAAGTCCTTGATTTCGGTAGTTCTTCGCGATCGAGACGACGAGCCGGAGGTTCGACTGGATCATCCGCTCCTTCGCGTCCATGTCGCCGCGTTCGATCCGCTTCGCGAGCTCGACCTCCTGCGCGGCGGTCAGGAGCTGATGCCGTCCGGCCTCGCGCAGGAAGAGCTGGAGCGCATCCGTCGTCGTCTCGAAGGGCGCGGTCAACGCGACCACGGCCTCGGAGTGGGGCGGCTGCTCCACGATCTCGATGCTGCGCTGGTCCAGTGCGCGTAGCAGGACGTCCTGCTCGAGCTCGGTCAGCTCGTACGCCTCGGCGATCTCTGCGAGGTCGGAGGCCCGAATCGTCCCCGCTTGCTCGGACTGCTCGAGCAAGAGGCGGATGTCCTCGAAGCCGAGGATGTTGTCGATGTCGATCTGGCTCACGCGGCGGGAGACGCGGCTGGATGGGGTAGGTGACACTCTCTCGCGTCTGGGACGTCGTGTCTAGGGGGTAGAGGGAGATTTCCCCCGAGTGAGTCAGACGGACGACGCAACTTGACATAACGCCGATTAGCGTGCATTGGCGTGCAGCACAGGTCGAACCCCTTCGCGTCTCTAGAAGGTCGCCTCCCGCACGCCGCTCACGATCGCGAGGAGCACGAGTGCGGCAACGACGATCCGGTACACGACGAAGACGTCGTACGTGTGGTTGCGGACGAATCCGAGCAACCAGTCGATGGCCAGCAGACCGCTTCCGAGCGCAGCCAGCGTCCCGACGGCGAACGGACCCTCCCAACCGCTCGGAAGGTCGCCGAGAAGGACGTCCCCCACTCCCTTGAGCGCAACGGCGCCGAGAACAGTCGGCAGCAGGAGCAAGAAGGAAAAGCGGGCCGCTCCGTCTCGATCGAGCTTCATGAAGCGACCCGCGGTGATCGTGATCCCGGAACGGGAGACGCCGGGCGCGAGCGCCAGAGCTTGAGCACAGCCCATCACGAGCGCGTGTCCGAGCCCGAGCTCGCCCATCGCGCGGCTCTGTGGCGAGCGGTCGGCCCACAGGAGCAAGAGCGCACCCGCGGCGAGGAGAACGAGAATCTGCCAGGGCTCGCCGAGCTTGTCCGCGATGAGGTCCTCGCCAAGCAGCCCGACGATGCCCGCAGGGATGGTCGCGACGAAGACGAACCACGCGATCCGCTCGTCGGACGACTCGATCCGCCGCCGCCCCACGGAGCCGATCCACGCGCGGACGAGCCGGACGACGTCGTGCCAGAAGTACGCACCCACTGCGACGAGCGTCCCGAGGTGGAGCGACACGTCGAACGTCTGGTTGAAACGGTCGTTCTCCTTCAGGTACGTCCAGTCGGCGCCCCAGGGAACGAGGATCAGGTGCCCCGAGGACGAGATCGGCAGGAGCTCGGTGAGCCCTTGGACGATGCCGAGGACGAGCGCCTGCCCATTCGTCAACGCTGCCGGGTCGTCACCGACACCGACCAGTGTGAGCAGGGCGGCAAGCCCGAGCGCAGCCCCCGCGACGCTGTACACGACGGAGCGACGCACGGCGAGATCCTACGTTCGCCGCGTCGCCGCCCGGCCGGGTCAGCGGACCAGTGGAAAGGGTCTGGGGAAACCGGGAGGTTCCCGGGCATGGACGGACGGGCGCGCACGAAGAAAAGAGGCGCAAATTGCGGCAATCCGGTGAGCGGGACCTTGACCGCGTCGGCCGCGTCCCTTAGCTTCCCCGATGCACCGAGCACGGAGCGCGATTAGGTCGAAGCGCAGCTCGTAGGCTCTACGCGGAAGCGGACGGTCAGCGGGCTGAGTGGACGAAAGCGCCACCGGCTCGGTGAATTTTTTTGGTCCCGTATAGGATCGCCTTCCGATGCACCTCCGGGCACCAAGCATCGACCAGGGTGTGCTGGCGTTCGTCTGGTCGGTCGTCTTCTTCCTCTACATGTGGCTCGGGGCGCTCGCGATCGACGTGCCGGGAGGCGTGGCGTTCGTCGTCTCGCTCATCGCAGCGGCAGGGATCTTCCTGTTCGTGCGAACGCGCGGCGCCGATCACCCCGGGCGGCGCTAGCGGGAATCAGTCGCGTGCGTCGCGCTTGTCGCTGAGCGCAGCGACGAGCCGGTCGGCGAAGTCGCGACCTATCGCCGCCTCGAGACGATCGAGAGCAGGCGGTTTCGGGGCGTCGCTCCTCTCCTCGAAGGCGCTGACGTCGGCAAGGAGACGCTTCGAGCCTCCGGGTGCGACCTTGGTAAGGACGGCGGCACTCATGTGTCGTGAATCGGCCGGCGACCATCTCTTGCCGATCCCTGGCGGGAGGGAACCTGCCCTGAGCGGCTGTTCAGAGCTCGAGATCGAGTCTCCTCTCGTCGAAGGTTGCGGAGTCGAGCTCGACCCGAAAGTCAGCGAGCGCCCGCAACGCGTCCCGCGTGAAGACGTGCGCTACCACCCCGACCTTCGAGTCGTTGCAGAACGGGATGTCGACGTGCTCGCGCGTCACCAGGTTGACCGAGACCGATGAGCACGCGGGGCACTGGACCGCAAGCCCGAACGCCCGTCCGCCTGGAGCGATGAGCATGAACGCGGACGGCGTCACCGGGCGGGGCCGTCCCTCGAGGAAGCAGAAGAAGCTCCACGGCCACTCACCCGCCCCGATGCGGCCGACCGCGAGATCGGCGAGCTCGCTCGCGATCGGATCGTCGTGGGCGGTCATGAAGTTCCGGAATGTCCGATCGCCCGACGTCCCGAGATGCGCCCAGTCGAGATCGTCGTGGGCTATGAGGCCGGGATGCTCGCCACCGCAGCCGCACGCGAACCGGATCCGGTAGACCGCGGGATGGGCGGCCCCTGGGAGACGCTCGAGTGTACGAAACGCGGAGAGCGGGATCCGAGCCGCGCGCCCGTGCGGGCACGAGAACGCGTACGTGCTCGTGAGTGGGTCGTACATGATCTCGTTGTAATACGACGTTCGGACGACGGGGACGTTGGTCGTGTCGTGGCGCCGAGGAGCTCGCGCCGTCGAGGACAACCGCGCTAGTACGAGACGAGCGCGTGCACGTCGTAGCCTGCGAGCTTGTCGCGGCCGTGGAGGAACGTCAGCTCGAGCACGAACTCGATGCCGACGACCTCGCCGGAGAGGCCCTCCACCAGCTCGACCTTCGCCTTCGCGGTCCCTCCGGTCGCGAGCACGTCGTCGAGCACGATGACGCGAGACCCGGCTGGAACGGCATCGCGGTGCACCTGGAGACTGTCCGAGCCGTACTCGAGGGCGTAGAACGCCTCGACGGTCTCCCGCGGGAGCTTGCCCGGCTTGCGCGCGGCGATGAACCCGGCGCCGAGCGCGTACGCAAGAGCGGAGCCGAAGATGAACCCGCGGGCCTCGGCACCGAGGATGAGATCGGGCTCGCGCGGTCGCGCCCAGTCGGAAAGCCTGCGGATGGTCTCGCTGAAGTACTCCGGGTCCGCGATCAGCGGCATGAGGTCCTTGAAGACGACTCCTTCGGTGGGAAAGTCCGGAACGTCTCTGATTCGATCCCGGAGGTCGATGCTCGCTGTGTTCACGAGGTCCGCTCCACGGTCGAGCGCAAGTCGCGCAGGAGGAGGAGGTGCGAGAGCTCCTGAGCAACTTTTGAGAGCGCCTCGAGGTCGTCGAGCGCGTTCTTCCGCCGCTCGGCGTTGCGCGAGCGAAGCCCGGGTGCGACGAGCTGCTCGATCAGCGTTGCCTGTCGACCTACTCCCGTGACGAAGGTCCGCAGGTGGCGTCCGTCGACGCCGAATCGGGCAAGCCGCGCGCAGGCGCTCGCGACGTCCGCCTCGCTTTCCCCGTACAACCGCTCCCCCGCTTCGACGCGCGCGACGACGAGGCCATATTCCTCGAGCTGCCTCACGAAGTCGGGCGACACCGACGCGCGCTCGCAGAGCTCGGATTCGTCGATCTCGTCCTCACGGTCGGTGATGCCCACCGCGCGGCGCCTCGTCCGCTCTGCGGACACCCCCGGGCCGGCGAGCTCCTCGCGGATCACACGAAGCGGCAGGAACTCGTCACGCTGAAGCCGCAGGATGGTCGTGAGGCGCTCGATGTCGCCGGGGGCGAAGAGCCGATAGCCGCCGCGAGTTCGCTTCGGCGCGATGAGGCCCTGGTCCTCGAGGTAGCGGATCTTCGAGACTGAGATGTCCGGGAACTGCTCGCGTAGCTCCTCGCAGACCGATCCGATCGTGCGGAGCCGCGGCTCCGCCCCCTCCTTCTCAGGGCGTGTCGTCACGGTGCTCATCGCTGGAGAAAGGTCAGCCGGTACTTGCCGATCTGCACCTCGTCGTCGTTCTCGAGAACGACCGACTCGATCCGCCTTCGATTCACGTACGTGCCGTTCAGGCTCCCCAGATCTCGGATCGAGAACATCTCGCCGTCGCGTACGAGCTCGGAGTGTCGCCGCGAGACGGTGACATCGTCGAGGAAGACGTCGCACTCGGGAGAGCGGCCGATCAGCGTTTTCCCCTCTCCGGGCTGGAACGACTGCCCGGCCATGCCGCCGCCCGAGCGCACGACGAGCGCCGGCCCGGTGATTCCCAGCGCCGCCAGGAGATCGACCTCCTCGCCCTCGTTCTCGACATCGAAGCTCATCGTCGTCTCGGAGCCGGTCTCGGTGGCGAGGAGCGCACCGCAGCGAGAGCAGTAGTTGGAGGCTTCCGGGTTCTGGAAGCCGCACTCCGGGCAGTAGACGTGACTCACACGTCGTCCGTCGGCGCGGCTTTCGCCGAGAGGATCTCGCTCAGGCGTCCGACGTCCGCGAGCTGGGCCTCCCCCGCGCTCACCTGCTCCCGGAGACGAGCGACGAGCTCGGCGCGCAGAATGTCGATGCGGCCGTGAAGCACGCGGCGCCGGAAGGAGATCTCGTCCTCCTCCTTCTCGAGCTCGCGGATCATCACGCGCAGATCGTCGTCGGTCAGTGTCGAAAGATCAGGAAGTGGTTCCACCGGCGGCCTTTCCTCGAGGTTCACTTGAGTAAAGCAGCACCCGCACAGAGGGGTCAACCTCAGGTTGAGAGTTCAGAGGTAGTTCGTGGCCGAAGCCCGTGTCCCTGCTCGAGCGGCGCATCAACCTCGGTGGAGTGAGCTCCGTGCACGGCGCAGGTACTGGACGCCTGCACCGATGGCGAGAGCAATGCCGAGCCAGAGCAGCACGAGCGGCCAGCCGGTTCCCTCGTCCGTGACGAGAACGAAGCCGAGCGACGCGTACACGACCCACGTCGCGAGCTTCCCGAGGAACGTGACATCGAGCTCGTACCCGCGCGGTGCGAGCCTCCGGTAGCCGACGATCAGCGCCAGGTCTCGCGCCAGGATCACGAGTGCCGCCACGAGTGGAATGCGCCCAGTGGCCCAGGTGAGCACGACGGCGGTTCCGATCATGAGCCGGTCGGCGAGCGGGTCGGCGACCTTGCCGAAGCTCGACTCGACATGCCACCGGCGCGCGAGGAAGCCGTCGAGCTGGTCGGTGAAGGCCGCAGCGGCGAAGAAGAGTCCCGCCCCCCACGCCGGCCCGTCTCCAGCCTCGAGGTAGAGCCAGGCGAAGACCGGAATCGCGGCAAAGCGCGCGATCGTCAGCGCGTTCGGTATGCGCTGGCGAATCTCCACCCAGGTCACGGGCGAACCCTACGAGGTGGGGGTCAGACCCGTGGGGTCTGACCCCCCGTCGTCGACCCTGCTAGCGTCGCGGCTCGTGGCGGGCACGCTTCGACTCCCGGGGTTCGTGAACGCCCACAGTCACACGTTCCAGCGAGCGATGCGGGGAAGCGCCGCAGGAGAGGATTTCTGGGCGTGGCGCGAGACGATGCTCGCGGAAGCGGAACGTCAGACCCCCGCACTCGTCCGGAGCTCCTATGAGCAGACATACCGCGAGATGCGTGCGGCCGGGTATACGGCCGTCGGAGAGTTCCACTACCTCGGCGTCCCCGAAGCGCTCGCTGCGGCGGAGGCCGCCTCGGCAGCGGGCGTCGAGATCGTGCTCCTGCACGTGGCCTATGCGCGAGGCGGGCTCCCCCGCTTTCGTCAGGAGTCGGTCACGGCGTACGTGGCCGAGATCGAAACCCTGCGGGCTGCGGGACTCCGCGTCGCTGTGGCTCCGCACTCCGTTCGCGCCTGCTCCGCCGACTGGCTCGAGGAGATCGGGCGCTACGCCGACGCCGAGGCGCTCCCGCTCCACGTGCACGCCGACGAGCAGCCTCGCGAGATCGAGGAGTGCCTGGCAGAGCACGGCTGCCGCCCGATCGAGTTGCTTGCACGCACGGGCTGCCTCGGCGAGCGGACCACCGTCGTCCACGCGACGCACGCGGACGGTCCGGAGCTTGATCTGCTCGCCTCGAGCGGAAGCGTCGTCTGCGCGTGCCCGACGACCGAGGCCGATCTCGGAGACGGCTTCCTTCCTGCTGAACGGATCCGCACGCGGTCGATTCCTCTCTGCATCGGATCGGACTCGAACGTGCGCATCGATCCGCTCGAGGAACTCCGCCAGCTCGAGGGGATTGCACGCCGCCAGACGGGTCGCCGCGGCATGTTCTCGACACCCGAGCTCTTGCGCTTCGGCGCCGAGCAGGGCGCCCGTGCGATCGGCATCGATACGTGGCCGGACATCGAGATCGACCTGGAGCACCCGTCGCTCGCCGGGGTCGACCTCGATGCCGTTCACGCAGCGCTCGTCGCAGGCTGCGGAGCCGATGTGGTCAAGGGTTCCAAGGAATGATCGACGCGCGCCGCGGCGTTTGACACTACGTGGACGTGACAGAGACCACTTTCGAGCAGGACGTGATCGAGCGATCGCGGACGATCCCGGTGCTCGTCGACTTCTGGGCCGAGTGGTGCGGGCCGTGCCACGCGCTCGCGCCCGTCCTCGAGCAGGAGGTCGAGCGTCGCAACGGCGATGTCGTCCTCGCCAAGGTAGACGTCGATTCGAACCCTGGCCTCGCCGCGATGTTCCGCATCCAGGGCATTCCTGCAGTGAAGGCGTTCCGCGACGGCCGCGTCGTTGCCGAGTTCGTGGGCGCGCGATCGCCTGCCGGGGTGGCGGCTTTCGTCGACGAGCTCCTGGCGCCGCCACAGGTCTCAGGCATCGTGGAAGAGCTTCGGGCGAGCGGCGAGCTGCCCGACGTTCTCGAGGCCCTGGAAGCGGGTGACGAGGAGCGCGCGCTCGACCTGCTCCTCGACGAGATTCCCGGGTCGCCGCCTGAGCGCCGGGAGCGCCTACGCGAGGTCGCCGTCGCGGTCTTCCACGATCTCGGGCACGACGACCCGGTGACGGTCGCGTACCGGCGCCGGCTTGCGACCGCGCTCTACTGACGTGGAACTGCGCGAAATCGCGCAGCCCAGCCCGTAGTCGCCGCGAGATACGCGTGCTCAGCCGCCACGCCCGTCTTCCCCCAGGCGCGCTCGTAGCTCGATCTCCCGACCTGCAGGCGTGCGGGCTCGATCTGCGTCCCCTCTTGCCATTCGTTGTAGCTCGTGATGGTGACGAGGTCCGCGTTCGCTCGGATCGCCGTCTTCCACATGCGGTCGTACGTCGCGCCGTGCAGACGCGGCCTGACCGCCTCGCCACGGGTCGCGAGCCGTGCGTCGTATCCAGGGCCGACCGACGGCGCACACAGGAGGCCGGCGCTGTGGGCCTGCGTGCAGAGCCGTCGGAAGAGCGATCCGTTCCACGTGACGACGTCGTACGTGTAGAGACCGTCGAATCCCGAAGCCTTTGCGCGCCCGACGAGCGTGGTGTGCCCGAAGATGCGGACGACGCCTCGGAGCGGTGCGAGCGCCTCGGCCCAGGCGACGGCCGGATCGCGGTCTGCGTCGTAGATGAAGTAGTCCGCGAACCCACCCTCCGCCTGGAGGCGAGCGATGTCCTCCGCCACTCGCGCCGGTGTCCTTTCGTCGTAGGGCTCTACATGGATCGCGATCGCCAGACCGTGTTGGCGGGCAGAGGCGACGACGAGTTGCAACCGCTCGTGTTCCGGCGAGTCGAATCCCCACCAGGAGACGATGATGGTGTCGACGCCTGAGGCAGCGATCTCCCGCATCTGCGCGCCCACGATCTTCGCGTTGGACGACGAGTAGAGCCCGCGAGCCGGAAAGTACGGCGTCGAGAGCACAGGCGCGCCGTCGTACTCGACGTACCAGTGAGCCCACTCGCCGTCTCGCACCGGGGTCGAGTACCACGGGTAGTAGAAGATCGAGACGTGGCTCGAGCTCGCATCGCCAGTCCCAGACCCGGCGCCGGCCGGAAGCGCGAGCGCCGCAGCACAGATCGCCGCTGTCAGAAACGCCGAGACCCGTGCTCCGCTCACGCCGCGCGGACTCTATCGCCCGCTCCTGGCCGACGCGTCTAGGATCACGGAATGGCCGACTATCGCTACGTGATCGTCGGTGGCGGAATGACCGCCGACGCCGCGTGTCGGGGCATTCGCGACCACGACGCGGCCGGCACGATCGGCCTCTTCACGACCGAAGCGCACGCGCCGTACGCCCGGCCGCCACTCTCGAAGGCTCTGTGGGCCGGGAAGGACGAGAGCTCCGTCTGGCGCGGAACTCCGGAGCTCGAGGTCGATATCCACACGGGTTGCGAGATCGTCGGCCTCGATCTGGATGCGCACACGGCAACCGACGACGCGGGCGAGTCCCATGCGTACGAGCGACTGCTGCTCGCAACAGGAGGCACTCCGCGCAGGCTCCCGAGTGGAGGCGACGGCGTCGTCTACTTCCGAACGCTCGACGACTTTCGCCGACTCCATGGGCTCGCAGGCGACGGCGTCCGCGTGACGGTCATCGGCGGTGGCTTCATCGGCTCGGAGATCGCGGCGGCGCTCACCTCGAACGGGTGCGCCGTGACGATGATCTTCCCCGACTCGGGCATCGGCGCTCGCCTCTTTCCGACCGGGCTCTCCAGCTTCGTGAACGAGTACTACCGATCGAAGAGCGTCGACGTCATTTCCGAAGAGCTCGTCGAAGGAATCGCCACCGACGGCTCGGTCCTCCGAACGACTACTGACGCGGGCCGGGCGATCGAGGCCGACGCAGTGGTCGCCGGACTCGGGATCGTGCCCAACACGGAACTTGCAGAACGAACCGGGCTGAAGGTGGACGACGGCATCCTCGTCGACGAGCACGGACGGGTCGAGGGCCGCGAGGACGTGTTCGCAGCCGGTGACGTGGCGCGGTTTCCCGTGCCGGCGCTCGGCGGGACGCGACGGGTCGAGCACGAGGATCACGCCAACACCCACGGCCGGGTCGTTGGCGAAAACATGGCCGGCGCGGACGTGCCCTACGACCACCTTCCGTTCTTCTACTCCGACCTCTTCGAGCTCGGGTACGAGGCCGTCGGAGACGTCGACTCGCGCCTGACAGCCGTCGAGGAGTGGGCCGACCCGAACCGGAAGGGCGTCGTCGGTTACGTCGACACGGACGGGAGCGCGCGAGGATTCCTGCTCTGGGACGTCTGGGGCAAGGTCGACGCCGGGCGCGAGCTGATCCGCTCCGGCGCGGCCGTCGACGGCGCCGTCCTACGTACTCTCCTCGACTGAATCGCATTCAGGCGCCCGACGAGCGCGAGCGCGAGAACGTCGAAGACGATGTAGCCGCTCGCTGCGCCGCTCGGAGGATTTCCCTGTGAAAGCCCCAGACCGGGAACGGTCGCCTCCCAGGTCCAGGTTCCGAGTGCCGTCCCGTACAGCTCGAGCCCCGCCACGATCACGAAAACTCCCGCGTAGACCGCACGCCGGGTCCACACGAGCACGCCGATCAGGAACGCGCACCCGAAGGCCCCGACGACGTCCGAGGCGGGCAGCACGGTCACACCAGCGACTCCCCAGACCGCCGCGCCACCGGCGGCGACGACGAGAAGCGCGTTTCGGCGCGAAGTGGCCAGCGTCGCGAGCGCGAGGCCGCCGAGGTACACGATCCCGTGACCCGGCGGGACGAACGCAGGCAAGTTCTCGAGGCGGTATCCGTAGAGGCCCCAGATGAGCGACCCGACGACCTCGCCCAGCGTGGCGATACCGACGACGCCGAGCGCCTGGAGACGTACCGTCGAGGGCTGGAGCGAGAGGAGCCCCGCGAGCACGCCTGCGGTGAGTACCCCGAGCGCGAGCTGCCCGGTTCCTCCAACCCGTCCGTCGAGCCAGAGCCCACCGACGGTCCAGACGGCAACGACGGAGAGGACGAGAGCCGGACGGCGCACGCCTACATCTTCGCCGACCGGCTCCCAACCGGTTCGTTCTACTTGCGCGGTTCAGTCGTCGAGCACGAAGGTGACGAGCAAATTCACCTGATACTCGGAGATCGACCCGCCCTCGACACGTACCTGCTGCTCCTTGATCCACGCGCTCCTGACGTTACGGAGTGTCTCGTTCGCGCGGGCGAGGCCCGACTTGATCGCGTCCTCGAAGCTCGTGTTCGACGTCGCGCTGATCTCCGTCACGCGTGCGACTGCCATGCCTGCCTCCCTTGGTCGCTGACCGGATGAAGTCTGCTAGATGCGAGAGAGAAGCACGAGATCAAGCGACCGCGTCACGGCAGATTCCTCATCCGCATCGAGCCGACCTCGATGCGGGCACGCGCTTTTGGCCGGAGCGGTCCCCGGTTAGACCGACGTCGCGGGTCTCGTCAGACGGCGCTCGTGACGATGAGAAACACCACGACGACGATCGCGGAGACGCCCACGAGCAAGAACAACCCGCGAAAGGCTGCGGTCACCCTCTCCCCTCCTTACGTTTTCGAGCGCCTCCATCGTATGACATCCGTCAATCCGGTGGCGAGATACCGACATGAAATTGACGCGCAGCCGAGGGCGGTCACGTCCAAGCCGAACGCCGCACGGACGCGTCGTGCTGGCTAGAAGCCTGTACGGCGCGCGCGGGTGGCGAGCCGGCGCCGTGTCGTGGCCGTCAGTCGGCCCGCGCGAATTTCCTGTCAAGCCTAGACCGGTCGTTCTCACCAGGGGAGGAATCCCACGCACGCTCCGTACCGATCCTCGTCATCCCCGACACGAGTGGTCGGCGCCCGTTCGCAGGAGCGTGCGGAGGCGAGCTACCGTCCGATGTGCTCGATCCAATCGACGTAGGTGTACCGATCCGTCGTCGGCATCTCCCCCGCGAGCCAGAACGGGAACCACGCGTTCGCGAAGAGGTACATCGACGAGCGAGGGACACCCGACGACCAGCTCTGCAGCTGCGTCCCGTCGAGCAAGAAGCGGACCGAGCCCGGGTCGTACTCGATGGTGTACACGTGGAAGTCCGTCGTCAGGTCGATCGGCAGATCCACGATGACGTTGTTCGTCTGGGCGAACCCCGAATACGTCGAGAACATGATTCGACCGGTGTCGTCGTTGAAGATCTCGATGTCGATCTCCTGCGCGTAATCGGGGCGCTTGTAGAGGAAGAAGGCCGTGAGCGACGATGGTGCGTTGGCGATCTTCATCCGGGTGCGGTACGTGCCGTACCGATACAGGCTCGTGGAACGCATCTCACCACCGTTCAGCGTGCCCGCCGGGAGCCTGATGCCGAGG
>Ga0184632_10000188_pt1 | contig 21790 bp, 23 predicted proteins | sample PLM31_50_b1_FD_133153 | JGI IMG/M metagenome (GOLD analysis project Ga0184632, IMG submission 133153) | Groundwater sediment microbial communities from an aquifer in East River, Colorado, USA - PLM3-1_50_b1 | ecosystem: Environmental > Terrestrial > Soil > Riparian zone | place: USA: East... | reverse complement strand
GGCCGGTCGAAGGTCACGGTACCAACGCCGTCGTCGATCCCGAACCGGAAGTGCTCCCACTTCTCGGTGAAGCCGGAAGAGCCGCGAAACGGGCTCATCCGAAGGCGTCCAGGCCCGTCAGGGCCTGACCAAGGATCAACGTGTGGATCTCGCTGGTGCCCTCGTAGGTCAGCACTGACTCCAGGTTGTTCATGTGGCGGATCACCGGGTATTCCAGCGTTATCCCGCTCGCCCCCAGGATCGTCCGAGCCTCGCGCGCGATCCGCAACGCCTCGCGGACGTTGTTCAGCTTGCCAACGCTCACCTGCTCCGGCGCCAGCCGGCCCTCGTCCTTCATCCGACCCAGATGCAGCGCCAGCAGCGTCCCCTTCGACAGCTCCACCAGCATGTTGACCAGCTTCTCCTGCGTTAGCTGGAAGCTCCCGATCGGCTTTCCGAACTGGATCCGCGTCTTCGAATACTCCAGCGCGCTCTCGAAGCAAGCCCGCGCCGCCCCCATCACGCCCCACACGATCCCGAACCGCGCCTCGGACAGCGTCGTTAGCGGCCCTCGCATCCCTTGCACGCCCGGCAGGACCGCGTCCGCCGGCAACCGGCATTCGTCGAAGACCAGCTCAGAGGTCACCGACGCACGAAGCGACAGCTTGCGTTCTATGTCCTTCGTCGAGAAGCCCGGCGTATCCCTCGGGACGATGAAGCCACGAACGCCCTCGTCCGTCTGGGCCCATACGATGGCTACGCCGGCGATCCCGCCGTTGGTGATCCACATCTTCGTTCCCGAAAGGACCCAGTCGCTCCCGTCCATCCGGGCAAAGGACCTCATGTGCGCCGGGTCAGAGCCGAAGTCCGGCTCGGTCAGCCCAAAGCACCCAACCACCTCGCCCGACGCCATACGCGGCAGCCATTCCTCCTTCTGCTCCTCCGACCCGAACTTCCAGATCGGGAACATCGCGAGCGACCCCTGCACCGAGATGAAGCTACGGAATCCGCTGTCTCCGGCCTCCAGCTCCATGCATGCCAGGCCGTAGCTGACCGCGTTCGTCCCAGCGCACCCGTACCCGGACAGATGCATCCCCAACAAGCCAAGCCCGCCGAGCTCCCGAGCCACCTCCAGGGGGAAGACTCCCTCTTCGAACCACTCGCCGATACCAGGGAGAACACGATCGCGCACGAACTCACGGACGGTCGCCTGGATCAACCGCTCCTCGTCGGAGAGGAGCGAGTCGAGATCCAAGAAGTCCGAAGGCGAAAGCGCCGCCCGCTCGCGCTTCGCGTCAGTTGTCGCCATGTCGGATGCAACTTTATACGGGGTAAGCTTGCCCGCGGCGTCGGGCGGATCTAGGGGGTGGATCATCGGGGAAGGCACGCCGCGGGGGCCGAGGTTCGGGCTGGAGGACGGGGAGCTTTCCTACGGCACATACCTTCGCGTGCCCGACCTTCTTTCCCTTCAGACACTCCTATCCGATCCTCCTGCGCACGACGAGTTGCTGTTCATCGTCGTGCATCAGGCGTACGAGCTGTGGTTCAGGCAGGTCCTGTTCGAGCTGGAGACCGTTCGGGACTGCCTGTTCAAAGGGGACACGCACCGGGCCCGGCATCTGCTGGATCGGGTGCACGCGATCGAGCGGATCATGATCGAGCACATTGGCGTGATCGAGACCATGTCGCCGCAGGACTTCCTGGAGTTCCGCTCGAACCTGGCGCCGGCGAGCGGCTTCCAGTCGGTGCAGTTCAGAGAGATCGAGTTCATCTCGGGGCTGAAGGAGCCGGGGCTACGAGCGAGGATGTCGGAGACAGTTGAGGAGGGGGAGCGGTTGGATCGGCGTCTGGCCGAGCCGACTGTGTGGGAGTCGTTCTGCGCGCTGATGGACGCGAACGGGCTGCCGATGCCTGTGGATGACGAGGCGGCACGGCGGGCGAGCCTGCTCACGATGATGCGAGACCAGGACGCCTACGCGGAGCTCTTCTACACGTCGGAGTCGCTCCTCTCTCATGACGAGCTGTTCGCGCTGTGGCGCCAGCACCACGTGCTGATGGTCGAGCGGCAGATCGGCGCGAAGACAGGGACCGGCGGCTCGACGGGCGCGTCCTATTTGCGAACCACGCTGGACAAGCGCTTCTACCCCGAGCTGTGGGACCTCCGCAGCTATCTGTAGCAAGGGAACCAGCTGGGGGCTGGCGGCGTCCAAGCCGAGCATGACCGCCATGAGGATACGAGCAGCTGTTGCCCTCGTCCTGGCGGGGTTGGTCGCATCCGCATGCGCAGGGCGTTCAAGGTCGGGTTCGATCGACCATCCGACTGGCCCGGCGGAGCTGGTGCTCCGGATCGAGAACGGCGGGGGATTCCTTCCCGTCGAGGCGTCGCTCATGCAGTCTCCATCGTTCTCGCTCTTCGGTGACGGCCGCGTGGTCGTGCAGGGTCCGCAGATCGAGATCTATCCGGGTCCGGCTCTCCCCAACCTGCTCGTCAGGGACGTGACCGAGGAGGGCGTCCAGGCGATCCTTGAAGCAGCGCGGGTCGCTGGGCTGCTCGGCGAGGACCGGCACTACGACAACCAGCGAATCGCGGACGCATCGACCACGACCTTCACCGTGTACGCGGGTGGGAAGCGCCACGTGGTGTCGGCGTACGCCCTGTTCGAGGGCGAGGAGTCGGTCGGGTCGGACGATCGTGAGGCCCGAGAGGCTCTCCTCGACTTCCAGGGCAAGATGTTCTCGCTGGAGAGCTGGCTCCCGCAAGGTTCCGTCGGTGCCGAGGGGGCATTCGACTTCGACGAGCTGCGCATCTACGCACGTCTGGGCGTGTCGCCTTCCGACATCACACCCCAGACAGAGTTGGACTGGCCGCTCGGCATCTCGTTGGCTTCGTTCGGCGAGCCCTCGTCGCTGCAGCCGGACCTGCGCTGCGGCTCGATCTCGGGCGAGGATCTCGCCTCGCTCCTGCCGATGGCGCAGAGAGCCAACCAGCTCACGCCATGGCGGAGCGACGGACAGCTGTTCAGCCTGACCTTCCGCCCGCTGCTCCCCGACGAATCCGGCTGCCCGGCCTAGCGCGCGCGTCTGCCTCGCGGGTACGCTTCGGACATGATCCGAAGCCCTCATTCAGATGTCGTGATCCCAGATGTCGCGCTGACGTCATTCGTCCTGGAGGGGGCTTCGGAGCTGGGCGACAAGCCCGCGCTGATCGACGGCCCCAGCGGCAGGGCCCTCACCTACGGCCAGCTCGCGCGGGCAGCTCGCGCGGCCGCGTCCGGACTGGCCGCCCGCGGGCTTCAGAAGGGCGACGTCTTCGGAATCTTCATGCCGAACCTGCCCGAGTTCGCCGTCGCCTTCCACGGGGTGGCGAGTGCCGGCGGCGTAGTCACGACGATCAACTCGCTCTATACGGCCGACGAGGTCGCCTTCCAGTTGAAGGACTCGGGCGCGAGGTTCCTGCTCACCGTCCCACCCTTCCTGGACCGGGCGCTCGATGCCGCCGGTCGAACCGGGATCGAGGAGGTCTTCGTCCTGGGGGAGGCCGAGGGCGCGACGCCGTTCGCCTCGCTCCTTACGAGCGACCGTGCAGCTCCTGACATTGCCATCGACCTGCGGGAAGACCTGGTGGTACTTCCGTATTCGAGCGGCACCACCGGCTTCCCCAAAGGTGTGATGCTCACTCACCACAACCTCGTGTCGAACCTCTGTCAGATCCTTGGGGTACACAGCACGAGGGAGTCCGACCGGATCATCGGCGTCCTTCCCTTCTTCCACATCTACGGGATGATCGTGGTGTTGAACTTCGCCCTGCGGCAAGGCGCCACTGTCGTGACGATGCCGAGGTTCGACCTGGAGCAGTTCCTGCAGATTATGCAGGGGCATGCCATCACGCGCGCCTACCTGGTGCCGCCGATCGTCCTCGCGCTGGCGAAGCATCCCACGGTCGATGGATATGACCTCTCGAGCCTTCAACTCATCATGTCGGGGGCCGCGCCGCTGGACGGTGGGTTGGCGGAAGCCTGCGCCGAGCGCTTGGGGTGCCGGGTGATCCAGGGCTATGGCCTCACGGAGACGAGCCCCGTCACCCACCTCACGCCCGACGACGACCCTTCGAGGAACAAGCCGGGTTCGATCGGCCCTCTCCTGCCGAACACCGAGTGCCGGGTGGTGAACTACGTGAGCGGGGAGGACTGCGGCCCGGATGAGGACGGAGAGATATGGGTCCGGGGCCCTCAGGTGATGAAGGGCTATCTCAACAATCCCCAGGCGACCGAGCTGACGATCGATCCCGATGGCTGGCTCCACACGGGCGACATCGGCCACGCGGACGGAGACGGCTACTTCCGGATCGTCGACCGTCTGAAGGAGCTGATCAAGTACAAGGGGTACCAGGTGCCGCCGGCGGAGCTGGAGGCGGTTTTGCTGATCCACCCGGCGATTGCCGACGCGGCGGTCATCCCAGTGGCCGACGAAGAGGCCGGCGAGATCCCGAAGGCCTTCGTGGTATTGAAGGCGGGATCGGCCGTCACTCCAGAGGAGGTGATGGCCTTCGTGGCCGAGCGCGTCGCCGCGCACATGAAGGTGAGGCGGGCCGAGATAGTCGCGGAGATACCGAAATCGGCGTCGGGAAAGATCCTGCGTCGCGTGCTTGTGGAGCGTGAGAGATCGAAGGCCTGAACCGACGACACAAAATGAGTCACATTTTGTGTCGTCCTCACCGGCCGGAGGCGGGGCGCTCAGCGGTCGAGTTCGTAGACCGAGATGTGCTGGCCGCTGGCCGCGCCGAATGGTTCCTTATTCCAACCTGCCCAGCGTTCCCGCAGGCGCAACCCCGCGAGCCGTGCCATCAGGTCGATCATCGGTCAGGTGCCGGGCAACGTTCGCGAAGCAGCGCAGCTGATCCTCCTGCGTGAAGAGGGCGAACAGTGTGTTGAAGACGACATAGACGAGCGGATAACTGCCCTCGACGCCGACCTCCGCGAAGTCGCCCATAGTGATCGGGATCGCATCGCCGCCCTCCTTCTCCCGGAGCTTCGCGACCATGGCCTCGGAGGCGTCGATCCCGTGCACCTCGATGCCTCGAGCCGCAAGAGGCAGTGCTACGCGGCCCGTCCCGATCCCCAGCTCCAGAGCGGGGCCTTTCCCGGCTAACCCCGCGAGGAACTCAACCGCCGGCTCGGTGTCCTTGGGCAGCGAGAACCACGTGTCGTAGACGCTCGCGATCCTTTCGCCGTACGTCGATGGCCCGTACTCAGGGTCCACTAGCCGGGGACCGCCACCGGCGGTATGTGGGCGAGACCGGCCTCCAGATCCTCCTCGCGAAATTCGACCTCCGGCAGCCTGTTGTGCAGGTAGTCGTCGTAGGCCTGCATGTCGAAGTGCCCGTGGCCGGAGAGGTTGAACAGGATCACTTTCTTCTCACCGGCCTCGCGCGCCGCGATGGCCTCGTCGATGGCCGCGCGGATTGCATGGGTGGGCTCGGGGCCCGGGATGATCCCCTGTGTCCTTGCGAACAGAACACCGGCCTCGAAGACCTGGTTCTGGGTGTAGGCCCGCGCCTCCATGTGTCCATTGCGCACGAGCATCGAAAGCGAAGGCGCATCGCCGTGGTAGCGAAGGCCGCCTGCATGCACGGGCGCCGGGACGAACGTATGCCCGAGGGTGTACATCGGGACCAGGGGAGTCAGCTCGGCGGTGTCCCCGAAGTCGTAGGCGAACTTCCCACGCGTCAATGTTGGGCACGCCGCGGGCTCGGTGGCGATGAACCTGGCATCGAGCTTGCCCGCCAGCTTGTCCGCCATGAACGGGTAGGAAAGGCCCGCGTAGTTCGAACCTCCCCCCACGCAGCCGATAACGAAGTCCGGCTGCTCGCCTGCCATCTCCATCTGGCGCTTGGCCTCCTGACCGACAACCGTCTGGTGCATGAGGACGTGGTTGAAGACAGATCCCAGCGAATAGTTCGTGTCGGCGTTGGTGGCGGCGATCTCCAGGGCCTCGCTGATGGCGATGCCAAGGGAGCCCGTGGAATCGGGGTCGGCCTCCAGGATCTTCTTGCCGGACTGGGTGGTCGGGCTAGGGGAGGGCCGAACCTCCGCGCCGAAGGTCTCCATGAAAACTCGCCGATACGGCTTCTGTTCGTACGAAGCCTTGACCATGAAGACCAGACAATCCAGGCCGAAGAACTGGCACGCCATGGATAGGGCCGACCCCCACTGGCCGGCGCCAGTCTCCGTCGACAATCGCCGGATCCCCGCCTCTTTGTTGTAGTAGGCCTGGGCGACGGCCGTGTTCGGCTTGTGCGAGCCGGCGGGCGACGTGCCCTCGTACTTGAAGTAGATGTGGGCCGGCGTCTTCAGCGCCTGCTCCAGGCGATGCGCGCGAACCAGCGGCGTTGGCCTCCATAGCCGGTAGATGTCGATCACAGGACCCGGGATGTCGATCCAGGGCTCGGTCGAGACCTCCTGCATGATGAGCGCCTCCGGGAAGAGCGGGGCCAGTGCCTCGGGGCCTATCGGCTGGCCGGTCCCAGGATGCAGCGGTGGGAGGGGCGGCATACCGGCTCCAACCATGTCCGGGATGATGTTGAACCAGGCGGTCGGTATCTCGTCCGGCTTCAGGTTGAATTGAGTGACTTCGGCCATGGGTTCCTCCTTCGGTCGGAACGCTGGCCAGCCATTGTATGCAAGACGCCTAGCGGGCGGGCTCGAGGGCGCGGTCGTCGGCGGAGAAGTCTGGGTCGGGCTCGTCGGGTGGGTTGGCCAGGTGCCAGCGGACCGATCGCTCGATGCAGGGCGAGGGATTCGCATGGATCCAACCCAACAGCTCGCGAGCCTTCGCCGGATCGATCACGAAATGCTGAGCCCAGTTCTTCGTCAACTCCATGTCCTCCGGGAGGAGCTCGTCCGGCACCCGGGCAAGCTCGGCGTCGGATCCGGCGGCCCCGAGGATCTGACGAATCCACCAGCCGACGGACCAGGCCCTTGCCTCGCACAGGTTTAGGACCTCGCCGGCGGCACGCTCGGACTCGAGCGCGAGCCTGACACCTCGCGCCATCTCGCCCACGTACCCGCGGGACTCGAGCCATGTCGAAGGACCAACGGGGATCCTGGCTCGCCCGGCGCGCAGGCGACGCAGGACGAACTCCTCGCGGGTCTGGTAGTCGTGTTCGCCGTATACCATCGGCAACCGGATCACGGTGGCCTCGCGAGAAAGGTACTCGTCCTCGACGTCGAGCTTCTCGTAATCGTCGTAGCCGGGGATCTTCCCGCGGTAGGGGAAGCGTTCGGCCCGTACGGGTGAGCTCTCATCCAGGGGCAATGGGTCGGTCTCGAGCCCTGCGTCGAGCGCGGCGAACGCCCGATAGACGTCCACGCTCGAGAGCACGAGCAAGCGGATCTCCTTGGGAAGCGCGGCGATCGCCGTCGCGGCGTCGGCACGCGACAGGGCGCGGCAATCGACGAAGGCGTCGGGCCGGAAGGCGGCTACCCGCGCCCGGTGCCGCTCCAGGTCCGAGCGGTCCGAGTGCAGGTGGGCGAGTTCGGGGAGACCGGCCGGCTCGGTCGTGCCCCTGTGCACGATGAGCAGCTCGTGGCCGTTAGCCAGCAGCTCATCGACGATCGCGCGACCGATGAACCTGGTTCCACCCAGGACCAGGGTTCGCATTTCGTCTCTAACTGACCAGGTCGTGGAGGTCGACTTCGCCCTGGCGTTCGAGCTGGTCCGTCGTGCATCTGTCGGCCGGCTTGTCCGGGCGCCATCGCACGAACCTCGCCCCATGCCGGATCCGGCCGGACGTGACCTGATCGAACGCCACCTCGCACACGAGGTCCTCGCGGAGTGGCTCGAAGGACAGATCCTTGTCTGCGTTCCATCGGCTGCGGTATTCGGGCGTGTTCGGCACCTCGACGGTCGGGCCTGAGCGGTGCGCCTCGAGCAGCGGCACCATGTCCTCACGTGCCTTCGCAGCGAAGCCGGAGGTGAATCCCACTTGCTGCAACTCGCCGTCGGGGGCGAACATCCCGAGCAGGAGGGAGCCAACCGCCTTGCCCTTCTTGCCCTTCGCCCAGCGCCAGCCGATCAGCACGCAGTCCGCCGTCCGCAGGCGCTTGACCTTCAGCATCTCCCGCTCGCCCGAGCGATATTTCGAAGCGAGTCGCTTGGCCACCACCCCATCCAGCCCAACGACGTCGAAGCTCTCCAGCCATCCCGATGCCACCGCCATATCGTCCGTGCCGGGGGACAGGTGGAGCGGGGGGCGCGCGCCGGCCATCACGAGCTCGAGGGCCGCTCGCCTATCTGAGAACGGCTCGCTTCGCAGGTCCCGGTCATCCAGCGCGAGCAGATCGAACGCGATGAAGGACGCGGGCGTCTCTCGGGCGAGTTTGCGGACCCGCGATTCGGCGGGATGAAGGCGCTGTTGGAGCCCATCGAAGCTCAGGCCTCTGCCGTCGGCAGTGAACAGGACGATCTCACCGTCCAGCACGAGGCGCTTCACCCGCAGCGTCTTCGCCGCTTCGACGATCTCGGGGAAGTACCTGGAGAACGGCAGCTCCTTGCGGCTGGATATGTAGACGTCATCGCCGTCCCGGAAGACGATCGCCCGGAATCCGTCCCACTTGGGCTCGTACTGCCAGCCGTCGCCTGCTGGCAGCGCGTCCACGTGCTTGGCCTCCATCGGAGCGAGGGGCGGCTGAAAGGGAAGGCGCATGCCGAGGCATGCTACCCTCTCAAGCCGCTTGACCGATCCAATTCCACCGGGAGTTCTCTTGGACGAACAGCAGGCTGGAAAGACCGTATGGCAGGGCCGGATCGGCGATGTGCCGCTCCGTGTGGACATGCTGCCGTCCGGGCGGATCTTCGCCTCATGGTCGGTCCGGGGTAACGAGAGGCGCGCCGTCCTGGATACGATCCAGCAGCTAGAGCAACGTGTCCTGTTCCAGCTGATGCTGGGTGCCGGCCCTCAGGAAGACGTCATCGCCAGGCAGGTCGTGGCCGCTGTCCGGGAAGGGCAGGAGGGCCTCCCGGACCCCACCCAGGCCCCGCCCCCGACCAGACGCAAGAAGCGCGATGGCCGCCGGGGCCCGCCCAGGTCTCGCCGCCGCCGCTAGTCCTGCAGTCGCGAGGCTCGGCGCCCCACCAGATAGCCGACTGCGTATCCGGCCGCTCCCACCGCCGCGCTGCCCGCCCCGGCCGCCGAAGCGATCAACGTCCTCCGCCGCGCGGTCCGGAAGTCCAGCACCTGCCAGCCGCGCTCGCGAGCCTTGGCGCGTAGCTTGCGGTCGGGGTTCATCGCGACGGGGTTGCCGACCAGCTCCAGCAGCGGCAGGTCGTTCACGCTGTCCGAATAGGCGTACGAGCGCGTGAGATCGATATCGCGCTTCCCTGCAAGGCGTTCGACGCGCGCGGCCTTCTCAGGGCCGTGGACCAAGGGGCCGTCCAGCTCCCCGGTGTACCGGCCCCCCCGAACCTCCGCCCTGGTCCCGACCACCCCGTCGATGCCCAGCTCACTAGCGAGCAGAGCAAGATAGTCCTCGGGCGATGAGGAGGCGATGTAGACCTCGCGTCCCGCGCGCTTGTGCCTGGACATGAGGTCGACCGCCTGTGGGTAGAGTCGCGGAACCAGCTCTTCCCGTGCGACTGCACGGCCAACCTCGATGACGTCCTCCCTCAGCCTGCCGGTGATGGCGGATAGCGACGCGGCGCGTGCCCTCTCCATGGGGCCCTCGGCCTCCGTTCCGACGAGCCTGTAGCGAAGCTGATCCAGCGCCAGTCGACCGATGTCGCCCAGCGTGAAGTACCGCTGCCGGTACATCTCCCGGGCCAGAGGGAACAGGCTGGATCCGGGGAGCAGTGTCTTGTCGAGGTCGAAGAAGGCCGCTTCCACGAAAGCCTACCTTCGGTCCAGCCAGCCGCCGCCTGCGCTTCGGCGATCGGCCACCAGGCCCGCCAGGATCGAAAGGGCGATCTCCTCGGCCGTGCGAGCCCCCAAGTCGATCCCTACGGGCGTATGTATTCGCGCCAGCTCTTGCTCAGATAGACCCATCTCCCTAAGCCGCTCCATGTGGGGGCCGACATGCCGGGTGCTACCCATTACTCCGATGAACCGGGCCGGTGACCTGGTCAGGGCGGCCACTGATTCGGCCACACGGGGCGCGTCGTGGTCCGTGTGAACGGCGGCGGTCTCGGAGTCGACCGAGACTTCGTCCAGGCTGGCGACGACCCGAGCTGCCGCTCGGTGTTGTGCGGTTATGCGCTCCGACCTGGGTTCGACGAGCACCGGGTCGAACCCAAGGTCCCTAGACCAGCGCAGCAGATTGAGGGCGACCGGCGTGGCCGAGACCACGATCAGCATCGGGCGCCTGAGGAACGGCTCCAGGAAGACCTCGACCGTCCCGAGATCGTGCGTGTAGGTTCGCGATGCGGGCATGCGGGCCTCCAGGACCCGCGGCGCGTCCGAGACCGCAGCGTCGTCGAACTCCGCGCATCCGAGTGTTCCGGCCAGGGCGCCGGATCGGCCCAGCAGGATCTTCTGCCCGACTCGGCACGGAGGGTCGCCTTCAGTTCGCACCGCAGTCGCCAAGACCACTTCCTCCCCCGCGGCCCGTCGGGTGGCCAGCTCCTCCTCGATTGTCCCGCCTGACGGCTTCGAAGGGCCGTGCGCGGTTTGCCCCGCCAGCAGGTCGAGCGCGTGGGGAAGGACCGGAAGCAGAGCAGATAAGCTCTCCACGGCCCCCCGCTCGCTCCCGGGCAGGTTGAGGAACAGGGTCGAGCCGAGACTTCCCGCGACTCCTCGCGAGAGGGCAGCCATGGGTGTCGAGCCTCGACCGGACGCGCGCATCTCCTCCGCCAGGCCGGGAGCCTCGCGATCGATCACGGCGCGCGTGGCCTCTGGCGTCACATCGCGCGGCCCCAGGCCGGTTCCGCCGGTCGTGACCACAAGACGGACCCCGTCCGCGGCGAGCGATCGCAGGAGGGCCTCGATCTGGTCTCGTTCGTCGGGGACCACGTCGCGCCGGCCGACATCGAACCCAGACCGCCCCAGCAGCGCTGCCACGGCGCCGCCGGAGGCGTCCACCCGAACGCCCTGAGCCACGCCGTCGCTCACCGTCACGACCGCCGCCGTGCGTTGTGGCTCCACTTGAGTCTCGCTCATTGCGCCTCAAATCCGATCTCGAAGGTGAACATCTCTCTCCGTGGGCATATTCTGGATGACGAACAGTATCGTCCGCGCTTCGAGGAGCCCATGGCCGAGGAGATCCATCCAGACCAAACGACAGACGTTCCGGAGACGGGACCGCTGCTCGACACATACGGCAGGACGGGAAACGACCTGCGCGTTTCCGTCACGGACCGGTGCAATTTCCGGTGCACCTACTGCATGCCTGCGGAGGGGCTCGTGTGGCTGCCCAAGGCCGAGATCCTGACGTTCGAGGAGATGACACATCTCGTTGCCCTGTTCGTCTCGCTCGGGATCAGGTCTCTCAAGCTCACCGGTGGGGAGCCCACCGTCCGTGCCGAGCTCCCGAAGCTGGTCCGCATGCTGCGGACGGTCGACCCCGGGATCGACATCTCGATGACGACGAACGGGCTGCTTCTGGACAGGCTGGCGGGCCCGCTGGCCGAGGCCGGGCTCGACAGGGTCACGGTCTCCTGCGACTCATTGATGCGGCACCGTTTCGCGGAGATGACGCGTCGCGACGCCCTCGACCGCGTGTTCGAGGGCATCAAGGCGGCCGAGGAAGCTGGGCTCACCCCGATAAAGATCAACTGTGTCGTGATCGCGGGGACGAACGACGGCGAGGTCGTTGATTTCGCTCGGTACGCAAGGGAGACGGGCCACGAGGTCAGGTTCATCGAGTACATGCCCCTGGATGCGGAGCAGCACTGGGAACGCGCGAAGGTGACTCCGTCGGCCGCCATCCTCGAAGAGATCGACAAGGTCTATCCGCTCATCGCGGAGGGCGACGGGACTCAGCCGGCGACGTCGTTCCGTTTCGCCGACGGTGCACCAGGGGGGATAGGGGTGATCGCCTCTGTCACCGAGCCTTTCTGCGATACGTGCAACCGCTTGCGGTTGACCGCGGACGGGCAGCTTCGTGCCTGCCTGTTCGCGCTCTATGAGACAGACCTGCGGACGCCGCTGCGCGAAGGCGCCGGGGACGAAGAGCTCGAGGGGCTGATTCGAAGGAACGTCTGGGCCAAGTGGGAGGGCCACAAGATCAACCATCCCGACTTCCAGCGGCCTGCCCGTTCGATGTCGATGATCGGCGGCTAGCCAGGCCCTTCCTCTACAGCGAGAAGGCGTGGAGCCCGCCGTCATCGGCCCCGACATACACCATCCCGTTCACGATCGCCGGGGTCGACTGCGAGTGGCCGGGGAGCGGCGACGACCAGAGCTTGACCCCAGTCGTCGCGTCGAACGCGTAGATCGTGTTGCCCCAGTACGAAGCCGCATATACGACGCCGTTGGCTACCGAGACCGAGCCCTGGCTGCCGCCCCCCGTGGACTTCCATATCCTGGCCCCGGTCTCCGCGTTGAGTGCCCAGACAGCGTCGTGGCTGTAGTCGCCGATGTATACGACGCCGTCAACGACGGCCGGCGAGGAGTCGGGGAGCCCCCCTTGCGTATCGAACTTCCAGGCCACTGACCCGTTGCCGGCTCGCAGGGCCCATACGAACCCGGAGCTGAAGTCGCCGACGTACACGATTCCGTTGGCGATGGCCGGGCTGGACACCTGGAAGACATCGATGTTCTTCTGCCAGACGATGGCGCCGGTCTCGGCGTCAAGTGAGTAGACGAAGTGGCCTCCGACCGCGAAGAGCCGGTCGTTCTTGGCAGATACGGAGGCGACGGTGTTCTCGGGCAGAGGCGTGGACCAGAGCAGAGCTCCACTTGCCAGGTCGTGAGCCTCCACCGAGGTCCCGCCCACGAACACCTTGCCCCCGGCCACGGTTGGGGAGGAGATGCTTGCCGAGGTCTGGATCCTCCAGCGAAAGCGACCGTTGTCGGCGTCGAACGCCGAAAGCCCACCGCCGATGACGAGCGAGAACACCATCCCGCCGGCCACCGCCGGGGTCGCTTCCCTGATATCGCCGGTGCCGGCTCGCCAGAGAAGGTCCCCGGTCACCGCGTCGAATGCATAGAGATGCCCATCGTAGGACCCGATGTACGCGATGCCTCTGGCAACGACGGGGGAAGCGAGCCCGAACATGTCCTCGGTCATGCCGGTCCAGACCTCGTGGAGCCCGGACACGTTGGAGCTGTCGAGGATCGTCTCCAGAGGATTGACCCCCTTGTGGTCTGCGGAAAAGTGGAATTGCGTCCAGTTCGCGTTGGCGTCGGGAGCGCTCGCCCGGTTCGGTTGACCCGAGGCTGCAGAAGGGAGGAATTGAAGCGACAGAGCAAGACTAATCAAGACGAGGCCTCGGGCGACCGATCGGGCAGTCATGGGGCGCTCCTTTCGTGCGGACAGATCGCTCGGATAGCTAATCACATCGCCTCTCAGCGGGAAAAGGCCAGTTGGTCCATCATTCTGTGAGTGAGGGTCGACTACGCATTCGTGGCCGAGGCAGCCGACTCGCAGGGCGGCCTCTTCTACGTCACTCGAGGTGGCGCGGATATCCATTTCCTGCCGCGTGAGTTCCCAAAGCCCCTCCGGCTCGGAGCCATCTCGTTCGTCGTCAGGGTGGTTGGGGAGTCGCACGAAGTCGGCTCGACCTTCCCTCTCGTCTACACGATCGTGGACGCCGACGGCCGAACGGTTAACTTCCGCCAGGAGATGGAGGCAAGGTTCGAGCCGCATCCCATCGACGCCACTCGAGCCACCGCCAACGTCGTTACCTTCCGCTTCTACGGTTTCCCTGTTCCGGACTTCGGCACCTATCTCTTCGAGGTGCTCCACGGCGACGAGCGTCTGGCCCAGGTCCCTTTCTGGGTCGTCCCGGTCGACTCGCCCGCTCAGCCGCCGGACTCTTAGCCTGGTCGCGGGGTCATCGACTCTCCACGATCCGGTCGATCAGGCCGTAGTCGATCGCCTCCTGCGCCGTGAAGGTCCGGGTGCGCTCGATGTCCGAGTGGATGAGCTCGATGGGTTGGCGGGTGTGCTTCGCGAACAGCTCCTCAATTCGGCGGCGCACACCGAGGATCTCTTCAGCTTGTGTGGCGATGTCGATTGACGTCCCCCCAAGGGTGGCGGCGGCGTGCTGGATACGGATACGGACGTTTGGCATCGCGGCGCGCCGCCCGGGGCTTCCGGCGGCAAGCAGCAGCGATGCGATCCCCATGGCCGCCCCGATGCACGTAGTGGAGATCGGAGGCCGGACGGACTGGATCACGTCGTGGACCGCCAGCCCGGAATCGTCGGAGCCCTCCGGAGAGTTGATGTGCAGGGATATCGGCCGGTCGGGGTCCTCCGCCTCGAGATGGAGTATCTGCGCGATAAGTAGGCCGGCCGCGGGTTCGTCCAGCCGTCCTCCGATGAGGACGATGCGCTCTTGCAGCAGGCGTGAGCGGATTTCGTACGAGAGCTCATCCTGCCCATCCGACCCCGTGGGCGGCACCAAGGGCGCGTCGAGCATCCCGCAAGCTTACCGGCGCCCGCAGGCTAGGGCGAAGGCGTCGAAGAGAGCCTGCTGCGCGGGATCGGATCCCGCCGTCTCCTCAGGGTGCCACTGAACGGCGACGATCCACCCCTCGGGGCGCTCGATCGCCTCCACCAGCCCGTCGCCGGCCCATGCCACCGCGACCAGGCCATCACCCAACCGGTCGATGCCCTGGTGGTGATGGCACATGCTGGTGAGAACGGTTCGGCCGCAGGCTGAGGCGAGCCGGCTGGCCTCCGAGACCTTGATCTCGTGCATGACTGGTCCGCCGCCTCCAGGGACACCATGCGAATCGAGCGCTTCCGAATCGGCGATGTGCTGATGGAGCGTCCCGCCGAAAGCGACATTCAGAACCTGCGCGCCGCGACATATCCCGAGCGTGGGAACCCCTCTCCGGTCGGCCGCAAGAGCTAAGTCGATCTCGGCCGAGTCCCGGTCGGGGTCGATCCCGTACTGGAGCGGGTGTGGATCGGCGCCGTAACGTGAGGGATCGACGTCACCGCCGCCCGCCAGCAGGAGGCCGTCGAAACCTCCGAGGACCTCCTCTACAGAGCCTGAGTCCGCGCCCGTGAGTAGGACCGGTCGTGCGCCAGCGCGTCGGATCGCCTCGACGTAGGTCTCCGGAAGGGCATAGGCGCCCGAATCCCAGCGAGTGACACGGCCGAGCGGCAGATGGTAGGCAACGACCGCCACGAGAGGGGCTCGCACAGGCTCAGTCTAGATGGCGAGGATGTTAGATCCGCTCGAAGTAGCGCTCCAGCTCTTGGTCGCTAAGCAGATCCGGGCCGAGCTTCCCAGGCCTCAGGGTTGAGGAGGGTCGGGGGCTTCCGGCCCTCCAGGGCCGCGATCAGGTTATCCGCCGCGAGCATCCCCATGGCGATGCGCGTGTCGACCGTCGCGCTCCCCAGGTGAGGTATGACGACGGCATTGTCCAGCTCGAGGAGGAGTTGGGTCACCTCAGGCTCCCGTTCGAACACATCGAGCCCCGCGGCGAAGATGACGCCGTCCCTTAGGGCCTCGGCCAGAGCCGCCTCGTCGATCACTGGCCCGCGCGAGGTGTTGACGATGACCGCCGTCGGCTTCATCTTGCTGAGCCGCTCGGCGTTTATCAGATGACGGGTCTCTTCGGTGAGGTTGACGTGTATCGAGATGAAGTCGGCCTCGGCAAGCAGGTCGTCGAGCTCGCGGTACTCGGCGCCCAGCTCCCCCTCCAGCTCGGGCGAGGGGCGATGCACGTCGTGGTAGAGGACTCTCATTCCGAAGCCCTTGGCCCGTCGGGCCATCGCGTGGCCTATCCGGCCGAACCCGATGATCCCGAGCGCCCTCCCGTTTACATCCTGGCCCAGCATCATCAATGGGCCCCAGATCCACGGAGTGCGGCTTCGCAGGAAGCGGTCGCCTTCCGGGACACGTCTGGCGGCGGCCATCATCAAGGCCCAGGCGGTGTCGGCCGTGGTCTCGGTAAGGACATCGGGGGTGTTCGAGCACATGACGCCGCGCCCTGTTAGTGCGTCGACGTCTATGTTGTCGAACCCGACCGCGTAGTTGGCCACGATCACGAGCTGAGGGCCGGCTGCATCGAGGAGCTCGTCGTCCACCTTGTCCGTGAGCAGGGTGATCGCGCCCACCTTCCCGGCGATCTCTGAAAGGAGCCGTTCGCGCGGCATGGCGCCTTCGCCCTCGTAGAGGGTCATGTCACACCGTTCGTCGATCCGGTCCAGCGCCTGCTTTGGCAGCCGCCGAGTCACCAGCACCGGCCAGCGTTCGTCGGTCACCTGGGTCCTTTCGAGTCCCGAGACCCTACGGCCCGAGACTCGGGCGGTCAAGCCGAACGGACCGAAGACAAAAGGGAGGCGGCGCTTCGCGCCGCCTCCCTTTCAATCGCCCGTAGACATCACGGGGCTAATCAGTATCAGACAGGTATCGACTTGCCGTAGAGAGCGAACATGAAGTCCGGGCCCTCGCCGAGTGGGCCGATGCAGGTCTCCATGTTTGCCCACGAGGTGCAGCCCGTGGCGAAGCCGTCGCCCGGGTTCTGCCAGGCGGCCCCGTTGCCGCTCATTACGGAGCGGGTCTCCCAGCCCCATTCACCATTCGGGGTGAAGTCCATGTTGACCTGGACCGAGACCCAGTACGTGCCTGCCCTGAGCTTGACCGTGGCGGGCAGCCTTATCCTGAATGAGCCCCCGGTGTCTGAACCGGTGACGGTCTGGCTGGAGATCAGAGCACCCGGGAGTCCGCCGGAGTTCTTGTAGAACGACACGGTCTCGGACACGGCCGGGCCGGGTCCATTGAAATACACGCCGGTCACGATGACGGCCTGGACGCCCCACTTGAAGCCAGCCGGGACGGTGAAATCGTCGGCGCCCTGCGCGTCATAGATGTCCAGGCTCGCCTCGAAGTTCTGAGAGACGATTCCGACACCCGAGTCGCTGTCGTTCTGGCTGTACAGGAGCGCATCGGCGGCGGCTGGGCTCGCGACCCGGGCGGTCCCGTGGGCCACCAGGTTCGGCGCCAAGCCGGCACCCGAGGCCTGGCCTAGGGTGGAACTGGCAAAGAGAGTTCCTACCGCGAGAATCATGAAGACACGAAGTCTCACACTGCCTCCTCTCGAGCTCGATAGCTAAGTTGCATGCCCTAGCGCTGGTCACAGCTACTGGGTGGTGGGCTGGGCACCCCCTCCTTCCAAGGACGTCCTCCCTACCTCCGAGAAGGCGGGCGGAGAGTTTCCACCGACCTAACTTTGTCCTGTCGAGCAGCTAAATGTCAAGCTGATGCGAGTTCCTGGAGCGTGCCCTCCATCGCGTCAAGAGCGGCCCTGATAGCCTCCACCGAGTTCGCATAGGAGAACCTGAGGTAGCCTTGGCCGCCGGCGCCGAAAGCAGTACCGGACAGGCATGCGACACCGGCCCGGTCAAGCAGGAACGAGGCAATGTCCTCGCTGGACCGGCCGAGCGCCTTGACGTTGGGGAATGCATAGAACGCGCCGGTCGGTTCCAGGCACGAGATCCCCGGGATCCTGTTCAGACCCTCGACGATCACATCCCTGCGCTTCTGGAACTCGGCGATCATCGCCTCTACGGGCTCCCACGGTCCCGTGACCGCGGCAAGGATCGCTCTCTGGCTGAAGGCGGAGGTGCACGAAACGGTGTTGATGATCATCCGGGTTACCGGTTCGACCAGCGGCTTGGGGAATGCGGCGAACCCCAGGCGCCAGCCGGTCATGGCGAAGGTCTTGGAGCAGCCGTCTAGGAGGATCGTACGGTCGGCCATGCCGTCGATACTTGCGATGCTCGCGTGCTCACCACCGTATCGGGTCGCCCAATAGACCTCGTCCGATAGCACGTATATGTCGTGCTCGATGGCTATCCGGGCGATGGCCTCCACATCCTCGCTAGTCAATGAACTGCCGCACGGGTTGTGAGGCGAATTCAAGACGAGTAGGCGGGTTCGGTCCGTGACCTTGGAACGGACCTCATCCGGGTCCATCCGGAAGCCGTTCTCCTCGCGCAAGGTGACGGGGACAGGACGACCCCCGGCGAAGCTCGTGATCGACTCGTACATAGGGAAGCCAGGGTCGGGGTAAAGGACCTCGTCGCCCTCCTCGCACAGGGCCATGATCGCGTAGAACATGATCGGCTTGGCGCCGGGCGTGATCACTACTTGGTCGGCCGGGAAGCGGCCGCGGCCCGTCCGCCCGAAGAACTCACCGATGGCCTCGCGGACCTCGGGATAGCCGGGCGCCGGGTTGTAGTGCGTGTATCCGGAGTGGAGGGCCTCGACCGCGGCCTCGATGATGTGTGCGGGCGTGTCGAAGTCCGGTTCTCCGATCTCGAGGTGGATGACCTTTCGCCCCTGGGCCTCCAGGGCGCGGGCGCGAGCCAGCACCTCGAACGCGGACTCGGTGCCCATCCGCCCAATGCGCGACGCGAGCCTGGGTTCGTGGGTCATGGTGTGAGACCGTACGGCCGCGGGCTCGTTTGGGTCAAGCGCTTCGGGGCGCTTGTACCATTCGGCTATCCTATCGCGCTGGTAGCCGTCGCTCGAGGGGAGTGAGCATGTCAGACCTGCTCAGCAGAAGCGTCCTCGTGATCAGTCAGAAGGCGAAGCTGATCGAGCTCACCAACGAGTACAAGATCCTCGACGAGGCCGGGAACCAGATCGGCTCCATCCGCCAGGAAGGTCAGTCCAAGGCAAAGAAGGTCCTCCGGTTCGTCTCGAACCTCGATCAGTTCATGACCCACAAGCTGAGTGTCTACGATGCCGAGGGGCGCAAGGTAGTGGAGCTCCTTCGGCCGCGGAAGATCATGAAGTCCACTTTGCAGATCTCAGATGGCGCGGGCCGCGCGGTGGGCAAGATCGTGCAACAGAACGTCTTCGGGAAGAAGCGTTTTGGCCTCGAGTCGGAGTCCGGCGAACTGCTCGGCTCCATCAATGCCGAGAACTGGCGGGCCTGGGACTTCTCCATCCAGGACGCGAGCGGCGCCGAGGTCGGGCGGATCACGAAGAAATGGGCGGGTCTCTTGAAGGAAGGGTTCACGACCGCGGACAACTACGTGTTGAACGTAACCCGCGACGTTTCCCCTGATCTGCGCCTGATGATGCTGGGGTCGGCGGCAGGCGTGGATGTTGCCCTCAAGCAGGACGACAGCGGAGGGCTGGGGTTCGGCGGATAGGGAGCGAAGGCGATGGGTCGTCATGACCTGGTGGTCGGAGGAGAGCGGGTTCCGGCAGCGCTGCACAAGAGCTGGACTCCAGTCGGAACCGGCGCTAACTTCGGCCCTCAGCGACAGCGGGAGCCGAGATGGGCGGAACGAGATCGAACGAGGGGGATTCGTCCGGGGTCAGGATCGCCGCGCTTGTCCTGGCGCAGATGCCGCAGGTCCTGCCCCTGATCGCCGGCTACCAGATCTTTTACGGCGCGGAGCCCGATCACGAACGCAACCGGAAGTTCTTCCGGCGATTCATCGAGCCGAGTCCAGACGGGTTGCTCCTGGGGGCATGGGCAGGTGAGGAGCTGGTCGGGTTCGCCTGCGTCTACTGGACGTTCAGTTCGATCAACGCTCGCGATGTGGCTCTAATGTCCGATCTGTTCGTTGCCGAAGGCCATCGCGGCTCGGGCGTCGGCCTGGCTCTGATCGACGCCTGCGTCGAGGCCGCCCGGAAGCGGGGCTCGCGTCATCTCGAGTGGCTCACGGCCGTGGACAACCGTCGGGCTCAGCGGCTGTACGGGAGGATCCAAGAAGCCGAGCGATCGGCGTGGTTCGGCTACGAGATGCCGGTCTCCTGAGATCCGGCCTCGATGGTGGCCTCCACCTCGGCCGCACGGGCCGGGTCGATCCCGGCCAGAGCTGACGTGGCCGCCGCCTCTCGTTTGCGGTCTAGGTCGCGGGCCAGCTCCTCGTCGGCCGCGGCCAGGTCGTCGGGGTTCACGTCCTGGAAGTCGATCACGCCCATCTCCTCGAACGCATTGCGAACCTTCGGACCGAAGAGCCCCAAGTCCTTGATCGTCGGGACGATCCTGGAGAAGAGCATCCTGCGGAAGGCTTGCATCATCTCTGAGGCTTCGACGTACTTGATGCACTCGTTCCTGTCCAGGCCGACGCTGTCCCAGACCTCCTCCGCGAGGAAGCGGTTCCTCATCAAGTAGGACGCGTAGACCACGAACTCCTCACGCTCGTCCCGCTCGGCCTGGGTGAGCTGTGGGTAGAACTCGCGCAGTGCGAGGCGGCCGAAGGCGACGTGCCTTGCTTCGTCCTGCATCACATAGGTATTCAGGGCCTTCGCCAAGGGCTCGTCTGAGAAGTCGCGGATCATAGAGAACGCGGCCAGAGCCAGCCCCTCGATCATCACCTGCATCCCCAGGTTCGTCATGTCCCAACGAGAGTCCGCCACGACGTCATTGAGAAGTGAACGGAGGTGCTCGTTGATGGGGTAGGCCATCCCGATCTTCTCCCGCAGGTATCTGGAGTAGGTCTCCATATGCCGCGCCTCGTCCATGACCTGGGTGGCGGCGTAAAACTTGGAGTCGATGTCGGGGACGGTCTGCACGATCTTGGCCGTGCAGACAAGCGCGCCCTGTTCGCCATGCAAGAACTGGGAATTGATCCACGCGCCCATGTGGTGACGCAGTTCTCTCCGTGCCTTCTCGTCCATGCGCTCCCACATGTCCGAGCCGTAGATCGGTATGTAGTAGTCGGGCCCGTTCCGCTCCGAACCGGGGTCGACCTCTATGGACCAGTCAAGCCGGGTATTGGTGTTCCACTGCTTCTCCTTGCCCTTCTCGTACAGGGCGAGGAGGCGATCCCGCATCACGTCGTACTCCCAGTTGAAGATGGTGGTGGCGCCGCCGGGGACGTGCCACTGGGTCTGGTCGGTCGGAAGCGAGTAGATGCGCGTGCTCATCGCAGCCTGGCGACGAGTATATCTATCGGTCGACGCCAACGGATTGGTAGATTGCCTGCATGGATGATCGAGAATTTCACCCACCCGAGCGTCCCCAGCGCAAGACGGGACAGGAGCCGAGCGCTCACCTGACGCTGGACGCATATGTCCGGCTCCGCAAGGAGCTTGAGCAACACCGGACCGAAGGGCGGAGAAAGATGGCCGAGCGACTCCTGCACGCGAGGGAGCTTGGGGACATCCGTGAGAACGCCGAGTACGACGCGGCCAAGAACGAGCAGGGTCTCATGGAGGCCCGCATCCGGGACCTCGAGCGCATGCTCAAGGACCCCGAGATCATCGAGGCCACGGAGGGTGACGAGGTCGGCCCCGGGACGCTCGTAACGCTGCGGCCGCTTGATGACGATGACGCGGATGACGAGAGGTACCTCGTCGCCCTATCGGCTGAGGAGCGCGCTCCAGGTGTCCGCACGGTGACATCCATCTCTCCTCTGGGTTCCGCGCTCCTCGGTCGGCGTGTCGGCGAGCAGGTCAGCTACGAGGCGCCCGGGGGGACTTTCAGCTATGAAGTGGTGGCCGTCCAGCCCTTCAGGCCCTCCTGACAACTCAAATCGCATCTTCTTAGGACTCTGATGCTCGGTCGGCCGTATTACTGACATGGCGCGCAGATGGAAGGTCCAGCGGCAAGGCATGGATCGAACGGGCTCCGCGCTGGTGGCTTTGCTAGCGCTGACCCTAATCGGCGCGGCGTGCGGGCAGAGTAGCTATTCCTCAGCGGCCCGCAGTTCCCAGCCGACCGCGTCCGCCTCCG
>Ga0184632_10000187_pt1 | contig 21847 bp, 21 predicted proteins | sample PLM31_50_b1_FD_133153 | JGI IMG/M metagenome (GOLD analysis project Ga0184632, IMG submission 133153) | Groundwater sediment microbial communities from an aquifer in East River, Colorado, USA - PLM3-1_50_b1 | ecosystem: Environmental > Terrestrial > Soil > Riparian zone | place: USA: East... | reverse complement strand
CGACAGGTTGAGCACTCGGATGTTGAGTCCGTCGCTGGCTCGGTGCTGCACCACCCAGTCGATGGCCGCGATGACCTGGGACACGTCGGTTCCCCCATCGGCGGTGGCGACCTTTACGCTCACGATCCGGGCGTCTGGGGCCATCCCTCGATACTGAGAGGCGGGTGCTTGGTCGTAGGGCGCCACCATCTGCGTGTCGCGACCGGCAATCAAGCCGGCCATGAACGTCCCGTGCCCGAAGGTATCGAGTCGGGTCAGATTCGGGGCCTGCGACTCGAGCGAGAGGTCGGGGCCGTGAATGATCTTGCCCGGCGCGCTCAAACCCTCTACGGGGGAGACGCCCGAATCTATCACGGCAACGTCTATGCCGAGCCCCGTGTAGCCAGCCTGCCAGAAGCGCTCCGCGCCCGAGTACTGGGTAGTGACATACATGGAGTTCACGTCCGCACCGGGGTCGTAGTTATCGCTCAGCGGCCGCATGACCGAGTTCGGCGTCACGGACACGACTCCGGGGAGCGCTCGGAGGACAGGCAGGGAACCCGAGGGAACAACGGCCACCAAGCCGTCGATGATCCGGAGGCGTATCCCGACGGTGCCGCCCAGCCGCTCGACGGCCCGCTCGACCGCGCCTTCGGCGCCCGAGGCCGCGCGAACGATCACCGACATCCGGGGCCCGTTCGAGACGGTGATTATGCCCCTCGTCGTCGTTCCCGCGGTCACGATCACAATACCCACCAAGAGGGCACCGAGCGGCCGCCTTAGCATCGTGTCGAGCCGTCGTCCCCACGACCTGGAAAGCGCGATGCCCCAGGTTTTCTCCGTACCCATCCGGATCGCCAAGGTCGCTTCCATCCTGGTCCTCTCCTGGGATCCGCCGGGGCGCTTCGGCGTCTCTACCCGGTATCAGGTATTGCCGGCTACGTTCGGGAAGTATGGTTGTGGGGTCGCCACTGCGCACCGGCTGAAGGTCGAGAATCTCTCCGCGATCGGCTGCTTCCCTGCTGGCTGCCATGGTGATGCCCCAGCAGTCCGGTGGCCTCCCCCGGAGCCCGCGCCTTTAGGGCCAAGGGACTAGGAAGCTCACGCCGCCCTGGGTCAAGGGTGGGGACGGCGGACCAGCTCGAGTGCCTCGGTCCGGGTCCGCGCGTCCGTTCGGAACACGCCGCGCACTGCCGACGTCGTGGTTACTGCGCCCGGCTTCCGCACACCTCGCATGGTCATACACAGATGCTCGGCCTCGATCAGCACGAACACGCCACGCGGCTGGAGGGCGGCGTCGAGGGCATCGGCGATCTCGGTCGTCAGGCGCTCCTGCACCTGGAGCTTCTTCGAGAGCAGGTCCACCAGTCGCGCGATCTTCGAGAGCCCAGTGATGCGCCCGTCGCGGTTCGGCACGTACGCGACATGGGCCCTGCCCACGAAAGGGGTCAGATGATGCTCACAGGTCGAGAACATGGGGATGTCCTTGATCATGATCATCTCGTCGTGGAGGGCTCCGCTGATGACGGTCAGGATCTCCTGGGGGTCGGCGCCGATTCCGGAAAGGATCTCCTCGTACATGCCGGCGACGCGCTCGGGAGTGGCGGCGATCCCGGGTCGATCGGGGTCCTCCCCGATTCCCTCGAGGATCAGCCGGACACCGGCGACGAGCTTGCTTCTGTCCAAGCTGCTCTCCCCCCTAGTCCTCCCGGTTCCCAGGCAACAGCCGGTCAAGGATATCCGGCAGACCGGTCAGCGAGGGAAGCTCCGCCCCCCGAGGCAGGTCGCTGGTCTCCTGGAGGCGATTGATCCACACGGTGCGGACCCCGAGCTCGCGAGCCGGAGCGATGTCGTGGAACAGGCTGGCTGCAACGTGGACTTGCCAGCCCGGATCGGCGCCCGCTAGCTCGCGGAACAGGAGCCAGTGGCCGTGGGCGGGCTTGTACGAACCCGCTTCGCGCGCGGTGATGACGAGATCCGGGGCGACGCCGATCGAATGGAGGGACGCCTGCAGTAGATCCGGATCCGTGTTCGAGAGAATGGCGAGCTTCCAGCCGCGCGAGCGAAGCTCGGCCAGCTCACCAGTCACCTCAGGGAAGACGGGCCACGACGGGAGTGACTCCGACAGGGCCGCCTCTTTGCCAGCCGGAACTTCGAGTCCCTCCCCATCGGCGACCATCTCGAGCGCAGTGGCCATGACATCGCGGTACGGCATTCCGGAGCCGGCCTGCACCTGGGACTCCGCTCGGTGGTAGGCGGCCAACAGCCTCGACGGGTCCTCTCCGGGCCACAGCCAGGCCATCGTGCCCCGAATCCCGGTCTCCCAGTCGACGAGGGTGCCGTAGCAGTCGAACGTGACCCAACGATCCAAGGGCTATGTGATCGGGTTAGGCCGGCCCGGCCCCGGCTGCTTAACCGAGCGGCGCGCCACCGCTACGCCCGTCCCATTCATGCTTTCCCCGCGCTGCGGTCGTTTGTCGACTCCACGCAGCAGCTCGATGAGGTCGTTCTTCTCGATCGTCTCTTTCTCGATGAGCGCGGCCGCGATCTGGTCGAGCTTCGACCGATGCTCGGTCAGGATCTCGAGCGCCTCGTCATGGGCCTGGTCTATCAAGGATCGGATCTCCGAATCGATCTCGAATGCCACCTGGTCCGAGTAGTCAGGCTGCGACGTGAAGTCTCGTCCCAGAAACACCTCTCCCTGCCTGGTCCCCAGGGTGAGCGGGCCGAGCCGGTCGGACATACCGAACTCGGTGACCATCTGGCGGGCTATCTTCGTCGCGCGATCGAGGTCGTTCTGCGCGCCAGTCGTCATGTCACCGAACTCAAGCTCCTCGGAAACCCGGCCGCCCAATAGCATGGCCAGCTCGTCGGTCAGCTCCTGGCGCGTGACCAGGAACTTGTCCTCGGTTGGGACGGTCAAGGTGTACCCGAGCGCTCGACCGCGCGGGATGACCGAGATCTTGTGCACTGGGTCGGCGTTCGGCAGGACGTAAGCGACGAGTGCGTGGCCACCTTCGTGGTACGCGGTGATCCTCTTCTCTCGATCGGAGATGACCCTCGTGCGACGCTCGGGTCCTGCCACCACTCGGTCGATCGCCTCCTCCAGTTCCAACATCGTGACGGTCTGCTTGCCCCGCCGCGCGGCGAGTAACGCGCCCTCGTTGATGACGTTGGCGAGATCCGCACCGGTGAACCCAGGCGTGCGGCGAGCTATCACCTCCAGGTCGGCGGATGGATCCAAGGGTTTGCCCCGCGCGTGGACCTTCAGTATCCCCTTCCTCCCCTCCAGGTCCGGCCGGTCGATGACGACCTGCCGGTCGAACCTGCCAGGGCGAAGGAGAGCCGGATCCAGGATGTCCGGCCGGTTGGTCGCGGCCATAAGGATCACACCGGTTTTGGCATCGAAACCGTCCATCTCGACCAACAGTTGGTTGAGGGTCTGCTCGCGCTCATCGTGCCCCCCGCCGAGGCCGGCTCCGCGGTGGCGCCCGACAGCGTCGATCTCGTCGATGAACACGATCGCGGGCGCACCCTGTTTGGCCTGTTCGAACAGATCGCGAACCCGGGCTGCCCCGACGCCCACGAACATCTCGACGAAGTCTGAGCCACTGATCGAGAGGAACGGCACGCCGGCCTCCCCAGCGACGGCACGGGCGAGCAACGTCTTTCCGGTCCCCGGCGGCCCATAAAGAAGGATGCCCTTCGGAACCTTCGCGCCCATGGCCTGGAACTTGGCCGGATTCTCGAGATAGTCCCTCACCTCCTGGAGCTCCTCCACGGCTTCGTCCACGCCCGCCACATCGGTGAACATCGTCTGGGGCTGATCTCTGCTCACCACCTTGGCGCGAGCCTTGCCAAAAGACATTACGCGGCTCCCGCCACCCTGCATCTGGTTGAAGATGAAGAACATGAGTCCGAACAGGAGCACGTAGGGAAGGACGTTCACCAGGAGGGTGAACATCAATGAGCTGTGCTGTGGATCGGTAGACAGGCTGGGGCGGTTGGTTGCTCGCAGGATGTCCTTTGTCAGGGTCTCCTGGAACTGCTCGGGGTAGGCGGCTTCATACCGGGATCCATCGACGAGCTGTCCAACCACTTTCTGATCTCGCTCCATGAACGTGACTGTGGCAATGCCCCCGTCTTGGAGCTGCTCTTCGAACTCCGGCAGCGTCAGCTTGGCCGGCTGAGGCGCCCGGGTGGCGAAGCTCAGCAGAATCCACAGTCCGACCAGCACCACGAGGAGATAGACGAGCGGCCCCCGCAGCAGTCGCCGAAGGGTCGAGTCCTTATTCGTCGTGGGGATGGCTCCTCCCGCGGTGACTCTGCGATCGATTTTGGAGGGTCAGTAGAGGGCGGCTGCGGTTGAACGCGGATGCTAGCACAAGGGAATTCGGAGAACTTAGGAGACTGCGTCGCGGTAGACCTCGGGCCGGAGCGTCCCTACGAACGGGAGGTTTCGGAAGCGTTCGCCGTAGTCGAGCCCGTACCCGACAACGAAGACCGGCGGGATCTCGAAGGCCCGGTAGCGGATGTCTAGCGGCACCTGCTGGACCCCTGTCTTCTGCATCAGCGCGCAGACCTCCAGGCTCGCCGGCTTTCGCGTCCTGAGGTTCTTCAAAAGATAGGAGAGCGTGAGCCCCGAGTCGACGATGTCCTCGACCAAGAGGACGTTGCGTCCCATGATCTCGTGGTCAAGGTCCTTGAGGATACGGACAACGCCCGATGTCTGGGTGGCCGCTCCGTAAGAGGAGACCGCCATGAAATCGAACTCGAGCGGGAGCTTGATGCGCCGTGAGAGGTCCGCCATGAAGACGAATGCGCCCTTCAGCACGCCAACCAGCAACAGATCTCCGCCAGCGTACTCCCTGGTTATCTGCTCGCCGAGCTCGGCCACCTTTCGCTGGATGTCCTCGTGGGACAGGAGTACCTGGTCGATGTCGTTCTCGTGGACCCGCACGTCCGGAAGTCTAGGGAGCAGCACATCGGTTGGCGAGCCGGATTCCTTTGGCGGAGCGTCGAAACGGGTCCCCACTGCGAGCCCTCCCCCTCTACATATGCCTCAAGGCCTCGGGGAAGGACGCGAGAGGCGAACATACTCTTTCGATCGACGACCCCGCAAGCCCCCTGGGAGGGATGCCTCCTGCCCTGGACGGGCGGAGGCAAGGGCCAGGACGGCCTCGATCTGGCTCGCATCGGGCAGAGTGCCCAACCCTAGGATCGCGCGGCGGACGATCCGACTGGCGAGCGAGGCGGGCAGGTCCCGAAGGGCCTTTACCCGAAGAAGCGGCCCGTCGGCGCCCAGCGTCAACACATCCGGCTCGGCCTGTTTCGACAATTGGTCCAGTAGCTCGGCGTCCTGCCTCAGCAACGCGGCGACCCTGGCGAAGGTGGCTCGGACGTTCCTCCCGACGGCTTCTTCTAGTAAGGGGATCGCGCGCGATCGGACGGCGACCCTGAGGTAGGAGGGGTCCTCGTTCATAGGATCGCGTCGGGGTCGGAGACCAAGTGCGCGGCAGAACGCCTCCGTCTCCTGGCGGGTCACTTCGAGGAGAGGCCGCACGACCGGGCGGCTCACCGGGCTCATACCGCTAAGTGCATCGAGCCCCCCGCCCCGGACCAAGGCCAGCAGCACGGTCTCGGCCTGGTCGTCGGCGGTGTGTCCTACGGCCAGAACGCCCCCGCCGATCTCTTCGAGCGCCTCCCGCATCGCGCCGTAGCGCTGCTCCCGAGCCCAGGCCTCCACCGACGCGCCGCGTGGCGGCTTGTCCCCGGCCCGTCTAAGGAGGAATTCAACCCCCAGCTTCCTCGCCTGTGCGCGCACGTAGGCCGCATCACGCTCGGATCCATCCCGGAGGCCATGGTCGAAGTGGAAGCAGCAAGGTTCGATCCGGAGGAGCCGGCGGAGACGGAGGAGCGAATGCAGCAGGCATAGCGAGTCGGGTCCCCCCGAGACTCCGACCAGGACGCGGGATCCCGTAACGAACATCTGGTGGCGACGGGCCGTTGCGGTCACGCGCTGCAGCACCCGCGCAACGGCGGGCGGCCGCCGGAGGGCGGCGACTGGCATCTTAGGAAGTGGCCACCCGAGCCACCCAAATCTCCGGCTTCTGGATCTCCTCCATGGTCGGGAGGGCCGCCGGGCCGTCCCATACCTTGTTGAAGCCGTCCATGCCGACCAGGTCCACGACGCTCGAGACGAAACGCTCGCCCTGGTCGTACTGCCGGATCTTGACGTCGAACCCGATCGCTCGCTGAAAGGCCTTCTCGGCGCCACCCCGGTTGCGCCGGTCGTGAAGTGTTCGGCGAAAACGCGCAGCGTCGGGGATCCGGTTGCGCCCCACGGAGTCCATCACGAAGTTGCCGTGGCCTTCCAGGAGGGACATCAGGGCCTGCATCTGCTGGACCATTCCCCTCTGATCGGGCGTCATCAACAGGAAGACCCAGCCGAATCCACGGGCCGAGGCTTCTCCCGAACGGACATCCTGGATTGCCGCGCGAAGGCGCTCCATCAGCCATCCGGGGTCGAGCTCGATGCTGCCCAGGTAGGAGCTGATCAGGTCGCTGAGATGGCCGCGAAGCCAGGGAACGCCGCCGAACTGCACGCGGTGTGCCACCTCGTGCGTGGATATCCACATGCGGAAGTCTCGCTGTGGGAAGCGAAATTTCCTCTCGACGCTCGCGACGTTCGTCCCCACAAAGTAGATCAGTCCCTCGTCGTCGGGCGGTAGGAAGACATCGTACTGCCCAAGGACCCGCCGACTAAGGTAACCAAGCAGCGCACCCACCTGCGCTCCCAGCACTGCCCTTCGCGCATTTGCCAGAGTCCCTCCCTGCCGGGCAAGGGCGACCTTCTCGGCGAACGGCTCGACGATCCGCTCGAAGCCGCGCAGGTTCGCATCGAGCCACTGGTTCCGCGACATGACCCAGGGCCGCACTCGCGCCGGGCCCGGTGCCAGGCGAGTGAACTCCGCAACCAAGGCGTCTGCCTCAGGCACTACCTCCGCAAAATCCTCGAAGAGCCGGGCTCGTTCCACGGCCGAGAGTTCGACGCCACCGCCCGCGACGCGTTGCCCGATGGAACTGGCCACACCCCAGTCGACGAGCTTCTCCGCAGCCAGGGTCATATGCTCATTCTCCTCGAATAGCAGGTAGCGAGAGATAAGGGGCCTGACGGCGCCTTACGCGCCCTGCGCCTTCTTACGCGCGGCGACTACGGCGGCGGCTCGGGCCCTGCCCTCGGCCACCCGGCGGTCCATGCCCTTGTCGAGCTGCTCTTGCAGGACTCGGTCGAATGTCTCCTGGTCGAGGTCGGCGGTGTGCGACGCCGCCGGGGCGGGGGCGACGGCGGGCGCAGCGGCGGCGGGAGCCGCCTCCGCTGCCGGTGCTGGAGCCTGCTCGACTGGCGCGGAGGCTGCAGCGTCTCCGGCAGTTTCTGGCGCCTCCTCGGCGGCTGGCTTGGAGTCTGGAGCCTCCACTGGAGGTGCCTCTGGAGGTGCAGGCCGCTCCTCAACCGCCGTGGCGGTTCGGGCGGCGGCTGGAGGAGGAGCCTGGGCGGGAGCGGGCCTCGGAGCGGGGCGGGCCAGGAGCGGCGGGCGCGTCCCGGGGGGCGGTTTCGGCGCGCCCTCGCGCCCGAAGAACTTTGGCGCGAACCGGAGGTATCCAGAACCCACCCCGACGACGATGAGCGCGCCCAGGATCGCCGCGCCGATGGCCATTTGGATGATCCAGGGCGTCATCGAGGACGAGGGGGTCACCTGGGTGTTCGGGGTGATCTCGACCAGTTGGGCGAGCACGGCGCCAGATTCTATCAGCAGCGATGTGGCGGCTCCGAACTCCCGCTCATACAATCCATGTATGGCGCGAAGCCCCTTCCGCTGACCTTCGGGCCGTGAGGCCCTTTTCGGTTCGATTGCGGTTCTGCTCGCGATCGAGTTCCTCGACGAGCTTGTGTTCGGGGCGCGTGAGGCGGCGTGGCCACTCATCCGGCGTGACCTGGGTCTGAGCTATGTCCAGATCGGGGTCTTGCTAACCGTTCCGAATCTGGTCGGCTCCGTCCTGGAGCCGTGGCTCGCCGTGTGGGGTGACACCGGGCATAGGCGAAGGATCGTTCTGTGTGGCGGGTTGGCTTTCGTGGCTGCGCTCGCCGGATTCGCGCTGGCCGGCAGCTATTTGGGACTTCTCGTGGCGGCCTCTCTCCTGGCTCCCGCCTCCGGCGCGTTCGTCAGCCTCTCCCAGGCCTCGCTCATGGACCTGGAGCCGAGCGCCCACGAGCGAAACATGGCCAGATGGGCAGCCGCCGGCTCGGTCGGTGTCGTGGCCGGACCGCTCCTCGTCGCCGGAACGATAGGACTGGACCTGAGCTGGCGCGTGCTGATGCTGGGGCTCGCGGTCGGGACGATCCCCTTCGTCGCCCTGGCTCGCCGGGTAAGGTTCCCGGCAGGGCGCGACGGCCTCTCGTTTCCCCAGCTCCTGCGTGGTGCCGTAGCCGCACTGCGGCGTCCTGCGGTCCTGCGTTGGCTTGCGATCCTGCAGCTCACCGATCTGATGGGCGACGTCCTGTTCGGATTTCTGGCGCTGTATTTCGTGGACGTGGTGCGAGTAAACCCCATCCACGCAGGCTTGGCCGTCTTCGCCTCTGGCGGGGCGGGGCTGGTGGGCGATCTCCTGCTGGTTAGGTTGCTCGCCCATGTCGACGGCCTGCGATACCTTCGATGGAGCGCGCTGACGGCCCTCCTCGTCTTCCCCGCCTTCCTGCTCGTGGACGGCTTCTGGCCGAAGCTCGTCCTCGTGGCCGCGTTGGGGCTAATCCGGGCGGGGTGGTACGCGATCCCAAAGGGCCGGCTTTACACGGAGCTGGCCGGCCTCAGTGGCACCGCGATCGCTCTAGCAGACCTGAGCGACTTGGTCGGGCGCTTGGCCCCTGTGGGGATCGGGGTCATCGCCCAACGGTTCGGGCTCGGGACGGCGATGTGGGCCCTGATGATCGCTCCGGCCGCCCTGCTGTTGGGACTCCCCCGGCGAGGCTCCCCGTCATCTCTTGGCGCGCTCCCAGCCTGCTCTCAGCCTGGGATGCTGGACTAGCCTTCCATAAGCGAGCCTAGTGAGGAGGTGCTCAGGATGATGTTGATCCATCATGGGGATCGAGTGTTCAGCCACCACGGGTGGTGGTGGGGATTGGGTGGCATCCTGCCCTCGGTCCTGCTTCTGGTCCTGATAGGGGTGACGATTTGGGCCGTGCTCCGAACCACCGCGCGCGGACCGATTCTTGCGGCGGGCCGAGCGTCGTCCGGACTCTCCGGTCGAAAGGATCAAGCTATCGAGGAGGTCCGCCTCCGGTACGCTCGGGGCGAGATGGCCAGAGAGGAATTCGTGCGGCGCTCTCGTGACCTAGGTGGGCCGGAGCTCGAGCCGGGCGCCCCTATCGCGCCCCCCTCGGGATAGAGACGGAGGGTCCGTGTCGTCGGCAACGCCACCCGAAGGTGAGCGAGCCTCCGACCTCGACCCAATGCGGGTCCTAGTCGTTGACGACGAGAGCTACATCACCGACCTGGTCGCCACGGCCCTGCGGTACGAGGGGTTTGACCCAGCCACCGCGGCGACCGGACGCGAGGCGCTGGCTCTCGTGGAGTCGTTCCGCCCCGAGCTGATCGTGCTGGACGTCATGCTCCCAGACCACGACGGCTTCGAGGTCCAGCGGCGACTGACGGAGCGGGGGCGGCGCGTTCCGGTCCTGTTTCTCACCGCCAGGGACGCGACTGAGGACAAGGTCCGAGGCTTGACCATAGGCGGCGACGACTACGTGACCAAGCCTTTCAGCCTCGAGGAGTTGATAGCGCGTATCCGTGCCATCCTCCGTCGCGTCCATGGGAGCGCGGCGGATGCCCAGCGGCTCCGGTTCGGTGACCTGGAGATGGACGAGGACACTCACGAGGTATGGAGAGAAGGACGGTCGATCGAGTTGACCGCAACTGAGTTCAAGCTCCTGAGATTCCTCTTGGCGAATCCAAGGAGGGTCATGTCGAAAGGCCAGATCCTGGACCACGTCTGGAACTACGACTTCGGGGGGGACTCATCGATCGTGGAGACGTACATCAGCTACCTAAGGAAGAAGGTGGACACGAACGAGCCACGGCTGATACACACCGTCCGGGGCGTTGGCTACGTGCTCCGCCTGTCGCAGGGGTGATCCGTGTCTCTCCGTGCCCGTCTTCTGGTCGCTGCCGTCGTCCTGGTCACCGCGGGGCTCCTGGTCGCGGACGTGTCCACATACCGGTTCCTGTCGTCCTTCCTCCTCAATCGTGTGGACGAGCAGCTCGTGTCGGCGCAAGCGTCGGTAGCCGGCGCCCTGGCCGTAGGCGACAGGTTCGGGGGCCACCGCGGCGGGCCGGTCGTGAACCTACCGCCAGGAACCTATGCCGAGCTCCGAAGCGCCTCCGGCCAACGTGTCGGCGATGCCGTCGTCTATAGCTACGGCCAGAGCCCTCTGTCCCCTCCGGACATTCCCTCGGGGCTTCCGGGGTCCACTTCCTCGACAGAGGCGGGCTCTCGCGCCTTCAACACTCGATCAGCGGGCGGGGGATCGCCGAGTTACAGGGTGCTCGCAACCGCTCTGGGCCAGGGGCAGGGGACGCTCATCGTTGCGATCCCCTTGACTGATGTCGCGGACACGTTGGACCGCCTGTTGATGGTGGAGGTGGTTGTGAGCGTGGCGGTGCTTTTGCTGGTGGCGGGTCTTGCCCTGTGGCTCATTCGAGTCGGGCTTCGGCCGCTCGCCGGCATAGGCGAGACTGCCGGGGCCATCGCGGCCGGAGATCTGACCCGCAGAGTCGAGCCCTCGAACGAGCGGACGGAGGTCGGCCGCCTTGGGTTGGCGCTGAACTCGATGCTCGCTCAGATCGAGGCTGCGTTCGATGAACGTCGTGCCTCCGAGGCCCGATTGCGGCGGTTTGTCGCCGACGCCTCGCACGAGTTGCGAACGCCACTGACTTCCATCCGCGGATATGCCGAACTGTTCCGGCGGGGCGCCGACTCCCGACCGGAGGACCTCGCCAAGACGATGCGTCGCATCGAGGACGCTGCGTCGCGGATGGGCATGCTAGTGGATGATCTGCTCCTCCTGGCCCGGCTGGACCAAGGACGACCGCTGGAGCGGGAGCCCGTCGATCTGGGGCGGGTCGTGGCAGAGGCCGTCGATAGCGCTCGAGCGGTCGACCCCGACCGTCCGATCGCCCTTGAGACGAGAGGTCCAGCCTCTGTGTCAGGTGACGAAGGGAGACTCAGGCAGGTGGCCGACAATCTCCTCGACAACGTCCGCGTCCACACGCCAGCCGGGACGCCGGTCAAGGTGAAGGTGGAAGCGGACCACGACGAGGTGCTCCTGTCGGTCACGGACGAAGGGCCGGGCCTCTCGCCGGAGGTTGCCGGGCGTGTCTTCGAACGTTTCTACAGGGGGGACCCGGCCCGATCCAGAGGCACCGGCGGGGCCGGCCTCGGGCTCTCGATCGTATCCGCCATCGTCGAGGCGCACGGCGGAACCGTCAGCGCAACCACCTCGGAGGGCGGGGGCGCGAACTTCGCTGTTCGGCTACCCCTACGCCCCGACCCGCCGGCGTCCGATGAACCGGCGGCGACAGGAGTGGCATAGTGATCCAGGAGGAGATCGACAATGGAAGATAAGGGCATCATCGATCGGATCAACGAGCTCGCACGGGAGGAGCACGAGCTGTTCGGGAAGGAAGCTCGCGGCGAAGTGACTGGCGTCGAGCGCGACAGGCTCAAGCAGATCGAAGTGACGCTGGACCAGTGCTGGGATCTGTTGCACCAGAGACGCGCGCTTCGCTCGGCCGGGCTGGACCCGGACGCCGCGAAGGTGCGGGACGAGCAGACCGTCGAGGGCTACGTCGACTGAGAGTGGCGTGGCTGGCCGTCCGAGGCGTGCCGTGCCGGAAGACGCCGCGGTCATCGCCCACATATACAACCAGGGGATAGAGGATAGGGTCGCCACCTTCGAGGTGACGCGGCGAAGTTCCGGAGACATTGCCCTCTGGTGCGCGGCCGGCTTCCCGATCGTGGTCGTCGAGGACGGAGCGAGAGTCGTGGCCTGGGCCTCAGCCACCCCCTACCGAGCCCGGGATGCTTACCGCGGCGTCGCGGAGTTCTCCGTGTATGTCGATCGCGACAGGCGCGGGGAAGGGTTTGGGCGTACCGCGCTCTCCGCCCTGATCGAGGAGAGCGAATCGCGCGGCTACTGGAAGCTCCTCAGCCGGATCTTTGCTCATAACGTGGCGAGCCGGAGGCTGTGCGCAACACTGGGATTCCGGGAGGTGGGGTATACCGACGCCACGCCAAGCTGGACGGCCGGTGGATGGATTGCGTGATCGTCGAGAAGCTGCTCGGGGAGGCAAGCGACGCGGCCGGCCGGCCGATATGAACGTAGGAGACCGGCTCGATGAAGGAGCGACGGATGGACCGGCGGGCATGGGGGCTTCTTGGAACCCTGTTCGTCCTGTCCGGTTCTGTCCTCACCCTGCTCGCCGCCATTGAAACGCAGCGCGTCTGCGTCGGGCTCATGGATGACGTCTGCGGGTCGCCGGACATGGGGGCGGCGATCGTCAAGTTCGCACTGGCTCTGACACTCTTCGCCTTAACTCCGCTCGTCGTGAAACGCACCAAGCGTCCATCGCGTTCGCAAACGAAAACTCAGGCTGCGCCACGAGATTTCAGATAGGCGAAGAGATCATCCACGTGTGACCGAATGGGTCGAGCAGCTTGCCGTTGCGCCAACCGTAGTCCTGGTCCGCGGCTGGCCTGGCCACGGTAGCGCCAGCTTCCACCGCGCGTTCCATCAACGCGTCGACGTCTGGGACCGTCATCTCGATCATCACGGCGGACCCGCCCAGCGAGGTCGGCGAGATGAAGCCGATCTCTGGGTGCTCGTCGGCCAGATAGATGCGCGCCTCGCCGATCTGTATCTCGGCATGCCCGATGCGGCCTTGTTCATCGGACATCTGGCCAGCGACCTTCGCGCCGAAGGCCTTCTGATAGAAGACCAGTGCCTCCGCCGCCCCCTTCACGGCGAGGTACGGCGTCACCTTCGTCTCCATGGCCACCTCCTCGGACACTCGGGGTTCTTGGTTCCCCAGAAGACTAATGAGACCCTGGCCGTCCGTCTTGTACGAACTTGACGATACTCAGCCGGCCACTCCCCCGCCCTCGGGAAGGCGAAGGCGCAAGAACTGTGCGGGGGTCGGCGCTGAGCCCATATCTTGGAGGCTATTGGCGTTCGTCCCACTCTGCAATCGTCGGAGCCGTTCGGGTCAAAGGCGCTGCTAGAACTCCCACTGTCTGAGCCATAGCCGGACAAGAAGGGAACCTATCTTCCTCACCCCTTTGGCCGAACCGGGCTCTTCATCCGGGGAGAACACTGAGCGGAGAAGCATCGATGCGTCCACTTCGAAGAGAACCCGTTCGGGCAGCAGCAGCAGAGGGATACCCTCGGGAGGCGGGGCGGGAGAACCTTGGGGCGGCGGCTCGATCGCCGTCTTGCCTCTGGGCCCCAGCCACTGCCGGTGCTCTTTCATCCTCCCCACCGCCGCTGATCTAGGTTCACGTACTCCATGGCTGAAGAGCGGAGTCCGGCACGGCTTCGTGCAACTCCTCGGCCGTGATCCGCTCTAGCTGCTTCTTCTTGGTCTCGACGCCGAAGATGATCATCGCGATGATGGCGAGCGTTAGCGGGATTGCTCCATACAGAGCGGTTGCGCGGATCGATGGCGCGGCGATGGCCGCGGCCACGATCGCCAGGATCATCACGCCGCCGAACTTGGTGGCGCCGGCCGCCAGGCCGGAGCCGCGCGCCCGAACCTTGGTGGGATAGACCTCGGAGGCGTAGGCGATCATCACGGCCGTGAGCGAGCTGATGCCCCAAATTGGCACGATGAGCAGGACGTAGAGCAGGGTCGTAGACCGCCCGTCGTGGACCAGCTGACTGTTGCCGGCCAGAGCGAAGCCGATCAGGGCCGATGTCGTCATCACAGCCATCAGGATGATCGTCTTCTTCGCACTCCAGAAGCCGTAGAGCCAAGCGATCGGGAAGTTCAGAGGGAACCCGATCAAGGCTGAATCCCTCAAGATCCTCGCCGCGGTGACGTCCTTGAACCCCAGCTTCACCAGATTGGATGGGATCCACTGCTGAAACCCGTATTGCACGAAGCCGATGCCCGCTCCGAGCAGCAGGACGATAACGGACAAGCCCACGAAGGGTCTGCTGAAGAGCTGCGCGAACCTGCTCCGTACGTCCCTCTCCACCTTGAGGAGGGAGTCGTCGCTCTCGATCGCCACGGCTCCGTACCGTTGCATGATTGCCTTGGCTTCCTCATCCCTCCCATGCTGAAGGAGGAAGCGGGGTGATTCTGGTATCCACCGGTTGAGGACGACGAGGATGAGGCCGGTCGGGAAGCCAACGAGCCACAGCATCCGCCATCCGAATTGCTCCGGGGACGCGATGGTCGATGCCAGCCAGCTCGTGATTATGTACGCGCCGGCAACATCGCCCCCGATCAGCACCATCACCCATCCCCGGTGGCGAGCAGGGATCGTCTCGGCCATCAGCGCGAACGTGATGGGAAGCATGCCACCGACGCCCAGCCCCATGACGAAGCACGTGAATAGGTTCAGCGGAAACGTCGGCATTGTCGCGCATGTTGATACGGCGATGAACAGAACGGCAGCCAGCATGATCGACGCGCGCCTGCCGATCTTGTCTCCGAACCAGCCCCACAGGAAGGACCCGACCACCGTCCCGGATATGCCCGACAGAGGATAGAGGGCGACAGGGAGGCCGGTGGAATGGGGATTGAGCGGGGACTTCAGCCCGTACTCCTTGGCGATACCGGGGGCGATGAAAGCCAGGCTTGTCGGCTTCATGACGTCGATCGTCACCGCGGCCGCCATAACGAGCAGGAGCCCGATGTGCGCGGGTTTTATGGGCGCCTCGTCCATCGCCCTGACCCTGATCTTGGAGACGTACCCCTTGCTGACCTCAGACAGCCGCGGGAACAGACCGTAGGCCACCGCGGCGACTCCGAGAATGACCAGGAGATTGCCGAAGAGCATGAAGCCATCGACCGGGCGTCCGTGAAGTTGATAATTCGTCTCCTTGGCTCCGAAGAAGAAAGGTAGCTGCAGGAGGATGCCGACCGACACCGCTGCCGCCCCGAACCGAAAGGCCGCCGGATGCTGGTAGTCGACCCCCGTCATCTTGCCCTTGTGAGCCTCAGCGGCGCTTTTCGCCATCGGTCCACGCTCCCTACGCCTCGAAGGCAGAGGCACCTCGCCGGAGCTTCTAGGAACTCCGATACCGGTTAGAAAACGCCGGTATCAGTCCCTATTCCGAGGAACGCAAGTCCTTTTTGCGCCTGGATTCCTGTAAGGAGGGGTCCATTAGCCCAGCGAGCATCGCCCGGACTTGCTGGTGCCGCTCCATCGGATGACGCAGGGGTTTCTCGCCGTGCACTTCGTATACGTTCCGGCGCCCTACCCGGCTGCGGGTGACGTAGCCGCCCTCGACGAGGTCGTCGATGATCCGACGGACTGCGCGCTCGGTGATCCCAACCCGTTCCGTTATGTCACGCAGCCGGGCTTGTGGGTCTTGCGCGACGGCCAGCAGCACGAGCCCGTGGTTGGTGAAGAACGTCCAATTGACCTGCTGTGGGTCGGTATCCATCGGCCCGCCGATGGCCGGATGATACCTGTGGAGTCCCCCCTTAGGTCGGATCGAACCGTTCGCGTATTTTCGACTTCTCTCTGGAGCCGGGGCGGGGAGTCGAACCCCGGACCTACGCATTACGAGTGCGTCGCTCTGCCGACTGAGCTACCCCGGCGGCTCGGTCATTGTAGCGACGACAGCCGCAGGAACAGCCTCTCGAGCAACAGCTTCGCGTTGAGGTTCGTCTCGTCAGCCAGGTCGGCCCTTGCCTCCTCGACCTCGCCCCACGCCACGGCCGAATGAGTACGGCCGGGACGGGCACGACCCTCACTCTGTGGGTGGACTAGGTCCAGGTTGATCAGCAGGTCCTCGCCGCCCCCCGAGCCTTCGACCACCCCGTCCCTCAGGTAAGCGGACAGCGAAAGCAGAGACCAGTCCAGGAACTCGCGTTCGGCTCGGCGGAGCCGGCGTTCGTGCTGTTCCTCCAACCTCCTCACGACGGCCCGGAACGGCTCCTCCGGCCGCCCCCGCTCGTCAAGGAACGGCTCCAGGTCGGTCTTCAGTTCCTCGGCCAGGCGGCCGCGGAACTCCTTGGCGGCCGAAGCGAGCTCCTCCGCCGCGGCGAGCGCTTCGGTGTGCCCACCGCTGGCCAGGTCCGCAGCCGCCAGCGCCGCCCGCCGAAACTCGAGCGCATCCTCCCCCTTCGCGAGCCTGCGCGCGCGTCCCAGGTTCCCCCCGGCCAGGCGGCAAACCAGGCGAGCATGCGCATCGGCGACTCCCTCGCGAACAAGCGTGTCCACCACGAAGTCCTCCGAGAGCGGGGGAAAACCGATCTCCTGGCATCTCGAGCGGACGGTATCGGGAAGGTCGTCCGGTCGGGCCGACAACAACATGAACACCGTGTCGGCTGGCGGCTCCTCGAGCACCTTCAGCAAGACGTCGGCGGCCTCCACGCGCATTCGATCCGCCTGCAGCACGATCATCACCTTCCGCCCCGGCTCCAGCGGCGTGAGGTACGCACGAGAGGCGAACCATCTCGCGGTGTTCGGATCCGAGGCGTCCCTGCCCACCAGGATGTCGGGCCCGGCCGGCTCGAGTACGAGCATGTTCGGGTGGCGCTCGCCGAGCGATAGCCGGCAGGCGCGGCACTCTCCGCACCCGCCCTCGGGACACAGCAGGGCGGCGGCGAAGGCTCGCATCCCCAGGCGCTTGCCCGAGCCCTCAGGCCCCGCGAACAGGTACGCGTGGTGCGGGCGCTCGAGCGCTTTGGCCAGGAAGGCCGTGGCGTGCTCCTGGCCGGGCACGTCCCGGATCACGGGTGGGAGGGTCATGTCGGACCCGCCCGGCCCTCTTCGTGCTTTGCCAGGAGCGCATCTAGAGCCACCCTGACGCGACCGTGGACCTCGTCCGTAGAGCCATTCGCGTCTATCACCGCGAATCGCTCCGGGTGCTCCTCCGCGATCCTCAGGTAGGCGTCCGCGACTTTGGTGTGGAAGGCGATGTCCTCGGACTCGAACCGGTCGTGGTGCCCTCCCGCTCGGGCGAGACCCTCCTCCGGCTCCAGGTGAAGGAGCACCACCAGGTCCGGGAACAGCCCCTGAGTGGCCCAAGCGTTCAGGCTCAGCACGTCCTGCTCCCCCAGGCCACGCCCGACACCCTGGTAGGCGACGGAGGAGTCCACGAAGCGATCGCAGAGCACGATCTTCCCCTCACCCAGTGCCGGCCGGATCACCGCGGTGACCAGATGTGCGCGCGCAGCGGCGAACACGAGCGCCTCGGCCCGCGGGTCCACCTTCCCCGTAGTGGGGTCGAGGATGGTATCGCGCAGTCGATCCCCGAACCCAGTGCCGCCCGGTTCCCGGGTGACGACGACCAGGCGTCCGGCCGTGATGAGGTACTCGCGCGCCAGCTCGATCTGCGTGCCCTTGCCGGCTCCCTCCACGCCCTCGAAAACGATGAACAGACCACCCCGCGCCGCCTTCAGCACCCGTGGGACGAGGGCAAGCGGTCGCGGCCGTGCCAGCCAGCTTCTCTTGAGGCCGCGCCAAGAAAGGATGCTCGCCAGGACCACCACAACCGCCCCCAGCCATAACGCGATCCGAGTTCCCGACAGGTCCAGCACTCGGTCCCCGATCACGACATTATGCGGCCCGATCGCCGTCGCCACCGCCGGGAACGCCACCAGGGCGACGAATAGGGTCGTACGTGCCGACACGGTGAGTGTCGCGAAGGTCCTGCCACGGAATTCATCGCCAACGTTCTCCTGTAGGAGGGTGTACCCGGTGACCCACGCCACGCCAACTCCGACTCCCATGGGCACTGCCAGGAGCGCCGCCAGACCGATCGTTGGCATGGAGGCCAGGACGAAGAGACAGCCCGCGGCACCGAGCAACGAGAACGTCACCAGCTTGTCCTTTTCGACTGTCTTGGCGAGGTAGTTGGTCAAGCCCATCCCCGCTCCCATCCCTACCCCAAAAGCGGTGATTAACAAGCCGAATCCGGTGGATCCCGCCCCCACCGAGTAGCGCGCGAAGATCGGGCCCAGCGCGATCACCGATCCCGCTCCGGCGAACGCGAGAACGATCGCGATCGTCATCGCACGCACCAGCTGGTGCTCATTCAGGAATCGATAACCCTCCCTGATGTCGTCGATGGTGGACCGTAGGCTGAGCTTGGGGTTGGCCCCCACTCGCGCCCGAGCACCAGACTTCTGTCTCAGGTCCAGTCCCCAGATCATCCGGGCCGAGAAGAAGAATGTGAATGCATCCAGCCACAGAGCGAGGAACTCAGGGTGAGAGTCGAGGTAATGGACCTTCGTGCCGAACCCCGTGGCGATCCCGGCGAGCGCTGTGTACAGGGTCGCGCCAAGCGGCAACGTGCCGTAGGTGGTGATCAGGCCGACCGAGTTTGCGTTGGAGAGCTGCCGGCGGGGGACCAGGTTCGGCACGCTGGCGTCCTTCGCGGGGGTCCAGACAAGCGACAAGGTCTCGATGAAGAAGGACAGAAGGTAGATCGCCCAGAGGCCGGGCATGAACGGCATCGACGCATACATGAGCCCGCGGGCGATGTCCGCAGAGATCATCATTCGCCGGCGGTCGAACCTGTCGGCGAGGACCCCAGCCACGGGCCCGAAGAGCACTGAAGGGAGGAGCCGGGCGAGCATGACGCCCGCCACGGCAAGCCCACCCAGGCGCTGGCCGCCCAGGCGGGCCACCAGTGCGGCGACCGCCACGAACCCGACCCAGTCCCCGAGAGAGGACACGAGCATCGCGCGCCAGAGTCGCGAGAAGCTGGGATGCACCAGGAGGTCGCGGAGCGTGGCCGATCGCGTGCCCCGTAGAACGGCGATCTCCTCGGCGGCGCTCGCCAGGCTGACTCCGCCGGCGGCGCGAGCCGGTGTGGCCATCAAGCGGTCCGCTTGGCCCGCGGCTTGGCCCGCGGCTTCGGCACGAGTGCCTTGGCCTTTTCCTCCGACAGCTCCGCCCCGTCCGCGTCCCAGGCCCGCCCGCAGCTGATGCATCGCTTGGCGCCTCCGCGGGCGGACACGACCAACCCCTTGCAGTTCGGACAGGGATCCGGAAATGGCATCTGGTTCAGCGAGAACGTGCAATCGGGGTAGCGGCTGCACGAGTAGAAGTTGCCATAACGCCCCCGTCGCTCGACCAGCTCACCCTGTCCACACTGTGGGCAGATGATCCCGGTCGTCTTCGGCGCTTCCTTCTTGATGTACTTGCAATCAGGGTAGCCCGAGCAGCCGGTGAACGGGCCGAATCGCCCGCTCTTCTTCACCAGCGGCCGCCCGCACTGTGGGCAGGCTTCCCCGGTCGGCTCCTGGGGCGGAGGCTCCGCCTGGCCCTCGAGCCGGCGGGTGTATTTGCACTCAGGGTAGTTCCCGCAGCCGATGAACCTGCCGTAGCGGCCGAGCTTCTCGACCAGATGAGCCGGCTCGCGTCCCTCCTCGGGGCAGCGGGGGCAGAGCTCGGGGAGGATGACCTCGGGCGGAGCGACCTTGTCGCCGGCGTTCTCGACCTGCTCGTGGAATGGGCCGTAGAACTCGCGGAGGACGCCCTCCCACTGGGCCTTGCCCTCGGCGATGTCGTCCAGCTCCTCCTCCATCCGCGCCGTGAATCCGACATCGACGATCTCGGGGAAGAGGTCCACAAGGATGTCTGTCACGACGATGCCTATGTCCTCGGGGAAGAACCGCTTGTCCTCCAGCCGGACATATCCCCGGTCCAGGAGAGTGGCGATCGTCGGCGCGTAGGTGGATGGCCGCCCGATGCCGTACTCCTCGAGGGTCTTGACCAGGCTAGCCTCCGTGAAGCGAGGCGGAGGCTGCGTGAAGTGCTGCTCGGGAAGGAGCTCGAGCAACCTCAGGACTTGATCGGCCGTCAGGGCTGGGAGCGCGGACTCCGCATCCTCGTCTGCGGCGTCGTCACGGCCCTCGAAGTACACGCGCCGGAAGCCATCGAACTTGAGAGTCTGCCCTGTCGCGCGCAGGACGTACGCCAGGCCACCGTCCTGTGGCGTGGCTCCGATGTCGACCGAGACTTGGTCGAACCTCGCCTCCGCCATCTGCGACGCGACCGCGCGCTGCCAGATCAATCGGTACAGACGGGCCTGATTCGGGTCCAGGAAGGATTGCAGGGCATCCGGGAGACGGCCTGCGCTCGTAGGGCGTACGGCCTCGTGAGCCTCCTGTGCGCCGCGCTGCTTCTTCTTGTAGCGCCGGGGCTGGGCCAGCGCATACTCGGCGCCGAACTGGTCGCGCACCACGTCGGCCAGCTCGCGGAGCGCCTGCTCGGCGATGTTCACCGAGTCCGTTCTCATGTACGTGATGAGGCCGACCTGACCCTCCCCCGGGACGTTCACGCCCTCGTAGAGCCGCTGAGCGATCTGCATGGTCTTCTTCGCCGAGAACCCGAGCTTGCGAGCCGCCTCCTGCTGCAGTGTCGAGGTGGTGAAGGGGGGAGCGGGGGTCCGCTTCACCTCCCGCTGGCGGACCTCCAGCACGCGATAAGACGCCTCGCGGAGGCGCATGACGTGAGCCGCGGCCTCCTCCTGCGTGGAGAGCACCAACCCCTTCTTGTCGGGCGAGGCCGCGAGCTTGTCCTCACCGACCTGGATCAGCCTGGCCAGGAACGTCGATTCGGCTTCTGTCGGACGAAGCCTGGCGTCCACGCTCCAGTACTCCAGCGGGGTGAATGCCTGGATGTCCCGCTCGCGGTCGACGATCAGCCTCAGGGCCACCGACTGGACGCGCCCGGCCGAGAGGCTCCATCGCTTGAGTCCCTTTTGCAGCAGAGGCGAGAGCTCGAAGCCAACGAGACGGTCGAGGATCCGGCGAGCCTGCTGGGCGTTCACGAGGTCGAAGTCGATGTGGCGGGGCTGCCGGAAGGCCTCCTGGACCGCGTCCTTGGTGATCTCGGTGAACGTGACGCGATTTGCGGCTCGGGGGTCGGCCCCGATCGATTCGGCCACGTGCCAGGCTATGGCCTCGCCCTCCCGGTCGAAGTCCGTCGCGAGCCAGAGGCTCGTCGCCCTCTTGTAAGCCTTCTTCAGCTGGGCTACGGTCTCGCGCTTCTCTTCGGGCACGACGTACTCGGGACGAAATCCGTCGTCCAGCTCCACGCCCATTCGGTCCTCCGGCAGGTCACGCACGTGGCCGCGGCTGGCGGTCACGGCGTATTCGGACCCCAGATAACGCTCCAGGGTCTTCGCCTTGGTGGGCGATTCCACGATCACGAGTTGTTTTGGCATTGTCGAACCCAGGGTCTATCACACGGATGAGAGAGGACGAAGCAGCAACCACTGTACGCGACGCCGACGTCCTAGCCGCATAGCCGGTTGTCGGCCCCAGCGACTCGAAACCTGAACGTCCGCCGGCGGCGCGTTTGTTCCCGGGGCCGCTGTTAGGCTCCTGCCCTCAAAGTGGAGCACCTGATCCGTACCGCCGTCGAGGACTACGGCTACCTGGCCGTCTTCGTCCTCATGGTCCTCGAGTCTGCATGCATCCCGATCCCCAGCGAGGTCACGATGCTTTTCGGCGGCGCGGCCGCGAACGCAACCTTCGCGGCGACGCTGCCCGGCGACCCCGACCATCTGAACTTCCTGCTGATCGGGCTGCTGGGCACCCTTGGGAACCTGGTTGGTTCCTGG
>Ga0184632_10000185_pt1 | contig 22044 bp, 19 predicted proteins | sample PLM31_50_b1_FD_133153 | JGI IMG/M metagenome (GOLD analysis project Ga0184632, IMG submission 133153) | Groundwater sediment microbial communities from an aquifer in East River, Colorado, USA - PLM3-1_50_b1 | ecosystem: Environmental > Terrestrial > Soil > Riparian zone | place: USA: East... | reverse complement strand
GATTAATCTGTCAGGGTCACCGACCTTAAATTTCCTGCGAGCTGATCTTGCGGGTGGCCTCGAACGGGCGCCCAGTCCGTGCGCAGCGAATCTCTCTTCTGAGCGAGCACGGCTGGGCTGTTCGAGGACAGGACCCGCTCTTATAGAGTTGAGAATTTGATTCCCCTTCACCCTCGCCCTCCAGGGGATAGAGAATAATTCAGACCCTTCGAAGCTCAGGGTGACAGATCACCGCATGCCACCCCAGCGAAAGCCCTTCACGTCGCGGACCTGGGAGGGAGGTTTCTGAATCGCGGCGGGTTTTTCGAGCAGCAGGGCTTTGAAGTCCCACAGGCCGAACCATGCCGGGTCACTGATGTCGTGGTAATGGTGACCGAGGAGCTTCGGGGCCATCTCCCCCAGCGCCTGTCGAAGCTCCGATTCGGTATACGCGCGGATCGCGAACTCCTTGCCGTCCGCTTGGCAGAAACGCCGGATAGCATAGGCGGCTCCTGTGCACAGGACGCGAGTGTCCGGTTTCATATTCAAAAATTGCGGCAAGGCGCCGTACTTCTCCTGAAACCCCAGCCACCGGCCTGCCTGCCGGAGGTGGGTAAATTGCACCTCATATTCGGTGTGACCGGGAAGTTTGACGGGTGCGGAGAACCCTTCCTCGATCCCGAATTCCACGATCAGCGCTCGGCCGCCGGGCCTCAGCACCCGCCAGAGCTCTCCTAAAAAGCGGAGCGGCCCCAGGTTGAAGATGAACTCGGCCGGGATCTCCCGGCCCAGTGAGAGATTCAACTTCCGAATCCATCCGAGCGCTTCTTGATGCAGCAGTGTCGTGCCCACCCCCGACGCCACTTCGTCCTTGGAAAGCTTCACCGGCGTCATATCCGCGAGATTTTCGTTGTCAACAACCAGGTCAACGCTCGCATCCTTTAGAGGCAGCCATTCGGCATTTGCCTGTACCCCGCTGGTGATCCAGCCAGCCTGCCGTCCCATGTTCAATTGCGACTGGAGGAATGGGCGGGTGATGTCTATAAACAGGTAGCGCGTACCCTCCCGGTCATCCGGAGAGAGGCCGGCGGCCAGTTCCCGCGCCACATAGCCAAGCCCTCCCCCAACTTCCAAAATCGTTCGCGGCTTGCGATCCCACCAACCGAGTTGCTTGAGATTTTTGGCCAGGATGCGGCCATAAGTATAACCGCCAAGCGCTTCCGTCGGATCCCGAAACAGATGCGAGACCGTGGTCTCGATCGTTTCGAAATGGCCTTCCGGCGTGGCGATTTCATGGGCGTGGAAGTCGGCAAGATGACTTTCGCCTTCGAAGCCTGTGCTGCCGGACCATCCCTCCCGTATCTTGAGCAGGAGCAGGTCCCAGCGGGCATCGCCCCGGTCTTTCATCGGCGGCTCCGATCCGAAATAGCACAGAGAATATCTGGGCAAGGCCCAGTGCTCCAGGCACCAGCGGCCGGTCTCTCCCTGTGCCCCGCAGATCCGGTTGCCGAACTTCGCCGCTAGCGTCCCCACCGTGATTTTCCCATCCATGGCCGTCAGGAGATTTGCGCCAAGTCGGTTGATACGAACCAGCGGGATGGCATCATCAAGAGGCGCCAGCCACCATTCCTCGTGACCATGCTGGTATACCACCATATCCGGCATTCGCCAGGCATGCTGAGCAAGCAGGTCATCAGTGAGCGGCAAGGCGTCTGGGGAAGTCAACGGATAAACTCCGTGAAGGGTCTAATCACACCTGAGATTCTTCGTTTCGCTCAGAATGACAGGGCGCGGTGTGAAAGACGTGGCGGTAGATGCCCTTCCAGAAAACCTCCCATGCGTCGGCGGTCGCCCGCGCCCCGCGCGTCACCTGATCAAAGTCGGCCTGCGACCTGGCGGTCTTTCGCACCGCGTCGGCGAGCCAGGCGCCGTGATCCTCTTCCGCTTCAAGGTGCAACTCAAAGAACACAAGGTCATGCGCAGAGAATTCACCGGACCGAAGCAGGCCGGGATAGAAATACTGAAATTCAGCTGCCGCCGTCACCTCGACCGCCAGTTCCGCACCAAGGGCGATCAGATAATCCGCCTCGACAAACAGTCGGCCTAGCAATTCCAGATAGTCAGCCACTTCCGGAAGGGGAACTGTGCGCGCAAGATCCATTGAATGCAAGCCTGCCGCGCCGGCGAAGCGCTCCAGGAGCCGAATGTGGGCGCGATCGCTGCGGCCGTTGCCAAGCTCGGAGTGCAGAGTCTTGGCAAGTTCCACGCGCATCTCCAACTCATCCACCGGCGTTCGGTAGAGCAGTCCTTCGAGAGCTTTGACGAAGTGCTTGCAAAAGTAATGGTACTGCGCCAACCACTCCTGTAGTTGGCCCCGGGTGAGTCGTTGCTCCCTAAAGGCCAGGAAGAAGGGATTGGTATTCACCGGATGAGATGTGAGCTCCTGCACCAACGAATCTAAAAATCCGGAGGTCGTCATCGAGGCTCCTCCATGGGGTGCATCATTCCAACGGGAAAAACATCGTGCGGTGCGATTTAGGATATCCCGGAGGGGGCGGAGTATGCTACCTTGGCGCAAAGCCTGTGGGGTTGTGATATGGAAGACTTCGGATACATGGTGTTCGGCGTTGCGGTCGCCGTCCTGGGAATCGTCCTCACCTATGCGTATCTACACCGGCCGCAGCAGCGGCGAAAGGAGTAACGACTAAAAGTCCACCATGAGATTTCCCACATCTTCCAGGGATTGACCCAGTCCACGAGTCCGTAGCGTCTCGTACAAATGCTTGAGGAACACCTGGTCGTCACTGCTGAATATGGCCCGAAAGTCCACGTCATTCCAGCGGACAATGGCTTTCACGAACGGCAGCTCTCCTTTGCGGTTCGGCTCCACCCACTTCACCTGAAACAGCGAACCCCACTCGCCCCCCGGATGATACTCATCCCAGAAGCCATGAGGCATCTCAAACTTGGGGGGCCATTGGTCCTTTATTTTTTCGTGACTGCGTAGCGGCACCATGATCGAAATTATACCTTTTTTGGGCCTGACTCGCATCAGATGAAAGGCCCCGCCATTTCATGAGAGGAAGCACTCAATCCGCCACGGGCAGCAGCGACATTTCTGGAACCGGAGGCTTGCTACGAGTCCTGCGGTTGCGGGACGCAACGATGCTGGTGGTGGGGTCCATGATCGGCTCCGGAATTTTCATCGTCTCTGCCGACATCGCCCGCCAGGTTCAAAGCCCGGGACTGCTCCTGATCGTATGGCTGGTGACCGGCCTCATGACCGTGATCGCGGCCATGTATTACGGCGAGCTGGCCGCCGCCATGCCCCATTCCGGGGGACAATATGTGTACCTCCGCGAGTGCTTCGGCCCACTCTGGGGCTTTCTCTATGGCTGGTCCATGTTGCTGATCGTTCAGACCGCCACTATTGCCGCTGTTGCGATCGCCTTCGCCAAATTTGCCGGCGTGCTCCTGCCCTGGGTCTCCTCCACCGCCTGGATCTGGAAGGTCGGAACGTTGGGACCCTTCTCGCTCTGGTTTGGAGAGCTTGGACCCTACACGGTGGGTCTCAATACCCAAAATCTACTGGCGATTCTGTCCATCGTCGCATTGACCTGGGTCAATCTCAGAGGCATCCGATTCGGGGCTATCGTGCAAAACCTGTTTACCTACACCAAGACCGGCGCCTTAGTGGGCGTGATCCTTCTCGGTATTCTCTTTGCAAACCCCGCCGCCCTTCGACTCAATCTTGAGAACTTTTGGGGAACGCCGACCCTGTCGGGGCCTGCCTCCGATATGGACTGGATCGTTCTTCTGACCCAAATCGCCGTGGCCATGGTCGGATCCTTATTCGCGGCCGACGCCTGGAACAACGTGACCTTTGTCGGCGGTGAAGTGAAGAATCCGGAACGAACCTTGCCGCGCGCGCTGGCGCTGGGCGCCGGCCTTGTGATTCTGCTGTACCTCCTGGTGAATGTTGCTTATCTCTGTGTGCTGCCTCTTGCCGGCTCGCCTGACGCCACCACCGTCTTCGGACGGGGGATCCAGTATGCCGCGGAAGATCGTGTCGGCACGGCCGCAGCAGAAGTGGTGTTCGGTCCCAGCGGCGCGGTGATCATGGCGATTGCGGTGATGATCTCCACCTTCGGCTGCAATAACGGCTTGATTCTCGCCGGCGCTCGTGTCTACTACGCGATGGCGCGCGACCGCGTATTCTTTTCGCAGGTCGGCGCGGTGAATCGTCATCGAGTGCCCAGCACCGCCTTGTGGCTGCAAGGCGTCTGGGCCTCGCTGCTGTGCCTCTCCGGGACCTACGGGCAGCTCTTGGATTTTTTGATCTTTACCGTGCTGCTGTTTTATATGCTGACGATGATCGGCGTATTTCGCCTGCGGAGACGCCCGGGGACCGAGGCCCGCTATCGGACCTTCGGCTACCCTTTCCTGCCGATTCTGTACCTGGTGCTCGCCGGCTTTATCGAGATTCAATTGCTGCGCTACAAGCCGCAGTACACTTGGCCGGGACTGCTGGTGGTGCTGCTCGGCGTGCCGATCTATTTCTTATGGAAAAAAGTGGGGCAGCGGCCGGCCTGAACCAGAGCCGTTACCGAAACCGGTCCGCCACGATCGGCTCACCCCGACCGGTCCAGTAGCCGGCCGCCATGCGGACTGAACTGTGCCGGATCGCAAAGCGGCCGTCCCGTGCCAGGACCAGCGCGCCCACCCCGATCTCTTCAGCGGTTCGAATCCGTTTCACGAGCTTATCAAGCGCCCGGCGTGCGGCGGCGGCGGGCCTGTCGCCCCTCGCTAACCGGTCCACAATCTCCTTGGCGGCCGCCAAGCGAATAATGCTTTCGCCGATGCCGGTCATGGACACCGCCCCGGCTTCGTTATCGGCGTAGACTCCGCAGCCGATCAAGGGAGTGTCGCCCACTCGACCGGGCAGCATGAATGGGACGCCGCCGGTTGAGGCCCCTGCGGCAAGATTTCCGTAGAGATCCAGCGCGACGGCACCCACGGTCTCTTCTCGAGTTATCCACCGCGGGAGGGGGCCCCGTCCTGCTGGACCCCCCTCCCGAACCCACTTCCGGTACAACATCAAGGTTCCGTGCTGTTTCCCTTTGGTCGCGGTCAATCTCTGTGCCGTGTCGCGCTGAGCCTCGGTAATAGGCGCTTGACGATCCAGCTTGAAGTGACGCGCCAGGCGGGTAGCATGCGCTCCGACGATGAGGACATGGGCGGTCTTCTCCATCACCAGCCGCGCCGCGCTGACGGGGTGGCGGACCCGCTCGATTCCTGCCACCGCGCCCGCCCGCAAGTGTCGCCCTTCCATAATGGCCGCGTCCATTCGGCGTGCCCCATCCAACTGAAGACGTGCCCCGGTCCCGGCATTGAACAGACCGGAGGACTCCATGATGCGGATCGTTTCTTCCACCGCCGCGGTAGCCGCGCCTCGGCGGCGGAGCAGCTCGTAGCCGGCGACGATTGCCAGGCGGAGGCATTCTTCCTGAGCGGAAGTCAAAGCCTTCGCGCCGGCGCCGCCGTGCGCCAGGATCACAGCGGGGCCGGAAGGACGCTTGGACCGGGTCACAGATCTTTGGGCGCGGCGGTCAGGCGGGCTCGGTAGCGCCGGATCAAATGGCGTTGGCCCCACATGCCGGCCGCGATGATCGCGATCACGAAGATCAGCAGCGCGATGATCCGGCCGTCGCCTGCGTTGGGGGGATGGATATAAAATTTCCCGTCGGAGCCCTTGGTGATCGGGAGATCCTTTTCGAATTTGTGCACCTGACCGGAGCTGTCCTTGAGATTGATCCACTCCTTGCAGAGCCGGACCGGGTCCGCTTCACCTTGCGGCCGATACCACGCCATGCGCAGGCAGATGTCACCGGCCGGATCGAAAAGATCGCGCTCGGCGAAGACCCGATCGAGGTCCAGACCGCTTGCCCACAGGGCCAGAAGGAACAATGCGTTCCCGGCGAGAATGAAGCCGAGCGTCATGAGAACCGCGTACCGCCTCACCCGCGCGGTGAGATCATCAGGCAAGGGTAGAGAGGCGGCCATTGGCAATCGTACCGTTGTCACCCTGAATTCTTCGCTTGTCATCCTGAGCGCCAGCGAAGGATCTAACTTGTTTACTCAGGACAGGCTCCGTGAAGGGTCTAGTTTGCTGGGAAAGCCTAGATGCTTCGCTTCGCTCAGCATGACGATTGGATCAGTTCACGATTTCTGTGCCGATGCCCTTGTCGGTGAAGATTTCGAGCAGAATCGCGTGGGCCGTGCGGCCATCAATGATGTGCGTTTTCTTGACTCCGCCTTCCAGCGCGGTCAGACAGGCTTGTACTTTGGGCAGCATTCCTTCGCTGACCGTGCCTTTTTTGACCATGCGCGCGACGTCCTTGCGGGCCAGCGTGGAGAGGTGCTTACCCTCTTCGTCTCTGATGCCCCGTACGTCAGTGAGCACGATCAGCTTCTCGGCTCCCAGGGCGCTGGCTACGGCACCGGCAACGAGATCCGCATTGATGTTGTAGGTCCGCCCGTCCTTGCCAACACCGAGGGGCGCGATCACCGGGATCACATGGCTGCCTTGCAGGGTGAACAGAAGTGAAGGATTTACCTGTTGGACATCTCCGACCAGTCCATAGTCCTCATGCTCAGGAAGTCCGCCAAGGTCCGTCCCAAGCTTTTTGGTCCACTCCGCCCGAGTGAAGGGCTTCGCCAGGATGAGCCCGCCGTCCTTTCCGCTCAGCCCAACCGCCTTAATGCCGTGGCGGCTGATAAGCGCTGCGATCTCCTTGTTGATCGTTCCGCCCAACACCATTTCTACGATCTCCATCGTGGGTTCGTCCGTGACTCGAACACCTTGGCGGAATTTCGGCTCAATGGAGAGCCGCTTGAGCATCTGGTCAATCTGTGGACCGCCCCCGTGAACCACGACCGGATTTAATCCTACATACTTTAATAGGACGACGTCGGTCGCGAACCCCTCTTTTAATAGATGATCGGTCATCGCCTTGCCGCCGTATTTGATGACGATCGTTTTGCCGGAGAATGCCCGAATATAGGGAAGAGCTTCCACCAGCACGCTGGCTTTCTTAATCAGTTCGTCCATTCTGCTCCTTTGGTTGATCCCCTCCCGGACTCTCTCCCCAGCCAATTACAAGGAAGAGCAGCCTATAGGATGAAGCGGCTCAGATCTTCGTCCTTGATGATGTCCTTGAGCCGATTCTTTACGGCCAGGGCATCAATCGTGATCTTTTTCTCCGTCAGGGTCGGCGCGTCGAACGAGATGTCCTCGAGCAACCGCTCCATGATCGTGAACAGTCGTCGGGCTCCGATGTTTTCGGTGCGATCATTCACCAGGACCGCGGTGGCTGCGATTTCTTCAAGAGCTTCGCGCGTGAAGTCCAAGGTGATGCCTTCGGTTTCCAGCAGGGCGGTGTATTGCTTGATCAATGCGTTTTGAGGTTCGGTAAGGATGCGGATAAAGTCTTCCTTGGTGAGGGGATTGAGCTCGACCCGAATCGGAAACCGGCCTTGCAGCTCTGGGATGAGGTCCGAGGGTTTTGCGGCATGGAAGGCACCTGCCGCGATGAACAGGATGTGGTCGGTCTTTACCGGCCCGTACTTCGTGGTCACCGTGGATCCTTCCACGATCGGCAACAGATCCCGCTGCACCCCCTCCCGCGACACATCCGGTCCAATGGTTCGCTCGCGGCCCGCGATCTTATCAATTTCGTCCAGGAAGATGATCCCGTTCTGCTCGGTCTTGGCGACCGCTTCTTTGACGACCGTTTCCATGTCAATGAGCTTTTGCGCTTCCTCTTGGGTCAGGAGCTCCAACGCTTCGGGAATCTTCACCACGCGGCGCTTTTTTTTGGCCGGGAACATGCCGCCCAGCATCTCCTGAAGCTGGTCTTGAATCTGCTCCATCCCGCCGATGTTGGAGATCACTCCAATGGGGAGCGAAGACTTGTCCTTGACTTCGATTTCAACCGAGCGGGAGTTCAGCTTGCCTTCCCGGAGCTGCAGCCGCAGTTTGGAGCGGGTGTTCTCGTGGCCTTCGGTCGTGGTTTCGGTCGCATCGCGCGTTGCCTCGTCGAAGATGCCAAGGGGAGCCTTGGTTGTGGGAGGAGGCAGCAGGAGGTCCAGCAGGCGTTCTTCCGCCTGGACTTCGGCCTTCTTCTGAATGCGCTGGGCGTAGTCCGCCTTCGCCATCGTGACCGCCTGTTCTACGAGATCCCGGATCATGGATTCGCAATCCCGGCCGACATAGCCGACCTCGGTAAACTTAGAGGCTTCCACTTTGATGAACGGCGCGAGCGCGAGCTTCGCCAGGCGGCGGGAGATTTCGGTCTTGCCGACGCCGGTGGGCCCGATCATGATGATGTTCTTGGGGATCACCTCATCGCGCAGATGCTCCGGCAGGCGCTGGCGGCGCCACCGGGTGCGGAGCGCGATCGCTACCATGCGCTTGGCGTCCCGCTGGCCGATCACGTAGCGGTCCAACTCTTCGACGATCTGGCGGGGCGTCAGGCTTTCCAGTCGTTGTGCCTGTTTGTCATCCATCTCGCCGAAATCCGATAGGTCAGTCATGCTATTTCAATACTTCGATCGTAATCTCAATATTCGTATAGATGTCAATCCCGCCCGCAATGCGTAAGGACTCTTCCACCACCGTCCGGGCATCGAGGGCCGAGTGACCGAGCAGAGCTCTGGCGGACGCCAATGCGTACGGTCCGCCGGATCCGATCGCGAGAATGCCGTCTTCCGGCTCAATCACATCCCCGGTGCCGGAGATGACCAAGGAATTCACCTTGTCCGCCACCGCCAGCAGCGCTTCCAGCCGCCGCAGCACCCGGTCTGTCCGCCAATCCTTGGCCAGTTCCACCGCCGCGCGCGTTAAGTTTCCTCGGTACTCCTGCAGCTTCGCGTCGAACTTTTCAAACAAGGTAAAGGCATCCGCCGTAGCGCCCGCGAAGCCGGCCAGCACTGTTTCATTATACATCCGCCGCAATTTCTTTGCGTTATGCTTCATCACCGTCGTACCAAACGTGACCTGCCCGTCGCAGCCCATCGCCACGCCCTCATCGCGCCGTACGCAGAGAATCGTCGTGGAGCGGAGGATCGATCTCATGGTTTGGCCAGGGCATGCGCTCGCGGGTGGGCCTTGTCGTAGGCCTCCATGATCCGATCGAGCGCGACGTGGGTGTAGTGCTGCGTGGTGGAGAGCGAAGCATGACCCAAGAGCTCCTGGATCGCGCGTAGATCCACGCCGCCGTCCAGGAGATGCGTGGCGAACGAATGGCGTAAAGCATGCGGGCTGATGCTGGGAAAATTCCGAAGCGCGCGCGAGGATTTGGCGACGAATCGCTCCACGCTTCGTGCACTCAACCGCCCGCCCCGGTGGTTTCGAAATAGCGCTTGCGGGGAGAGCGTAGGAGTGCGAGGCAGCGAAGCAAGGTACGCCAGGAGCGCTGCGACCGCCGGCCGGCCGAGCGGTACCATCCGCTCTTTGCGGCCCTTGCCGAGCACCGTGGCAACGCCTTCCTCCAGATCCAGATCCTCGACGTTGAGCCCCACAAGTTCAGAGACACGGACACCGGACGAGTACAGGGTCTCCAGAACTGCTTGATCCCGCAGGGAGCGCACCTGCCCCTGCTCGTCCAGTAGGCGTTGCACGTCGTCCGCGGTGAGCACACGAGGAAGCTTGCGCTCTTGCTTCGGGCCTGGGACTGCGGCGGCCGGGTTGCGCGCGATCCAGCCTTCCCGGGTGAGATGCTTGAACAGACTCCGGATTGCCGAGAGCTTTCGGTTGCGGGTGGCCTTACTGTCGCCTTGAGCCGTCCGGAACGCCATGAAGCTGCGTAGTATCAATGGATCAATGTCTTCAGGCTTGCTGTCCATGCCGGCACGCCGGCTTCGCAGAAACTGCTCGAATTGCCTGAGGTCCTGATTGTAATTGCGAAGGGTATGTGGCGAGGCCCTTCGCTCCACTCGGAGGTATGTCAGGAAAGAGCGGACCGCTGCATCCATGTCGCAAAGTCCTCCAGCGCACGCTGGCCGATCCGGCGTTGGCGGTCCTGTTTATCCCGGATGCGAGTCGTCAACGGAAGAAATAAACCATAGTTGATATTCATCGGCTGGAAATGGCGAGGATCGCTGGTGGTGATGTATTTCAAGAGCGCCCCGTGCGCAGTGGTCTCGGGCGGGGTGACAAGATCCTTCCCTTGAAGCAGGCGAGCCGCATTGATGCCTGCAAGGCCGCCGGAGGCAGCCGCTTCCGTATAGCCTTCGACGCCTACAAGCTGGCCGGCGATGAAGATCCGCTTCTGGCTTCGAAGCTGCAAGAGGTCATTCAGCAGCGCCGGTGCGTTGACAAAGGTGTTGCGATGGACACTGCCATAGCGCAGAAACTCCGCGTTGGCCAGGCCGGGAATCATGCGGAAGACTCGCTTCTGCGCGCTGTAAGTCAATTTCGTCTGGAACCCGACGATGTTATAGCAGGTGCCGTGCTGGTTCTCCGTTCTCAATTGGACCACGGCATAGGGGCGCGTGTTGGTTTTCGGATCCACCAGCCCTACCGGCTTGAGGGGTCCGAACATCATCGTGTCGCGCCCGCGTTCCGCCATCACTTCAATCGGGATGCAGCCTTCAAAATACGGTACCTTTTCAAACTCCTTGGGCACCACCTTCTCCGCCGACAAGAGCGCTTGATAGAAGGCGTCATACTCGGTCTCGCTCATCGGACAGTTCAGGTAAGCCGCCTCTCCTTTGCCGTAGCGCGAGGCTTTGAAGACCATCTTCATGTCAACGCTGTCCGCGTCCACGATCGGTGCGATGGCGTCAAAGAAGTAGAGACGATTGGAATGGGTAAATTCTTTGATGTGCTCCGCCAGGGCGTCGGACGTGAGCGGGCCCGTCGCGACGATCGTCACTGCGTCCGATGGAATGTGCGACACATGCTCGTGAATGATTTTGATGTTGGGATGACTCTCGAGCGCCTGGGTGATTCGCTGCGCAAAGAGATCGCGGTCGACGGCCAGGGCTGATCCGGCCGGCACGCGTGCCTCGTCCGCCATCTTGATGATCAGGGATCCGAGCCGGCGCATCTCGGCTTTGAGAATGCCCGGGGCGTTCTGAATATCGTCTGAGCCTAAGGAGTTGGAACAGACCAGCTCCGCGAGGAAGCCCGTCTTGTGCGCAGGCGTCGGCTCCTTGGGCCGCATCTCGTAAAGCGTGACCTTTACCCCGCGAGTTGCCGCCTGCCAGGCTGCTTCTGAGCCGGCCAAGCCGCCGCCGATGATGACCACATCCTCCCGCATGGGGAGGGATTGTATCACACTTCCTTGTACCCGCAGCCCTCCACCCGGCAGATGATGGATGTGCCGGCCTGCTTCGCGTACTTCTCAATAAGGAAGGGGGCGTGGCATTGCGGGCAGGGGCGCGGGACGGGGCGGTCCCAGAGGGCAAACTTGCATTTGGGATAATTCGCGCACGCGTAGAAGGTCCGACCCTTCTTGCTCCGCCTCATGGTGAGCTCGCCGGCGTCCTCTGGGCATTTCACCCCGAGGGGAATCGGCTTGGTGGTCTTGCAGGCGGGGTAGGCCGAGCAGGCGATGAACTGTCCGAAGCGGCCGGATTTGATGACCATCGGCGAGCCGCACTTCTCGCATTTCTCATCGGCGCTGATCTCCTGTTTCGCCACGATCTTGATGGTTCCGTCCGGCAGCCGCTCGAAGTTTTGCGTGTTCTTGCACGGGGGATCATCTTGGTAGCCGGGGCAGGCCAGGAATTTTCCGTTCCGTCCCCATTTGATCTCCATCATCCGACCGCACTTCTCACACGGAACATTCGTCGGTGGCTGGACGGTGTCTTTCGGTCCGGGAATGTCTTTGGCCTTTTCCAGATCCTTGCTGAACGGTTCGTAGAAGTCCCGCACGACCGTCACCCATGGCTTCTCGCCTTCCGCCACCTCGTCGAGTTCTTTCTCCATCTGCGAAGTGAAGTCCACATTCAGGATGTCGGGGAACCCTTTGACCAGATAATCGTTGACCGTCCGGCCGGTTTCGGTTGGCACAAAACGACCCTCTTGTTTTTCGACGTACTTGCGTTCTTGGATTGTGGAGGTGATGGTGGCATAGGTGGACGGCCGCCCGATGCCCTTTTCCTCAAGCTCGCGGATGAGCAGTGCCTCGTTGTAGCGCGGTGGCGGCTGTGTGAAGTGCTGCTTTGGCGTGATCCCCGGCGTCTGCTGCTCTTCCTGAGCCACCAGCCGCAACCGCTCGCCCTCCCCGAGGACGGGCAGCAGGCGCTCGCTCTCTTCCTCGGCCTCCTGGTCGGCCTTCGGCCCTGTCGCTATGTCCGTGTCCTTGCCTTCCTGATAGACGATGGTGTGGCCGGCAAACTTCAGGACCGTCCCGGTGGCGCGAAACAGGTAGCTGTTCGACGTCTGCTGCGGCACACAGTCCACCCGGGTGACGTCCATAATCGCCGGAACCATTTGGGATGCGATAAACCGGTTCCAGATGAGCTTATAGAGCTGGTAGTGGTCCCGTTCCAGGTACTGCTTGACGGACTCGGGGTCCCGATGCGCCGACGTCGGCCGAATGGCCTCGTGGGCTTCCTGCGCGGCCTTCTGAGTCTTATAGACATTGCGCGTTGCCGGCAGATACTGCTCGCCGAACCGCGCGCGAATCACCTGGCGGGCATCCTCCGCTGCCTCGTCCGATAGGCGGGTCGAGTCAGTGCGCATGTAGGTGATCAGGCCCGTCGGACCTTCCTTTCCGATCTCCATGCCCTCGTAGAGTTGTTGCGCCAGCGTCATGGTTTTCTTCGAGCTGAACCGAAGCTTGCGCGCGGCCTCCTGTTGCAGGCGGCTCGTGATAAAGGGCGCCACGGGATGGCGACGCTTCTCCTTGCGCTCGATCGTTTGGACCACGAACTCTTTGCCCTGCACGTCGTGAACGATCCGCATCGCCTCGGTTTCAGAGGAGATGACCGCCTCCTGACCGTTCACGCTGTGCAATTTAGTGTCGAAAGGCGGCGGGTTGGCGCCGGCGAGCGTCGCGGTGATAGACCAATATTCCTCTGGGCGGAACGCTTCGCGCTCCTGCTCGCGATCGCAGATCAGTTTCAAGGCGACGGACTGCACGCGACCCATGCTCAAGCCGCGTCGGATCTTTTTCCACAGGAGCTGGCTGCCTTGGTAGCCGACGATCCGATCCAAGACGCGGCGCGCTTGTTGGGCGTTGACGAGCCGCATGTCTATGTCGCCGGGGGATTGGAGCGCTCGCTTGACCGCCGTCGCGGTGATCTCGTTGAACAGGACACGAAAGACTTTTCGGTTTTTCCCTTTCGCCTTTCCTTTGGCAGCCTTGCCCTTGGGCTGGTCGTCTATCTCTTCAGCAATGTGCCAAGCGATCGCTTCCCCTTCACGGTCGGGGTCTGGGGCAAGGTACACCTTATCTGCCGCTGCCGCCTTCTTTTTGATGTCGGCCAGCACCTGGGCTTTACCCTTGATCGTGACATAGTGCGGCTTAAAGTCGTGCGCGATGTCCACGCCCAACTTGCTGGTCGGAAGATCCTTCACGTGGCCGACCGAGGCCATGACGGTATAGCCACGGCCGAGATATTTGCTGATGGTCCGGGCTTTTGCAGGCGATTCAACGATGATCAGCGATTTCGACATGGAGTATCCGTGTTAGGTAGAGCGATGATAGCGCTGTCCGGGAAGTTGGTGGACGGCGTTTTTTAGTTCTAATCCCAGGAGTGTCCTCGCGACAGCCGCCGGAGTCAATGCCGTTTGCTCCGTCAATTCGTCAATGCTCATCGCGTCATCCCCTACAAGAGCATACACCTTTCGCTCTTCAGGCGAGAGCGCAAATGGTTCAATGGAACTTTCCACAGCTGGACGAGTGTCACGTTTCTTACCTTCTCCGCTTCTGGCGGACGGAACGATGAGCGGTCTTTCAAATTGCGGCAGTAGTTCTTCAACGATGTCATCCACCGTTTCGGTCAATTTCGCGCCTTCCTTGAGCAGGCGATGCGTCCCCCGGCTCGTGGGAGCCTCAATGGAGCCTGGCACCGCAAACACCTCACGCCCCTGGTCGAGCGCGAGCTTGGCGGTGATCAGCGATCCGCTGTCCTCAGCGGCCTCGACCACGACGACACCAAGTGAGAGGCCGCTGAGAATTCTATTGCGCCGCGGAAAATGCCGGGCAAGCGGCGGCGATCCAGGCGGCAACTCCGAGAGCAAAGCGCCGGCCTCGACGATCTCTTCACGTAGTCGGCGGTGATCTGGAGGATAGATCACATCTACGCCACAGCCCAGAACCGCTATCGTTCGACCGCCGGCCGCAAGCGCACCTTCATGGGCCGCTCCATCAATCCCGCGCGCCATGCCGCTGACGATCGTGAAGCCCAGCCGGCACAGTTCGTGCGCGAGCGTCCGCGCCACACGAAGACCATACGGCGTGGCGTGCCGGGAGCCGACCACCGCGATGGCCTGAGCATCCACCGGTTCCAGCATTCCGTCGCAATACAGGAGCGCCGGCGCATCGGCGATGGCTCGCAACGGTGCCGGGTAGCATAGGTCCGAGATCTCGAGAATGGTCATCTTGGTTTGACGCGACGCCCTTCACTGAGCTGTGCGCTCGATCGGTTTTGTCTCGACGCTGCGCTGGATCGGAATAGGAAGATCCTGGGCGGCTACTCCTTCACGATAGCCAAGACCCGGCGTTGCGTCAAGAGGCGCCAAGGGACAGGCTATGTTGCCGTCGCCCTGTCACAACATGACGATGTCATACTGCTCGATATGCAGCGTGGGTTCCGGCTTGATGATCATCTTGATTCGGCACTCGCGTTCGAGTTCGGCCACGGTGTTGGATTCTTCGTCGGCGAGGACCGAGGCGACGCTGGGATGAGCGCCGACCAACACTATCGTTTCGTCGGCGGAAGGGCCGACCCGCCGGATGTCGCGGAACAGCTCATAGCACACAGTGACAGGATCTTTGGTGTAGCCGCGGCCTTCGCAATAATGGCAAGGTTCCGAGAGCGCCCGGTACAAGTCCTCCCGCACCCGCTCCCGCGACATCTCCACTAAACCGAGCTCGGATACGCGCTGAATCCGGGTACGCGCTTTGTCGTGGGCGAGCGCGTCATGCAGCGCCTGAAACACCTTTTCCCGGTTACGCTCGCGCTCCATGTCAATAAAATCTATGATGATGATGCCCCCGATGCTTCGCAGCTTGAGCTGATAGGCGATCTCTTTGACCGCCTCTAGATTCGTCCGCACGATCGTCTCTTCGAGGTCCCGTTTGCCCACGAAGCGGCCGGTGTTCACGTCAATGACAGTCATCGCTTCGGCATGGTCAATGACGATATGACCGCCGGATTTGAGCCACACCTTCCGGGCCATGGCTTTCGAGATCTCCGCCTCGAGATCGAAGTGATCGAAGATCGGCTCGTCCTTGGTATATAGATGAATGCGGTTCAAGAGTTCTGGGAGATAGCGCCCGACGAACTCACGGATCGCCTCGTGGTCGGGTTTGGAGTCGATCCAAAGATGCTGCACATCCTTTGTGAAGTGATCACGCACCGTCCGGAACACCAGATCCAGATCACTGTGCAGGAGTGCGGGGGCCTTCATCCGGCGCGTCTTCGCGAGAATTTCTTCCCATGAGGCCTGGAGGAATTCCACATCGGAGCGCAGCTCTTCATCCGAGACGCCCTCGCTGACCGTCCGTACGATGTAGCCCTGGCCCGGCTTCCGAAGCTTCTGCATCAGTTGCTTGAGTCGCGCACGCTCTTCATCCTTCTCGATGCGACGAGAAATGCCGATATGATCCACATTCGGCATGAACACCAGATAGCGGCCCGGTAGTGAGATGTAAGAGGTCACCCGCGCGCCTTTCGTTCCGATCGGCCCCTTGGTCACCTGGACCATCAGCTCTTCTCCTTCATCCAACAACTCCTCGATGGGCTTGGAGCTGCTACGTCGCGCCTTGGGGATGTCCGGGGCCTTGTCTTCTATCTCGACCAAGGGGTCGTCGAAATCCAGTTTGCCGGACTCGCCCACAAGTTCCGACACGTGCATAAAGGCGGCCTTTTCCTGGCCAATATCGACAAAGGCCGCCTGCAGTCCAGGCAGCACCTTGACGATCTTGCCTTTATAAACGTTTCCGACGAAGTCCCGCTGCTTGACGCGGTCTATATAGAGGTCGGTGAGGATCTTTCGATCGAGAACCGCCACCCGGGTCTCCTCCGGGGTGACATTGATGATGATCTCCGAAGCCATGCACACTCCTTGGCAAATCGGGAATCTCGAGAGGCGTTCTCATCTGGATCTCGCTCGCTTAGACCCGATTGCCGGTAAAAGGTTAAAGCGTCAGTAAAACAAACTCAATCGTCGTCGTTTCACATTCAATAATAAGCCGAGAGCCATCATTGTGGTCACCGTCGTGGTCCCGCCGTAACTCATCAGCGGCAGCGGAATTCCGACGATCGGAAAGATGCCCATGGTCATGCCGATATTGACGATCACACAGAAGCCGAGCATCGCCAGGATGCCGGCGGCCAACAGCAGTCCCAATTCATCCTTCGCTTTGAATGCGATTTCTGCAATCAAGAAGGTCAAGACGGCAAAGAGCGCGAACAGTATCAGCACGCCGATGAAGCCCCAGTGCTCAGCAAACACCGCGAAAATAAAATCCGTATGGCCCTCCGGCAGAAATCGCAACCGGCTTTGGGTCGCCTCGTCCGGGCCTTTCCCCCAGACGCCGCCAGCGCCGATCGCGATTTGTGATTGCAAGGTATGGTACCCCTTACCGGCGGGGTCTATCGTCGGGTCCCAGAAAGTCATGATCCGCTCCTTCTGGTAGTCATGCAAGGAGGTCCAGAGGAGTTCCCACAGGAACGGAAACAGCATGGAAGTGAACAGCAGGCCCAGGCCAAGGGCCCTGGCATGTAGCCCGCCGATCAGAACCATGGAGAGGTAAATGAACGTGAAGCTCATGGCGGTGCCCAGATCCGGTTGTTTCAGGATCAGCAAGAGGCCGGGCACAGTGATCAGCCCGGGGATCACCACCAATTGCAACCAACCGGTCCGCGGCACCTCGGCGAAATACTTGGCCAGCACCAGGACAAGGACCAGCTTGGCCAATTCAGAAGGCTGAAAGGCGAAGGGACCCAAGGCGAACCAGCGTTGCGCGCCGCGGGTGGATCTTCCCACCATCAACACCAGGACCAGCAGCAGCAGCGTGAGCCCATAGATCAGATACGCGTACCGGCCCAAGCGATGATAATCGACCGTCATCGCGGCGAAAAAGGCAAATGCGCCCACCAGAATCCACACCATTTGTTTGGCATAGAGCGGCATGCGGCCCTGTTGATCAAAATCGTGCGTGACGCTATAGATCGACAGGACCCCTAGCGCCAGGATGCTGAGCGAAACGAGCGCAAAGCGCCACTCAAAGTTGTCCGGGACGCGGCTTTCCGTCATGCGGCTCTGTATCCTTCAGATATTCTTCGATGATGGCCTTGGCGATCGGCGCCGCGAACGTTCCACCGTGACCAATATTTTCAACGATCACAGCGATGGCGATCTTCGGCTGATCCGCTGGCGCATAGGCCACAAACCATGCGTGATCCCGAAACTGTTTCGGAACGTCCTCGCCTTCGCTTTTCAGAAAGCGCAAGCCGACGCTTTGGGCGGTACCGGTCTTTCCGGCGATTTCGACCAGCTTGGATTGCGCCCGTTTTCCAGTCCCTTCGGTCACAACGCCCTGCAAGGCTTCGTGGAGGATCGCGAAGGAGTCATGGGCCATCGGCACGACGCCCTTTTCGGTCGGGAGCACGTCTCGGGTCTGGCCGGTCGCCCGTTCCCGAATGGCGCGCACAAGCCGCGGTTTGTACAACACCCCGCCATTTCCCACGGCGGCCATCGCTACGGCCATTTGAAGCGGCGTGACGCTCACGTACCCTTGGCCGATCGCTGCGGAGATCGTCTCGCCGGGGTACCACGGCTCCTTTCGGACGCGTTGCTTCCATTCTGTGGATGGGACGATCCCGGGGCGTTCGCCTTGTAACTCGATGCCGGTAGGTTGCCCGAGCCCGTATTGGGTAGCGGCCTTCGCGATCGCGTCGATGCCCAGGCGATTGCCGAGCATGTAAAAATAGACATCGCAGGACTGCACGATCGCGTGGTACAGGTCCATGGAGCCATGGCCGCCTTTCTTCCAGTCTTTAAAGACACGGTTGCCGAATGGATAGGCGCCGCTGCAATGGATCTTGGTGCTGGGCGACCATTTCGAAGATTCCAAGGCAGCCGAAGCGACCATAATCTTGAATATGGAACCCGGAGGGTAGATGCCTTGAATCGCGCGGTTGGTGAGCGGATGGCGGGAGTCATTGGCGATCTGCTCCCACACTGTCGCGGTTAGCCCATGGGACAGTGTGTTCGGGTCCACCGCCGGTCGGCTTGCGAGCACCAGCACATCTCCGTTGGAAGGATCCAGGGCAACGACGGCTCCGCTCTCTTCGCTCAGCAGGGATTCCGCCAGTCTCTGCAGCTTGAAGTCGAGGCTGAGGTAGAGATCATCCCCGGCGGTTTGCTCAACCACCGCAAGCGTCTTTCGCTCGGCGCCACGCGCGTCCACCTCCATCGTTTTCTGGCCCGACCTCCCCCGGATCACTTGGTCAAAGCTCTTTTCAACTCCGGTCTTCCCGACCATACTGCCTTGCACCAGATCGGCGAACGCCGGTTCATCCTGCTGCTCTTGGGACACCTCGCCGACGTACCCCAGCAAATGGCTGCCGAGCAGCCCGTGCAGATAATTGCGCTGAGACTCCGCTTGGATGCGCAAGCCCGCCAGCTCCAGTCGGTGGCCCTCGATCAACGCCGCTTCCCGCAAGGTAAGCCCTCTCTTGAGGAGGATGGGGATATATGAGTGCGACTGCCGAGAGAGCCGCCTTTTTGTTTCATCTCGGGGGAGTCCGATCAGGTCCTCAAGCGCATGGGCGACGCCGGCTCGGTCTTTAATATCTTCCAGCGTGACGTAGAGGTTAAAGCTCGGGAGGTTGTTCGCCAGCAGCTCGCCGTGGCGATCGAAGATCAAGCCGCGCGCCGATACGATCGGCACGGTGCGCACGCGGTTCTGTTCCGAGAGCTCTTGATAATACGTCCCCTTGACGACCTGCAGGTACCCGACCCGGGAGAACAGCAAGAATAACCCGATGAGCAGCGCCAGGCGCAAAAACAGGAGCCGCCGCTGAAGTTGTCTGAAGTCTTCGTTCTGGGTCGCGGATTTACTCATAGCTTGCGGCGATCAGACGGGTGCGGGTGCGGGACTGCACCCAATGCTGCAGGAGTTTCAGGAGGATCACGCCTAGGATCGCATCGTAACAGGCCTGGGGCAGGATGATACCTTCGGCAGCCGCCCAAAAGTCCCCGCCGGGCCTGTGTAAGGATTTCACGAGGTACATGACGGAGCCGGAAAAAATCGAAAGCGCCAGAAAGAGAGCCAGCGAGATAAGCGGCGTGAGATTGATCACGTTGCGATTGGCTAGTCCCGCCATGAGGCCGACGAGCGGCTTCAGCCACAGGTTCTCCCAATGGAGCCCCCCCGAAAACACATCCTGGGTGAAGCCTAACGCAAGACCCACCAACATCGCGTCCAGCTCGCCGGCCTGCAACCCGATCAGGCAGACTGCGATCAGAACGAGATCGGGATGCACTCCGAACACGACGAGATGATTGAACAGGATCGCCTGACACGGCACCAGAAACACAATGAGGGCGGCATACACCAGATATTTCATCTGGACTCTTCGGTGCGCTCACCGGCTGCGGCGGGACGCCCCGGCACAGGGAGAGCCGGGAGCGTGATACTCTCGCGTGGGCTTGTTATCACCAGGACTTCTTCCAATCGTCCGAAATCAGTATCCGGCTGAATCTCAGCCGAGAGGAACAGTTCGCCCTCCCTGCGCTCAATCCGGGTGATGCGGCCGATCGGCACACCCTGTGGAAACCCCCCGACCAAGCCGGAGGTGACGACCACGTCGCCAACTTTGACGTTAGACAGCAGCGGCAGATACTTGATCCAGGCCAGGCCTTTCTCTGTGCCTTCTACGATTCCCTCGTCTCGCGTGCGTTGGACCAAACCGGTGATCGCGTTGTTCCGGTCATTGATCTGCAGAACGACCGCAAGGTGACTCTGGACCTTGACGACGCGCCCGACCGCCCCCGACGGCGTCATCACCCCCATGTCGAGGCGCACACCCTCCTGCTGGCCCTTGTTGATCACGACGCTGCGGTACCAATTCGTCGGATCATGCGCGATCACCCGCGCAGCCATGGTGGTGTAGGGCAGCTCCTCCTTGAGCTCCAAGAGCGATCGGAGCCGATCGCTCGCGGCGGCTTTCTCGCGCAGGCGGCTGTTCTCCTCTTGAAGCCCGGCGATCTCTCGGCGCAGGTTCAGATTTTCGTCCCCCACCTGCCGCAGCGCGATATAGCGGCTCCAGGCCGAATCAATGCTCTGCGTGACAGAGTCGAATCCGCGCATAGGACTGCTTGCGACCGTGACGAGGACGCCTCCGATGGTCTTAAGGGGGCCATTATGCGCCTCGGGAAGAATCAGAAGAGCAGCGGCGAGGACGGCGAGAAGAAGGACAAAGACCCGCTTCGCGCCCACCATAGATTGGAAGGAGATCATGCTAGGTCGGATCGACTTACCTCGATCCGCTGTACTGCGACATCACGCTGACTTTTCGCAGCAGGTCCAGTTCGTCCAGAATCTTGCCCACGCCCAATACCACCGAGGTCAGCGGGTCGTCCACGGTGATGATCGGCAGGCCCGTTTCTTCGCGCAATCGAATGTCCATCCCATGGAGCAATGAACCGCCGCCGGTCAACACCATGCCACAATCAATGATGTCGCCGGCCAGTTCCGGCGGGGTGTTCTCGAGCGCCACCTTGATGGCATTGATAATCGTACTGATCGGCTCAACCAGCGCTTCCCGGATCTCAGCGTCATTGAGTGCAAGGGTCCGGGGGATACCGGAAATTAAATCGCGGCCCTTCACCATCATCTCTTTCTTCTCTTCAAACGGGTAAGCGGAGCCGATTTCCACTTTAATGCGCTCAGCCATGTGGTCACCGATCAAGAGGTTATACTTCTTCTTCACGTAGCTCATGATCGCATCGTCCATGCGATCGCCGGCCACCTTTACCGACTCGCTGTAGACGATGCCGCCGAGGGAGAGCACCGCGATGTCCGTGGTTCCACCGCCGATGTCCACCACCATGTTCCCGGAAGGCTCTGTAATCGGGAGCCCGGCCCCGATCGCCGCCGCCACCGGTTCCTCGATCAGATAGACTTCGCGGGCGCCGGCGAGCTCGGCAGAATCCCGAACAGCGCGCTGTTCCACCTGTGTGATCCGCGACGGCACCCCAATGATGATCCGCGGGCGAACGAACGTGCTGCGGTTGTGCGCCTTGGTGATGAAATGGCGGAGCATCTTCTCGGCCATCTCGAAGTCAGCGATCACACCTTCTTTCATGGGACGGATCGCCAAGATGTTTCCCGGGGTCCGGCCCAGCATTTTTTTCGCTTCGATGCCGACAGCCAGCAGCGTCTCGGTCTTTTTCTCGATCGCCACCACCGAGGGCTCATTGAGGACGATGCCTCGACCCCGCACGTACACCAAAGTGGTGGCGGTTCCGAGGTCGATCGCCAGGTCATTCGAGAACCAACCAAGGATGCCTGCCATTAAGCTCACGATCGTTTCTCCTTATGTTCGAGAGTCCACGTCGAAGATGTTTTCGTTCACCACTTGGGTGTGCGCCAGTTCGTCGCCGATCCGCAGTCCCCGGTCATTCCCGATGACGAGAAGCGCTTCCACGCCGAGCACGGCGGCCGTGCCGAGCCATCCTACGTAAGGAATCTGCCAGGCTAAATAGCCGATCGCAAGCGGCATGTTTCGAATGATGGAGTCCTTAAAGCCGGCACCGGTATGCAAGTCAGATACCCATGTCTGGAGCCCAATCAGGCGCTTCCCGATACTTTG
>Ga0184632_10000183_pt1 | contig 22069 bp, 15 predicted proteins | sample PLM31_50_b1_FD_133153 | JGI IMG/M metagenome (GOLD analysis project Ga0184632, IMG submission 133153) | Groundwater sediment microbial communities from an aquifer in East River, Colorado, USA - PLM3-1_50_b1 | ecosystem: Environmental > Terrestrial > Soil > Riparian zone | place: USA: East... | reverse complement strand
CGTGCATCCCTACACAGACCTCGCCCGAGGCCGAGTGGACGCGGTGCTGCTGGACCACATCATCGCGCAGCGCGCCTTGCGCCGCCTGGGAGGAACGGGGTTCGTCATTCTCCAGCGACCTGTTGCCAACGGCTACTACGTGGGCGTCCTCGCCCGCGCCGATTCCGCGCTGCGGGATTCGATGGATGCGGTGCTGAAAGAGGCGATGCGCGACGGCAGTCTGGAGCAGATCTTCCGCCGTTGGGATGTGTGGGACGCGACACAGGGCGCACTGTTCGAGCGCGTCCTTCGGGCCGGAGTGATGACACCGCCGGCCGGAACTCCCGGCGCGCAGGTCGTGGCCTATCTCCCTTCCCTCGCCCGAGCCGCGGCTGTGACGCTGCTCGTGTCGGTGCTGTCCATGGCGTTGGCGGTTCTCGTTGGGCTGGCGCTGGCGTCAGGCCGCGTGTACGGAGCTGCATGGCTGCGGGTCATGACGGCAGTGTACATCGAGGTCATTCGTGGCACGCCGCTGCTGCTCCAGTTATTCGTCATTTACTACGGCTTGGCCGGCGTGGTGCGGCTGCCGGCGTTTCTTGCGGCGGTCCTGGCCCTCGGACTGAACTACGCCGCGTACGAAGCCGAGGTTTACCGCGGCGCGCTCGAGGCAGTGCCGCGCACCCAGCTCGAGGCGGGACGCACGCTCGGCTTCTCCGAGGCGCAGATTCTGCGCCTGGTCCGTGGACCGCAGGCGCTGCGCTATGCGCTCGCCCCCATGACCAACGACTTCGTCGCGTTGCTCAAGGACTCCGCGCTCGTCTCGGTGATTACGGTCGTCGAGTTGACGAAGCAGACGGCGATCTACGCGACCAACGTGGGAAGCTGGGTCGTTCCGGGCGCGTTGTGCGCGGTCGTGTATCTCGCGATGTCGCTCCCACTGGCGCGGCTGGCGCGCCGGCTCGAGCGTCGCTGGGGAGGACGCGCGCCGTGAGCGCGTTGCTGGTGATCGATCGGCTGCGCGTACGCTACGACGCGCGGGACGTGCTGCGCGCGCTGTCGCTCGAGGTCACGCGCGGCGAGATCGTCGCGCTGATGGGTCCGTCGGGCGTGGGCAAGACGACCGCGCTCCGGGCCGTAGCGGCGCTGCAATCGTTTGACGAGGGTCAGATCGCCGTCGATGGATTCGTGCTGGCGCCGGGACCGGTGCCGCCGGAGTCGCGGCTCGTGCCGCTGCGGCAGCGCGTGGGACTGGTATTTCAGGCGCACGCGCTGTTCGAGCACCTCACTGTGCTCGACAACGTGACTCTGGCCCTGCGTCACGTCCTGGGCAAGAAACCGGCGGAGGCGGACCTGGCCGCGACCGAGCTTTTGGACGCGCTAGACGTCGCCGCGCGCGCCGGCGCCTGGCCGCGTCAGCTGTCAGGGGGCGAAGCCCAGCGAGTGGCGATCGCCCGCGCCCTGGCGCCAAATCCGCCCCTGCTGCTCATGGATGAGCCGACCGCGGCACTCGATCCGGAGCGCCGCAGTACGCTGGGGGCGACGTTACGACGCCTGTGCGAGCAGGGACGTGGCTTGCTCGTCGCGACGCACGACGCGGAGTTCGCGCGGGAGCATGCCGATCGCGTCGTGAAGCTGGGTAATGACGCTTGAAGAAACTACGGCGTGCTTCCCTGTGATTGCGCAGCATACGCTTTCAATGACCGCGCAATTATTCCCAGGCCGCCCGCCAGAAGTACTAGCATGACCAGCGTATCGAACAGCGAAGTCGCGGCGAAATAGATATGCATGTTCCCGATGATACCGGCGAGAATGATCAGTGCGCCGGCACCGGTGAGGAGCCAGCCCCCAATGCTGCGGCCGTCGAAAAAAAGCCACCCAATCCCGATCAGCAGGGGCAACAAGGAGAGTCCGAACGCGCTGTAGCCCCAAAGGTGCCACGCACCGCTCCCTACCGTCACACGCGTAAGAAGCAGGTAACCTCCGACGACCACCATGCCGAGGCCGACCAAAAAGGCGCCGACGCCACCCGGCGTGCCACCAGCTCCTTGCATTACGCCTCCTGTGTAGGCTTGGGAAGGTAAATCACCCTACTGTTTTGCCCGTCCGACGCAGATCCAGAAACATTGCGATCGGCCCGACGATCGCCAGAGCCAGGATCGGTGGTGACACGTAGAACGGGCGCAGGAAGGAGATCTGGAAGTCTCCCGCGAGGCGAATGAGCGTCTCGACCAACGCTACGATCGCCACCACGAGCATCCGGCCCCGGCGCGTGCTCACGGTGGTACGCGGGTCGGTCACCATGAAAAACACGAACAGCTGATACATCGGCCCTGTGATCGGCGCCAGCTCGGCGAGCACCGGTCCACCCACGATGGCGTTGCGGATCACGGCGAGCACGACAAAGCAGGCCACGTACGTCAGCGTCACGTGCAACACCCGAGCCCGCCACGCCACGGCCAGGCCGAACGTCCAGATCACCAGGTTGATGCGGAGATCGTTGCCCCACTGATGGCTGAGAATCGCGACGCTGTCGGCCGCGACCAGCACGAGCAGCGCGATGGCAAAATTGCTGGGGTTCCACAGGTGCCTGCCGCGATAGGTGAGCACGTACTTCGACGCAATCGCGAGAAAGGCGCCCAGCGCAAACGGCCACAGGATGTTCGCCTGTGGCTTGGTAAGCAGCGCCAAACTGATTCCCGTGATGTAGGCGCTCGCCAGATTCGCCACGCGGCCCCGCAACCACCACGACAACAGCACCTCGGTCGCCAGGCAGACGCCGAGCGTCGTCGCGAGGCGGTCGTAGCCGCCGAGGATGTTGTAGCGCGCCTCGCCCACCACCAGCACGAGCGTGATGAGAAAGACAATCAGGTATCTGGGATCGATCGCGGCGGCGACTATGCTCCGGGCCGGCGCCTGCGCGGGAGCCGCGGTCATTTCGGCTCGGTGATTACGTGCAGTTCATCGATTGTCAGACCGTCCAGAATCTGCACCCTCCCCGATGGCCACCGGATCGTCACTCGACCGAGTCGTCCGTTACCGACACCAAAGTGCAACCGGCGATCGTTCTGACCGCAGAACCCCATCCCGCCGTCAACGACCTGGCGCTGCCGCACATTCCCAAACTCCACCGTCACTTCAGCGCCGATCGCGCTGCGGTTACTGCGCGTGCCGATGAGCTTGAATTCGATCCAGTGACCCGTGGGTGCCGCGTTGCGATAGAGCAGCGCCCTTCCCCTTTGATTCGCGATCACGACGTCGAGGACCCCACGATTGAAGAGATCGGCCATCGCCACCGATCGTCCATCCAACCGGTCGGTAACGCCCGCCTGCTCTGCGACATCCACGAACCCCGCCTCCCCGCGATTGAGCAGTACGCGCGAGCGCTCGTACCCCGAAAGACTCGCTCTGCCGATGGGTGGCCAGTTCTTCGCGTCCTCGAAGATGTTGCCCTGCGCGCCGGCGATCTTGGACATGGCGTACCAGTAGTCGCGCGTCGAGTCGGCGGAGATGAAGCCGTTCGCCACCACGAGATCGAGCAGCCCGTCGTTGTTCAGATCGCCGAACTGCGCGCCCCACGCCCACCCCGCGTCGGCGACGACGCCGGTGGCGACTTCATCGAAGCGGCCCAGCTCCTTGAGGAAGTTGAGCCGCAGATTGTTGCCCTGAAACAGAAAGCCCTTCACCGAGATGTTCGTGACGAACACGTCGTGCCGCCCGCGGTTGTAGACGTCGCCCAGCGCGACGGCCATGCCGCTCTTCGAATCATCCTCGAGGCCGGCGCGCGCCAGCTCGAAGACCCTCCCCTCGCGGTTCAGGAACAGCTCTTCCGGCCCGTAATCATTGGCGAGATAGAGGTCGGGCCAGCCGTCGTCGTTGAAGTCGGCGGCGGCGGCGGCCAGCGTCCAGCGGGTGCTGCCCACACCCAGCGAATCGGTGACGTCCACGAAGCGGCCCTTGCCGGCGTTCTTGAAGAGCAGATTCTTGCCGCCGTTGTTCGCAAACTCCCAGCTGTGCTGCATGATCCGCGTCGTACGCAGATGCCAGAAATCGATGTCGGAGCGGAAATACCCGGTGATATAGAGATCGAGCAGCCCGTCGCGGTCGAAGTCGAACCACACGGCGCCATTCGAGTTCATCCAGACGCGTAAACCCGATTGGGCCGTCACGTCCACGAACGTGCCGTCGCCGAGGTTGTGGAAGAGTTGGGGATAGCCCCACTTGTAGACGAGCAGGTCTTCGAAACCGTCGTTGTCGTAGTCGCCCCACACCGCGCCCATCGATACGCCTTCACCCGCGCGGTTCAGCGAGGCGATGCCCGCGTGAGCCGACCCATCGCGAAACGTGCCGTCCTGCTGGTTCAGGTACAGCGCGTTCGCCGCACCGAAGCGTGAGCTGGTGAAATAGAGGTCGGGCCAGTTGTCGTTGTTAATGTCGGCCACCGACACGCAGGCGCCGAGGGCCGCGATGTGGGCGGCGATGTGCTCGACCTTGGGGTCGAGCGTGGGCGCCTGATGCACGAAGTCGATCCCGCTCGCGTGCGCGACCTCGCTCAGGTGAATCGCTTCGTTCGCACCGGCGACACTTCCCGCCGCTCGGCCGTTGAGCACCACGACGGCAATGATAGCCGCGACAAAAGCCAGGGTTGTAACCAGCCGTTTCACGACGTGAACGATATCCGGCCGAGGCAAGTAGCGTTAGCGCTCAGCGACGAGCCATTGTGTTCTCCAGCAGCAGAATTGGCTCGCTCCCGGCGTCCGACGGCGGCCCGGCCCCGCGCTGCAGCCGGGCAATGTTCTCCAGACGCATCGCGCCGATGAGGACATCCAGCCATCCGTCTCCGTTGAGGTCCCCCGTTGCCATCAGGTTCCATTGACTGCGGGATGCGATGCTGAACGCATACGGTCTGAACGTGTACGGGGGCGAGCCTGCATTCTCAAAAAACAGGATCGCCCGTTCGGGGTGGCGTTGCGGATCGCTGAAGTTGCTGGTCGCCACAATATCGAGATCCCCATCTCGGTCGAAGTCGGCCACGGCAGCATGCGCCGCCCCATACATCGGGAAGAAGTAGCGTTCCGTGAAGTCGTTGCGCCCATCGTTTTCGAGGATCCGGATTCCGTGGTAGGGCTTGAGGACACGGGAGAAATCGTAGTTGTCCCCGTTGACGTAGAGGATGTCCAGCTTGCCGTCGCCGTTGAAATCGTGCATCGAGAAGTACATCGAGCCGTAGACGGGCGGAAAGCGCGCCAGCACGCGCCGTTCCGAGAAACCGCCCTTCCCATCATTCGCGAACAGCACGATCCGCTCGTCGCCCTGTCCGAACAGCGCCACAATGTCTGGATGGCCGTCCCCCGTCAGGTCGCGGATCTCGAACCGGATCGCGCCGGGCGTGGCGTCGAGGACCTGGCGTTCGTATGTCGTGCCGGCATTGCGATACAGTGCCAGCCGGCCGCGGTTGTCGCCGAATTCACAGATGAGGAAGTCGTTCCGGCCATCGCCGTCGGCGTCGAATTGCCGCACAAAGACCGGCCGGAACAGCGAATCGATCAGGATCCTGGTGAATTGCGGCGACCCGGCAGCTCCGATGTCGTACTGCGCGAGTGTGCCGCGAGGCTCGTCATTGGGCTCGAGGATGCCCGACTCCAGGACCAGGATGCGTTGGCGCTCGGCAATCACGCCGGTCGGCGCGCTGCGCAGCGTGAGCGTTGCGCGCAGGCGACGGTGCAAATCGAAGATCCGCAACCGGTTGGTAGCGGCTTCCCCGACAAATATTCGCTGCCGTGCCGAATCCACGCTCAGGAGGGTGATGATCGCGCTGCTTTCCAGCCGCGGGACCAGCGGTTCCGGGTGAAAGAAGCGGGGATCGAGCTGCGGCTCTGCGGGCAGCGATTGAGCAGGCAACGTGGCGGGCGAACGCTCGACGTAAAACCCGACGATCTTCTCCCACTGGTCCGGCGAAACCCCGCTGGCCAGCACGGTCATATGCGGGTTGCGAGACATCTGGGCGGAGAGCGATTGGTCTCCCGTGCCCAGTCGCAGGGCCATTTGCGGCAAGACGCTCGCCTGCCAGGTTTTCTTGTCCAGGAGCTGCGGGTCGGGAAACAAGTGGCACGCGCCGCAGTATTGGCGAGCGAGTCTTTCTCCTCGAGACGTTGGCGGGCTGCCGCAGTGCGCTGATACTGAACACGCCAGACCGAGTGCGGCAAGTTTCGCGAGTGGATGCATGACGTAACGATATCCGGCCTGGACAGGGCGCGTTAGCTTCTCTGACCCATGTATCGACTCAGTGTCGCGCTCATTGCCCTCGCGCTCGTCAACGCCTGCGGTCGAGCCGGCGAGCAGCCGCGTTTCAGGCTGCTCGACCAGGATCGCACCGGCATCGACTTCTCCAACACGATCACGACCAACGACTCGGTGAACGCGCAGTCCGAGGTGTTCATCTACAACGGCGGCGGCGTGGCCGTGGGCGACCTCGATAACGATGGACTCCCGGATCTCTTCTTCACCGGCAACATGGTCTCGAGCCGCCTGTATCTGAACAAAGGGGATATGCGGTTCGAAGACATCACCACATCCGCGGGCGTGCGTACCTCGGTCTGGGCCAGCGGGGCGGCGATGGCGGATGTCAACGACGACGGCTATCTCGACCTGTACGTCTGTGTGACCGGCTTGAAGACTTCGCGGGGCCGCGACCGGGCCAACCTGCTGTTTCTCAACAACGGAAATCGCACGTTCACCGAGGCCGCCGCGCGCTATGGGCTGGCGGACACCGGGTTCGCGACGACCGCCGCGTTCCTGGATTACGACGGCGATCGCGACCTCGACCTGTTCCTGGTCAATAATTCGCCCAAAGAGTTCTCGCGCGGTGCCGCCGACACGCATCCCCTGGGCGTACGCAGCGACAGCCCCGAAGGGTACAACACCCTCTATCGCAACGATGGCGACCGGTTTACCGACGTGTCTCGAGAGGCCGGGATCCTGCGCCAGATCGGCCACGGCCTGGGCGCCGTGGTCGCCGACGTGAACCGCGATGGCCGGCCCGACATTTACGTCTCGAACGACGTCGCCCCCAATGACGTGCTCTATATCAACAACGGCGACGGCACGTTCAGCGATCGCGCCGGCGTCTCGCTCAAACGCGCGAGTTTCGCCGGCATGGGGATCGACATCGCCGATTTCAACAATGACGGCTGGCCCGACATCGTGCAGGTCGACATGCTGCCACGCGCGCTCGAGCAGCGGAAACGGATGAGCGGCTATCACACCTATGTCAGCCAGGAGGAGCTGCGGCGCCGTGGATTTCGCGTTGACTACGACGCGAACTCGCTCCAGCTGAGCAATGGCCGAACCACGACCGGCGACTTGGTGTTCAGCGACGTCGCCTGGCACGCCGGCATCGCCGCCACCGAGTGGAGCTGGAGCGCGTTGTTCGCGGACCTCGACAACGATGGGTCCAAGGACGTGTTCATTACGAACGGCTATCCCAAGGCGTCCAACGATCTCGACTATCAGATGGCGGGGATGGGCGCGCGCCGCATGGGACGGCACGACATCGCGTTGCAAGCGCTCCGGGACCTGCGCAGCTACCGTGCGTCGAACTATCTGTTCCGCAACAACGGCGATCTCACCTTCAGCGACAAGACGCGTGCGTGGGGGATGGACCAGCCAGGCTTCGCCTCCGGCGCCGCGTACGCCGACTTGAATGACGACGGCCGGCTCGACCTCGTAGTGAACAACATCGACGCGCCCGCGTCCATCTACGAGGGAGTGAAGGTCGACTCCGCGCATCACCTGCGGGTCAAGCTCGAGGGAGAATCCCCCAATCGCCGGGGGATCGGCGCCACGCTGATCGTCAGCGCGGGCGGCCAGAAGCAATACTTCTATCACTCGCCCTACCGCGGCTACATGTCGACGATGGACGATCGGGAGCACGTGGGGCTCGGCCGAGCGACCAAGGCCGACACACTGCAAGTCATCTGGGCAGACGGTCGCTCCCAGGTGCTGACGAATGTCGACGTCGACCGGACGATTCTGCTGGTCCAACGGAGCGCGACCGGCACATACGAATGGCAGACGACTGACAGCAGACCGCCTCTATTTCAGCCGGCGCATCTCATGTCGTACGCACAACCCGACCGCACCACCGTCGATTACGAGGTGCAGGCGCTGCTGCCCTACGAGGTGTCCAAGCAGGGGCCACCGCTCGCGGTCGCAGACGTGAACCGCGACGGCCTGGACGACGTGTTCATCGGCGGCGGCGCAGGCGTTCCGGGAAAGCTGTTTCTGCAACGCAGCGACGGCCGCTTCACGGAGTCCACGCAGGGACAGGGATGGGTCGCCGAGAGGGGCTTCGACGACTGGGGAGCGGCGTTCGTCGATGCGAACAGCGACGGGCTGCCCGATCTGTACGTCGCGAGCTGCGGGTATAACCACTCGCCCGTGTCGCGTTTCCTTCAGGACCGGCTCTACATCAACCGGGGCAACGGCCGCTTCATGCGCGACAGTGCCGCTCTCCCGACGATGCTCACCTGCACCGCCAGTGTCGTGGTGGGCGACTTCACCGGAGATGGCCGGCCCGACCTGTTCGTGGGCGGGCGATTGACGCCGCGGGGGTATCCGTTCCCTCCTCGGAGCTACCTCCTCCGCAACGACGGTGGTCGCTTCACGGATGTCACCCCCGAGGTCGCCCCCGAGCTCGCCCAGCCGCTGGGCATGATTACCGCCGCCGTCTGGATCGATGTCGATGGTGACCGGCGGCTGGACCTGGTCACTGTGGGTGAATGGATGGGGATCCAGTTCTTTAAGAATGAAGGGACGCGCTTTCGCAACGTCACGGCGGCTACGGGACTCGGCCCAACGCGCGGCTGGTGGTTCAGCCTCGCGACTGGGGATTTCAATCGGGATGGCCGGCCCGACCTCGTCGCCGGCAATCTCGGTCTGAATTCTATGTACACGACCTCGCCGCAGAGCAAGTTTGGGATCTACGCCGGCGATTTCACGGGCAATCAATCCACCGACATTGTCCTGACGCAGGAAATCGGGGGAACGGAGTATCCGTTCTTCGGCCGAGCGAAAGTGGGACCGACGATCTACCCGGTGGCGTTGCGGTTCCCGACGTATGCGGGGTTTGCCGCGGCGTCGGTCACGCAGCTGTTCGGCGCCGCCGCGTTGCGGCGCGCCCTTCATTATCAGGCGGACACGTTCGCGAGTGTCTACTTGCAGAACAATGGGGACGGCACCTTCACTTCGGTGGCGCTGCCCAACCTGGCGCAGATCTCGCCGATCCGCGGCATCATCGCGCACGACGTCGACGGGGACGGCAACCTCGATCTAATCGTGGCGGGGAATCTCAACGAGACGGAGCCGAACACGCCGCCGGCTGACGCGGGGAACGGGCTCTGGTTGCGGGGAGATGGCCGCGGTCAGTTCACGCCGGTCCGGCCGGTTGAGAGCGGGTTTCTGGCGCCGCGGAACGTCGCGGGACTCGCGCTGATGCAAACGCCTGCAGGGAGCGCCGTGCTCGTGGCCAATACCGGCGATTCCCTGCAGGCGTTTACAATCCGAAAACGTTAGCCCCTGAGGCTTACCACCCCGGGTTCTGCTCCAGCCGCTCTTCCGTCCCCACGCGGCTCAATTCGATCTGCACCGACGGGATCGGATACCTGCCATACTTTGGCAGCGAGAACGTGGCCGTGGTGAGGTACGGGATCCGGCCCTTTTCCGAAGCGAGGTAGGTGTTGATCGTCGTATCGGCGCCGCCCCAACGCCGCAGGTCGAAGAACCGCTGGCCCTCCAGCGCAAGCTCCAGCCGCCGCTCGAGGTGCACCGCCCTTCTCGCGGTTGCCTGATCCGGGAACGATGCATACAGGCCGACCCGGTACACCGCCCAAGGCGTCGTGAGTGAATCATACGCCGCGGCCTGGACCATCGGCGCGGCCATCGTCGTATTGCCGGCGCAGGACGCGTACCGGTTGGTTATGGTGCTATCCGCCGATCCGCACCCCTGCGCCGTCTGGCCAGCCCGCGCTCTGATTTGATTGACGATCGCCAGGGCATTCGCGACCGACCCGACCTCGACCTCCGCCTCGGCGAGGAGCAACAGCAGGTCGGCGTAGCGGAACAGGTGCAGGTTCACATTGTTCAGCTGCGTCGGCGTCCAACCCAGGTTGTTCTCGGACGTCGCGCTGTCCGACGACTCGTGAACGTTCTTCTTGGGGCTGTACGGGCCACTGTAGCCCGCGTCTCGGATCCACGTGCGCTTGTGGACCCCCCAGTCCTTGTACGGCGTGTTGTCCCGGCCCACCGTCCAGTCGAGCCGCGGATCGACCGGGGCGGCGTTGCCGGCGATGAAATTCTGTCCTTCCCACACGTACGCCGTGTCGGTCGTCGGAGGTGACGGGTCGAGCGGCGGGCTGTTCCAGGCCCCGCTGGTCATCGCCACCGGCAACCCGGCGGCGTCGACTCGGAACACATTGACCATGTTGAACGAGGGCTGGTGGAATCCGCAACACCCAAAGTGGCTGCCGCCATGCGGGAAGTTCAGACGCTCACCCCAGTTCGAGTTCCATCCGTCCGGCGCCCCGTCCTTCGCCGAGGCCTGAAAGGCCCAAATCGTCTCCGGGCCGTTGCGGAACTGCGGGCGCGCGGTCCAGACCTGATCGAAGCTCGCTTCCAGAGCGTACTTATTGCTCGCCTGAACGGCGCGCAACGTGGTCAGCGCATCGGTCCACATCGACGGCGTCGCGGCGGCTCCGTACACCTGCACGCGTCCCTTGTACGCCCGGGCGGTCCACTGGTTGGCACGCCCCTTGTCGGCACCGCGCGACGTCACCGGCAGGAGCGCGATCGCCGAATCCAGATCGGTCAGGATCTCGGCGATGGCATTCACGCCGGCGTTCGTCTTGCGGTAATCGAGATCGTTTTGCCGGTAGTAGGGAATACCGCCCCCGGTCGGGGGTTCCGTGTTGCTGCCAAACATGCGATACGCTTCGAAGTGGTAGTGCGCCCGGAGGAAGATCGCCTCACCCCGGATGCCGGTGGCGTCCGCCGCGGAGATTTCCGCCGGCTTCTCTACCAGGATCTTGTCCAGGAGCCGCAGCGTGGCGTTGGCACGCGACACCCCCTCGAACACCTGGGCCCATTTTTGGTTGATGTAGGTATCGGCTTCGCCCAGCCCCCACTGATATGTCTCGATGGTGTTGATGGGCTGCTGGTCGCCCGCGTCCGAGCCCTTGTAGGCATCCCCGCTGGGTACACTGCCCCACACCCAGTTGCTGGCGGCGCAGCCCCACGACCCGGCCGAACTGCTGCTGCAGTCCAGCGAGCGGTAGGCCGCGATCAGGGAACCCTCGAGGCCGAACTTGGTCGACAGCGTCGCCTCATCCAGGGTCCCCTGCGGGGCCTGGTCCAGAAAATCCTTGCAGGCAAACGTGATCGCTCCCAGCGTCGTCAACACGGCGGTCGCGATCACCATTTTGGATCTTAGAAGAGTTTTCATTCTCTCGCGTCCCTTGTGAAAGACGACCGCTAGAAGGTGGTCGTGATGCCGATGGTGATCGTTCGGCTGCTGGGATACACGCCCTGGTCGATCCCCCGGGCCTGATCCCGGCGGTCGCCCGCTGGGCCCGTTGAGACTGGCGCCGGCAGCGACGGATCGAGTCCAGGGTATCCGGTGATGGTGAACAGATTCTCCGCCTGGAGATACACCCGAGCTGCTGGAATCCAGCGGATCAGGGCCGGCGGCAAGTTATACGCCACCTGCAACGAGCGCAGCCGGACATAGGAGCCGTCTTCGACCCAGTAGCTGCTGTACTGCCGGCTGAACAGATCGTTGGCATCCGGCCGTGGGTACTTGGCGTCGGGGTTCGTGACGCGGTTGTTCGCATCGAGGACTACCGAGTTCGCCAGGCGGTCGGCGCGCAGGTTCGTATCGAAATACCGGAACACATACCAGTACTTCTGCGCGTCGAAGATGTCGCCCCCGAACGATCCGAACAGCGCGGCGCTGACTTCCCAGTCCCCGCGGCGCAGCGCGAGGTCCAAACCGGCGGTGAAGTCGGGATGCGGGCTGCCGATGATCGTCCGGTCGGCGGCCGTGATGAGGCCGTCGTTGTTCAAGTCTCTGAACTTGATCCGGCCGGCGCGGGCGCCGCTGGAGAAGTAGGGCGCGGCATCCGCCGAATCCAGGTAATAGCCGTCCGCCATCAGGCCGTAAAACGCGCCAATCGGCTGGCCGACCTGGTTGATCACGGCGTTTTGCTCACGGACGTCGGCCTCGGGCGGCCCGAAGAAGAACGTGGTCCCCTGGTCGTCGATCTGGCGGATCTCGTTTTTGTAGTGGCTGCCGTTCAGCGTCATGCTCCACACCGTGCCCGACCCGAGGTTGCCGCGATAGCCGAGCGACAGGTCGAAGCCGGTGTTCCGCATTTTCCCGATGTTGACGATCGGCGGGTCGGCGGAGCCCGCGGTGGCCGGCAGCCGCGGGTCGAACAACAGATTGTTCGTATTCCGCCGGTAGACGTCCACGGTGAATGTGCCGCGATTCTTCAGGAACTCGGCGTCCAATCCGACGTTGATGGAGTGCTGCTCTTCCCACTTCAGATTCGCATTCCCGATGGCCGTGATCTTGAATCCCGTTCGAAGGTCTGACCCGCTTCCGCCGATGTCATAGAACGTGTCGCCGCGGTCGCCGCCGAACACACTGACGATCCGTCCCGCCGGGATCTGCTCATTGCCGGTGATGCCCCAGCCTAACCGCAACATCAGGTTCGAGAAGGTCGAGCTGTTGCCCAGGAACGACTCCCGGGAAAGTCTCCACCCCAGCCCGACCGCCGAGAAGGTTCCCCAGCGATGAGTGGGACTGAGTCGCGACGAGCCGTCGCGCCGCATCGTGAGGCTGACGTAGTACCGGTCGCCGTAGTTGTAGTCGGCCTTCCCGAAGAAGGACAGCAGCGAGCTCTTCCCCCCCGTGCTGAACACGTTCTTCGTCGTCGGGTCGCACAGCGCGTCCTGGATGTAACGCGATTCCAGGTCTGTGTTGAGCAGATTCCCGCAGCTCCCCTGCTCGAACCGATTGTTGCCCGCGCTCGCTGCCTGCCCCACCAGCACGGTCAGGTTGTGCTGGTCGAAGATGCGCGCATAGTTCAGCGTGTTGCTCCAGGTCCACTCCGTAAAGAGGTTGTAGTTCTCGTTGATCGCGTTGTTGGTTTGCGGTTCACGATCCTCGGGGGTCGTGGGCGCGAAGCCGCGGAAGGAGCCCTGACCGAGGTTGAACCCGAAGCGCGTGTTGAGGGACAGGGACCGGCCGGCGTCCATGCCGGCGAAGACGTTCCCGAAGATGCGATCGTTGGTGTTGATGTTGTGCCGGCCGACCTTGGCGATTTTGAGCGGGTTGGCGTTATTGCCGAGGCCCGTGGCCTTGCCGGAGGCGAAGTTCCCCCTGATGTCGTAAATCGGCACGACCGGCTGCATGAAGATGTTCTTGCCGATGATGTTGTTTTCGCCGATGTCGCCGTCGTCGATCCCGCCGTACCGCTGCTCTCGGGATACGGCGATGTTCTCCCCGACCCGCACTCGGCCGATGTTGAACGTCGTGTTGACGCGCGCGCCGCCTCGCCGCATCCGGTTAAAGACCGCCGTCCCTTCTTGATCCAGGTAATTGAACGACACGTGATACGCGTTGTCGTCGCCACCGCCCGACATGGCGAGGTTCGCGTCGCGATACTGACCGGCCCCGAACACCGCGTCCCACCAGTTCGTTCCGGCGCTGCCCGGCATGATCAGATTGTCGGGAAAGGAATAGGTCGACTCATCCACGCCGGTGCAGGGAGTCGGCCCGCAATTGTTGGGCCAGACGTAGGCCGGCACGCTCGGGCTGTTCACACTCCCGTAGATATTGGTCGGGACCGGAAGTCCGGCGTTCTGGTGCGCGACGCGAACGAAATCGAAGTAGCGCAGCGAATTCAGCTCGAGGATATCGTCATAGCCTTTGACCGGTGTCGCGACGCCCGTTCTGACGTCCAACGTCAGCGAGCGCTGTCCCGGCCGGCCTCGTTTCGTCTCCACGATGACCACGCCGTTGTTCGCACGCGAGCCGTAGATCGCCGCGGCGGACGCATCCTTCAAGACCTGGATGGATGCGACCTCGCTGGGGTTCAGCCAGTTGAGATAGCTGTCCTGAACGGGGGTGCCGTCGATGATGTACAGTGGATCGTTGTTCTGGAACGAGCTGACGCCCCGAATGCGCACCGTCGTGCGCGAGCCCGGAGACCCGCTGTTTTCGACCTGCACGCCGGGCACGCGGCCATCCAACCGCTGCAGGACGCTGGCGCCCGTTTGCTGCGCCGCGCTTTCCATGTTCACGCTGCCCACCGCGCCCGTGATGTCGGTCCGGCGCTGCGAGGTGTAGCCGGTCACGATGACGGGGTCGAGCACGGCGACGGCGGCGTCGAGCGCGACGTCGATCGTCTCGCGCCCCGCGATTGTCCGCGCGGCGCCCTTGTAGCCGATCAGCCCGAACAGCAGCACGCCGTCACTCGGTACGGTGAGGGAGTACCGGCCGTTCGCGTCGGTCGTGGTTCGATTGTCCGTCCCGCGCACCTGGACGGTGACACCGGGCAACTTCTCACCGGTGATGGAGGTAACGGTGCCGGAGACCTGCGTCTCCTGCGCCTGGGCCGTGTTGTAGAACAACAACAGGCCGATTACTGCGGCAAAGACGCGAATAGTTTTCGTTCCCATGGAACCCTGCCTCCTCATCCTACGGGTCTGCGCATGGACTTCAGGCCATCCTTCGCGATCACATCTCGATATGTCAGCAGCACGACATTCCGTGCCTTCAGAGCGGCCGCGAACCGCGCCGATGTCAGCGCGGTCAACTCGCCTTGACGATTCTTACTCATGTCGGGGAGCGGCTCGTCGGTGTTCATGTCGAGCAAGGCGCCGAGCTCGGCATCGTCGATGCCGACGTGCGTGATGACCATGTTGAGGCCGGGCTTCATCCGGTTGATCATCACAGTCAGGCTGTCCATCTTGCTGGCCGGCGGAGCGGAATACTGCGGCGAATCTTCCGTCTCACCGAAGTAGTGCGACATGCCGAGTCCGTACTCCCGCGCCAGCCGCTCGGTAACGGCTTGAAACTCCGGATAGCGCACCGCCGTGCCCATGTGGTAATCGACGTAGTCGATCTTCACGCCGGAACGGAGCGCCCGGTCGATCTGCGCGCGCAGCTCCTTTTCGACTTCCGCGATGTTGGGGGTGTGCTGGTGCAGCGCTTCGGAGGATGGAAAGAAAAAGCCGTTCTCATCGACCAACGACGGAACGGCGGTACTGCCCGCGACCGGTCCCCAGCGATAATGCTTCCACTCCGAATTCAGCACGAGATGAATGCCGACGGAGGCGTTGGGATGCTGCTTCAGAATCTCGACCGCTTCCTGGTACCACGGGCACGCGAACATCACCGACACGGAGACGGGCATACCGGTCGAGACGAGCCGCTGCATCGCCATGTTGACGCTGTGACTCATCCCCACATCGTCGGTGCGGATGATCAGCGAAACGGGATTGGAGGTTTGTGCGGACATGACGGGAGCCAGGCTGGCCAGTAGCATCCAGCCGGAGATCGCTATGGACCGCGAGTGGCTCACAGGACGGCTCCAGTGTCTGAATCGTCTCGATCGTGTAACGGAAGCAACCATATCCCCGCCGGCGGGAACCTCAAGACCCCCACTCCGGGTCACCTGATCAGGCTACACCTGACGGTGCCTGGCGTCCTGCCTTTTGCGCCCGTTTGTCGCGCGTTTGGGAAGGGAGCGAAACTCGGCGAAGACTCGGACCAGCAGCTCTTCGCGGCTCTGCACATGCAGTTTGCGATAGATGCGCCAGAGATAGGTGTGCACGGTGTGCGGTGAGAGGCCGAGCCGTGCGGCGGTATCCTTCTCCGAATTGCCGTCGAACACCGCGCGCACGATGCCGCATTCGCGGGGCGACAGGCCGAGACAGCTGGCGAGCGAGCGCCATTCACCCGGAACGAACACTCCCTGGCCGGTGCCGCTCACAAACGTCTCTTTCATGGCGTTCCAATATGGCGTGCGTTTCGCTCCCACCGCCAGACTCGTCCATCGTCCGGATCGATGACCTCACCGACCTGCACGAAACCGCACTTGCGGAGAACGTGGGTCGACGCATTGGCCTCCGGTAGCGTGTGCGCGCGTACCAGCCGCACCCGGTCGTCGGCTTGGGCGAATCGCACCAGCGCGCCGGCCGCTTCCGTCGCGTAGCCGCGCCCCTCACGCGACGGCACGATGCCGTAGGCGATTTCGACCATGCCGCCCGAGTCGGGCGGTCCCTTGAATCCGGCGACGCCGATGACCTCCTGCCGGTCGCGCTCCACGACGAAGAACCCGTGACGCCAGGGGTCGGAGCCGGATCCATCGCGCAGCGCGGCGATCCACTGGGGCGACACGTCGCCCGACGCGTAAAAGCCCCGCAGCTCATCAGCGGGGCCCAGGCCGGTGATTTCCGCAAAGCGCTCCGGCTGCTCGATGAGCGCCAGCAGCGCCGTGGGGTCGGCCGGAATCAGCCGGAGACGTTGCGTCTCAAGTGGCGTCGGAGCCGGCGTAATCCCCCGTTTGATAGACGTTGCCCTTGTACTGCTGATCGTCGTGGATGCCGATCTTCGAGGTGTAGTACGCGCGGATCGTCGAGCCCTTGATGTTGCGGAAGAACCGTTCGGCCGGCGTCTTCGGATCGGACTCGGCCGCGGCCATGCGCGTGAGCATCGCGAGCCGCTGCTCCGGCGTCGATTGCATGAACGCCTTCCCATTCATCTCCCGCGAGAGATCCTCGACGGCCTTGAGACCGGCGCGCCACTCGGTCTGCGGTTCCCGTTCGAACGACTCGGCCAGGCGGGCGTCGATGTACGCCGCTACGCCCGCGGCGCGCGCACCACCCGATTGCGCGTCCGTCGGAATGATCATGTCGCTCAGCTCGTCCACCAACGCGAACTCCGCCGGTGTGAAGAATAGGGGCTGGGGATGGGGGCTTGGGGACTTGGCGAGCGCCGGCAGCGCCATGGCCGCGGCGGTCGCCTGGAGCATCTCGCGACGCGAGAGTTTCATAGGTTGCCTCGCTTGAGTTCGTCGGCGAGATGCTCGCAGGAGCGCCACGCCAACGCCATGATCGTCCACGTGGGATTCTGACACGACGCGCTCACATGACTCGATCCGTCCACGACGAACAGGTTCTTCACGTCATGCGACTGCTGGAATTGATTGAGCACCGACGTCTTAGGATCAGTCCCCATCCGGGCCGTGCCCAGCTCGTGGATTGACCAGCCTTCGGTGAGGATGTTCTTGTCCACGCCGACGACCTCGATGCCGGCCGCCTCGAACATCTCGCGCCCAGCCGTCGCCATGTCCTCGCACATTTTCTTTTCGTTGTCGCTGAACTGATAATGGAAGCGCAGAACCGGAATCCCCCAGCTGTCCTTCACTTCGGGATCCAGGTCCATGTAGTTCTCGTAGCGGGGAAGGACTTCGCCGAAGCCGCCCATATTAATGAAGGCCCCCGCGTGCTCGCGCACCGATTTCTTGAACTGGCCACCGAAGCCCGGCGTATCCCACGCGTTGCCCGGGAAGATCGAGAAGCCGGAGCCGCCCTCGAATCCGTAGCCGCGGATGAACCCCGACTGCTTGTCCTGCAGGTTCCGGAACCGCGCCACGTAGAACCCGCCCGGCTTGCCGTCGTCCAACGTGGGAGGCGCTCCCACCATCTCCTTGACGAGTCCGGTGACGCCCGGCCCCATCACGTGCTCGCAGAAGTTGTGGCCGACGTGACCGCTCGAATTGCCGATGCCGTTGGGATGCTGCCGCGACTTCGATAACAGCAACAACCTGGCACTCTCCAACGTCGAAGCCGCGAGGATTACGACCCGAGCTTTCGCTTCGTAGGTCCGGTGATTCACCGCATCAACGAACGAAATCCCCCGCGCTTTGCCAGTGTTCGGGTCCACCAGAACCTCATGCGCGATCGAATTCGTGCGCAGCGTGAGATTCCCCGTGTCCATCGCCGGATAGATCAGCCCTGTGGGAGAATCGAACGCAGCGTGGATGTCGCAGCCGCCCGGCCGCCGCCCGCAGGCCCCGCGGCCGAAACACTTGCTGCGATACTTGTTGTGCTTGACGCCATCCGTCGTCACACCGGCGCGATACGGCGTCAGCGTGCGACCCATCGTCGCGAGAGTCTTCCGCAGCTTCACTTCCGGTGCGGTGAGCTTGTTCGGCCGCTGGAACAGGCTGTCCGGCAGGTGCGGCAGATTCTCCTTGTGGCCGCTGATCCCGAGGTAGAGATCCACTTTATCGTAGAACGGCGCGAGATCCGCGTACGCGATCGGCCAGTCTTCGCCGTAGCCGTCGTGCGACTTGCCCTTGAAGTCGTAGTCGGAGAGGCGCAGCGCGAGACGGCCCCAGATGTTCGTCTTGCCCCCCAACAGACGCGCGCGCACCCAGGCGTACCGCGTCCCGGTGTACGGGTGGTCCTTCTCGTCCACCAGAATGTTCTTGACGTAGTCGCCGCCGCCCCAGCCGCCCACGTACGAGAACACATGCTTGAACGCCGACTTCGTGGCGTAGGGGGGCTGCCGCACGTTGTACTCGTTGTAGCGGATCGCGTGAGAGCCGGGAGGCGCGTCGCCGCGGCGCGGGTGATCGTAGGGCCACTCCATGGAGCGCAGCTCCTGCTCGATCGGGAGCTTCTTCCCCGCCTCGAGCAGCAAGACCTTCATGCCCTGCGACGTCAGCACATGCGCCGCCATGCCCCCGGCCGCGCCGGAGCCCACCACGACGGCATCGTAGGTGCGGGAAAGATCGACGTCCTGCTCCTGGGATGCCTTGAAGCGAATGAGAGTCATCAGCCCCTTCCTTATGACTGCCGCTCGAACGTTACGAAGGCCACACGCCGGCTGTCGGGTGACCAAGATGGAACGTTGATCGTGCCCTGGCCGCCGAAGAACGGCGGCGTGAGATCGCGAACCGATCGGTCGCGCAAATCCATGAGACGCAGCTTGACCTGTTTGCCGAACGGATGGTTCTGACCCTGGTCCTCGAGATAACTGATGAACACAACCCAGCGCCCGTCGGGTGAGGGGTGCGGGAACCAGTTCGCGTACGCATCACGCGTGAGCTGCTCGGCCTGGCTGCCGTCGGGACGCATCCGCCAGATCTGCATGGTCCCGGTGCAGAACGAGTTGTAGTAGATGAACGCGCCATCGGGCGAGTAGTCGGGACCGTCATCGAGCCCGCGGCACGACGTGATGCGCCGCTCCTCGCCACCGTCTACAGGAATCGTATAGATGTCGAACTCGTCATCGCGCCGCCCCACGAACGCGAGCGTCCGGCCGTCGGGCGACCATCCGTGCCAGAAACTCGGCGCCCTGGTACTGACCTGCTTCGGTGCCGAACTGCCGGCGATGGGAAGCACGTAGATCGTGGATGTCTGCCAGTCGTCGGTGACCTCGTGACTCACCACCAGCGACCGGCCGTCGGGCGAGATGCCGTGATCGTTGTTCGCGCGCGTCGCGAATCCCGTTTCAATCAGCTCGAGGCGCTGCGGGCCTTGAGCACCCAGCTTGTAAAGCCGCCCTTCGCTGTTGATCACGAAGAAACGGCCATCGCGTGACCAGTTGGGCGCTTCGAAATGGCGATCGGCGCTATAGACCGTTTCGATGCGGCCTGACGCGATGTCGACCGTTTTGAGGAAGCTGCGGGTCGTGCTGTCCGACTGAAGCGTCAACAACACGCCCAACACCACGCAGTTCAGAAATCCAGTCCGCGTAAGTATTGGTAGTTGGCACGCGCCGCCGCCATCTGGCCGGCCGCATCGGTCGCGCCTTCCTCCTCGACGTAGCCAGGCTTCTGTTCGAGCGACGGCACCGCCGCCAGGAAGCGCTTGAAGTCGAAGATCCCTTTGCCGAGAGCGGTATCGCTGGAACGGTCGGCGACGACGTCTTTCAGATGGAAGCTCCAGAAGCGATTGGGATACTTCTGGAGATACTGCATCGGGTCGCCGCCCCCGATCAGCATATTGCCGACGTCGAGCTGGAGCCGAGTGACCGACGGATCCAACCGGTCGATGAATTCGTCGAGCGGGATCTTGCCGTCGATCGGCTTCTGGTGGTAGGGCTCGTTGTGAAATCCGAGCCAGATACCGGCTCGGCGCGCGACGGCGCCCGCGGCGTTGAACCGGTCGGCCCATTGCCGCCAATGGTCGAGCGTTTGCTTCGTCCAGCCGTCGAAATCGGGAACGAACAGGTACTCATGGCCGAACAGCTTCGCCGTCTCGAGGCTGCGCTCCCATCCCACGAAGATCGTCTCGGCCGACATGTGGCACGACGGTGCGCGCAGGCCTTCGTTCTTCAGTGTGGCGGCCACCTGCGCGGGTGTGCGCCCGAAGTTGTTGAACGACCAGAGCAGCTCGACATCGGTGTAGCCGATGGCCCGTATCGCCGCGAGCGTGCGTTCGGGGTCCTCCGACATCGCGTTGCGCACCGCGAACAGCTCGAGGCCGATGCGATCGAGCCGCTTCCCGAAACCAATGTGGGGCGTCGCGAGCAGTCCACCGGCCGCCGCGCCCAGCGTCTGAACAAAGTCGCGTCGTTTCATGGTTCGCTAATCTACGGTTCGCTGCTCGAGTCAGCGAGCGATATCATATCAGCATGATCAATCTCCTGGCGGTCGTCGCGCTCATGGCGGTGCAGGACACCGCCGTTTCGGTCATTCCCAAACCAGTCCAGTTGACTCGCACCGCGGCGTCATTCGTACTCACGCCGGGCACCGCGATCGTCACCGATCGTTCGACGTATGACATCGGCATTCAACTCGCCGACTGGCTGCAACCGGCAACCGGCTACCGGCTCGCAGTCGTCGGCGCCGCCGGCAGCGGCGGCAAAGTGATTTCGATCCGGCTCGATCCTACGCTCGCGCGGCTCGGCGAGGAAGGATACCGGCTGACGGCGACTCGGACGCGAATCAATATCCGCGCCCTCCGTCCCGCCGGGGCGTTTTACGCCGTACAGACGCTGCGGCAGCTGCTGCCGCCCGACATCTTCCGAGCGGCGCAAGTCGACAGCGTGGCGTGGTCGGTGCCGGGCGTCGAGATCGAGGACATGCCGCGCTTCCCGTGGCGCGGCGCGCATCTCGACGTCTCGCGCTCCTTCATGCCCAAGGAATTCGTCAAGAAATACGTCGATCTCCTCGCGCTGCATAAGCTGAATCGCTTCCACTGGCATCTGACCGACGATCAGGGGTGGCGGATCGAGATCAAGAAGTATCCGCGGCTCACCTCGGTCGGCGCCTGGCGCCGCCAGACCCTCGTCGGTATTCAGCGTTCGTACGCCGATACCACGCAATGGGTATTCGACGGCCGGCCGCATGGCGGCTTCTACACGCAGGACGACATCCGCGAAGTCGTGGCGTACGCGAAGGCGCGTTTCGTCACCGTCGTTCCGGAAATCGAAATGCCCGGCCATGCGCAGGCAGCCATCGCCGCCTACCCAGAGCTCGGCAACACCGGACAACAACTCGAGGTGCTCACGCGGTTCGGAATAAACCCGAACATCTTCAATGCAGAGGATGCCACAGTCCGTTTTCTCCAGGATGTGCTCACCGAAGTGATCGCGTTATTCCCCGGCAAGTACATCCACATCGGTGGCGACGAAGCGATCAAAGACCAGTGGCAGGCAAGCGCGCGGGCGCAGGCGCTCATCCGGGAGCGGGGCTTGAAGGATGAGCACGAGCTCCAAAGCTGGTTCATTCATCAGATGGACGCGTTCCTCGCGGCTCGCAGCCGCTCGCTGGTGGGATGGGACGAGATCCTGGAGGGCGGCCTCGCGCCGAACGCGACGGTGATGTCGTGGCGCGGCATGGAAGGCGGCATCGCGGCGGCGCTGGCGGGCCACGACGTGGTGATGACGCCGACGTCGCACACCTATTTCGATTATTACCAGTCGCAGGACATGACGAAAGAACCGCCCGCGATCGGCGGGTTCCTGCCGCTCGATACCGTCTACGCCTTCGAGCCCGTTCCGGCAGCCCTCACG
>Ga0184632_10000182_pt1 | contig 22089 bp, 20 predicted proteins | sample PLM31_50_b1_FD_133153 | JGI IMG/M metagenome (GOLD analysis project Ga0184632, IMG submission 133153) | Groundwater sediment microbial communities from an aquifer in East River, Colorado, USA - PLM3-1_50_b1 | ecosystem: Environmental > Terrestrial > Soil > Riparian zone | place: USA: East... | reverse complement strand
CCATCCCGTCCTGTCTTGCGGGTCTTCCGGGGCTCTCGATCCCGTGCGGATTGTCGGAAGGGCTCCCGGTTGGTCTCCAGCTGCTGGGCCCGCAGTTCGGCGAGAACGTGCTCTTCAGGACCGGCCACGCGCTCGAGCAGGCGATCGCCTTCGACACCGTCCCGGAGCGTCTGCGATGAGCTGGGAGCCCGTCATCGGGCTCGAGATCCACGTCCAGTTGAAGACGCGGACGAAGATGTTCTGCCGCTGCGCAGTCGGTTTCGGAGCGGGGGAGAACACGCAGACGTGCCCTGTGTGCCTCGGGTTCCCAGGCGCGCTGCCGGTGGTGAATCGCCGCGCTGTCGAGTGGACGATCCTGCTCGGGCTCGCGCTCGGCTGCGAGATTCCCGGGCAGGCGGTCTTCTCCCGGAAGAACTACTTCTATCCCGATCTCCCCAAGGGCTATCAGATCTCACAGTATGATCTTCCATCTTGCATAAACGGGAATATGCTACTACCGACTGCGGAAGGCGATCGTGTGATCGGGATCGTACGCGCCCATCTCGAGGAGGACGCGGCCAAGACCGTGCATGTCGGCGGGCGCTCCGGACGAATCGGCGGCGCGGACTTCTCCCTCGTCGACTACAACCGCGGAGGGACGCCTCTCGTCGAGATCGTGACCGCGCCGGACATCCGGTCCGCGGACGAGGCAAGGCGGTTCCTGCAGCTGCTGCGGCAGACGATCGTCGAGCTCGGGGTCTCGGACGCGGAGATGGAGAAGGGGACGTTGCGCGTCGACTCCAACGTGTCCGTCCGGCCCGCCGGCTCGGCCGAGTTGAGGACGCGCACCGAGATCAAGAACATGAACTCGTTCAACTTCATCGCGCGTGGGATCGACGCCGAGGTCGAGCGGCAGATCGCCGCTTGGGAGTCGGGCGGCGAGGTTCGGCAGGAGACGTACGACTTCGATGCAGCCTCGGGGCGCCTCACGGCGCGCCGCGCCAAGGAGGAGGCCGACGACTATCGCTACTTCCCCGAGCCCGACCTCGTGCCGGTCGAGCCGCCGGCCGAGCTCGTCGAGCGGCTGCGCTCGGAGCTCCCCGAGTTCCCGGCGACGCGGATTCGCCGGATCGAGGCGACTCTCGATCTCGACCGGGCAACCGTGCTCGTCACGGGTGGTCTCGACCGGTTGTGGGGAGAGACCGTTTCAGCGGGAGCCGACCCCGTGGCAACGGCGAACGTGGTCGCGAACACGCTCGTCGGCGCGGGTGTCGATCCCGCGGCAGTGTCTGCCACAGAGCTCTCGAAGCTCCTAGAAGCACGCGATCGAATCCCGCGCGGTGCCTTTGACGAGGCGATTGCGAAGCTCGCCGACCCGGGGTTCTCGGCCGATCCCTACCTGGCGCAAGAATCGGTGTCAGACACCACCGAGCTCGAGCCGATCGTCGAGGCCGTCCTCGCGGCCAACCCTGGCCAGGTGGAGGCATACCGCGGAGGCAAGGAAGGTCTCCTCGGTTTCTTCGTCGGCCAGGTGATGAAGGAGACGCAGGGGAAGGCCGACCCGCGCGTCGTCAACGAGCTCGTCCGCGCGAAGCTCGGCGAGTAGCCCTCAGTCCTCCTTCGGGATCTGGAGCTCGCGGCCGGTGTAGAGGCCGGAGCTCTCGGCCTCGACGAACGGCGCCATCGCCTGCTGCCGCGCGGTCTCGACGTCGGAGAGCCGGTACCGCTCGCGTGACTCGAACGAGTCCCACGTCGAGATTCCGACGACCTCGCTCCGCTCCTCCGAGAAGCACTCGTACGCGCGCAGCATCCCCTCCGGGAACTCCTTCGGCCGCCACGCGTGGCGGAACTCCTCGTATGTGCCCGGCTTGATCTTGCGAGTCGTGATCCAGACGACGTACTGATCGCGCTCCATCGAAGGCTGGAACTTACAAGATGCTTGACCGGAAATTCACGCGTGCCGACTGACGGCCACGACACGGCGCCGGCTCGTCACCCGCCCGTCGCACAGGCTTCTAGCCTGCACGCCGCGTACGTGTGGCGCCCGGCTTGGTCGTGACCGCCCTCGGCTGCGCGCCAATCTCCGGTCAAGCATCTAGCGAACCGTTTTGCCCGCCGCCGCGAACCAGCCGCGACCTCCGTCAAACGGGGAAAGGAGATGGGTATGAAGAGGGCAGTTCTGCTACTCACTCTCGTCGGAGCCGTCGCTGCAGCCGCGACTGCCGCCGCGTTCGTGGGTGCATTCAGCCCGGCGGGTGCGACGGCGTCGAGCCACAGGGAGGCACCGCTGATCTCAGACGATCCAGCGGCCGACAACGTGGACGTCTACGCCTTCGTGAGCCCGGACCGGCCGAACACGGTCACGCTGATCGCCACGTACATCCCGTTCGAGGATCCGGCGGGCGGGCCGAACTACTACTCGTTCGACCCCACGGTGCTCTACTCGATCAACGTGGACAACAACGGGGACGCGAAGGAGGACGTCGCCTACCAGTTCCGCTTCACGAAGAACATCGCGAACCCCAATTCGTTCCTCTACAACACGGGGCAGCTCACATCGCTGACGGATCCTGATCTCAACATCAGGCAGACGTACTCCGTCACGCGCTGGACGCCGTCCAGCTCGACGGTTCTGGGCTCGAACGTACCCGTGCCGCCCGCCAACATCGGGCCTCGGTCGAACCCGAGCTATCCGGCGACGATGGGCGTCGCAGACCTGCCGGGCGGCCGCAAGGTCTTCGCCGGCCCGCGGGACGATCCGTTCTTCGTCGACCTCGGGTCGATCTTCGACCTGGCCGGGCTGCGGCCGTTCAACGCGGCTCACCTGATCCCGCTCGCAACCGCCAAGGGCGAGGACGGGGTGGAGCACTACAACACCCACGCGATCGCCATCCAGGTGCCGAAGACGGACCTGCTCCAGGCGCCGAACGCCAACGGGAACCTCGGCATCTACGCCAGCGCAAGCCGGCAGGCGATCCGCGTCCTGAACGGCAACGGGACGACCTCGAGCTCGGGAGACTGGATCCAGGTCTCGCGGCTCGGGAACCCGCTGATCAACGAGGTGATCATCCCGCTGGGTCAGAAGGACTTCTGGAACGCCTCCGACCCGAAGGACGACAGCCAGTTCCTCGCTCGCTATACGAACCCCGAGCTGGCGGTCCTCGTCAACCTCCTCTATCCCGGGCTGCCGGACACGCCGACGACGAATCGGAACGACCTCGTCGCCGTGCTGCTCACAGGTGTTCCCGGACTCAACAACACCGGGGCGACGCAAGCGGACCTGCTCCGGCTGAACACGGCCATCGCGCCGACTGCGCAGCCGAACGCTCTGGGTGCGCTCGCGGGTGACTTCCAGGGCTTCCCGAACGGACGTCGTCTTGCCGACGACGTCACGGACATCGAGCTCCGGGCCGTCGCCTGCGGCTACGGCCCGATCCTGGCGGGTGCGCTGGGGTTGTGCAACCTGTCACCGAACAACACCATCGCCGATGGTGTCAACAAGAACGAGGAGGACTTCCTCTCACGCTTCCCGTACGTCGCTTCGCCCAACCAGGGCTACAAGCACACGGGACACGAGTAGGGGGAAAGGGTTTGGCGTGCGACCGCGAACGGCACTCCTGGTGGGAAGCGCGCTTGCGGTCGCGCTCGCCCTCGGCGGCCTCGTCGGAGGCGTCCTCGCCGAGTCTCGATCGACAGCTCCGCCCTCAGCCGTCCCGGGAGCGCTCGCCCAGCGGGCGCTCTCCGGGACGGCGGCAGGGGTCACTTCGGCGAGCGTCGCCGACCTCGAAGAGCAGGCTCGCGTACGCCCCCGCGACTCGAGCCTGCTCGTGCAGCTCGGGTTCGCCTACCAGCTTCGTTGGCGTGAGACGGCAGACGCCAGCTTCCTGCCTCGCTCCGAAGCGGCGCTCCGACGCGCGCTGTGGGCTACCCCGGGCGAGCCGTACGCCGTTCTCGGACTCGGCTCGCTCGCGCTCATCCGGCACGAGTTCCGCAAGGCGCTCGCGTACGGACGGCGGGCCGAGCGGCTGCTCCCGGGCTCGGCTCGCCCGTTCGGCGTCATCGGCGACGCGCTCGTCGAGCTCGGGCGGTACGACGAGGCGTTCGAGGCGTTCGACAAAATGGTGTCGGCCCGGCCGAATCTCGCGTCGTATGCGCGCATCGCGTATGCACGCGAGCTGACCGGCGACCGTATCGGTGCGCACGCGGCCATGCAGCTTGCGCTCGACGCTGCGGCCGGCCAGCCGGAGCCGACGGCGTTTGCTCACGTCGAGCTGGCGAAGCTCGAGCTCGGGTTGTCCCGGGTCTCGGCGGCCAGGCGGCACGTGCTCGCCGCGCTACGAGCGCTTCCCGGGTATCCGAGCGCACGACTCGAGCTCGCACGGATCGAGGCTGCCGGGGGCCGCCTCGACCTCGCCGTCGCGCTGGCACGACGGGCGAGCGACGCCATACCGACAGCGCAGGCGGTTTCGCTCCTGGCCGAGCTCCTGGACCGCACCGGACGCACGGCCGAAGGGAGGCGTCAGAGATCGACCGTCGCGGTCATCGACCGTCTACTGGAGGCGAACGGTGTACGTGTCGACCTCGAGTCCGCTGTCTACCGTGCCGACAACCGCATTCGACCGGCGGAGACGGTCGCTCTCGCGCGTCTGGCACGCGCAGACCGACCGTCGATCTACGGGGACGATGCGCTCGCCTGGGCGCTCGCCCGGGCCGGGCGCTGCCAGGAGGCACTCTCCGTCGCGAAGCGTGCGCTGCGGCTTGGCACACAGGACGCACTCCTCTACTTTCACCTCGGCTACACGGAGCGATGTGCCGGCAATCGCGCCGAGATGAGGACCTGGTACCTCCGGGCGCTCGAGATCAATCCCGCGTTCTCCGTTCGCTGGGCTCCCGTCGCGCGCGCCGCCCTTCGCGACGGCTAGCCAACGACTGCGCAGGGAAGTCCGGTTACTCTGCGCCGGTGCGCGCGAGCGAGCTCACGACCGCACTCGTGGCAGCGGTCGCGCTCGCCGCAGGAGGGCTCGCGCTCGCGTCCTGTGGCAGCAGTGACGAGCCGACTGGGGCCACGACTGACATCTACGAGACCACGTCGACGACACGGACGACGACCGAAACCGAGACGACTCCCCCGGTCGACAAGCCCACGGTGGTTCGCATCGTCGTGGAGAACGGCCAGCCGAGAGGCGGGATCGTGCGCAGGACAGTGACCGAGGGCGACCGCGTCGTGCTCGTCGTGAAGTCGGACGTCACCGATCACGTCCATCTCCACGGCTACGACATCATGCGCGACGTCGTCGCCGGCGGTCAGGCGCGTATTGCGTTCAAGGCCGCGCTTCCGGGCCGGTTCGAGGTCGAGCTCGAGGACCGTGGCATCCAGATCGCGGATCTCACCGTCCGGCCGTGACCAACGCTCACCTTCGGCTCGCGTTCGTGGGGGAAACCATGTTTCCCCCACGAGCCCCCGTCTTGAGACCACGGGGAACCTCCCGGTTCCCCGCACCCCTCCACGCTCATGGGCCAAGAGCTAGCCCATGAGCCCGCTCGCTCACGGAATCGGCGGGGTCCGCGACCTGCCCGTTCCGGAGTCTTTCTTCTTCACGACCGCGGCGATCGTCCTCGTCGTCTCGTTCATCCTCCTCGGGGCGCTCTGGCGGCGACCGCTGCTCGAGTCCCGCGCCGGCGGGAGACCTCTACCGCGCGCGTTGAACGCCCTCGTACTCTCGCGCGCACTGCGGCTCGTGCTCCAGTCGGTCTCGGTCGGGATCCTCGTCCTGACGCTCGCCACCGCGCTCTTCGGCACCACGATCGAGCTCCTGAACTTCGCGCCGACGTTCGTCTACGTCATCTTCTGGCTGGGGCTCCCGCTCCTCTCGGCCACGCTCGGCAACGTGTGGAGCGTTCTGAGCCCGTGGCGTGCGATCGCGGACGCGACCGTGTGGGTTCTCGAGCGGGGTGGACGCGAGGCGCGCCCCGTGCTCGAGTGGACCGGCCGATGGGGGCGGTACCCGGCGGCGGGTGCCCTCTTCTCCTTCGTCGCGCTCGAGCTCGCGCATCCGCGCCCTTCCTATCCGCGCACCCTCGGGATCGCGATTGCCCTGTACTCGTACTGGGCCCTCGCGGGGATGGCCGTCTACGGTCGGGACGCCTGGACGCGTGGAGGCGAGGGCTTCGCCGTGGCGTTCGAGCTCCTCTCGCGGATCGCGCCGCTCACGGTCCGCGACGGCCGGGTCGTCGTCCGCTGGCCGTTCACCGGGCTGGGCGGCGCGGAGCACGTGCCGGGGACGCTCGTGTTCGTCGCGGTCATGCTCGGTTCGACGAGCTTCGACGGCTTCTCCCGTACGAGCACATGGCAGAACCTCCTCGGCAACGTCCGAGCCGATCTCGCCGGGTCGTCGCTTCGCGTCGTCGACCTCGTCACGACGCTCGTGAACATGACCGCGCTCGCGACGTTCGTCCTGTTGGTCGTGCTGACGTACCTCACCGCCGTGTCGGCAGCGCAGTCACTCGTCCGCTTCGAGCGACCTCTCGTTCCCGACTTCGTGCTTTCGCTCGTGCCCATTGCCGCCGCCTACCTCGTCGCCCACTACTTCTCGCTCTTCCTCATCCAGGGCCAGTTCATCGTCACTCTCGCGTCCGACCCCTTCGGCAGAGGTTGGGATCTGTTCGGTACGGTCGACTTCGCGCCGAACCTCGCGATCGTCTCGCCGGAGACAGTGTGGTATGTCCAAGTCGCGTCGCTCGTCGTCGGCCACGTGGCCGGACTGGCAGTCGCACACGACCGCGCGGTCGCCCTCTTCGACGACCGGCGGGCGGCGCTTCGTTCTCAGTACCCGATGCTCGCCTTGATGGTGCTCTACACGGTCGGAGGGTTGTGGCTGCTCTCGCGCGGCTAGCTGCTCTCGTCGCGCACGGCGGGATCGCCGGCGCTGTGGTCGAGGGTCTCGTCGTGCTCGTCGTCGTCCTCGTTCTCGTCGCCGTCGTGCTGCGTGAACGGCGGAGTGCCGCCGAAAGTCGGGAACGACTCACCGACGACGACCCGAAACCCTCGTAGGCGCGACGAAGCCCAAGTAGAGGAGGATTGCCGCAGTCGCGATGGCGGGCGCCAGCGCTCCGACGCCGAGCCCGCCCAGCCCGCTCCCGATCGCGGCGACTCCGACGCCGGCGAGGATCAGGGCGTTGCCGACCGGTCGCGCGCGGAATGTCGTGAGCGCAACGACCACGACGGCGAGCGTCCCGAGGGAGTTGCCTGCGATCGCCACGACGCGCGCCGGCCAGAGGTCGAGGACATCCTGTGCATCCGGGATGGCGGTTCCGGCAATCTCGCCTCGAAGAGGCATCGCGAGCGCGATCCCGATAGCGAGCCCTGTGTAGACGAGCGCGGCGGGCCCCACCTGGCGTCGACCTGCCAGCAGCAGGGAGCCGACGCCGAGAAATGCGGCCGTCAGGAGGGCGCCGCCGAGGTAGTACACGCGAAATACGGCATCGCTCCAACCGGCAGCCGTTCCCCAGGCAAGAGCACCTGCGGCGACCGCGTAGGCGGCGAGCGCCACGGACCAGGCGGCGAGCTCGGGTGCGCGGCGAACCCGATAACGGCGCAGAAGGTCTGCGGAGAGGCGAAGCGAGACGAGCGCCGCCGCGAACGCGAGGAGGGCCTCCACGACGCGTGACTGTAGTCAGCAACGGTGTCTGACACCGGCCGCCCGGAAACCCGCATGGTTACGTCGTCTCCGCCTAGCGGGTGTCAGACACCGTGGTGTACGCTGCCGCGCGTGCACCGGGCCGCCGCCGCGCTCGTCGCGACCCTCGTCGCTGCGCTGGCGCTCGTCCTCGCGCCGCTCGAGGCCGCACCGAAGCGAGACTACGCGGCCGCCGCGTGGACGATCCTGCCGCCGGGTGAGAACGGCAGCCTTACGTTCGATCGCAACACCACCGACCAGGCGAAGCTGTACGACGCGCTGACGCCGCTTTCCGGCAATGTCGCCGTGCGCGACATTCGCCGATTCTTCAAGCCCGCTTCTCTCGGCCGCGCACCCGCGGAGGGACAGAAGCGCGAGCGCCCTCGGCCCGGCCTCACGATCGTCCGCGATCGCTTCGGCGTCGCACATGTGACGGGGAAGACGGAGGCCGACGTGGCGTTCGGCTCGGGCTGGGTTACGGCCGCCGACCGCGGGCTGCTGCTGCAACTCATCCGAGGGCCTGCACGCGTCTCCGCGCTCGACGTGCCCGGGCTCGACCCGCTCGCACTCGCGTTGTCCGGCAAGAGCTTCGTCCCGAGCGCCGAGGCGGAAGCGTTTCTCGCGAATCAGCTCGACGCGGTGCGCGCACAAGGCGTGCTCGGACGCAAGGTGCTCGCGCTGATCAACGCGTATGCGGCCGGCATCAACGGCTACTACCGGTCGAAGGGGATTCCAATAACTCCCTTCACTGCCAACGACGTCGCCGCCTCGGCCGCGCTGATCGCCGCTCGCTTCGGGACGAATGGGGGGCAGGAGGTGCACAATGCGATGTTCCTCGACGCGCTCGAGGATCGCCTCGGCTCGGCCGATGCCCGTCTCGTCCTCGCCGATCTTCGCGAGGCCAACGACCCGGAGGCCCCGGTGAGCGTGCCCGGGCGGTTCCCACAGGAGCTCCCGTCGGTGGCGTCTCCCGGGAGTGCCGTGATCGACGACGGGAGCTTCACGGGAGCGCCGCTCGACGCTCCGGCCGCGGCCTCGAACGCTCTTCTCGTCGGAGCGAAGCGTTCCGAGACCGGCCATCCGCTCTTCGTCGCAGGGCCCCAGGTCGGGTACTTCTTCCCGGAGTTCTTCGCCGAGATGGAGCTCTCCGGCGCCGGCTTCGCGGTGCGAGGAGCGGTCTTTCCGGGTGTTCCCCTCGTGCTCGTCGGGCGTGGGCAGGACTTCGCGTGGAGTGCGACGTCGTCCGAGGCGGACAATCTCGACCTCTTCGTGGAGACGCTGTGCGAGGACGACCGCCACTACCTCTATCGCGGTCAGTGCGAGCCGATGCGGCGGTTCTTCGTCGGCACGCTCAAGACGCAAGGACAACCCGATCAGCCGGTCGCGTACTACGAGACCACCCACGGCCCGGTCGTGGGGTTCGCGACCGTTCGGGGTAAGCGTGTGGCCATCTCGGCGCAGCGGTCCACGAGAGGCCGCGAGCTCCTGAGCACACGCGCGTTCTACGAGCTCAACACCGGCCGCGTGACGTCGGCCCAGGGCTTCCTGCGCACGATGAACGCGGTCGAGTTCAGCTTCAACTGGTTCTACGCAGACGATCGCGACATCGCGCTGTTCTCGAGCGGACGCCTACCGGTGCGGGCGGCCGGAACCGACCCGGCGCTTCCGACCCTCGGCACCGGTGACTACGACTGGCGCGACTTTCTCCCGTTCGAGGCCCACGCGCGGGGGATCAATCCGCCCACGGGCGCGATCGTGAACTGGAACAACAAGCCGGCTGCCGACGTCGGGTCGGCGGACTCCAACTTCTCGTACGGCTCGGTGCAGCGGGTCGATCTGCTCCGGGCGGCGGTCGCAGCGCGCAAGAAGCACACCCTCGCCACCGTGACCGGGGCGATGAACAGGGCCGCGACCCAGGATCTGCGGGTCGCGCGAGTGTGGCCGGTGATCAAGGCGGTGCTCCAGACCGGGCCGGCACCGAGCGCCCGGGCGGAGGCGGCCGCGTCGCTCCTCGACGATTGGCGCAGCGCAGGGTCGAGTCGCCTCGATCGTGAGCTCGACGGGAAGGTCGACGACCCGGGAGCCGCCGTCATGGATGCCGCGTGGTCGCGAATCGCCGACGCCGTGATGACGCCGGTGCTGGGGCCGCTCGTCGACGACCTTGCGCGGCTCCACGGTCGGAGCGACGACGCGGGCCCGGGCGGCTCCGCGTACATCTCGGGTTGGTACGGCTATGTCGACAAGGATCTCCGGACGCTTCTCGGCCAGGAGGTCCGCGGTCCGTACTCGCGGCACTACTGCGGGGCAGGCGTCCTCGCGACCTGTCGCGCGGCGCTCTGGGCCGGGCTCGACGACGCCGCGGCGGAGCTGCAAGCCGAGCAGGGGCCGGCACCGTCCTCATGGCGAGCGGACGCGACTGCCGAGCGGATCCGCTTCGCTTCGGGCGTTCTTCCGGACACGATGCGCTGGTCGAACAGGCCGACCTTCCAGCAGCTGATGTCCTTCTCCGGCCACCGCCCTCGCTGACGCCCGCGGCGGCTCGCCGGCGATCGGGCTCGCGCCATGCGCCCGGGACGTGTGCCGACGAATCGCGGCGGTAGTCTCACGAGGTGGCCGGGAAGAGGTACCTGATGGCGCCGGGGCCGACGCCCGTTCCGCCCGAGGTGCTCGCGGCGGGAGCGCAGCCCGTCATCCACCACCGCGGCCCGGACTTCCGCGCCCTCATGCTGCGCACGCTGGGACGACTGCAGGAGGTTTGCAGAACTCGGAACGACGTACTCCTCTTCACCGCCTCCGGGTCGGCCGCATTCGAGTCGGCCGTCGTCAACCTGCTCTCGCCGGGAGAGCGCGTCCTCGCGGTCATGGCGGGCGAGTTCGGGGAGCGATGGGCGGCGCTGGCGCGGGCGTACGACGTCGACGTCCACGAGCTCCGGTACGCGTGGGGGGAGACGCCTCGCGCCGAGGACGTTCGCGCCCGACTCGGGGAGACCGGTGCGCGCACCGTGTTCCTCGTTCACTCGGAGACGTCGACCGGCGTCGTCTCCGATATCCAGGCGCTCGCTCGGGTCGCGCACGACGCGGGCGCGCTCGTCGTCGTCGACGCGGTGTCGAGCCTCGGAGCGGTGCCGCTCGAGACCGACGCGTGGGGACTCGACGTCGTCGTCGCCGGGTCTCAGAAGGCGCTCATGACCCCGCCCGGCCTCTCCGTCGTCACGGTCTCGGGTGCGGCTTGGGAGAGCTCGCGCAGCGCCTCGCTCCCGCGGTTCTACCTCGACTGGGAGCGGATGCGCGCGTCGCTCGAGACCGGCTCAACCCCGTTCACGCCCGCTGTCACCATCGTGGCGGGACTGGACGTGGCCCTCGGCCTGCTGCTCGAGGAGGGTCTCGATGCCGCGTTCGCCCGGCATGCCGCCTTGGGGCGCGCATGTCGCGAGGGCGTGAAGGCGATGGGTCTCGAGCTCTTCTCGCCGGACGAGGACCGCTCGGCGATCGTCACCGCGATCCTGACCCCGAACGGCGTGGACGCGCGCGAGCTCGTCCTCGCGCTGCGTGATCGCTTCGGGATCACCGTCGCGGGTGGACACGGGGAGCTCGGATCGAAGATGTTCCGGATCGGGCACATCGGCTACTACGACGTGCTCGATATCACTACCGTGCTCGCGGCCGTGGAGCTGCTTCTGGTCGAGAGTGGTGCGGACGTCGAGCGCGGCGCTGCGGTCGCCAGAGCACTCGAGGCGTACCGCGAGACCGCGCGTGTGTAAGTGCTCCCCGCCAGTACGGCCCGCTTCGCGCGGCTGCGAACACTTCGCATGCCTTCGTCCTCAGTCGCCCCGATATGCGTGCATATCGGGGCTCCCTGCGTCCTCGGCCTGCTCGGTTCTCGCCGGCGAATCATGACCGTACCTCTGGCGGGAAGCACTGAGGTTCGGCCGAAGGTCCTCGTTCGAGAGACGATTGCTGCGCCCGGGCTCGAGCTGCTGCGCAGCCGGTTCGACGTCGTCGAGGATCGCGACTCGGTTCTCGCCGAGATCATCGGCGAGTTCGATGCGATCGTGGTGCGCTCGGCCACGACTCTCGACGCGGACCTCATCGAGCGGGCGGTGCGGCTGAAGGTCATAGGGCGCGCGGGAGTCGGCGTCGACAACGTGGACGTCGACGCTGCGACCAGGCGCGGAATCGTCGTCGCGAATGCCGCGGAGTCGACAGTCGTTTCGGCAGCGGAGCATACGGTCGCGCTTCTGCTCGCGCTCGCGAGGAACGTGCCGCAGGCCCACGCGGCACTCACCACGGGAACCTGGGATCGGGAGCGTTATGCGGGGATCGAGCTCGCCGGGAAGACGCTCGGTGTGCTCGGTCTCGGCCGTATCGGCCGCGAGGTCGCGCGCCGGGCACTCGGGCTCGGAATGCGTGTCCTCGCCTACGACCCTTTCGTCGCGCCCGATCGCTTTCGCGATCTGGGACTCGAGCCCGCGTCGCTCGAGGACGTGTATGCCGGCGCCGATGTGATCACTCTCCACCTGCCATTGAACGACGAGACGCGGCACCTGCTGGGAGCAGAGGCGTTTGCACGGATGCGCGACGGAGTGCGGATCGTGAATGCGGCTCGCGGTGGACTGCTCGACGAGGAGGCGCTCGCGGCGGCGATCCGCTCCGGGAAGGTGGCCGGAGCAGCGCTCGACGTGTTCGAGGACGAGCCGTATGCGGGGCCGCTCCTCGAGCTCGAGCAGATCGTCGTCACTCCGCATCTCGCCGGCTCGACGACCGAGGCTCAGGATCGGGCTGGTCTCGTCATCGCGGAGCAAATCGCCGCTGCTCTCGACGGCGAGATCGTGCAGACAGCGGTCAACATCCCCGTCGTCGAGCCGGGCGAACTCGAGGTTCTCGGCCCGTTCGTCCCCCTGGCGGCGAAGCTCGGACGGCTGGCGATGGCGCTGGCATCGGCGTGGCCGTCCCGCGTCGTCGTCGCCGTCCACGGGCCGCTCTCGGAGCACGACACGAGGTTGTTGACCGTCGCGGCGCTGAACGGCCTGTTCCAGGACCGTGTGGACGAGACCGTGACGTACGTCAACGCGCCGGTCATCGCCGCTGAGCGGGGGATCGAGGTGTCCGAGCAACGCTTCGTCGCGTCGCACCACTACACGAACCTCGTCCGCGTCGCCCTCGTCGCAGGCGATGACGAACTCGAGGTCTCCGGCACGACCGTCGGCCCGGAGCACCGCCTGTTCCTCGCCGGAGCGCTCGGATTTGCCATCGACATCGAGCTCGCGCAGCTCATGGCGTTCCTCGTGTACGACGACGTGCCGGGTGTGATCGGGAAGGTCGGGACGATGTTCGGCGAGGCGGGCGTGAACATCGCGAACATGGCTGTCTCGAGGACGAAGCAGGGCGGGAAGGCGCTCATGGCATTCTCGATCGACTCGCCGGCGCCGCGCGAGCTCGTGGAGCTCGTCGCGGGCTTCGGGTTCGACGACGTCCGCTTCATCTCTCTTGGCTGAGCGCGTTCGACCCTGCTGGCCGAAGGTAGGCTGAAGGCATGGTGGCCGCCTGGCCGGAGCCCGTCGAGCGGGTCTCGTCGTTCCTCCGCGAGTCGGGTGCCGAGGCGCGCATCCAGGAGTTCGAGGTTGGAACCCCGACGGCCGCCGATGCCGCCGCCGCCACCGGCTGCGGGCTCGATCAGATCGTGAAGTCGCTCGTGCTCGTCTGCGACGACAAGCCCGTCGTCGCGCTCGTCCCAGGCGACCGTCGCCTCGATCCGGCGAAGGTCGCCGGGGCTCTCGGAGCGGGGTCTGCTCGCATTGCGTCGGCAACGGAGGTCGAGATCGCGACGGGCTTTGCTCCAGGCGCGGTGGCCCCGTTCCCGCTCCCGAACGTCGAGGACGTCTTCATGGACCGCGGGCTCCTGCACCATTCAGTCGTGTGGGCGGGTGCGGGCTCCTCGCGCCACATGGTCGGCATCGCTCCGATCGAGCTCGGCCGGCTCGCGCGCGCCAAGCCGATGGACGTCGTCGCTGACCGAATTTAGTGCTTCCCGCCCGAAGTACGTTCATGATTCGTCGGCGAGAACCGAGCAGGCCGAGGACGCAGTCGCCCCCGATATGCAGGCATATCGGGGGCGACTGAGGACGAAGGCATGCGACGTGTTCGCAGCCGCGCGAAGGGGGCGTACTTCGGGCGGGGAGCACTAACATTCGTCGAGACAGAAGGAGACTGACTCCATGCAGGAGACCGAGAAGATCTGGATGAACGGCGAGCTGGTCGACTGGGCCGACGGGAAGATCCACGTCGCGTCGCACGGTCTGAACTACGGCTCCGGGGTGTTCGAGGGAATCCGCTGCTACGACACGCCGAAGGGCCCGGCCGTGTTCCGGCTCGAAGACCACCTCGTGCGACTCCAGAACTCGGCCAAGGTGCTCTACATGGACCTCCCGTACACGGTCGCGGAGATGCGTTCTGCGACGCACGAGCTCATTGCCGCGAACGGCCTCGCATCTTGCTACCTCCGACCCCTTGCGTTCTACGGGTACGGCGACCTCGGCGTCGCGACGAGCGGAAACCCCGTGGACGTGGCGATCATCAGCTTCCCGTGGGGGGCGTATCTCGGCGAGGAGGGCCAGGAGCGCGGGATCACGGCCGTGATCTCGAGCTGGGAGCGGGTAGGGCCGAATGTCATCCCGCACGTCGCGAAGGCCACGGGTATCTATCTCAACTCGATGCTCGCCACCACCGAGGCTCGCCGCGCCGGATACGACGAGGCGATCATGCTCTCGCACGACGGCTACATCGCGGACGGGCCGGGCGAGAACATCTTCGTGGTCAAGGACGGCGTGCTTCGGACACCGCCGCTGGCGATGTCGATCTTGCCGGGAATCACTCGTGACACGATCATCCAGATCGCCCAGGACCTCGGCTACCGCGTCGAGGAGACGCTGCTCATCCGCACCGACCTCTACCTCGCGGACGAGGTCTTCATGGTCGGTACCGCGACGGAGGTTGCGCCGCTGCGGGCGATCGACGACCGGGAGATCGGCGTCGGGCCGGTGACGCGCGAGCTGCAGCGCGCCTACGTGGAGACGGTGCACGGCCGCAGCGAGCGCTGGAGCCAGTGGCTCGACGTGGTCGAGATGTCACCCTCCGCGGCGTAGGGTGACGGCAACGAGGACCGTCTCGCTCTCGAGCCCGTGGCTCGACGAGCGGGAGGAGGAGCTGGTCGCGGAGGTCCTACGGTCCGGGCGGCTCTCGCTCGGACCCACGATCGACCGCTTCGAGGAGGAGTTCGCGGCCACGGTCGGCGCTCCGTACGCAGCGGCGGTCTCGAGCGGCACCGCGGGTCTCCACCTGCTGTGCATCGCCTCCGGCGTCGGCCCGGACGACGAGGTCGTCACCTCGCCCTACTCGTTCGTTGCCTCCGCGAACTGCGCGATCTACGTTGGGGCCACGCCCGTCTTCGCGGACGTGGACCGGCGCACCTTCAACCTCGATCCTCGTGCCGTCGAGGCCGCAATGACGGATCGCACGCGGGCGGTCGTCGCCGTCGACATCTACGGCTACCCGTGTGAGCTCGACGAGCTCCGTGCCCTGTGCGCGGACCGGGGGATCGCGCTGATCGAAGACGCGTGCGAAGCCCTCGGCGCACGCTACAAGGGACGCGCCATCGGCTCGCAGGGGTCGTCCGCAGTCTTCGCCTTCTACCCGAACAAGCAGATGACGACAGGAGAGGGCGGCATGGTCACGACCCACTCCGAGGACCAGTGGCGCCTCCTGCGGAGCCTGCGGAACCAGGGTCGCGCCGACTCCGGCGGGTGGCTCGAGCACGCTCGGCTCGGTTTCAACTACCGCCTGGACGACGTGCGGGCGGCGATCGGCATCGGTCAGCTCGAGAAGCTCGACGAGATCCTTGCGAGCCGGGAGGCGGTCGCCGCGCGCTACTCGGAGCTTCTCGGCGCGATTCCGGGCCTCGAGCTCCCCTGCGCAGACGACCCGGATCACGAGCGTTCCTGGTTCGTGTACGTCGTCACACTCCCCGCGGAGGCTGACCGAGAGGCCGTGATCGCGCGGCTCGACGCGCACGGGATCCAGACGGCCCGGTACCTCCCGTGCATCCATCTGCAGCCGTACATGCAACAGCGCTTCGGCTTCGGGGCCGGTCTCTGCCCCGTTGCGGAGGAGCTCAGCTCACGCACGCTCGCGCTCCCGTTCCATGCTCGACTGGGTCAGGACGATCAGGAGTACGTGGCGGCCGCGCTCGAGAGCGCGCTCACTTCCTAGGGGCGGGACATCTCACGGCTCGACGCGACACGCTTGCCCGGCCAGGGTGAGGCGCTCGCCGCCTGGGCGATCTGGGGTACCACGACGCTCGCCGTGCTCGTCACCTACAGCCGCATCGATCCGGCCGACACGTACAACGTCTCACGCGACGGGCTGGCTGGTGGGCTCAGCCGCGCGCTGACCCTGGTGAACTTCCCGATCGCTCTCGTGGCGATCGCGCTGGCGCTCCTGGCGACCGCCGTGCTGCCGCGCGCCGCCTGGTGGGCGGCAGCGCCGGCGATCGTGCTCTGCGCGACCATTCCGTGGTTCGTCGATCAGGACGATCTCGATGCGCGGTGGGTGAACGCGATTCCTGCGGTCGGCGTCCTGGCAGCGCTCGGGCTCACGGTGGCTGCGGTCCGCCGTGCCGGCACCTCCTTTGCGCCACGCCGTCCGTGGGACGGTGTGCGCCTCGGCGTTGCCGTCGTCGTCATCCTGCTGTCGCTCCCGTGGATCACGGCCGAGCTCGGGTTTCACTTTCCCGGGGACTTCTTCATGGGCGAGGAACTGGCGCCCGAAAAGGACGGCACCCTGATCGCCGCCGTCCATCTCGGCCATCACCACGGCCTGGACGGTGCGCTGCTCGCGCTGACAGCGTTGCTTCTCTCGCGCGTGCGCGTCGAGGGTCGCGGGCTGAAAATCGCCGTGCTCTCGTACCTCGGGACGATGCTCGCATACGGGGGCGTCAACTTCGTTCAGGACCTCTGGCACGAGCAGGTCGTGAAACGCGGCTGGACGGACGCAGACATTCCATCGGCTCTGCTTCCTGGCCTCAGGCCGGTCTGGCTCGTGGTCGTGGCGCTCGCTGTGCTCGCCACGCTGGCCCTCCTCCGGGAGACGAAGTCGGCGTCATACTCCGAGGCATGACGGCCTCGAAGATGGTCTTTCTCGGGTTCGGGAAGTACGCGCGCGCGGACAAGATCTACGCTCTCGAGCCGCTTCGCGGCGACGAGCGAGGGGACGGGCGCCGTACGCGGGTCTGGGTTGAGGGAGTCTCCGATCCACTCGTCGCCTCGCGAACCGAGCGGACGATCCTGCACGAGATGGGCCACGAGGGTGGCGACTCGGTGCTCCTCGACGGTGCGATCGATCTCGCCGAGCGGCTCGCGTCCGCGGCCGAAGAGGGTCGCGTCGACCTCGGTGACCTCGGACGTCGCGCGCGACGTCTCCTCGAGGCGACGGCGCGTCCGGCAGAGGCCGAGCCGCTGTTCTGACGGGCCTCCAGGCAGAGTTCTTCAGGCGCGACGCTCGTGTCGTCGCGCGCGAGCTCGTCGGCTGGACGTTACTCGTCGACGGTGTGGGCGGTGTGATCGTCGAGACGGAGGCCTATGTGCCGGACGACCCGGCGAGCCACTCGTACGGCGGTCCAACCGCGCGCAACGCGACGATGTTCGGTCCTGCCGGGCGGCTCTACGTCTACCGCTCGTACGGAATCCACTGGTGCGCGAACGTCGTGTGTGACGAGGAGGACGTCGGAGCAGCGGTGCTCCTCCGAGCGCTCGAGCCCACGCACCGGATCGAACGAATGCGCTCCCGGCGAGGTGTCGACGATCTGACGCTGCTGTGCTCTGGGCCGGGGCGCCTGACGCAGGCTCTCGGTGTCTCGGGAGGTCACGACGGCGCCGCGCTCGACGGCCCGCCGTTCGAGCTCACCCGGCCGAACGGCCGGCCGGACGTCGTCGCGAGCCCACGTGTGGGAATCACGCGCGGTGCGGACCGACTCTGGCGCTACACGCAAACGGGGTCTACGTACGTGAGCCGTCCCCGACCACGAGCTTGACGCGCAGCCCAGGGGCGACCGCCACGCCGGGCCTCGGGAACTGCTGGAGGATGGTCCCTTCGCGCCCCGGGCCGGTCACGACGTTTGCGCGGAGCTTCAAGCGATCCGTCTCGCGCTGGACGTCTTCGAGACTCGAGCCGACGAAGTTCGGCAGCACGCCGTGGCGGGCTTTCGAGATCCAGATCGTCACCGTGTCGTTGGCAGACAGTCCACCGTCTCGGGGTTCCTGGCCGACGACGATCCCCGGCAGCGTGCCGGCCTTCGCGGGTGCATAAGCGACTTTTGCTCCGAGTGGCTGCTCTGCGAGACGGGCCATCGCGCCGTCGGCAGTCATCCCGATGACGAGCGGTACGGCGACTTCGTTGGGCTTGCAATCGGCCTCCTTCTCCGGCCCCTTTCCGGAGAAGTACACGAGGAGCCGCGCATCTCGGCAGTAGCCGTTGTCGCGCGTCCAGGCGCCGCCCCGCTTGACCACCCATGTCGAGACGCCGCCCAGGTACGGAGGCACGTCGAACGAGGCGTCCCCGTCTTCATCGACCGTCTCGACGAACTTCTTCCAGATCTGTGCCGGAAGCGTCCCACCGGTCACGGGATCGCCGCCGAATTCGGTCGTCATGGACCGCAGGCGGTCGGGATATCCCACCCACACGGCGACGACGAGCTCGGGGGTGTAGCCGACGAACCACGCATCCGCGTAGTTGTCCGTCGTACCGGTCTTGCCCGCGACGCTCCGCCCGGGAATCGCGGCGCGCCTTCCGGTCCCGATGCGAACGACGTCCTCGAGGATGTCGGTGAGCAGCTCGGCTTGCCCGTCCTCCAGAACCTGGGTCGGAATCGGCGCGTTCGTCTCGACCGTGTCGTTCTGGACCCTTTCGACCTGCTCGACGACGCGCGGGCGATCGCCGAGAAGCGAGCCGTCGACACGCCGTCCTTCGTTGGCGAGCGTCGCGTACGCGCGCGCCATTTCCAGCGGATTCACCGCGACCGAGCCGAGGCCGATCGAGAAGTACGCGTCGAGTGGGCTACGGATGCCGAGCGCGTGCGCCGTCTGCACGATCTTCTTCGGTCCGACCAGGTCGGTCAGCTGCGCGTAAACGGTGTTGTCCGACGAGACGAGCGCCCGTGCGAGGCTGACCCGTCCCAGGTACGTGTGGTCGTAGTTCGTGACCGTCCAGATCCGGTCTCCCGCGTCGATCGCGACCTTCTTCGACTCGATCTCGGACTCCGGGGAGATTCCCTCTCGCATCGCCGTCGCGAGGACGATCGGCTTGAACGCCGATCCGGGCTGGCGCTCGGCCTGCGCGGCGAGGTTGAACTGGCTCTCGCGGAAGTTCCTGCCACCGAACATCGCCTTCACGGCGCCGGTGCTCGGCTCGATCGCGACGAGCGCCGCGGCAGGGCCGTCCGGATTTCCGAGAACCTTCTCGATGGCGGCGCGCGCCTTGAGCTGGAGGTCGAGGTCGATCGTCGTCCTGACCCTCAAGCCGCCGCCGAACACCCTGCCGGCGCCGTACTCCGCGACGAGCTGGTCCTTGACGTAGTTGAGGAAGTACTGCGCGTCGCCTCGCGTGCCGGGGAGGCGGATATCGTGGGAGCTCGGCAGCGGGGCGGCATTCGCGTCGGCGAAGTCGGAGCGTGTGATCTTCCCCTGCTCGAGCATCATCTCGAGCACGTGGCGTCTCCGGGTGGTTGCGCTGCGAGGGTTCGTGGCCGGGTCGTAGCGCGCGGGATCGGCAGGGATTCCGGCGAGCAGGGCTGCCTCCGCGAGCTCGAGCTGCCTGGCGCTCTTCTTGAAGTAGGTCCGCGCGGCCTGCTGGATGCCGTATGCGCCGTTCCCGAAGTAGATGGTGTTCAGGTACGCGGTCAGGATGCGGTCCTTCGTCCATTTCTGCTCGAGCTGCCAGGCGAGCGCCGCCTCCCGCACCTTCCGCGCGAGCGAGCGCTCGTTGCGGATGTAGGCGTTCTTGACGAACTGCTGCGTAATGGTCGAGCCGCCCTCGATGATTCCCTGCTGGCGAACGTCCTGCCACAGCGCGCGGGCGACGCCCTTGAGATCGATCCCGTTGTGCTCGAAGAACCGCTGATCTTCGACCGAGACGATCGCCTGGCGCATGATCGGTGCGATGTCCTCCGTGTCGACCAACACGCGGCTCTCGTCTCCTCTGAGCACCGCCAGCACCGAGCGCCCGTTCGACGCGTAGACGACGGAGTCGACGTCGGCATGCTGCGCGGCTGGGTCGAGGGCCGGGATCTCGCTCGCGACGGCGCGCACGAGGCCGAACGTGAACGACAGCGACGCGAGGACGAGCAGCACGCACAGCAACGCCGCAAGCCTTCGCTTGCGAACCCGGCGCCGCGGCCGCGGCCTGCTCTTGCTCCGAAACCGCAAGGGGCGAAGTGTTGCAGGTGTCAGAGCGTCCAATGTGATGATCGCCCGTCGCGGGGAGCGCCGCATCGCGACTTGGCTGTTGATTGCGTGAGGAGCTCTTACACCGGATCAGAGGCGATGATCGGCGCCGTGGTCGGCGCGTCCACGCCGCCCGCCGTCTCGATCGTCACGGCGACCACGTCCCCGACGCCGACCGTGCCGTCCAGGCGTTCGATCTCTGAGCCGACACGTCCGGAGAAGAGCCCCGCGCGATTCGCTGATGTGATGTCTCCATCCGGCACGATCCACATCTCATAGGTCTTGCCGGTGGGAGCGGGGTCGATGCCGTGCAGGACGAGCACTGCCTCTCCCTGCTGATTCACCACCAGCCGGCCCTCGCCCGCCTGCAGCGAGACCGATCGTGCACCGGGATCGACGAGGACTCGGGCGGTCGCGCGCTCCCGATCGAGTGCAACGCGCGTCTCGTCGAGCTGGCTCGACAGATCAGATGCCCAGACCCCCACCCCGAGCGCGACGACGGCCGCGATCGCCGCGGCCGCGGCGAGCACCGGCACGGCGCGGCGCCGCCGGGGCTCGAACGGAACGACCACCTGCGGCGGCTCGGCCCGCACTTCCTCCAGGATGCGCTCGCGCAGCTCCGAGCTCGGCTCGGGGCCCGATGCGGCGACGGCGAGCGCCTCGGTCGTCTTCCAGAACGAGGCGAGCTCGTCCTGGCAGTGCGCGCAGGTCGAGAGATGCGCCTCGTACTCGCGACGCTCCTCGGGGTCGAGCGCGTCCAGCGCGTAGCCCGCGGTCAGTTGGTGAATTCCGGCTTCCATGATCTTTCCTCTGCGGAGTCGTCGAGCAGCTCCCGCAGGCGCGCGAGCCCCGCGAACATCCTGCTCTTTATCGTCCCGAGCGGCACGCCAAGCCTTTCGGCCAGCTCGGATTGGGAGAACCCCCCGTAGTACGCCAGCTCGATCGCCTCGCGCTGGACGTCCGGCAATTGCTTCAGCGCCGACTGCACGCGTTCTCGCTCGAACCGAAGCCACGCGGCCTCCTCGGTCGCCTCGGTCGCGCCCTCGAGAGCCGGCTCGTCCGCGAGCGGCTCGGCCCGGCGGCGCTCCTCGCGGCGAACGAGGTCGACCGCGCGGCGATGGACGAGCGTGAGGATCCACGTGCTCGCCTTCGCGCGCTCGGCCCGGAAGGACGCAGCCGTCCGCCAAACCGCGAGGAACGCCTCTTGCACGGCATCCTCCGCGTGGCGCTCGTCGCGAAGCACGCGAAATGCGAGCCCGAACGCGACGCGCCCCACACGGTCGTAGAGCTCCGCCAGCGCGGGCTCGTCGCCACGGGCGACCAACGCCACCAGGGCCTCGTCCGAGAGGTGGGTGTGTTGCTTGCGCATCGCGAAGCGATCGTGTGGCCCGGGCAACGCTAACACGGTGGACGCGGAAGCCTCCATGGCCGTGCTTCGCCGAATGTGGCGTTTTGGTTCGGCACGCACGGCCTGTCCGCGAAGCGGACCTGTGGAGGGGTCTGGGGACCGGAAGTTCCCCCAGCGTCACGCCGTCAGCCCCGGAGGTCGAACCGTCCGGAGAGCGGGCGCGAACAACGGTCGGTCCCGATCACACACGAGAGGAGAAACGATGCGCAAGTGGATCATCGCGCTCGGCACCGTCGGCCTGCTCACCGCAGCGGCCGTCGTCGGCGCCGCAACACTAGGTCCGGGCAGCGGAACGGCGTCCAGTCACCGCGAGGCACCGCTCATCGCGGAGGATCCGTCAGCCGACCTCACGGATCTCTACGCGTTCCGCAGTCCGGACAAGCCCAACACCGTGACGATTCTCGCCAACGTCGTTCCCGGCGAGGATCCCGGTGCAGGGCCGAACTGGTACACGTTCTCGCCGAACGCGCGTTACAACCTGAAGGTCGACACCGACGGCGACGCGCGCCCGAACGTCACCTACCGGTTCCAGTTT
>Ga0184632_10000181_pt1 | contig 22092 bp, 24 predicted proteins | sample PLM31_50_b1_FD_133153 | JGI IMG/M metagenome (GOLD analysis project Ga0184632, IMG submission 133153) | Groundwater sediment microbial communities from an aquifer in East River, Colorado, USA - PLM3-1_50_b1 | ecosystem: Environmental > Terrestrial > Soil > Riparian zone | place: USA: East... | reverse complement strand
ATGCTTTCGGAAAGGGGCAATCCTGAACTCAGGAGTCTCGATGCATTGCTGCATGCATTGGGATTCCGGCTCGCCATTGCCGTCGAAGAGAAACGCACAACGGCTGCCAAGTAACGGACTCTCGCCATTTCCTCGCCCCCGGTCAATCATGACTCTTCTCATGGTCTGCAGAGATCAGGTAGGCTATAATCAACTTGGCATCAGCGATCGGGGTGGACGTAAACGGCGCGGTGTCCCGTTGCGTGATCTTTGTGCTGAGTCGCTCGGCAGCCTGACGGATGGGTAGAGGAAAAGACTCCTCCTGTTGAATCTGGCGTAGTTGGTTCATGGCGTCTCCACGCCAGCTAGGCCGCGGAAACCGCTCCAACGAGGCTTCCGCCGCCAAGCCTACGGCCCGGCGAGCACAGACCCGGGCCTTCCCCTCGTTGGCTTCCCGAAGCGCCGCCTCAGCCATTGCCAACTCTTTTTCGATCTGCTCAAGCTGGTTCACGAAAATAGTTCTGTGCGGTGAGCGATGCAGTGAACATCAAGCACCTGATCACTCCCGTCAATCGAAAGCATTAGTTAATGGCAGGTTGAGGTGACCCCGGTTTGACAGACACCTTCAAATGGGGACAGCATATCCCAAGGATGTGCGCGATGCGAGCACGCCAACTGGATTCGGAGGGACGTATGGATCTCGATGCGTTTCGGCAGATGGTGGCCAAGAACCCCAAGGGATTTCTGGGACGATACGGCCTGGGGAACAAAATTCTACAGGAAGGTGGGAATCTTGAGGAAGCGGTCGAGCATCTTCGCGTTGCGGTCCAACTCGATTCCGTGCATGTGGCCGCACACCTTGCGTTGGGTCGCGCCTTGGCCGCCCTGGGAAGGAAAGAGGAAGCCAAGCCGGTGCTCACCGCCGGGATTAACGCCGCCGCCTCAGGTCGTTCGAACGGTGGAATGGACCTCATCCCGGAGATGCGCGCGCTGCTCCAGACATTGGGCTAAACTATATATTGCATGTTTGCCGGACTTCACCCTGGACTCTGAATTTAGATGAGCGGGCGCGCCATCAGTCGCTCGAGGACTCGAAGAGGCGCAGTCTGAGGGTCCGCCAGCGCGTCCAACGGAACATGGAAGGTTTGCTCGAAGAGGAACTGACCGCGGACGGCGGCGTGCAATACTTGATCCGAGAACACCAGCCAGGTGCTCTGCGCCGGAAACACTACTTCCCATTGCGGCGCTTGGCGTTGGTAGGCAACATCCCTTTTTACGTGATTGTGCAGCTGCAACATGACATGGTCGTAAAGGCTGCGCTTTCCCTTCGTAATCCCTAAAGCATTCAGCAGCCAGGCTGAGCCCGACATCGGCCTCGAGATCAATGGCAAGAATCGTCGGGCCATATCCTCGAACGGTTCCCCCGTCTTCCAAAGTCTCGGCAGCCCATGCGGGTGAACATTCGTAAAGACGCGCAAAATTCGCTCGCCATGATTGGGCCGTGAAGGGAAAGCGTCCACATGTAAACGTCGGTCGTCCTTTTTGTAGGAACTGGAACGCTCCTCAACCTGAACAGGCCGAAAGCTGGTTCGCCCTGGCGTGAGCGATGGGGCATAGCGAGGCAGGAAGCTTTGAACTAGATTCATTGCCTGTGCCGCAAATCGTTTGATCATTCTATGAAGCTCGTTGAGATTTTCTTCCGAGCCGCGTGCGCCCTTCAGTACATCTTTTCTGGAATCTAAGTTGATGTTTTTCGAGCGAGCATCGGCCCATATAGGAGACAGAAACCGGCGCTCAGCCTCCGTCAATTCAAAAGTGAGATGACGAAAAACAATAATATGGCCGTGTTCCAAACGCTGGATCGCAACGTCCGCGACGCCCTCGTCGCAAACTGGCGCCCATGACCGGATATCGAACTCTTGCATGAGACTCATGAAGGCCTACGACCTTTTTGCATTGGACTAGACAAATCAATTCCATGGAAGAAATCAATAGCCCTTTTGCGGGCGATGCTCCAGTTATTGCAATCCCTCCATTGTCGTAATGCCAAACGCGACCCCAGGGCGCCATAATTAGGTTGTCTGCATTCTGTCGGAGCCTGAGCGATGGCGAGCGGTGGGGCAAAGAAGAAAAACGCTCGGAGGACTGGTCGGCAAAACACTGTTCGGGCGACAAAGTCTGATCATATGCCGGCATGGGACAAAGAATCGGGGTATCTGAACGTCATCGTCGATACGCCAAGAGGGAGCGCGATTAAGTTTAAGTACGACATTTCAAAGCGGCTCTACAAAATCTCCCACCTCCTGCCGCCCGGGACTGTGTTTCCCTTCGACTTTGGCTCCATTCCATCCACGCGCGCCGAGGACGGCGATCCGTTGGATGTACTGATCCTAATGGAGCAACCTTCTTTCTCCGGATGCCTTGTTCCCGTTCGCCTTGTCGGCGTCATCGAAGCGAAGCAGACAGAAGAAGGCAAGACGCAGCGTAACGACCGATTGGTTGGCGTGGCGGCTGCCTCGCGGGTTTACGAGACCACGCGGACGCTCGAAGACTTACCGGAACGGAGGCTGACGGAGATCGAGCACTTCTTCATTGCGTATAACAAAGAGCGCGGAAGAAACTTCCGGCCGATTGGTCGCTTCGGGCCTACCCGGGCCGATGTTCTCGTGAAGAAGGGCGAGAAATGCTATCGCGACGATCAGAGTGGCCAGACTGCGTGACCCATGTCTGACGAAATCAAGATTGAAAAAGTCGCGCCTCGCCGGCTAGCAGTAATCCGCGAGGAGGCACAGTTCAGTCTACTCGGTGAGGTCATTCCGAACTCACGCATCGTGTAAAATGGATCTCTTGCAGATTTGCCTTGCCATGGGGGATGCGATGCCTGCACCGAAAGGAACAGCGAAGCTGGTGGGGGAAGTCGTGCCAGGCATCTATCGCTTTACCATGCACGACACCCGAATTGATTCTGAGAGCGACTGCTATGTGATAGTGGAGAATGATCGGGCAATTCTGATTGATCCCCTGCCGATGGAGAAACAAGACCTGAGGAAGCTGGGCGAGGTGGAAGCGATCTGCCTGACGGCGTCCTGCCATGAGCGGGCCGCCAAACGGTATCAACGTATTTTCAAGGTCCCTGTCTATGCCCCTGTGCGCGCGGTTGGTTTCGAAGAGACGACGCCGGATCGCTGGTACAATCCCGGTGATCGCCTGCCGGGCGGCTTGGAAGCTGTGCACTCACCGGGTCCGACTGACGCCCATTACTCCTTTTACCTCCGGAAAAACCGCGGTGTAGTGTTCTGTGCAGACCTACTCACGCATGAAGGCCGGGGCTTGGCCTTTGTGTCCGACGAATATCAAGATGATCCAAAGGGCACACGCAAGAGTGTGAGACGTCTCTTGGACCTGCGGTTCAAAGTACTGTGCCCAAACCATGGGAATCCGATCATAACCGGCGCAAAGAAGGCGATCCGTCAAGCCCTAGTGCAAGATCGAGCCTAGCGTGGGACAATCCTCTCGATGCGACGTGCGCCACTATTTGCTGATAAAATTGTGAAGGTTGTTACGGTGAGATCTCATTCACGGTTCGTATGGACACTCTAACCGCGTTTCGCAAATTACTGCTGGCATCTGTCGCCTTCGAGAAGAAGGCTCCCAAGCAGCAACGTATTGAACGAGAGCGTGAAACGCTGCGCGAGGCCATCTATCAAGCGCAACTGCTGTTATCGGTATTGGAACGGCAAGGAAAGCCGGGAAAGTTGCACGCAATCGCCGGAGGGAAAGGGAAATCCAAGATCGCGCGGGGAAAGCGGCCCTCCGATGAATCAGCTTAACTTGCCTTGCGCCTCGGAACGTCCTTTCGATGGCGCTCTTTCGCCGCCCTGTTGCTTTCGCCGCGCTGTAGACTCTTTTTGAGGGCGGCCATGAGATCCAGCACTTCGCCCTTGGCCGCCGGCTTCGGGGCGATGATCTTCTCCCCTGCTTGCTTCTTTCGGATCAGTTCTAACACGCGGTCTCGGTACGTATCGCGGTACTTCTCCGGCTGCCACTTCTCGGTAGACAAGTTCTTCAAAAGTTGTTCGGCGAGCTTCAATTCGCTCTCACGAACCGGGCCCTTCGGTACGGCAATTTCCTGAATATCACGGACCTCGTCCGCGTAATACAATGCGTTCAGCACCAAATGATCCTCATTATAGGGTCGGACCATCACCAAATCTTCTTTGCCCCGCATGACAAACTTTGCGATTGCGCCGCGGTTGTGCTGCTTCATTGCGTCGGCGAGGAGCCGATAGGGCTTTTCCCCGCCCTTGTCCGGTCCTAAATAGTAGGTCTTTTCAAAGAACACAGGATCCACGGCGTCAAGTGGCACAAACTCCAGAATCTCCACGATTTGATTCGCTGCCTCCTCCATCGCCTCAAGTTCTTCATCGGTCACCTCCACATAGTGTCCTTTGTTCACCTCGTATCCCTTTACAATGTCGTCCCGGGACACTTCCTTGTTCTCCGCTTCGCAAAAGAGGTGCTGTCGGATGCGGCTCCCGTCCTTGGCATGCAGCATATGAAAGTACACTGTTTTCGAAGTGGCTGCTGGGTAGAGCTTCACCGGTATGTTGACCAGTCCAAAGGACAACGAAGCAGACTGTAAGGCACGAGGCATGGTTTTTAGCTCCTTTTCCTTGATTCTACCAAGCGCCCGTGGCGCAAACGGTCCCACAAAGGAGGGGATTGCTTGGTTCCTGGGAGGGGATCGGTTGGGTTCCTGCAATGGTCGCCATTCCTTGACTCCTCTTTCACCCTCTCCTACAATCACCAACCGATCGCGGAGATACCGTGAAGGAACAGATCCGCCGCTGGTTTCAGGAGAGTGCCGACGCGAAGCTGAAATTTGCGGCTGAGTACGCAGAGCGAATTCAGCTGGTCTCGAGTTTGATCGTTGACGCGCTCCGCCGGGACAACAAGGTGCTGTTATTCGGCAACGGCGGGAGCGCCATGGATGCCTCGCATGTTGCCGCGGAGTTCGTCGGCCGCTACCGTCGTGAGCGGCACCCGCTCGCCGCCATTGCCCTCTCGTCGGATCAGGCTAAGCTCACCTGCATTGCCAACGACTACGACTTCTCTGAAATCTTTTCGCGGCAGATCCGTGCTTTAGGCCGACCGGGCGATGTGGCGATTGCGATCAGCACCAGCGGCAACTCCTTAAATATCGTGAAGGCGGTGGAGATGGCGCGCGAAGTGGGGATGATCACGATCGGCTGGACCGGCGGCAACGGCGGCAAGCTCGTCAGCTTGGTGGATCATGTTTTTGTGGTCCCGTCAGACGTGGTCGCGCGCATCCAAGAAACCCACATTACCCTGGGTCACGTCCTCTGTGAGTTGATTGACGAGGCGCTGCTTGGCAAGGAGTAAACGAGCCGCCGCCGTCCGGCTGCGCGTTCCGCTCATCAAGCCGCTTGCACTTCAGAACATCAAGACCTATCCTCTCGCGAAGCGATACAGCAAGGTCAAGCTGCCCGCCTTCGCCAAGCCTTGGCGGCCGGGCGGCAGCCTCAACAGCTTTCTCGACGGTCTTCCCGACATCCTCGCCGCGCGGACCCTGCGCGAAGTAGTGGATGAGGTGGCAAAGGCCCGGCTTGCGGGGAAAGCGGTCGTGGTCGGAATGGGCGCCCATCCGACGAAGGTGGGCCTCAATCCAATTCTGACCGATCTCATGGAACGCGGCGTCATTACCGCCCTGGCATTAAATGGCGCCGTGATCATCCATGACTTCGAGCTGGCGCTCATGGGCCATACCTCTGAGGAAGTGGACACCGAAATCAATACCGGCCGCTTCGGCATGGCGGAGGAAACCGGCAGGCTGATCAATCAGGCGATCAACCGTGGCGTGCGGAAAGGGTTGGGTCTGGGCGAGGCGGTGGGCGGCTGGATCGAGGACCAGCGCCTGCCGAACAGGAAGACGAGCTTGTTAGCGACCGCGGTACGGCTGGGCTTGCCGGTCTCGGTTCATGTTGCGATCGGCACGGACATTATTCATATGCACCCGGCCGTGGATGGCGCGGTACTCGGCGAGGGATCCCTTCGGGACTTCCAAACATTTGCCGCGGTTGTGGCCGGACTCGAAGGCGGCGTCTATCTGAATCTCGGCTCGGCGGTGATCATGCCGGAGGTATTCCTCAAGGCGGTGACACTGGCGCGAAACCTCGGCCATCCCGTGAATCGCATTACGACAGTAAATATGGATTTCTTGCCGCACTATCGCCCGCAGACCAATGTGGTGCGCCGTCCCACGCAAAAGGGCGGCAAGGGGCATTTGTTGATCGGGCACCACGAGATTATGATCCCCTTGCTCGCCGCCGGTGTGCTGGAGCGCCTCAATGTGTACGATAAGCAGCGCAAATAAACCCGTGTCATTCTGAGCGAAGCGAAGAATCTATGACGTCGGCTCAGACCTATCACGGAGCTTGTTCCGAGCGAACAAGTGAGACCCTTCGCGGAGCCTGCCCTGAGCGTGAAATCGAGATCCTTCGCTCCGCTCAGGATGACACGCGAAGGGCTCAGGGTGACAGGCGTAGGGTTCAGGCTGACAGACAAACCTGATATGGTGGACGGCGACTCCTCTCCTACGGCCGGGATGGAACGGACTCAGCTCGTCAAGGCGGCTGGTGTCATTGGCGTCGCCACCTTCTCGAGCCGCATTCTCGGCTTCATCCGTGACATGGTGCTCGCGCGGTTGTTCGGCGCCGGCGCCGCGGCAGACGCCTTCTTCATCGCCTATCGCATTCCCAGTCTGCTGCGCGAACTGTTCGCCGAAGGCTCCATGTCGGCCGCCTTCATTCCGATCTTCAGCGAATACCTGGCGCGGCGCAGCCGTCGCGACGCGTGGGAATTGGCCAGCGCCGCCTTCACGACGTTGCTCACCGTTCTCACCGCTGTCTGCATCCTGGGAATCCTGATCGCGCCGTGGCTGGTCCCGCTGATCGCTCCCGGGTTCAGCAACCCCGAAAAGCTCGCCCTGACGACCTTGCTGACCCAGATCATGTTCCCCTACCTGTTGTTTATAGGGCTGTCGGCGGTCGCGATGGGGGTGCTCAATTCAGTTCGAAGCTTCGCGGCTCCCGCCTTCTCGCCGGTCATGTTCAATGTCGCCATCATCAGCTGCGCGCTGCTGCTCGCTCCCTTCTTCACGGAGCCGATCTTGGCGGTAGCGGTCGGGGTGGTCCTTGGTGGGCTCGCGCAGTTTCTGATCCAATTGCCCGCGTTGCACAAGGCAAAAATGCTCTTTGGTTGGCGGGCGGATTTTAAGAATGAGGGTCTTCGACGCATCGGCTGGCTCATGGCACCCGCCTTGATCGGTCTGTCTGTCACGCAGATCAATGTTTTGGTCGGGACCATCTTAGCCTCGTTCTTTCCCGGCGGTCCGACCTATCTCTTCTATGGCATGCGTCTCATCCAGTTTCCCTTGGGGGTGTTTGGAGTGGCCTTGGCGACCGCCGTATTGCCATCGCTGTCAACCCAGGCGGCCGAAGGCAATCTTGACGCGCTCCGCGAGACCCTGGGCTTTGGCTTGCGGCTGATTTTTTTCATTATCTTCCCGGCGATGGTGGGATTGATCCTGCTGCGCATCCCCATCGTGCATCTGTTCTTTGAGCATGGGCGCTTCTCTTCGGCCGACACCGCTGGCACGGCGTCAGTGGTGCTGGCCTACTCGATCGGGCTCTGGGCCTTTGCAGGGGTCCGGATCGTTGTAGCCGCCTTCTACGCGCTCCAGGATACGCGGACGCCGGTCATAGTTGCGGCGATCGCGCTTGCCGGCAATCTCATCCTCTCCCTGGTTTTGATGAGATCGCTGGAATATACGGGGCTGGCCTTGGCCACGGCGCTCTCGGCGATGATCAACATGGGGCTGCTGGTGATCTTTCTTCTGCGACGGCTGAAGACGGTTCGCTGGGAGCTGATTTTGATAAGCCACCTGCGCGTGATCGTGGCATCTATTCCCATCATCATGGCCTGCTTCTGGGTGGCCGGGCTTGCGGTGTGGAGTCAGCCAGATGCATGGGTTGCCAAAAGCGTGATGCTGCTGGTGGCCATCGGGCTCAGTGCAGCAGGCTATCTGACAGCGCACACACTCTTGGGCTCGAGTGAAATGGATGTCTTCTGGGGTCTGTTGAAGCGGAGAGACGGAAGAGTGTGAAGGAGGGGGAATAAGGAGAATTCATGGGACAGAGGTGTAGGCGGGTTTTCGCGGCGATCTCGGCCATGGTCGTCTTGGCAACGGTGCAGTACTCGAGCTGGTTTTTCGGCGGAGGGTAAAATAAACCGCAAGGACTTTGGGATGAACTGGAGCAAGACCCTCGACAACGGGGGCTTAGTGGTTGGCGACGACGTGGCAATCAGACTCGAAATCGAGTGCATCAAACAGAAATAGGAGGATACGGATGAAAGTTGACATTTTTAAGACTGACTGGGGATGGATGGGCCTAGCGACCACCAATCGAGGCCTCGCGGCGGCGGTATTGCCGAAGCGGAGTCGTCGGGCCGTGGAGCGCGAGTTGACCTGCTGTCTCAGATCACCTTTACCGTCTTCCACCAGGGAAGAGGGGAAAGAGCAAGATGTCGCTGCCCAATATCTTAAAGCAGCCCGGAAGGCGATCTTCATTTATCTTGCGGGCAAGCGACAGATATTAGATCTGCCACTTGATCTTGAGAGGCACGCGACATTCCGGAGAAAAGTTTGGCAACAGCTGCAAACCATTCCCTATGGGCGTGTTCGCTCTTATGGCTGGGTAGCGAGAAAGATCGGGAAACCGCTCGCGGCGCGGGCGGTCGGCGGCGCCTGTGGCGCGAACCCGCTGCCGCTCATTGTCCCCTGCCATCGGGTGGTGGCCGGAAATGGCTCGCTGGGCGGATTCTCGGGAGGGCTTCCGGTGAAGAAGCGCTTGTTGCGATTGGAGGGTGTCCTGCTTCAAAAATGAAGGCCGTCATCCAACGCGTGACGCACGCCTCGGTAGAGGTGGACGGGAAGATTGTCGGACGAATCCGAAGCGGCCTGGTGGTGCTGGTTGGCGTGGCAAAAGGCGACACTGAGACGGATCTCAGTTACCTGGTCGAGAAAATCCCGGCGCTCCGGATATTCAATGACGAGGCCGGCAAGATGAACCGCTCCCTGGCGGAGATCGGCGGAGGTCTGCTGGCTATCTCGCAGTTCACCCTGCTCGGCGATACGCGGAAGGGCCGGCGTCCCGGGTTTGAGCAGGCCGCGGATCCGGCGATCGCCAGGACCCTCTTTGAACAATTTGTGGCGGCTCTTCGGGCGAAAACCGACCTGGCGATTGAGACCGGCCTGTTCGGCGCGCATATGAGGGTGGAGCTGCTAAACGACGGCCCCGTCACGTTTATTCTTGACAGTAGAGGGCTTGGGTGAGCGATGCCAGTGAGAAGGCGCCTTAAAGTTTTCGACGCATCCTTTCGATATATACGAGAGAGGGACGGGCTGCAATTGAAACTCTGAAAGGGCACTTATATACTGATTGACAGGGAGATCGCATGGACACGCACGTTTCAGACCATCATCCCTTGCGGCAGTTGTTCGGCGCCCTGAGCGAGAAGGTCTTCAGCGAGAAGTTAGGATGGCCTGATTTCAACGTCAGCGAGTACGTCTCCGCTCTCCTTGTAGATTTCACCCATGTTGATCATCTCTATCGCGTCAGCAACAGCCGCGGCGAACAGGTCCGAGCGGTCGTCGAATTGCTGTACGAATCTGAAGTCACTTACGAAGCCGGGTCGTTCGAACGCGAGCGCGAGGTTCACCGCCACATCGGGGATTTCACCCTGTTCATGGCCGGCTTGTTTCCCGAGTATCTCAAACGCATCAGGACCGCCGGGCTCATCTATCACAAAGATTTCCTGGTGGACTACATCAAGACCGGCAAGCGGTCCTACAGGATGGTGGCCGAGTTCGGCGATTCGGATCTCGCCGGCGCAAAACCCTCTCCCCCATTGTTTCGGAAGCTGGCCGAGAACTTTGAGCTATGTGTCTTGGGACTGGGGTATATTCGGGACGATCTCGATCGAATGCAGGACCCGCGCTTTCAACAGGCGCGCCGAATCCTGTTAAACTAGCCTGACGCATCTCCCGTCCAAGGTTCCCCATGAGAATTCTGTCCGCAGAATTTGTCACGAGTGCGACTCAGCCGTCCCAGTTTCCGCCGGGCGATCTGCCTGAAGTCGCATTCGCCGGTCGCTCCAATGTCGGCAAGTCATCTCTCCTCAACGCTCTGCTCGGCCGCAAAGGTTTGGCGCGGGTAAGCCAAACGCCCGGCCGGACCCGCCTCCTCAACTTCTTTCGGGTAATCACTGCAAAGGACGGTCAGGGTAAGTCGGCCCCTTTCCTGTTTGTAGACTTGCCTGGGTATGGCTATGCGAAGGTTTCGAAGGCGGTCCACGAGCAATGGGGACCGATGATCGAGGCCTACTTACGTACCCGGCATTCGCTTCGCGGGGTGGTAGTCATAACCGATGTGCGGCGGGGCGAGCAAGAAGAAGTTAATCTGGTCCGCTGGGCAGGAGAGCTTGGATTGGGGGTGGTGGCGGTGGCGACAAAGACAGATAAACTGCCGCGGGGGCAGCGGGCACACGCGATTCGCCTCCTGGAAGAATTGCTGGCTGTGCCGGTGCTTGGCTGCTCGGGGGTGACCGGCGAAGGCAAGGAGGCGGTCTGGAAGGCAATCCAGGAGATTTTAGCATCTCCTCGGGAGAGCCGCATCGTGTAGCGTCAGTCACTTGGAGACTGTGGAGCGGTCGGGGGATGCCGGTTCCTCGGTATCCTCGGTCTTCGCGGTCTTGGTATCGGCGGGGTGCAAGCGGTATTTTTTGAGCAGCTTATAGAAATCCGCCCGGTATCGGCCGGCGATCAAAGCCGCCCGCGAAATGTTCCCTCGCGTGAATCCTAGGACTTCCTTCAGGTAACCCCGTTCGAATTCTTCCTTGGCTTGTGTCAGAGTCTTCAGTTGAGTCTCGGGGGAATGATTCAGGTACGTGATGAGATCAGCGGTGATCATATCCTGCGTCGCCATGACCGCCGCTTTTTCGATCGTATTTTCCAGTTCGCGCACATTGCCGCGCCAGGGACTCAGCATCAGCTTCTGCATGGCATCCGGCATGAAGCCCTTGATGTTCTTGTCCATCCGCTGCGCGTATAACTTGAGAAAGTGCTGGGCCAGCAAGGGAATATCGGCGCGCCGTTCGCGCAACGGCGGAACGGTCAATGGCACGACGTGAATGCGGTAATAGAGATCCTCCCGGAATGTCCCTTTTTTGACCGCCTGGCTCAGATCCTTGTTGCTGGCCGTAATGATCCGCACGTTGACCTTTACCGGCAGCGAAGTCCCTACTGGATGCACTTCTCGTTCTTGAAGAGTCCGCAAAAGCTTGCCCTGCATGGACATCGGCATCTCCCCGACTTCATCAAGAAAGAGAGTGCCGCCGTCGGCCGTCTGGAACAGTCCCTGTTTAGATTCGTACGCGCCGGTAAAGGCTCCTTTCATGTGACCGAACAGCTCGCTTTCGAACAGCGGCTCCGGAATCGCGCCGCAATTGATCGCCACAAAGTGTTCGCGCGCTCGCCGGCTGTTGCAGTGGATCACGCGAGCGATCACCTCCTTGCCGGTTCCGGTCTCTCCCGAGATGCAGATCGTCGCATTGGTATCCGCCACCCGCACCACCTGCTGCAGTAGAGCCTGCATCGGCGCGCTGCTGGCGATGACGTTGTCCAGCCCGTAGAGTTCCTTCACCAATACCTGCAGCCGTTGTATCTCGCGGCGCATGCGTTGCTGAGTCAGCGCCTTCTCGATGGACAGACTCAGCTCGGCATCATCGAAGGGTTTGGTCAGATACCCGTAGGCCCCTCGCTGCATCGCTTCCACGGCGTTGGGAATGCTGCCGTGCGCTGTCAGAATCAGCACAGGGAGCGTTGGATGGATGAGTAGGAGTTCCTCCATGACGTCCAGGCCATCTTGGGACGTGAGGCGAAGATCGGTAATTGCCAACTCAAAGATCTCTCGGCGGGCCTCTGCGAGTGCTTCTTCACCGCTGGTGCAGGGAACTACCTGAAAGCTCATCGCCGTCAGGCGCATCGTGAGAAGGTGAAGTAAACCCTCGTCATCGTCTATCAGGAGAATACGTTCCTGTGCCATGATCTAGGGACCCTCTTTCTTCAGAGCTGGATTCGCCTTGCTCGACGGTTTATTCAGCATGTTTTCGTGCATTTCCAGATCAATCTTCTTCAGCTCTTCGATTTGCTTGGCCAAGTCCTCAAGCTGCTTGTCCCTGGCCTTCAACTCGCGCTGCAGCGCCGAAGACGTGGAGGATTCACGCTCCGTGGAGGATTCACGCTCTTTGGTAAGCTCCCCCATACGTTTGTCCTTGGCTTGCAGCTCTCGTTTGAGCACGGCAATGTCTGGCCCGTCATTGTTTCGCATCACCTGGCGGAGCGTGAGTTCCTGCTTGATCAGTTCCTTCACAAGCTGAGTCGTCGCGCGTCCGAACGGGCCTTGGCTACTGTACGGTTTGGCTTCCTTTAAAAGCTGAAGCCATAAGAGACTCGAAGCGGCGGTGTTCGTGCTCGGAGCGATCGCCGCTGCCACTTGGAAATGGCTGGCTGCAACGTCTCGATTTTCATACAAGGCGACCATCCCACGAAGAAAATGAGCGCGGTCGCAGGAGCGGGTTGTCCAGCAGGTGGCCAGCAGCTGGTCCGCTTCGCTTCTGAGCCCCTCGGACTGCGTAACGCCGTCAGGATCGGGGACAAAGAAAGAATGCACGTCCGGCATCGGGTTGCGATGCGGCAGCGAGCAGCCCGTCATGGCTAACGCCATGAACAGCCCGATGGTGCTGAATCGGAGACCTGTCCGCATTACGAGGCGGCTCCTGCAGCGACCAGAGGAAGGTTGAATTGAACGGTCGTGCCCTTGCCGACTTCGCTCTGGATCGCGATTTTCCCGTCGTGCGCTTCCACCACTTTTTTCGCCAGGGCCAGTCCCAGGCCGCTCCCGGCTAGTTTATTTCTTGCATGAACACGGCCTTGATAGAAACGGTCAAAGACGTGCGGCAGCTCTTCTATAGGTATGCCTGGGCCCATGTCGGATACTGACACGCGCACACACTTCACCTTCGGGTCCGTTCCGATGCGGAGATGCACGACGGTCCCCGCCGGGCTGAACTTGACCGCGTTCGACAAGAGATTGTCCAGGACCTGTTCGATCCTGACTCCGTCCATGGGAACCCACACCTGGCCGGTTGGGACGTCTCGTAGGATTTGTATGTGCTTGGCCTCCGCCAGGAGCCGCACCTTGTTGACTGAGCTCTCAGCGACGCGTGTCAAATCGGTCGGGCCGACATGGTACTCCATCATCCCCGCCTCCATTTTGGAGAGATCCAAAAGAGTGGAGATCAAATAGATCAACCGCTGACTGCTGTCGTTCATGATCCGAAGAATCTGGCGCTGCTCGTCATTCACGGAGCCCGGAATCTCGTCGAGCAGGAGGTGGGTACCTTCTCGAATGGACGCCAGCGGTGTGCGCAGTTCGTGCGAAATGTGCGCCAGAAAATCGCTTTTCATGGCGTCCAATTCCTGGAGCTTTTTCCCCATCCAGTTCGCCGTTTCGACCAGCGCGCGCAGGTCTTGGGGGACCTTAATGTCTAAGGAGCCGGCAAAGTTTCCCTGGCCGATCTGCCGAAACTGCTCTTCAAGGCGTCGCACAGGGCGAAGAATGCTGTAGCTGGCAAGTCCGGCTAAGGCAAAGGCAAGGAGCACAGTGATCGCCACGAGATACGGCATCATCACTTTCGCCCGCGCAGATCGCGCGCCCGCTATGCTCAGTACCGTGCCGATCTTCACCTCATGGACCTCAATATAGGTTTGTAATAATCCCACCATTTCCGCGATCAGATTGTCTCGCCGGATCTCATACACCGGATCCCGGGTCAGTTGTCCCCTTCCAATCTTTTCTTCCAACAGGCGATGGTATTTCTCATGCAGCGTGCGCAGGTCCTCCAGCAGCTTCTGGACTTCCGGTGATCTCTCCAGGGCCTGCACCTTTGTAAAGAGGTGACGAAACTGCTCTGCCTCTTCCTCTAATTTTTTGAGGAAGAGCGCATCCCTCGAGGCAATATACTGTTTATCGCTGCGAAGCTGGGTGTACAGGTTCGTGATGAGAAGCTGGCCGTTTTCGATTGCAGGGTAGTGGTAGGACACGAGCTGAGCGCTTAAGCCTGTCAGTTCGTGAACCTGGCTCAAGGCGTAGAGATTGACACCAGCCATCAGAGCGACCACGGCCAGAGAACTCAATGCCAGCCGCCAGAAGATCGAAAGACGCATTGAAGACTCCCCGCCAGGTTTTGCCAGGGCCGCAGGGAAAACCATACAGACCTTCGAGGGCAGAATCAACTGTTGGTATAATGGGTATAACTATTGAATTCGGTTCCATTCATTTAAAATGTCCCAAATGGGCCGCTGGAAAGCCGAAATATTAAGGATTTTCAATGAGACAGGTAATTTTTATTAGGGCTCTCTAGGTGTGGGCGGGGGAGTGAACGGCTTACAGCCGAACTTCAATGTAACTCTGGTCTTTTAAGTCCTTGATCCAGGCCTGGTAGGCTTCCTCGGATTTGAGCTGAAAGACGGCATTCCGAATGTCCTCCTTTACCTCTTCAAACGGTCTGTACTGAGCGGGCTTGCGTTCGTCCACTCGAATAATGTGCATCCCGACGGGTGAAGCGATGGGCTCTGAGACTTGACCTGAGGCCAGTCCTTGGATGGCCTTCTGAATTTGCGGCAGCATGTCACCGACACGAACAAATCCTAAGCTGCCGCCGTGCCGACCCTCCCGCCCCTCAGAATAGCGTCCTGCCAGCTCCTCGAAGCTCTCCCCCTTTTTGAGCAGGGCAGATACCTGTTGCGCTTTCTCCCGCACCTGCAACATCTCGCTGGTCGGTCCGAGGGCGATCAGAATCTGGCTGATTCGCACTTCGAGAGGCAGCCGAAAACGCTCCCGATGCTGTTCATAGAAGCGCTGCATCTCCTCATCGGCGACAAGAAGACTGGATCGAACCTGCTGGTTAATGATCCGAAGCGCCGTGAGCTGATCCTTGATGGTGGCCATCTCTTTCGGATCATTTTCATTGGGCGATTCCCCGAGGCGGCGAAGACGGCCGATCGCGTCTTTTACCTCCTCGTCGGTCACCCTGATTCCACGGCGCTTGGCAATCTGAATCTGCAATTTTCGCTCAATCATGCGATTGATGCCCATATACTCAATCCGCCGGAGTCGTTGTTCCAGTTCAACGCCGGTAAATCGTTGCTGGGCCTGCCGTTTGAGCTCGGTGATCTCTTCCTCCAGCTCTGATTGGGTAATAACCTCGGTATTGACCACGGCCACGATGCGGTCATGAATCTTCGCGCCGGAAGCCGGGGTCAGCATAAGCCCAAGCGTTAACGCCGCGAGCAAGGCTGACAACGAGAGCAGTGTTTTCATGGCTCTCGTCGTCGTCGCAGCTTATCGAGCATCGGCTTTGGGATCGGGGACAGCGGTATTCGAATCCTGAACGGGACTATCTGAGACACGAAGCTGGCTCTTAGCCCGCAGAGAAGCGATCAATTCATCGAGTCGCGTCCGCTTCTTTTCGATCAAAATATATTCCTTCACCTGCGCTTTTGCCTGCTCAAAAGACAGGGGCGGGCCGGGCCTGCGCTCGATGAGCTTGATAAGGTGGTACCCGAATTGAGTCGCCACTGGCTCGCTGACTTCGCCGGGTTTGAGCTTCAGCACGGCTTGTTCAAATTCGGGCACGGTCTGCCCTTTTTTGATCTTGCCGAGGTCTCCACCATTACTTTTGGTACTCGCATCCAGTGAAGCTTTTCTTGCCAGTGACGAGAAATCCTCTCCTTGCGTACTGCGCTTTTTGAGGTCCGCGGCCTCACCTGCCGTTTTCACCAGGATGTGGCTGACACGAAACTCCTCCGACGCCAAGAAGCTGTCCCGATGGGTGTCATAGTATCCTTGGAGTTCCTCGGGCGTGACCGTCACCTGCGAGTCCACCGCCTCACGCCGCAATGCTTCGAGCATGGTGTGTTCCTTGAAGCGCTCCACGCGCTCGAGGAGGTTACGGTCTCGGTCAATCCCGCGCTTTTTAGCTTCCTGAAGGAGCATCTCACGGTCAATCAGCTCGTTGAGGAACTTTTTTCGACCCTCGGGGCCGGCATAATTCTTGCGGACATACTCGGGAAGCTGCGACCACCGAAGCTCGAACTCGCTGAGCGTAATCGTTTTACCGTTGACGATAGCCAGAGCCTGGGCAGGATCCTCTGAGTTCCCACCGCACCCTCCGACCATGAGGAACAGCGTTAGGCCGCAGCCGATTTTGACGAACTGTGTCACCGACGATCCTTTACGGAGCTTGGGGATTTTTATCATGGCCTCCAAGGACTTGCAAGATCCTTTTGATGTCTTGGAAGGCCGACTTCCATTCTGGATCATTGCTCTGTAGCTGAAAGGCATAAGGCGCCGTGAAGCGAAGCCTGGCCCGATACTGATCCATCAGGTCTCGGATAGCCTGCTGCGGGGGCAAGCTCTTTGGATCGAAACTAAACAAGATCGAGCCGGGATTTACCTGAATGGTAGCAGCACGCACTGCCTTTGCGAGCACGCGGATCTCCATCACTTCAAAAAGTCGCTCGACGGGTTCCGGAATCGGGCCGTAGCGGTCTAACAACTCGCCGTGCAATTGTGCCAGATCGCCTGTCTGGCCGCTTGAGGAAAGGCGCTTGTACAACGAGAGGCGCTGGGAAGAATCCTCCACATAGTCGTCCGGAATATAGGCCGATACTCGCAGCTGAAGCGTGGGGTCCACCTCCTCAATTACCGCCTGCCCTTTCAGTTCGCGCACCGCCTGCTCCAGCATCTGCATGTACAATTCGAAGCCGATCGCCCCGATATGCCCGGACTGCTCCTTCCCCAGTAGATTGCCGCTTCCCCGGATCTCCATGTCGGCCGCGGCGATGCGGAACCCCGATCCCAATGCCGTAAACTCCTGGATCGCCTGCAGCCGTTTTTGCGCCTCGCCGGTCAGCGTCTCATTTTCGGGGACAAGAAAATAGGCGTAGGCTTGATGGCTGCCTCTGCCGACCCGGCCCCGGAGTTGATAGAGCTGGGCCAAGCCAAAGGTGTCGGCGCGATCCACCAGGATGGTATTGGCATTGGGAATGTCAAGACCGGATTCGATAATCGCGGTCGATAGCAGGACATCGGCTTCATGACGGTGAAATTTCAGCATCACCGATTCCACGAGGCGCGAATCCATTTGGCCATGCGCCACCACTACCCGTGCCTCAGGCACCAGCTCCTGAAGCCAAGCGCCCGTCCGTTCAATAGTCTGGACCCTGTTATGTACAAAGAAGATCTGGCCGTCTCGACTCAACTCTCGAAGAATGGCCTCTCGGATCAGGCCCTTGCCGAAGCGGACAACCTGTGTGCGAATGGCGAGGCGATCGGCGGGTGGGGTTTCGATCACGGAGAGATCTCTCAGGCCGGACATGGCCATCTGCAGGGTCCGCGGGATCGGCGTGGCGGTGAGCGTGAGCACGTCCACCTGCGCCCGTAACCCTTTGAGGCGCTCCTTGTGCCTCACGCCGAACCATTGTTCCTCGTCAACCACAATCAATCCCAGATTCCGGAACTGCACATCCTTTTGGAGCAGACGATGGGTGCCGATCACAATATCCAGCGTGCCTTGCGCGAGACCCCGGAGGGTGACCTTCTGCTCCTTGGGAGCCTGAAAGCGGCTGAGTACACCGACCGTGACCGGCAACGAGGCGAAGCGATCTGAGAAGGTGTCAAAATGCTGTTGGGCTAACAGCGTCGTAGGGACCACGACCGCGGCCTGCTTGTTATCCACCACCGCTTTGAACACGGCTCGCATGGCCACTTCTGTCTTGCCGTAACCGACGTCTCCGCAGACCAAGCGGTCCATCGGCTTGGCCGACTCCATGTCCTGTCGGGCGTCTTCAATGGCTCGCAGCTGGTCTTCGGTCTCCTCATATTCAAAGGCGGCGTCGAACTCATGAGACAGGACGCCATCGGGAGAGAACGGCGCCCGCCCCCGAGTCTCTCGAGCCGCCTGCATCGCAATGAGCTCTTTCGCCATGTCTTCGATGCCCTCGCGCACCCGGCGCTTCGTCCGTTCCCACGCCTTCCCTCCAAGCCGATCCAGCTTTGGAGCCTGTTCGCCTGAGCCGAAGTAGCGCTGGACCTGGTTGAGGCGGTCCAACGGCACGTACACCTTATCCCCTCCTGCATATTCCACAATCAGGTAGTCGCTGTCGAAGCCTTGAACGGGAAGGCGCTGGAGCCCAACATACCGCCCGATTCCGTGCTGCACATGCACGACATGGTCGCCGATCTTCAGTTCTTCAATAGACTTTAAAAATGCTCCGCCCTTTGAGCTGGAGGGAGTCTTATGTCGGGCACCTTTCGCGAAGAGCTCATCTTCCGTAATGACAGCGAGAGGCGGAAGCGCAGGGCCGCCCCAGTGGCCCGCAAGCCTGATCAGGCCTTCTGAGACCTCGCCATCAATTAAGCAATACGGAGCTTGACCGCCAAGCGCCGTTACCGGTTTTCCCTGCAGGGCCTCCGCAGGCAGTTCATGTTCGATAAATAGGGACCGCAGGCGGTCCACTTGACCGCGGCTTCGCGCCACGATGATCACCGGGCCATGTGAGCGCAGACCCTCCAGGTGTGGGATGGTTTCAGTGAATGGACGCCCCTTGATTCCGATTCCGATCGCTTGGGGCCGCTGCACCTCAAATCGGAATACCGTGGAGGCGTCCGACGACGAGGTTTCCTGTTCGCTCACGGCGATCGCATCCATCGTCACCAAAGAATGCGCTCCACCGGCCTCGAGCAGGTCTCCCAGCGATAGAAACAGGTCGCCTGGCGGAGACGCCGGTTGATCAGAGCCGCGTTGGCCGTATGCGGCCTCCACCTTGGACAGGAATGCCTGGGCCTGCTCCTGAAGCTCGAGTGGCTCGTCGGCGACGAGCACAGGCGGCTGCGGAAAGTAATCGAGGAGGGTGTCCATGGTCGGGTAGATCGTCGGCGCGCGCCATTCTGCGTCAGGTGGCAGCGGCGCCGTGCCCTCCTCTCCCTCTCGCAGCAGTTCCCGGGCCGGCAACACGCGCAGCTCAGTCGCCCGGCCTGAGGATTTTTGCGTGGAAGGATCGAACCGCCGGAGTGTTTCGATCGTGTCACCCAAGAACTCGATGCGATGCGGCGACGGCTGTCCTGAGGAAAAAAGATCCATGATCCCGCCGCGCACGGCGAACTCTCCCGCAGTCTCTACTACCGAGACTTGCCGATACCCGAGACGCAATAGCCGGCTGATGAAGTCTGATCGCTGGATACTGCTTCCCGAGATCAGAGAAAAAGCGGAGTCCCGCAGGACGGTCCTTGGGAGAAGACGTTGAAGAAACGCCGGCAGAGAGGTGACGAGCAAGACAGACCCCGATCCGGTTTGAATCTGATCCAGGGCGGTCATGCGTGCGCCGATTACCTCGACAGGCGGCGGGCTCGAAGCATAGGGCAATTGGCCCCACTCCTGGAACAAGAAGATGCGCTCTCGTGATCCTCCCAGGAGCTTATGAAAGAAAAGAAGATCGCCGTGCAGTTCCTCGGCCGTTTCGTCGTTGGAGGTGACTACCACAAGGGAGCGGCCTTTCGACGCCAGGGGCAGGTTTAACGCCGACAGGACGAGACCTTTGGATGATCCGGCCACGCCGACCAGCGCGGTCGGCGTCCGCTGTGCCTCGATCTGCTCCAAGATGGGTGCGAAGAAGGCGCTCCAGCTTGCAGGGAGTGGGGAGCGAGAAGTCGCGATCATTACGGTAGATTTTGTATGCGCTGAACGATGCCGGTCGTGGAAATATCGGGAACCAGCGGAATCGTCAGGACGCGGCCGCCCCGGGCCTCCACAATGTCACGTCCGATGATCCGATCCAAGGGCCAATCTCCTCCCTTAACCAACACATCCGGCTGTACTGTCTTGATCAAGTCATGGGGATCAGGTTCATAAAAAATTACCACATGGTCTACGCAGGCGAGGGCTGAAAGAACTTCCGCGCGTTGACTCTCCGGAACGATCGGTCGTCCCGGCTTGATGCTTCGCACCGAGGCATCGCTGTTGAGACCCACAATCAAGCAGTCACCTAAGGACCGGGCTTGTTGCAGGAAGCGGGTGTGGCCGACATGCAAGAGATCGAAACAACCATTTGTGAATACGACTCGTTCGCCGCGGTCTCGTCGGGATCTGAGAGTTGCGGAAAGCGCTGAGACCGTGAGCAGTTTATTCATCATGAGTCAGAATAAACATCCGTCGCCGTTGAAGTCAAACCGCCTCATCAAGGCCGTTGCCTCTGACTGCATGTTTGCTTAGAATAAGCGAGGCTCCGGGCTGGAGATCGAGCCTTGATGGAGGGCATACGATTCGAACGGCTGACGGGCGAAGGGCACCATTATCCGGTGCTGCTTCACATCGGCAGCACGTACGTCCCCGTGACGGAAAGCACCATCAAAGAATTGAAAGCCCAGGGGCTCCTGTCTGGCGAGCGCTTCCTCGAACTGCTTATCGAAAAAGTGGGGTACTCGGAATATTTGAAGGAGCGGATCCGCGCGGAGCTGAAGAAGACAGGCGATCCCGTCACCCAGGCAACAGTGCTGCAAGGGATTGTGCGGGGATTGTAAGAAAGGTCCGAGGCCGAAACTTTGAGTGTGGGTTAATAGGAAAGGGCTCCCATCCTCACCAGGACCCCCCGAATCGCTATTTTCTTGTCGGGACGGTCCTCCTGCTCGTAGGCTCGCTTGAGATAATTGAGTGCGTCTTCTTCCTTTCCTTGCGCCAGTTTTGTCAGTCCCAAGCCATGCAGCGCTTCGCAGTCCTTCCCGTCATACCCCACCGCCTTTTCTAAAGCCTCCGCAGCCTCCGAAATCTTGTTTTGCTTGTAGTAGAGCCAGCCGAGTTTCGAGTGAGCCGATGCAAAACTGGGGGCGATTTCGCTGGCGGCCAGAAATTCTGCAATAGCTTGAGGCAGACGGCCCTTCGTCTCCATCACGAGGCCGAGGGCATAGCGTGCGAGGGCGTCTTGCGGATTAAGACGCGCTGCCTCCTTGTAGGCCGCGATCGCCGGTTCAAACCGTCCCTGCTCAGCCAATGCAAGGCCCAGGTTATAGTGAGCCATTGGATCGGACGGGTTGAGTTTGATGGCCTCACGGAACTGCGGAATAGCCGATTCTAAATTGCCTTGACGGTGGTAGGCCGACCCAAGATTGAGCCGCATACTGGCGTTTTGAGGGGCGAACTGAACTGCTTCCCGGTATTCCCGAATGGCAGTGTCCACCCGATCCAAGACCTCATACGCTTGTCCTTGAAAGTAGTGCGCATAAGCTTCATCGGGCGCTAGCCGCGAGCTCTCTTTGTACTCTCGGATGGCATTTTCTACCTCGCCGAGTTGCGCGAGTGTGATCCCGAGAAACAGATGGGCTCCCGCATTCTCGGGATGCAGATTGACCAGGCCTTCCGCAAAGGCTTTCAGGATAGGACGGCAATCCTCAGTTTCAGAACCATCTTCTTCAGAAGCCTGCCGAAACAGGACATCATGCTGTTCATAGGCTTCACGGTAATTTCCTTTTAACAGGTGCCCGGTAGTAAGGATGAGTCGAGCGATGGCGCTCCTTGGATCGGCTTCACTCCAGGGTAGACCCACATCAAGTATCCGGTCCCACGTTCTCGCAAGAATGTGTACATTCGCCTGCTGTTCAAAGTTGCTGCTCATGTGAGGTAGCATAGGGTCCACGCAAACCTGTGTCAAACCAGTCTCTTGCAGCCCGCCCATTCTCTGGATATACAGTGCCCCGAACTTCGATCCCCTGTTGGCCGGCGTCATTCAGCACATTTACGTGTATCCTTCCTCTGACGACCGCTTGACTAAGATCAGCCGCCGGGCTATTTTCTTCTGTTCAGGTGAGCCGATTCCCATGCCTCAGCACCGGGAAAGAAGAAGAACCGTAATGCGAT
>Ga0184632_10000179_pt1 | contig 22113 bp, 21 predicted proteins | sample PLM31_50_b1_FD_133153 | JGI IMG/M metagenome (GOLD analysis project Ga0184632, IMG submission 133153) | Groundwater sediment microbial communities from an aquifer in East River, Colorado, USA - PLM3-1_50_b1 | ecosystem: Environmental > Terrestrial > Soil > Riparian zone | place: USA: East... | reverse complement strand
AGGCCACGCGAATGTCTCTCAAGCCAACCACCGAATCGACACCCCGGCTGGCGTGCGATTCCGAGGGTGGTGCCAGCCGGTAGGCGGCACCAGGGTCGGGCTGATGGCCCCGGCGCGAATGCGAGCACGCGCCGCCCGCCAGGCCACTCTCGGGTTCCCCAAGGGTCGGGGAAGCTCGCGAGACGATTCTGCGTCCAAAATGACTAACCGCACCTCGGTGTTCCCGTGAACAAGATCGATCAGGAGAGCTTGAGGACATCGCCTTTCGGGCGACGTCCCCGCCGCTCGCCCGGCGACGATGGCCGCCGAGCCGCGGCAACGAGGACCGCTTCGACCGAGAGAGGGAGAACATGACTTTTCAAGAGATCATCAGCTTGCATCCAAATCCGAGCAGCCTGGATCGAAACGCTCTCTTCCGCTGCATCGACGAGTGTCTCGACTGTGCGGCCAGCTGTACTGCCTGCGCAGACGCTTGTCTGGCCGAAAGCGATCTGCCGGAGTTGGTCCGCTGCATTCGGCTCAACCTCGACTGTGCCGACGCGTGCGATGCGACCGGCCGGATCGTGACACGGCAGACCGCGCCCGATCTCCGCCTCATCAGCGCAATGATCGAAGCTTGTTCGGCGGCCTGCCTCGCCTGCGCCGAGGAGTGCGAGCTCCACGCCGCGCACCACGAGCACTGTCGCGTCTGCGCCGCAGTCTGCCGCCGCTGCAAGCAGGCTTGCGATGACCTTCTCGCGACGATTGGCTGACCGGCTACGACGCCGGGGCTCAATCTCTTTCGCGGGATTCAGAGAAGGATCAGACAAAGCATGGAGATGATCGAGGCTGGTCGGCACGGCAGCGAACAGGCCGACGAGGAGCTTGTCCGGCTCTTCGATCTCTCGCTCGACCTGTTTGTCATCGCCGGGTTCGACGGCCGTCCCAAGCACATGAACCAGGCATTCCAGCGCACGCTCGGCTACTCGCGTGAAGAGCTGATCACGCACCTTCCCCCTCGACGGCAACCGCGAGACCGCAATCGAGGCATCGATCGCGCCGGAGGACTATCCCAGTGTGTTTGCCGCCGGCATGCCGGCCGACTCGGTTGCCGTCGCCGCCGTCTCGCAACGACCGATCGCAGTCTCCGCCTTCGACGACAAAGCCTCGGCCGCCGCCTGGAAGACGCTGCCCCCTGGGCCTCGACACCTCGCACGCCGCGATGGTCATCGAGCCGAGAGCGGTCGCCGAGCAAATCCGCACGGCGCTGCGAGGCGTCACTGCAGTCGTCGCTGCGTAACACCGTAGGCGTACAACGGCCAGAGCCCGGCTCTCAAGCCGCGGGACGCGTCTTTACGCGGTACGCGGAAGCACCGGCAGCTGCGACGGACGCACTGCGAGAGCGGCGAGTGCCCAGAGGCAGGCGATCGCGGCAAAGCCCGCGCGGCCGTGGCCCGGCAGTGCAAATGTAACGCCAACCAATGGCGTGCCGACCGCGATGAGCAACGTCGCGCAGCTGTTGATGAAGCCGATCGCCGCACCGGGGCTATCGCGGCGAATCATTTGTGCTCCGGCGAAGGCCGCCGCGAATGGAATCCCGGCGGCCAGACCAAGCAGTGAGGCCCCGGCGACTCGCGCCGGCAGTGGGATGTCCAGGAGCAGAAGCACAGTGCCGACGGCGCCGACGACCATGCTCGCCCCGAGTAACCATGCAGCGCGCTCATGCCAACGCTGGACCACGCGGCCACCAAGCGGTCGCGTTACGAGGCCGCCGAGGAGTGTCAACGCAGCGGTCGCACCTGCTGCGCGCCGACCGTAGCCGTCGTGCTGAAGGAGAGAAACGGCCCAGTTTCCGAGGATGACACTCAGTCCGAACGAGGCCGAGTGCGCGATCGCCAGCGGGTACAGTCGCCTGTCGGTCACGATGTCCGCAGTCGTTGCGCGGGCCGATCGCCGCAGAGGCTCACCTCTGCGGCGGTCGCGCGGCGCGAGAGGGAGACACACAAGCACGGCGCATGCGCAGATGAGCGCCGTCACGTACGGGGCACGCCAGTCGAGCAAGGGTGTCGTCAAGGGGACAACAGCGATCGCGAGGCCTCCGCCGCCCACGCCGGCAGCGCCGTAGAGTCCTTGCGCGCTCGCGGATCCAATCGTCGCGCGCATGTAATCGCTTCCGGCGATGAATCCGACGCCGGTACCGATTCCCGCAATGAGCCGGCCGACGAGCCCGATTGCGAACGATCCGACGAGGAGTGCGAGAATGTTGCCGAGCACGATCACCGCGAGCGCAAGCGTCGCGAGGTTTCGCGCTCCGCGTTGATCGACGAGCCTTCCGCCCGGGATCTGCATCGCGAGATGTGTGACGAAGAGTGCGGTCGTCAGGAAGCCGATGGTTCCAAGGCGGACGCCGTACGCTTGAGACACGACTTCCGCGGCGGGCCCCACGTTCGCAATGTTGAAGCCGACCGCTGTACCGAGGGCAAGACCGGCGGCGGTCGCGGCTGCGTGGTGCTTAGAGCTCTGTGACAGGGGCGGGACGATAAAGGCGAGGGCTCACATGCAGAGCCAGCCGCCGTCGACGGGCAGGTTGATGCCGTTGATCGCCTGGTTTTCGAGGAGAAAGCGTGACGCGTCCACGACCTCGGCCATCGTCACGAGGCGCCCCGTCGGCGTGCGCTGGACGAGAGCCTCGAAGCGCTCGCTGGGCATGTCTTGCCACTGAGGGCTGTCGCCGACGATCGCGGGATGGAGCGCGTTCACGCGGGTGGGCGCCAGCTCGATCACAAGTGTCCGCACGAGGCCAGTGACGCCGCCGTTGACGGTGGTGACCGTCGTGGAGCCCGGGTACGGACGGTCCCGCGCGAGGCCCCCGAAGATGAGGATTGCGGCGCCCTCGCCAAAGCGCGGGACCAGGGTATGCACGACTTCTGTGTAACCCACGAGCTTGAGAGTGACCAACCGTAGAGCCGCGTCGATGTCGTAGTCCTTGACGCTGTTCGCATCGCGCTCGATCGCCGCGAGGACGAGGTACTCGACGTTGCCGACACCCGCGAGAGCGCCGGCGATGTCATGGGGCTCAGCGAGGTCCAGCCCGACGCCGCTCGTCGACCCACCGATTTCACGTGCGCAGGCCTCTGCGGTCGCGGCTTCGCGCCCCGTCACAACAACGTCTCTTCCCTGGTCGGCATAGAACTGCGCGACTTCGCGGCCGAGCCCGCGCGTGCCGCCGACGACGACGACGGTCCCACTGGCCATTACGCGTCTCCTTTCGGCCTCGAGGGGGAGGCTCGCCCCGCATGCAGCGGGGCGAGCCTGAGGAGGAAGATGACTAGAGGGCGGCCACGGGTGCGGCCACCGGTTCTGAAGCCCACTCCGGGAGCAGTTCCCCGCGCGACAGGATGTGGTTCCGCGACTCGTCGAGCTTGCGGAAGATCTCAGAGAGATCCGCGTCGACCAGCTCACCGTTTCGCTTCACGGCCCGACCGGCGACGAACACTGAGTCGACGTTCGACGTGTCGGCGAAGACAACGATCGTCCCGACGGGGTCGACCATCGGAGCCGTGTTGATGGCGTTGACCTTGAGCAGGACGATGTCCGCCTGCTTGCCGGGCGCGAGCGACCCGACCTTGCCCTCCAGCGCGCAGGCTCGTGCGCCTCCAATCGTCGCGAGCTCGAGCACTTCTCTGTGCGTCAGCGTCGGCTCGAACGCTACGTCGGGCGTGTCGGTGAAGGCACCAATCCGCTCGTGGACGAGCGCCGTGCGCATCTGCGTGAACATCTCGCCGGGGACGCTGGACACCACGTCGACACTAAGCGAGACGGGAACGCCACGCTGCAGCAACTTGCCGGTCGGCGGCGGGCCGTGGCCCATCAGCATCTCGACATAGGGGGCGACCGACGCGGTCCCTCCGGTTTCCTTGATCAGGTCGAGCTCCTCGTCGGTCGAGTCTGTGCAGTGGATGTACGTTGTATCGTCGCCGAGTAGTCCGAGGTCGTGCATATTCTTCACGTGGTTCACGTGGATGCCGGTGAGACGCATGCCGACGTGCACGCTGATGCGGATCGCGAGATCACGGGCGAGCTCCCAGTCGTGCTTCGCCACCTCGAAGTTCGAGTTGCCGGGGGCCCGAGCAGCGAGTGCAAGGGTGATCAGCCCGTCGTCCGAGGAGAAATACGTCTCGCGAATGCGGCGAATGTCCTCCGGATGCTCGAGCTCGCTGAACGCCCACCACTCGCCGCCCGTCGGCACGCCGTGTGCGTAAATCGCTCGAATCCCCGCGTCCTTCAGCCCCTGGATCGCGGCATCGGAGTGATCGGGTGTGTTGTTGATGTGGGACCAGTCGAGCAACGTCGTGACGCCGCCGTTGAGCGCCTCCAGCGCCCCGGCGTAGTTGCCGATGTGGACGTCCTCCGGACGGTAGTGGCCGCCGACGCTGCCGAGCATGACCGCGAAGTAATGGTCGAGCGTGCAGCACGGGAGCACCCCGCGGACGGGCGTTTGCCAGGTGTGCCGGTGCGTGTCGACGAAACCGGGCATCACGATCATTCCCGTCGCGTCGATCTGTTCTGCGTCGGACGCCTCGAGGCCGCGTCCGATCTCGACGATCTTGCCGTCCTCGACGCGCACGTCGCCGTTCGGGATGTCACCGATGGCGGGATCCATCGAGACGACGAAGCCATTGCGGATCAATAGCCGCTGCGAGCTCATGCCTCTCTTCTCCTTGGCTGGCCGGACATGACTAGTCGCGACGGCGCGTGAGCGCCTTCGCCGGCAGCAGACCCTGTCTCGCCCTGCCCCATGTACAGCCAGCATAAACGCCTCCGCCGCGACGCGTCAACGCAGGCGGCTGCTGGCGAGGAAGCCATCTGCTGCGAAACACGGCCCAGCCGCGGCGCCGGCGCGCGTTAAGCCCTGGTGCACGAGCAGGCCGTTTCTCGGCTCCGCGTACGGCCATAGTTGACACTTCCGGCAGCACGTGCTCAGAATGGATGCCTGGTTGCGGCTAGCCCATCACCATCGTGCCGCCCCGGATAGGGCATCCGTGAGCGCCCACAGTCGTAGCGACGGCCTTGCCGCTCCGGCGGACGACGCGCGCTACGCCCCCCTCGTCGCGAGTGCACTCGTCGCGTCCCGCTTCCTGCCGATCTGGCTTGCCACAGGAGCCCTGGCGGCCGTCGCCGCTTTCATCGCGCCGAATGCGCTGCAGAGCACGTCGTGGGCCTTCGTCCTGCCGTACATGACGATCCTGGCCGTCGCAGCGCTCGGCCAGATGCTCGTGGTCATGCACGCCGGGATCGACCTCTCCACTCCGGGCGTGATGTTCCTCGGCGGAAACCTGATCGCCGGCGTCGGCGCGAGCTCGAATGACAAGCTCGCTGTCGCGATCTTCGCGTGCATCGGCGTCGGCGCCCTTGCCGGTCTTGTCAACGGCTTCTTCGTGGGGATCCTGAGGCTCAACCCTCTGATCGTCACGCTCGCAGTGGGACAGGTCGTGCTCGCCTGGGGACTGAAGTACTCGCGGGAGGTCGCGAGCGGGGAGAACGTTCCGCGAGCGCTCTCGTCCTGGGCAGCGGACAAGCCTGTCGGAGTCAGCTCCGTCTTCTGGACGGGAGCTGCGCTCACGATCGCCGTCGCCCTCGCGCTTCGGTACACAGCCGCCGGTCGGCGTTTTCAAGCGGTGGGCGCGAACCCGAGAGCCGCGTGGATGGCCGGTGTGCACGTCCGGACGCACGTTGTCTTCGCGTACACCGTGGCGGGGACGCTCTACGCGATTGCGGCGGTGCTCCTCGCGGGCGTACGCATCAGCATCGACCCGAGCTTCGGTGCCGCGTACCTACTTGCGCCGATCGCCGCCGTCGTCATTGCCGGCGCGTCGCTTTCGGGCGGGCTGGCAAGCGCGACCTCGACCTGGGTGGCAGCGCTCGCGCTGACGCTCTTGACGCAAATGCTGCGCATCCTCGGCCTGTCGACGGCGATGCAGTTCGTCGTCTTCGGCGGAGCGATCATCGTCGGGATGCTCGTCTCCGGCGACCGAGTCGCGTCGCTCCTGGGCCGTGTGTTGCGACCACCAGAGGCGGCGGCACGCGACCGCCGAGCAATCCAGGAAAGCAGTAACTGAGAAGGGAAAGGAGACAAGATGCACGTACGACAGGGGCCCGGAGTGAGACGGATGCGGCGGCTGTTGCCGGTGCTGGTGCTGCTCGCGGCGACGCTCGTGCTCGTCGCGGCCGGCCGCGGCGGGACCGGGAACAAGCCGGACGCAGCCGCGGTGAAGGCGCAACCCGCCGCCGGAAGCGCGTTCGGCGAGGTGTACAAGGCGAACACCGCCATCCTGAAGAAGACGCTCTTCAACGCCAAGCTGCTGCCGGCGAACAAGATGGCGCGAAACATCGCGCTGGCCGCCTACGGCCGCAGCGACAACAAGGTCAACCAGGATCTGGCACTCAGGTGCTGGAAGAGCAACGGCTGTACGACCGGAACGGGAGGCAAGCTCACCGTCGCTTACGTCGAAGGCTTCGGCGAGAACGTCTACCGCCAGATCTCGAAGATGGAGTTCATCCTCCAAGCGCTGACGTATCGCCAGGTCGGCAGGATCATCTACACCAGCGCCCACTCGAATCCCGCGCAGGCTCTGACCGACTTCCGCGCAGCGATCTCGCAGGGCGTCGACGTCATCGTCACGTATCCGGACTTCGGCGACGCGATGCTGCCCGTCTTCAGGGAGGCGACGAGGGCCGGGATCCCCGTCGCGACCTACGCCTGGGGCTACGTCACCGGGCCCGGCAAGGACTACCTGACGGTCGTGGGTGAAGACACGTGCAGGCTCGGCAAGGCGTACGCACGGGTGATGAACCGGGACGTCAAGTCCGGCAACATCGCATTCCTCGGCGGCTTCCCCGGGAACCCGCTGTCGCTGGGCTGGCAGAAGTGCGAGAGGCCGGCGCTCAACCGGAACATCAAGGTCGTCGCGGACGAAGCGACGAACTGGGACCCGTCTAAGGTCCAGGAGGTCGTCGCCGGGATCCTCGCGCGGTATCCCAACATCAAGGGCTGGAGCTACGAGTACGGCCTCGGCATGGCGCAGGGCGCGTTTGCTGCATACAAAGCCGCAGGCAAGCCGTTCAATGCCGTGCTCACCCTGAGGACCGACGACGTCGGCATGGGCTGCGCCGCGCAGAGGCTCCGTAACCCGAAGCTCAAGGTCTACTACTACACGGCAGGAAACTCGCAGATCCGGGTCGCCTTCACGGCCGCGATGATGAAGCTGAAGGGCGCGAAGATCCCGGCGCAGATCGTGTTCCCGATCGAGTTGCAGAACCAGGCCAAGCGCAATTCCTGCGTCAAGGGTTATCCGCAGGAGGCCTCCGCAACCTCGCTCGTGCCGCTCAAGCTGCTCAAGCGGATGTACCCCTAGGAGGAACAACAAGAAGCACTAGGTCCTGAGCCAGAAGAAACGATGTCGAGTCCCGGGCCCGCGAGCCCCCTCGCGCTGTCCCTCCACGGCGTGTCGAAGGCGTTCGGAGCTGTACAGGCGCTCCGAGATGTCAGCGTCGACTGTCGCGCCGGCGAGATTCACGCTCTCGTCGGGGAGAACGGGTCCGGGAAGTCGACATTGCTCGGGATCGCCAGCGGCTTCCTCGTTCCAGATGACGGCGCCGTCGAGATCGGCGGCCGCCGCCGGCGACGCGGCTCTCCCGCCGAGGCCCGGAGATTCGGCCTCGGCATCGCGTACCAGACGTATTCACACGTTCTCGACCTTTCCGTGGCCGAGAACCTCTATCTCGCCATACCCGGGAATCTGCGGCCGGCGTACGGCCGGATTGAGGAGTGGGCGGCGGCGAGGCTCGAGGAGTTCAAGCTCGACGTCCCCGTGACCGCGGTCGTCGGGACCCTCTCGCTCGCCGAACGGCAGTTCCTCGAAGTGGTCAAGGCCCTGCTCGCCAGGCCGAAGGTGCTCCTCCTCGACGAGCCGACGACGGCGCTTGGACCCGAGGAGGTCGCGCAGTTGCACGCGCTCGTGCTCGAGCGAAGCAGGACCGGCGTCGGAATCGTCTACGTCAGCCACCGCTTACCCGAAGTGCTGGGGATCGCAGACCGGATCACCGTGCTTCGTGACGGCGTCAGCCAGGGCACCTACGAAGCCGCTGGAATGTCGGAGGACGCCCTCGTCGAGCTCATGATCGGTCGGCCGCTCCAGCTCGCCTTCCCCGAGCGATCTGACAACGGACGCGCTTCCGAAGTGCTCCTCGACGTCTCAGCGCTTCGAGGAGAGCGGTTCGGCCCTATCGATCTCAAGGTCGACAAAGGCGAGATCCTCGGGATCGCGGGCGCCGAGGGCAACGGCCAGGTGCCACTCCTCCGTGCTCTTGCCGGCGTCGAGCGCCCGACAGGAAGAGCCTCCTGCAACGGCGAGGCGCTCGACACAAAGTCTCCGCTCGGCGCGCTCCGCGCCGGGGTCGTGCTGCTCAGCGGCGATCGCACGCGCGAGTCGCTGTTCCCGGTACTGAGCGTCCGCGCCAACACGACGATCCAGGTCCTGCCTCGACTCGGACGCCTGGGCGTCATACGCCGGCGCCGTGAGCGGCGCACCGTCGATGATCTCGTCCGCCGCCTGCGAATCCGGATGGCGTCGATCGAGCAGCCGGTGCAGTCGCTTTCCGGTGGCAACCAGCAGAAGGTCTCGCTGACGCGGCCCTTCCTCCGCGGAGAGGTCAAGCTGATCCTCGCCGACGAGCCGACACAGGGCGTCGACGTCGGCGCACGCTTCGACATCTACGAAGCGCTGCGCGCGAAGGCGAGCGAAGGCGTGGCGGTCATCGTCAAGTCGAGCGACCCGCTCGAACTCGCCGGCCTGTGCGACCGCGTCGTCGTGATGTCGCGCGGGAGGATCGTCGACGAGATCCGTGGGGAGGAACTCGGAGAACGGCGGATCGTCGAAGCGATCGTCGGCTCCGGGATCGGGCGCGAGCGGCATGTGAGTGCTGGCGAAAGTACGCCGGCATGACCGGAAGGTTCCGCGGCTGGATGCCGCTGGTGTTGATGACCACCCTGATCGTCGCTCTCGGCGCGTACGCGGCTGTGCACCAGGAGGCGTTCCTCACCAAGTACAACCTCGGCAACCTCCTCCTCACGGCGTTGCCGCTCGCGCTCGTTGCCATCGGCCAGACGAACGCGCTGCTCGTCGGCGGCTTCGACGTCTCCGTCGCCGCGCTGATGACGATGTGCGTCGTGACGGCCTCCTTCACGCTGCAGCCGGGATCGTCCTGGCCCGTGCTGCTCGCGGGCGCCCTCGCGCTCGTGGGCGTCGGACTGGCCACCGGCGTCTTCAACGCGACGCTCATCCGCCTTCTCCGGCTCCCGTCGATCATCGCCACGCTCGGCACCCTCAGCATCCTCCAGGGCGCATCGCTGCTGCTGCGAGATCATCCTGAGGGCTTCATCAACAGCGACGTCGTCGAGGCGCTGAACACCAGCGTCGGCGGTTTCGTTCCGGTCGCCTTCATCGGCGTGGTCGTCCTCGCCGTACTCGCCGACCTCTGGCTCTACCGGACGCGCGCGGGCCTCACGATCCGGGCGGTGGGCCTCGACGAAACGTCGTCGCGCCGGCTCGGGATGCGGACGGGACGCACCGTGTTCCTCGCGTTCGTCGTATGTTCTGTGATGGCGTCGGTCGCCGCGTTCTACTCGGCCGCCCAGGTCCAGATCGGCTCGCCGATCATCGGCAACTACGCGCTCGAGAGCATCGCCGCGGCCGTCCTCGGCGGAGCCAGCCTCGCGGGCGGAAAAGGATCCTTCGTAGGAACGCTGCTGGCAGCGCTCTTCCTCACGGAGATCGGCAACGTCCTGCCGCTCTTCCAGCAGCCGACGGAGTATGCGCAGATGACGATCGGTGTGCTGATCTTGCTGGCCCTCGTGCTCTACAACGCCCCGGAACTGTTGGCGCGCTTCCGCTCCAGCTGGCAAGGCGTCGGCCGTTTACGCACGGGCCAAGGGGAGGCGCCGGAGGCGCCGTCGGCCTGAGCCGGCTACTCGGGGAGGTCGGGCGACGGCGGAGCCGTTCCCGCGCGCGGATCCGCCTCCCTGCCGATCACCACCCAGATCGCGTGAACCGGCTCGTCGCCGATCGTCCAAAGGCGGTGCGGCGAAGACGAGTCGAACGCGATCGACCCGCCCGGCCGGAGCTCGTATTCCTCGAAGCCGACCCGCACGCCCAGCGAGCCGCTGGTGACGTAGCCGTACTCCTTGCCGCCGTGCGTCATCAGCGCATCCTCCGGGCACGACGCGCCTCCGACGGGATAGACGACGTAGAGAAACTCGACCTCGCGGTCGCTGTGGGGGGTCAGTCGCTCCCAGCGGACACCGGACGCAAGGTTGATCACTCGACGGGTCTCCGGCCGCTCGGCCAAGCCGTCACCGCCGCGCAGCTGCTGGACGGCGCGTTCACCGGGTCGTGAGTCGCCGAACACGTCGCTCATCGTCATCCCGAGCTCGGTCACGAGCGCGTACAGGGTGCTGACCGACGGGTTCACGCGGTCTAGCTCGATCTGCGAGACGAGGCTCGGCGAAACGCCGACACGGCGCGCAAGCTCGCGCAGGCTGATTCCGAGACGCTCTCGCTCTGCCCGGAGGCGACTGCCGACCTTAGAGGCCTCGAAGCCACGGTCGAGAGGCCCAGAGGCCGGCGCAGGGTCACTCATCGCGAGACCGTATCGTGCGGCGCGATCCTCACCGCAGATGCTGCCGGATCTCCGCCGCAATGCGATCGGGCCCGGGAAGAAAAGCGTCCTCGAGCTGCGGGCTGTATGGAATCGGCGTGTTAGGCGTCGCGATCCGCCAGGCGTCGTCGAGGTAGCCGAGCGCTTGCTCGGTAACGGATGCGAGCACCTCCCCGGCCCAACCACCCGTCAGAGGCCCCTCCTCGACGACGACGATCCGGCTCGTCTTCCTGACCGACGTCAAAACGGTCTCGATGTCGAGCGGGCGCAAGGTTCGCAGGTCGATCACTTCGACGGAGACCCTGTCCTGCTCGAGCGCCTCCGCCGCCGCGAGACCGTCGTGGACGCTCTTCATCGCGGTGACGAGAGTGATGTCGTTCCCCTCGCGAACGACGGTCGCTTGGCCGATCGGCACGTGCACCCCGTTCACCTCGCCCTCGAGCGCATAGAGCCGCTTGTGTTCGAAGAAGAGGACGGGGTTATCGTCGCGGATGGCCGACTTCAACAACGCCTTCGCGTCGGCGGGCGTCGACGGGCACGCGATCTTTAGACCCGGCACGCCCATGAACCACGACACGGGCATCTGGGAGTGGATAGCGCCGAACTGTCCTCCCGCACCGACGACCGAGCGGATGACGAGAGGCACGCTCACTTGCTCCTGCGTCAGGAACCAGTACTTCGTGGACTGGTTGACGAGGCTGTCCATCGCAAGCGTGAGGAAATCGCCGAACATGATCTCGATGACCGGCCGAAGGCCCGTCACGGCCGACCCGAACGCAGCGCCCGCCAGCGCCAGCTCGGAGATCGGCGTGTCGAAGACGCGGTCCGGGCCGTACTTCTCGTACAGCCCAGTCGTCGTCGCGAACACGCCGCCCGCAACCGCGATGTCTTCCCCAAACAAGATCACGCGCTCGTCGGCGGCCAGCTCTTCGTCAAGGGCATCGCGGATCGCGGTGCGAAAGGCCATTGTCGGCATGTCAGCGTCCTCCTCCGGTCACTCTCACGACACCAGGGTCAGAGGTCGCACGAGCAGCTCGCCGAGCCGCGCCAGGAATTTTGCCCCATCGGCGCCGTAGACGACTCGGTGGTCACAGGTGAGCGTGACCGTCATCAGATCACGGAAGGACACGCCGCCGCTTTCATCTTCCGTCGCGCTGCGCCTGACTCCTCCTAGGGCGAGGATCGCGACCTGTGGCGGATCGATGATGGCTGTGAACGACCGGACACCGAGCATGCCGAGGTTCGAGACGGTGAAGGTCCCATCGCGCAGGTCGCCGGGCTGAAGAGCCCGACGCCGCGCCGCGTCGGCGAGGCGGCGTGTGTCCGCGGAGATCTCCGAAACTGTCTTCTGGTCCGCGTCGAAGACGACCGGAACGAGCAGCGCGTCGTCGGTAGCGACGGCGATGCCGATGTTGATGCGGGAGTACGACTCGACCTTTCCGTCGACGTACGACGCATTGAACCGCGGAAACTCTCGCAACGCCTTTCCAGCCGCCTTCACGACGAAGTCGTTGAGCGACGGAACGTCGCCGCCATCCGTGCCGTCTCCGAGGCGAAGCGCTCGGATCAGAGACATGTCGACATCCGCTGAGACGGTGAAAACAGGAATCGTCGTCGCCGACTCGACCATCCGGCGCGCAATTGTCACCTGCGTCGCCGTCAACTCGATGGTGCGGACGTCGCCTCTCCCGCCGCCGGCAGGTTGTTGCGCCGCGGCACCCGACTCCGCGGCCCGCTGGACGTCTTCGCGCGTGATTCGACCGCCGGTTCCTGTGCCGGTGAGGCCGTACAGCGACACGCCGAGCTCGACTGCGGTACGCCTGGCCACTGGGGTCGCGTTGGGACGGCCCGCATTCGATTCGTGTTCGCAAGGAGGCGCTGCTACGGGCGCAACAGACGGCGCGCTCTTCGGCTCGGCTTTCGCCGACGAGGGGCGCTGCGCACCGTCGGTCGCGCGGTCGCCGTTCCCAAGTGTCGCGATTGGCTCACCGACCGCAACCGTCGCTCCCTCGGGAGCCAGAATCGAGTCGATTGTGCCCGCGGATTCAGCCTCGTAGACGACCGTAGCCTTGTCGGTCTCGACTTCGATCAGACCGTCGCCTCGTTCGAAAGCCTCGCCGGGGGACTTGAGCCAGCGGACGATGACTGCATCGGCCATAGAGTCGGACAGCTTCGGCATCGTCAGCTCGCTCGCCACGCGTGCGCTCAGTCCTTGAACTCGCGGGCAGTTAGCTTCGACGGAAATGGCGCGGCAAGGCCGATCTCCTGCATGCGCTCGAGATCGTCGTTCACCTCTTGCTCGAACTCGTCGAGGCGAGCTGGTTCGACGCCCTCGGCTTCGAGCTGTGTGCGGAGGAGGACGATCGGATCGCGCGCCCTCCACTCGTCGAGCTCACCTTCCGGTCGGTAGGCACCAGGGTCGCTGCGGGAGTGGCCGACGAAGCGATAGGTCAACGCCTCGAGGAACGCCGGCCCGTCGCCGTTGCGCGCATGCGCGAGTGCACGTGCGGCGGCCTCGCGCACGGTCCAGACGCTCATGCCGTCGATCGTCTCGGCGGGGATCTCCATCACCTCCGCACGCGCCCTGATCTCGCCCGCCGTCACCGAGCGGAACGGCGTGTACTCGCCGTAGCCGTTGTTCTCGCAGACGAAGACGAGCGGCAGCTTCAGGACCTGGCAGAAGTTGAGGCACTCGAAGACGTACCCCTGGTTCATGGCACCGTCGCCGAAGTACGCGACGGCCACGCCGCCCGTGGTCCGCTTCAGCGCGAGCGCTGCCCCGGTCGCCGCCGCGATGCTGCCACCGACGATCCCGAACGAGCCGATCAGACGGTCGTCGGGCGAATTCACGTTCATCGAGCCGGCGCGACCGCCGTTGATCCCGGACTCGCGCGCGAGCATCTCGTCGAGCAACTTCTGTGGGTCGACGCCGAGCGCGAGGGCGTGGCCGTGGCCGCGGTATGTCGCCGCCACGCGGTCCCGTCCCTCGAGCAAGTTCGCCACGCCGCTGGCAACCGCCTCCTGTCCCGAGTACAGGTGCGTCGTTCCATACACCTCGCCCTTCAGGAAGAGGGATTGGACGAGCTCCTCAAACCCGCGAATGAGGAGCATCTGACGGTAGATCCTGGTGTACAGCTCGAGGTCGTCGAGGATCCCCGTGGTCGGCTTGTCGCTGAGACGACTCACGCCACACCGACACTTGCGTCGGACGCCAGACGCTCACCGAGATAGTCCCAGTCCCGGTCGAACCGATACGAGTGGCGGGGAGGCGGCGCGGGCGCCGAGGTCTCGAGCCAGCGAACCCGCCCTCCCTGCGTCTCGTAGAAGGCATGCACGCACCCGGTTGCGGTCCAGAAGACGTCGCCCGCCCGGAGCGTGTGACGGTCGCCGTCCGCGACGACGTCGACCTCGCCCTCGAGGATGTAGTACGACTCCTCGAACGGGTGGTCGTGCGGATGCGCGACGGCTCCAGGCTGGTAGTCGACCATGAACATCGTGTGGAGCTGCGCGTCGAGCCTCTGGTCAACGAGCATCTTCACGGCAATCCCGCTGTAGGCGAGGACGGCGGTCGCCATGCTGGCCGAGACCGTCGGCGCGCCGACCGCGGCGCCGCGCTTCAATCGGTCGAGCTCCATCTCGCCTTCCGTGAGCAGGAAGAGGTTGCGGTTACGTGGGTCGCGGACGTCGAGCGGCTCGGCGGGGATGTCCGGTGCAGGTCCGAGGAAGCGGGTATCGCTGCCGTCGGCGCGCGGCCGCGGCGCGGCCATCTCGATCCACAGCGCGCGGTCGTTGCAGCGAAATGCATGGGCGACTCCCACGGGTACGACGCCGCATGCCCCAGGCTTGAGCTTCACACCGCGCCCGTCCAGGTAGAGCAGCGGCTCCCCCTCGAGCACGTAGAAGCTCGTCTCATACGAGTGCACATGCGCGTCGACGTGCCCGTCCTCGAGCGAGACCAGAGTCAGTGCCATGTGCGTCGAGCCGAGCGTGCCGCCGACAAGCCGGCAGGACGTCAAACCGTTCGAACGGCCGGGCAAGGCGTCGGCGAGGTCCACGTCTTCGCGGCGGACAAGCCTGTAGCCGGGCATCCCGTCCGCGAGTTGGCGCGTACCCGTGTCGGCGCTCATCAGGCCATGCCGGCGGAATCGACGACCGCGGACGAGGCGACCGCTGCGGCAAGATCGGGAGCGCCGTCGTGCCGGCTGTCGTCGCCTGCCTTGAGGAGATCGGCGCCTCGCACGTACGTCCGGCCGGCGACCAGCAGCTCGTCAGCGGGAAAGCGAGTGATCACCTCGCAGCCCGTCGCTGTCACGACGACCTCTTCCTCGATCCGGGCGGCTGACCGCCCATCCGTCGCCGCGCAATAAGTCTCGAGTGCGAACACCATCCCCTCCTCCAGCTCGACGGGATGCTCGAGGGAGTGGACTCGCGAGATCATCGGCGACTCGTAGAGGCCGACGCCGATCCCGTGACCGAACTGGAGGCCGAAGCACGTCTCCTCGTCGGGGAAGCCGAGCTCCTCGGCGGTCGGCCAGACCTCGGCGATTCTGTCCGTCGTCATCCCGGGGCGAACGAGCTCGATCGAGGCGTCGAGCCACTCCCGGCATTGGTTGTAGGCGTCGAGCTGCGAGTGGCTGACCCCGCCGACGTTGAACGTGCGGTAGTAGCACGTCCTGTAGCCCATGAACGAGTGGATGATGTCGAAGAACGCTTGATCGCCTGGCCGCAGAAGGCGGTCGGAGAACACGTGCGGGTGCGGGTTGCAGCGGTCGCCCGAGACCGCGTTTACCGCTTCGACCTGTTCCGATCCCATCTCGAAGAGAAGCTGGTGCGCCCGGGCCACGATCTCGTGCTCATACACGCCGGGCCGCAGCATCCGGTAGATCTCGTCGTAGACGGCGTCGACAAGGCCGGCGGACTGGTCGAGCAGGGCAATCTCCTGCGCCGTCTTGATCTTGCGGGCCTCGAGGAGCACCTGCGATCCGTCGGTGACGTGCACGCCCGCGCGCTGCAGCGCCTCGATCGTAACGAGGTCTGCCATGTCGATTCCGAGCGGCTCGCCCTGCAGGCCACGTTCGCGCAGTTCGTTCGCAATTCGTGCGCCGAGCTTGTCAGGGATCCCGGTCTCGATAGGCATCGCGCCGCGCATCGGCGCGACCCCGGCGCGGAAGTTCTCCTTCGGGAGCCAGGGCGCGAAGAGCTGGTGATGGCGGGCGGCGGATCCAAAGTCCCAGAGGATCGGGTCATCACCCCGCGGCAGCAGGGCGAAGCGCGCGTTCTTGTCCCGCGCCCACTCTCCGATGTGCGTGCTCGTGACATACCGGATGTTGTTCGGGTCGAAGAGCAGCACTGCCCCGAGATCTGACGCCTCGAGCGCCGCCTTGGCGCGGTCGAGCCGGTCCTTGCGCAGCCGCGGGAAGTCAATACGCTGCTCCCAGTCGACCGCGCGCGTCGCATCGGGCGACGCGACCGACCTCTGTTGCGTGGTCACCGCACTACCTCCTGATCGTGATCACGGGATGCGCTCCGCAGGTGCAGGAAGAGCGCAATGAAATCCTCATCCGCGTAGCCGGCGTCGATAGCGCCTCGAAGCAGCGTCTTCATCTGTTGGGCAACGGGGAGTTCAACGCCCACGTCTTCGGCTGCGTCGAGCACGAGATCGATGTCTTTAGCCATGAGCGCCGTCGTGAACGTCGCGGAAAAGTCCTCGCGTAGAAGCGGCTCCGTCTTGTACTTCACGAGCGGTGCGCCGGCTGCCGAGCTCCCCATGATCTCGAGGAGGGACGCGCGCGAGACGCCGGTCGCCTCTCCGAGCACGAGAGCCTCCGCCATCAGCTGCGCCAGCCCCGCGATCATCAGATTGATTGCGAGCTTCACGACGCGGGCCTGCTCTGCGTCTCCGACGTGATGGATGGTCGGACCGATTGCGCGGATGACGGGCTCGACGCGCTCGAGCGCCTCGCTCGGACCGGAGACGATGAAGCTCAGGTTTCCGGCACGCACGACGGTCGGGTTACCGCTGACAGGTGCGCGCAGGTACGCGACGGACGCTGTCTCGGCAAGCGAGGCGACTCGCGCGGACGCGGCCGCTGACACGGTGCTCATGTCGACGAAGACGGTGCCTGCGCCTGCGGCGGCGACAACCTGTCTTGCCACTGCCTCGAGCGCGTCGTCGTCCGCGAGCGATGTGATGACCACGTCGACCTGTCCGGCCAGATCGCCCGGCGTGTTCGCAACGACTGCCCCCGAAGCTCCCAATGCATCCGCCTTCTCCGGCGTCCGGTTGTGAACGACTAGCTGATAGCCAGCGTCGAGTAAGCGCTCCGCGATCGCCGTGCCCATGTTGCCAAGACCGATCAACCCCACGGTGAGACGCGGGTCGTGAGAGGCGCGCACTGTCCAGTATGAATAAACGAAGCGGGACGGCCGGTCAAGGGTTATCGGCGGCGATCCGCCGTCTGTACAGCCTAATACGACACGCTGTGCCCTTGCCGAGGGCTACGTCCCCCAGGTGTCCGGAGGCGACATCCGTGTGCCGGCCTCGACATTGAAGTACTCCCGCAACGCACAACAAAGCCCGCTTTCATCGAACTGGAGGATCAACGCGCCCGGAAGCGTCATCGGGGTCCCGTCATTGTCCATCTCCGTCCACCACTCGACGACCGCGCGGCGTCCTTCGACGACGGGTCGGCCCATTGAAACCCTCACGTTCGACTGCGACGCCGTGACCTCGCGCCAGTAGGCGCGAATGGCGTCTCGGCCCCGGTGGGGCTCAAGGAACGGATCCGACCTATACGTCGCGTCGTCGGTGAAGAGCGCGCCGGCAGCCTCCTCGTCAGCGTCCTCCCACGCGCGGGCGTAGCAATCAGCCCAGTCCTCGACTCGCACGATTCCTCCTGATGTCTCGATTACGTGATGCCTCAGTCGCCTCCACCGTACGCCGCCGTGGGGGGCAGCGCACGACTTCGACTCCGTCAATTGGACACACGCAGGCAGCTCGTCGCATCATCCGCAAGTGAAGTACTTCGTGTGATGGAGCTAGCCGGGCTCGAACCGGCGACCTCCTGGGTGCGATTAAGGGCCCATGGCGGTCTGGGTGCCGACTCGGTCTTATCAAGCCGTCCGCGGTTCTGTCGATTTCGCTCGGTTCTCTCAGTTCGGTAGACCGGTGAGTAGATTCGATGAGAAAGCGAGAGGCTCCTTCACCGCGCGGCGGACAACGCCCCGGTCGGGCAAGAACCGGACGAACGATCGCGCGAGGCTCCGTGCCTGGAGAGGATGCGGGCGCCGGATCCGGCGCTCGCCAATGGCGGGGCAGGATTTGAACCTGCGACCTCCGGGTTATGAGACGTGCGTTGCCAGGTCAGATGACGGGCGGATCGGCGTCGCTCGGTCATCGAACGTCATCTGAGATCAGATCAGGGTGGCTCACACGGGCAAAAGTTCGGGCAAAACCTTCGCCTCGCCAGAGAACGCTAGCCCTCGCAATCGGAGGTCGCGAGCGAGACCGACCGATTGAACTAGCTCTCGCGCCCGTCGCGTTCCCGCGGACCGAACAGCGTGATGCCCGCACGTCATTTGTAGGGTCCGCAACGTGCCGCCGCACCCTCCGAGGCGCGGCGAACGCACCGCCACCCAGCGCGGCAAGGCACGACGGCGCCGGTTCCCTCACTCGAGGGATTCCTCCCGAATGCAAAGCCACCGAGAGATGCCTCGTGCGCCGCCTTGTCTCAATCCTTGTCGTCGTTGCCGTGTGTGCTCCTGCCCATGCCGCAGCTGGAGCTGGTGGCATCCACGAGGCCGCCAAGGATGTGCGCAACACCATTGCCGCCGCCGAAGCGTACGCGGCCGACCACAATGGGTATGCAGGCATGACGGTCGCGAAACTGCGTCGGTACGACAAGTCGGTTCGTCGGATCGCGGTTCGCCGCGCCACAAAGAGGGGCTACTGCATCCAGAGCACGTCTCCTGGGCCTGTCGTCCACTACGACGGCCCAGGCGGGCCGATGAGGAAGGGCCGGTGCGGTGTGCGCGGCGCCGTTTACGTAGCGCCTTCGCCCACGGATACGCCTCTGAGACTGCTTATGAAGGCCGAGCTCGCGATCGACATGTACCACTACAACCACGACGGGTCGTATTTAGGAATGACGCTGGAGGAGCTCCAGAAGATCAACTATGGCCTCCGCGGGGTCACCGTGAAGTGGGCGACGCGCGACTCGTACTGCGTCGAGACCGACACTCCGCCGAGGTACCACCTTCGCGGCCCAGGTGGATGGCCCGCGCAGGGCTCCTGCCCTACCTCGCCGCTCGGCTAGCGCTTAACCGGCGGAGGGTCGCCGAATCGTCGTAGAGGAGATCCGATCCCTACCAGGTACTAGCTTGAATGACACGCCCGCTTCATCGCGCCAGAACTCGCCGGCGTTCTGAAACGCGTCGCGCGCGCGATCGGGCCCCTGGCTTCCCTCCGGCGCGGGCGTCAGCAGCCTGCGCGGCGCCGTCTATTTCGACGGCGCGAACATCACCGGGCGGCTGCTCGTACTCGGCGGCTACGCCGCAGTAGGCGTCGTCGTCGCTGTCGCGGCCGGCTGGCGGCGGGGGCTCCGTGCTCCCGAGGTCGAGCTGGCGTCCGCAGGCGCCGTTTGAGTGCGGAGTGCTCAGCCGGTCCCGGCATCCAGCGAACTCAGATCTCCCAGCGGGCCAGCATCAATCGCGAGTGGCCTGCGCGTCCGCTCGAACTTTTCTTGGCGGCCTTTCGTTTCTTGCGGGGGCTCGTTCTGTCTAGGCGCGGGTGTCGTCAGGGCGAGACGAGGCCGGCCTGGTAGGCGAGCACGACAAGCTGAACGCGGTCTCGCGCGCGGAGCTTCATGAGGATTCGGGAGACGTGCGTCTTGACCGTCAAAGGACTCAGATAAAGCGCTTCTGCGATTTCGCGGTTGTTGCTTCCCTGGGCGATATGGCTGAGCACTTCGAGCTCGCGGGGGCTGAGCTCGTCGAATCCGGCGGGGGCGGCGATCGTGCCTTCTTGGGTTGCGAGATGTATGCCTCGATGAGGCGCTTCGTGACGCTCGGTGCGAGCAGGGACTCGCCTGCCGCGACGAGACGTATCGCCGAGAGCAGCTCGCCGGGTTCCCCGCCTTTGAGCAGGAAGCCGCTCGCTCCGGCGCGCAGTGCCCCGAAGACGTACTCGTCGAGCTCGAACGTGGTCAACACGAGGACTCGCGTGTCGTTCAGGGTCCGATCGGCGGTGATCTGCCGCGTAGCCTCGAGACCATCCAGCTCAGGCATGCGGATGTCCATCAGCACGAGGTCAGGGCGAAGCTCTCGAGCAAGCGCCACGGCCTCGCGTCCGTCCGCGGCTTCACCCGCGACTTCGAGGTCGGACTCGGCGTCGAGGAGAGCGCGAAAGCCGGCACGGACGATCGCCTGGTCCTCGGCGAGGAGGACGCGGATCAGGTCGCTCGTCATCGCTTGCCGGACGTGAGCGGAAGCCGGGCGTGGACTTGCCACCCGCCGCGCTCCGCGGGACCGGCCGACACCTCGCCGCCGAGTGCAGCGGCGCGCTCGGTCATGCCCCGCAGTCCGTGGCCACCGCTGGAAGGCGCGCCGGAAGCCGCGCCCGTCCCGTCGTCGGTCACGTCTATGTGAAGGGCGTCCGCCTCGACACGAAGGGTGACGCGGGCACGGGAGGCAGCGGCGTGGCGCATCACGTTCGTGAGCGCCTCCTGAATGATCCGGAAGCCCGCCTGCTCGACCGCGATGGGAATCGCACGGCCGTTCAACTTCACGTCTGCGTCGGCATCGAGGCCGGCGGACTTGGCGTGGTCGAGGAGCTGAGTCATCGATGCGAGGTCGAGGGTCGGCGCGATCGGCGCCGGGTCGTCGGCTTCACGCAGGAGGCTCAGCGTCGTGCGCAGGTCGTTGAGAGCTTCGGCGGACACGGCCATGATGTCTCGCAATACGCCGTCCAAGTCCTCGCTGGCATGGAGGTGCGCAGCGACGCCTGCGCGGACGTTGATCGCCACGAGCGCGTGCGCGACCGTGTCGTGGAGGTCGCGCGCCATTCGCAGCCGCTCGTCGGAAACGCGACGGCGGCTTTCCTGTTCGCGCTGTTGGGCGATCCGCAAGTCCCGCTCGCGATTAGCCTCGCGCAGTTCGCGCCGTGTCCGGACGGTGTCACCAATCACGAGCGCGCCCAGCGCGATCCCGAGTCGGACTCCGGTATCGCCCGCGACGTTGTTGGTGGCGATGATCATGATCACCGTGACGAGGAAGATTGCGGTGCCGGCGCCGACAATCAGTGAGCGACGCCGATCGCCGAGGCGTGCCACGTTGTAGAGGGCGACCGCGAGAACGAAGATGGCTGTGTCATACGGCTCGAAAACCGCCAGGCATACGAGCAACCCGGCGGCGGTGCCAAACAGCGCCGTCAGCGGCGCCTGGCTGCCCCAAGCAAGCGGCAAGCAAGCAAGGACCGATAACGCGACGGCGACACCGACGGACCCTGTGCCGCGATGGATTCCGTCGCCGGCCAAGACAGCGGCCCCGGCGAGTGCGAACAGGACGTCCCACGGGCGCGGGCGAGGTACGCGCATGTGCTTGACGGTACAGAAGGACTTGCCGCTCCACATCCGCCGCGCGGAGGTTCGGCAGTAGTTCTCCCGGAGTAACGCGCGCCGATCCTTCGCGCTGCGACGGTACGCCGAGGGGCCGACGGGCCGGCCGGCCAAGCACCTTCCCGAGAGTGAGAAATCAGATCGGAAGTGCGTCTCTGCGGCCGATGACATGGCGGGTTGCGCGTCTCTAGCGTCGATGGCGAGGTCTGCGATCCCCGCGGGCCAGCTAAGGAGACGTTCAGATGCGCCGCCTCGCCCACTGGTCATTCGTCCATCGCCGCATCGTCCTGGCCGGATGGCTTGGCGTACTCGTCCTGACGTTCTTCATCGGGTCCATCACCGGCAGCAACTACGCAAGCGGCACCAAGCTGTCAGGCACCGAGAGCGCCACGGCACAAAGCCTCCTACAACAGGCGGCTCCCAGCGTCTCGGGAGACACCGAACGCATCGTCTTCGCGACGAAACAGGAACAGATCTCCCAACCGGCGATCCGCAGCGCTGTGGAAGCAACGCTTGCGAAGGTCGCACGGCTACCCGACGTAACCGGCGTCACCTCTCCCTACACCGCCGCCGGCGCCAAGCAGGTGAGCCGCGACGGCCAGATCGCGTTCGCAACGGTGAGCTTCAGCAAGGACGCCAACAACATCAGCACGGCGGCCGCCAAGAACTTCGTCAAGACCGCGCGTGCTGCGAACGGCGACGCTCTACAGGTCGATGTCCTCGGCCAGGTCGCGGCCTCGACCAACCCTTCGTCCTCGAGCGGCACCATGTTCGGAATCGCCGCGGCGTTCATCGTGCTGCTCTT
>Ga0184632_10000178_pt1 | contig 22183 bp, 20 predicted proteins | sample PLM31_50_b1_FD_133153 | JGI IMG/M metagenome (GOLD analysis project Ga0184632, IMG submission 133153) | Groundwater sediment microbial communities from an aquifer in East River, Colorado, USA - PLM3-1_50_b1 | ecosystem: Environmental > Terrestrial > Soil > Riparian zone | place: USA: East... | reverse complement strand
CCAGCGGGCCGGGTGCGGGTGGGCAGGGCAGCCGGTTGGTCATTGCGGTCACCTCACCAGCGACGTTGCTCGCCAACCCAATTGTTCCCCACAAACAAGCTCAACTCAACAAACTACCGTTAGGTTCGAGTCTCGTCGGGTGGTCCCAACCAGCCAGCATACGAACCTTCAACCGCTGATCGAGGGTCCAGCGGTTCGGCTGGCCAGGCGCCACGCAAAGGTCAGGCGCCAGGGATACCGGAAGCGACGGACGCATTGACCACCAAGACGCATGGCATGTTCCTGCCGAGGGCACCAAGCATGGGGAACACACGGTCTGCCCCAGGTCCGGACTTGCCAACGCCCGAGCCCTTCGCACCCGTTGTCGAAGGATGGTCTCGTGTAGGACCGCGTGCGTGGCCGTAGCCGCAGCGGCGGCTTGGATGGTCTGCTCAGGCCGCTGGCCAGGCCGGCGAGCGGATGCCAGTCGGCATGAGCCGCTGGCCCGGTCGCGCGGGCGCCGGCTGCGGCCTCGGCGGGTCTTGTGGATCCGGCGGGGGTATGGTTCAACTCGCAGCGTGAAAGCCAGCGTCTATTACGGACGGGTGACCTGCGGATCGAGGAGCTGGGAGGCGTCGTGCAGGTCGGTGCGACCGTCACGCTGGTCTTGGCCGAGCGGACCGGCTTCCGCGTCCGGACGGCGTTGCGCAGCGGCAGAGCCGTCGAGGTGCGGACCCGACAAGTCGTCTCCACCATCCCCATCGGCGAGCTGGTCGGGCTCCTGCGTCCGGCAGTGTCGGGGCGACCTGCGCCGCCGGGTCCGCCGCCAGCTCCGCTTCCTGCGCCTTGTCTGCGTGTACCTGCTGCTGCGCCGATCGCGCCTACTCAGGGAGCGCTCGGACCCGGAGCTCGTCAACCTCATCCGTCAGCAGATGGCCAGCCTCGGCTTTACCATCCGGGACGCGGAGTGGATTGGCGGCCACGTCGCCAGGATCCCGGCCGCCCGCCCGAGCCGACGCCGCTCGCCGCCGGAGGCGTCGAAGCCGCCCTCGGCCACGTCCGTGCCCGCGGCATGGTTGCGGTCGGCCGCGCCTGGACGATGACGCCAGTCTTCTTCATGGAGGGCTGCCTCGACGCCGGTCGCGAGGCGGCCGTGTCGCTGTGGCAGCACACCGCGGCATGACAGAGAAGGATGGGTCGCGTGTCGTGGCGATCGGCGCTCACCCCGACGACGTGGATTTCCGTGTCGGGGGTTCGCTCGCCCGCTGGGCCGCGGCCGGCGCCGAGGTCATCGTGATAGTGGTCAGCGACGGCGACCGCGGCTCCTGGACTCCCGTGGCGCCGAACGCGCTCGCCATCGAGCGGCTCCAGGAGCAGGCGGCGGGTGCCCGGACGCTTGGGGCGGCCCGGGTGATCCCGCTTCATCGCTCAGATGGAGCGATCTATGACACCGCCGGCCTCAGCCAGGAGCTCTGTCTGTGGTATCGCCTGCTCCGGCCGACCACGGTCGTCACCCACGACCCCTGGCGCCGCTACAACCTCCACCCTGACCACCGGGCGGTGGGCTGGGCGGCCTGCAACGCCGTGGTCGCCGCGCGCAATGCCAACTTCCACCCTGAGCAACTCGACCGCCTGCGGCGCTGGGGTCCCCGTCAGGTGCTGTTGTTCCTGCCGCTCAGGGTGAACCACGTCGTGGACGTGTCCGAGTACATCGAACGGAAGGTCGACGCCGTGCTCTGCCACCGGAGCCAGCTCGCCGGCTGGGCGTCGCGGGCCGACCCGGGCGCCGCCGACCAGGCGGAGGCCGTCCGTGGCCGGATCCTGCAGGTCGCCGCCGACGCGGCTGCCGGCGAGTCCTTCCGCTATGGCGAGGCATTTCATCGCCTTGCGTCCAAGGGGACCGGCTAAGCCATGGCGGAGCTGCTCGCCGATACGCCTGAGCGGGTGCTCGCGCTCGCTGCCCACACAAAGGACGCGGACGTGAACGCCGGCGGCCTGCTCGGCCAGTGGGCGACCTCTGGAAGCCGAGTCGTCTTGGCGGTGCTGACCGACTCCTCGCGTGGGACGACCCGGGTCGCGCAGGATCGGGCGGAGCTGAGCCTGCGGCGGGCGGGCGAGCAGCGTGCAGCGGGGGACATCCTCGGCTACGCCGAGATCCGCTTTCTCGGGTTCACCGATGGCGAGCTCGACACCTCTGAGCGGCCCAGGCGTGCGATCGCCAACCTGATCCGGATCGTCCGCCCGGACGTCGTGGTCACCCACGACCCCTGGAAGGCGTACGAGCTGATCGCCGACCACCGGACCACGGGCCTCCTGGCCTGCGACGCGGTTGTGGCCGCCCGTGACCCGTTGTTCTTCCCGGAGCTGGAGGCGGCCGGACTGCCGCCGTGGCGGCCGCGTGCGCTCGTCTTCTTCGCGCCGGAGGAGCCGAATGCGTGGGCGGACGTCGGCGCCGTGCTCGACCGGAAACTCGACGCCGTCCTCTGCCATCGCACGCATTCTCTCAAGGGACAGCTGCTCGGTGAGCTCGACGACCAGGGCGTGGGCGCACTCCGCGCCGAGTTGCAGGCCGAGCACCACGATGAGTCCCTGGCCACATACGTGGAGGGATTCCACGTGCACGCCTTGTAAGAGCGGGTACACCGTGCCCGAACGGAGCGGCCAGTCGGGCGGAAGATCGTCATAGACCGGGTGGGACGCCGGTTCGCGCCCCAGGCGAGGAGGGCGCCAGCCACGACGCCGGCCCCGACGCCGACCTCCAGATCTGTGCCTCTGCGGAAGGGCGACGAAGAAGGGGTTCGAAACCCTCGGCGATGGCGCGGCCTCTGGACGGCCCTCCCCTCCCCTCCCCTGCTCTGCTCGCAGCGATCCGCGGCCGGGTCGAAGGAGAGCGAGCTGGAGCGTTCCTGCCGGCTCGACGCCGTTCACCGGAGGTTGCCGTGCAGGATGGCGATCCGCTCCAGCCGCGCCGCCCGCCGCCGCTCGAGACGCTCATGGGCGTCCTCGGCCGCGCCGCTCTCGCCGGCGGCGGCTTGGCGTAGCCGCCGGACCAGCCGACGTTCGCGCTCTCGCTCCTTGCGAAGCCGACGCATCCCCTCGCGGCGCAGCACCTCCCTGTACGCCTCGGCCATGTAGAGGTGCGCGCCTGGTACGTCGGACAGCTGCCAGCGCACGGTTCCGGCCGTCGGCCCTTCCAGCCGGAGGTCGAACCGAGAGACCTGCCCAACCCACGGTTCGGCGGCCAGCACCTTCGCGATGTCGTCGGGTAGGTGGAGCACGACCGGCCGGACCGTGTTCAGCCCGATCGCCCCGCGCAGGGCGTCCAGCTCGCCAACCGCGCGCAGCAGTGCCTCGGTGGCGCCCGCGCGCTCCTCGTCCACGCGGACGTCCGGCGTCGGCGACCCGGACAGCTCCAGGAGGCGGCCGGCGGCCACCGGCATGATCGGCTCGACGAGCGCGGCCACGGCGGCGGTTACCGATGGGTGGGCGAACTCGCGCCCACCTCTGGCTGCCTGCTTGCGCCGGATGTCGATGTAGCTTCGCAGCCGCCGCTGCGCGAAGTCGGTGAGCACGCCCACGGCACGGGCGAAGCTGAACCGGTCGACGTGCCCCGCGAGCTCCTGGCCGGCGCTGAGGGCTGCCCTCGCGCACCAGTGGTCCAGGGCGTCCAGCTCAGAATCCGGGGACGGCTGCGTGGCGCTCGCAAGCTCATCGAGCATCCTGGCGGTCGCCGCCTGCCCTCCAGACACGGGGTCCGCGAGCGTAACGTCCTCTGCCCCGCGGCAGCGCGAGAGCAGCACGGCCCTCACCACGTCCGCCCCGTGCCGGCGCACCGCGTCCTCGATGCGGACCGTGTTCCCCCACGACTTGCTCATCTTCCGTCCGTGCTCGTCAAGGACGAGCCCGTGCAGGTAGCAGCGGGTCGCGGGCAGGCGACCCGCCACGTGCCGGCAGAGCGCCAGCGCGCGAACGAGCCAGAAGAACAGGATGTCTTTGCCGGTGGTGAGCACCGACGACGGGTACAGGGTCTCGCCATCCCCCCATCCGTTCGGCCAGCGGGCCACCGCCAGCGGCCACAGGGCGCAGTTGAACCAGGTGTCGAAGACGTCGACCTCCGGCGCCGTCGGGCCGCGGCACTTGACGCAGGTGTCCCGATCCTCGGTCGTCCACCATCCGCAGCCCGCGCAGACGCGAGCCGGGATGATCTGCCCCCAGGGGATCTGCCGCGAGATGCACCAGTCTTCCACCCGGTCCAGCCAGCCGAGGGCGTCGGATCGGGCTCCCGGCGGCGACAACTCGACCTCGCCGTCCTCCAGCGCCTGCACCAATGGGGTCGCCAGTGGCCGCATGCGGAGGAACCACTGCCAGCTCAGCCTCGGAAAGAGCTCCTCGCCGCAGCGTCCGCACTGCTGGATCGGCACCGACCGGACGGCGGTTGGCAGTCCCAGGCGCCGGATCGTCCATTCCCGTAGCTGCTCGCGGCTGAGACCCGGCGCCTCGGGGAGCAGCGAGCGCCCGGACCCGTCGAGGACCTCGCGGACTTCGAGGTCAAGGTCGCGCGCGACCGCCAGGTGACTTGGGTCATGCCCGGGGACGAGCAGCTCGGGGCCTGGGCCAAGGCGCCCATCGGCGATCGTGGCAAGCGATCCGCCGGCCCAGGCGGCTCGCGAGCCGTCGGCATCGGGGAGCTGCAGCGCCGCCACGCCCCACAGCAGTTCGGGAGCCTCCGTCTCCACGACCAGCGTGCTGCCGGCGGCCTCCAGGTGGACCAGAGCGATGACTCGCTGCCGACTGGCTGGTTCGGTCTCCATGTCCGAGATGGTGGTTCGGCAGGCCGGACACCAGGCCACCACCCGTTGCTCCCGGTAGACCAGGGCCTCCTCAGCGAGGCGGCCGAACACCTCGCGCACCAGGCGCTGGTAGTGCTCGTCAAGCGTGTACGTCATCCGGTCCCAATCGCACAGGAGGCCAAGGAGCTCCATCTGCCGGCGTAGCCTGGCGCGGTGCAGCTCGGCCCAGGCGTGGAGGCGCTCTTCCAGTGGCAGCTCGGGCCTGAACTCCTGATCGGCGAGCACCAAGGTGTACATGCCGATCCCGGCGTGGTCGGTCCCCGGGAGGAAGGCAACCGGCTCGCCACGTTGGCGGTGGGTACGGATCAGGGAGTCCTGGACGGCGAGCATCAGCGCGTGGCCGAGATGGAGGTCGCCGGTGAGGTTCGGCGGCACCATCGGCACGACGAAGCGACCGCTGGCGACAGATGACTCCTGTGCTGGCATCCTCGACCGCTCGATCGACGTCCCGCGACACTCGACGTGGTGGTATGCCCAGTCTAGGCACACGACAAGGGGGTACGAAGAGCCGCAGGGGCACCAAGCCGAGGAGCTTCATGGAGGATGTCGTCATCATCGGGGCGGGCGCGACCGGCCTGACCGCCGCCCGGCAGCTGGCGCTGGCCGGTCGAGGCGTGGTGGTCCTCGAACGAGAGCCCCATGTCGGCGGCCTCGCGACTTCGTTGCGGGTCGACGGCTTCGCGCTCGACTTCGCCGGGCACCGCTGGGTCCCGAAGACCAGACGGGTCCGGGACCTGCTCGAGGTCACGCTCGGGTCCGACCTGCTGCATCGGGTTCGGAGCCACGTGATCCTCATCAACGGGAGGCTGTTCCCGCACCCGCTCTCGCTGAGCGAGTACATCGCCGCCCTGCCGGCCTGGCAGCGGTGGGCCGTCACCGGTGACGCGCTCGCGCACCGCGCCGCCCGCCGTCTCCAGGGTCCGCCCGCCAACTTCGAGCAGCATATCCTGTCCCAGTTCGGCCGGCGCGTGTACCGGGATTACTTCGGGCCGCACTACCTGAAGGCGACCTGCACGTCGCCCGCCGACCTGCTCCCTTCGTATGGTGAGCGCTTCGTCGGCAGCGGCGGCGAGGAGGTACTGCGTGCGGCGCTCGGGTTCCGGCCCGCCCCCGCCCCGCAACGGGACTTCTACTATCCGCGGCTGGGCTCCGGGCAGTTCTGGGAGCGCATCGCCGACGAGATCCGAGCGCACGGTGGACGAATCGAAACCGCCGCGGAGGTCACGGAGGTCGAGCCGCGCCTGGAGGGGTTCATCCTCAGCACGGCAACGAGGACCGGCAGCGCCAAGCTGGCCTGCGCCACGCTCATCTCGACCATGCCCCTCCCGGACCTCGTGCTGCGGCTCAGGCCACCAGCCGGCGAGGAGCTGGCCCTTGTCGCCAGCCGCCTGCGCCGCCTTGCCCTGGTTCTCGTGTATCTGCTCGTCCGCAGGTCCCCGTTCCTGCCGAACGACACCGTCTACGTTCCACGACCCGACGTGCTCTTCTCGCTCGTGGAGGACTTCTCCTACCTTTCCGGCGACATGGCGCCACCGGGCAGTACCGCGGTCATGGCCCTGATCAACACCGATGCCGGATCGGACGTCTGGGCGTGGAAGGATGACGAGCTCGTGGTTCGCACGCGGCGCGACCTCGAGGCAGTCGGCTTTCCGGTCCGCGACGACGAGCTGGCCGCTGCGCATGTGCGCCGGGTGGCCGATGCTCGCGCGGATCCTCGCCACGACAGCAGGGGCGACATCGGCCGGTTGCTGGACTTCGTCGCCCGCCTGGGGATCATGAGCATCGGCCGACAAGGCACGCTGACCCCGCTCATGTCCATGGACCGCGCCGTGGAGGTTGCCTTCGACGCCGTCGCGGCGCTGGGGGCGGCCCGGTGACCGCTCAGTCGGCGGCCCGACGCTCGCGTGGCTCGGACGGCGACGGCGGCTCCCGGATGTCGCCGAGGAGGCTGTCCACCTCGGCGTGCAACCCGGGCTCCAGGCCCTTGAAGTAGCCGTACTGCCGCACCGGCGTGCAGCCGCGTGACAGCTTGGCGTCCAGCGAGCCTGTACCGTACTCGATGCGCGTCACGCCGCTGCGGAGAGCGTGCTCGATCGCCTCGTAGAACAGCAGGGCGAAGTAGAGCGGCAGCTTGCCCTGTCGGTCGTAGTGGAATCCGGTGTGGCGGGCGTACATGCGCTTGCCAGAGCGGATGAACAGCGCAAATCCGGAGATGCGTCCGGCGAGGCTGCCGGTGATCACCACACAGCGGTGAGGGAGCCGGGTGGCCAAGGCCTTCAGCGTCCGCTCGACCTGCTCGGGCTTGCGGGGGCTGTCGTACTTGCGGGTCAGGTTGACCTCGAGCGCGACCAGCTCGGCGGCCAGCTCCGACGTCAGCTGCCGGACCTCGAAGAGGACACCGGCCTCGGCCAACCTGCGCCGCTCTCGCCGGATCGCGACCCGGCGATGCGTCTTGAACCCGCTCAGGTACTCGTCGAATCGCGACCACGGCACGTCGAGGACGCAGAACCACGAGCTGAAGAACTCGCTGAAGCCTTCGGCATGCAGGCTGCTGCGGAGGACGCGGTCGCCGGCGTCCACGTAGGCGAAGGTGATCGAGCGGGCTCCAAGCTCCCGCGCGGTCGACTCGGCCTCCCGGACCAATCGCCTGATGATGTCGCGGCGATCTTGGCGGCCGAGCGTAGGGTCGACCAGGAGATGCGAGTAGGAGATCTCCCGCGCGCCGCAGTAGAGACTAGGCAACGCTCGACCGAGTGTTTCCTCCAGATGGAGGGGCGCCGACCCCCCCAGCCGCTCGCCGAGGAGCCGCGCCAGCACCCTGTCGATCCTCGTGAACGGCGATGGCGTGGACGCTTGATCGTACAGGTAGCCAGAGAGCCCGGCCCGCAGGCGTCCGCCTGGGTCGGTGCCGACGAGATAGAGGGCGGATCCCGGGCGCAGCACCGATGCCGCAATCGGTAGCCATTCGGTCGTCAGATAGAAGTCGTTCGGTCCGGCCAGCGAGTCCCAACCAAGGGCGGACAGCGCCGTGACCGCATCCTCGCGGCCCACGTGCAGCGAGGGCGATGTCACGGCGGCCCTCCCGTCGCCTTGCTCCGCTCCGCGTTCCGTACCCGCCGAAGATAGCTCGCGCGGTCCAGCCCGAGCAGGTTGTGGCGGGCGAAGCCGTAGAGGAGGAAGTAGTGCGCCCCGCGCGCGACCAGCTCCTCGATCCTCCCTTCCCGAAGCGCCGCGGCCTCCTCAGGAGCGAGCGGGACCAGGGTGAGCGCGCGGTCCGGATCGGACCGGAAGAGCCGCACCACCTCGTCGTCGACGTGCAGCAGGTGGAGGAACTTGTTGATCTCGTAGGCGCTCATCGCTCGCCGGGGCGCCAGACGGCGTAGGCGTCACCCTCCCGAGGCGCCCCGTCCGGCTGGAAATCGGTCTCGATGAACGCGGGCCGAGGCGGGAGGGATCCCAGGCTGCCCAGCAGTGCGAGCCAGTTCAGCAGCTCCCCGCCGGCATTGCCCGCGGCGGCCATCCTGACCGGGGTGGCCGCGTCGACCAACGCCTCCAGGTCGCCGGCGGCCAGCCACCCAGTCACGTCGTCCACCCACGCCCGGTCCACCATGCCCATCCTCGGCCCCCCGATCTCCAATGAGATGCTCCCGCTCGCGAGCACGGCGACGCGGAGGGAGTGCGGCAGCTCCGCCTGGAGGAACCGTCCCACCATCTGGCCGAGCCCGAGGCAGCGGCCGGACCGCGGGAGCGGCTCGGCCATCCCCCTGATGAAGACCGGCAGGATCGGCAGATCCATCCGCGGGGTAAGGAAGTGCAGGGGGACGAGCACCGAGTGGTCGAGCCGCAGCGCCCCGCAGGAGGCGACATCGAAGCCCATGTCGACGGCATAGTCAGCCAGCGAGCCGGCCGATGCACGGTCGACGGGGACCCGGTAGGTCGGCATGGAGCGGTTCGTCTCCGCCGGCCCGCTGGCCGCCTCGACGACGCCGACGGCGAAGGTCGGCAGGTTGTCGAAGAAGAAGTTGACGAAATGGTCGGAGTCGAACACCAGCAGGAGGTCCGGGGAGGCCAGCTCGAGCTCGTGGGCCACCCGCCGAAACAGCCGGGCGACCCGGTGCTCTGCCCCCTCCCGCTCGACCAGGCGAGGGAAGTAGGGGGCGTGCGGCACGCCCGCCGCGAGGACCACCTCACCCATCGGCCAGCGCGGCAAGGATGGCGTCGGCATCGGTCACGGTCGCGTACTTCGCGTCCAGCTCCTGCAGGGAAACGGCATGCGAGAGCTGGGAGCGGTCGAAGCAGGCGTCGTGCGCGACGAGCACGGGGAAGCCATAGGAGCTGGCGTCGACCACGGAAGCACGGACGCATCCCGAGGTCGTGCTCCCGGCGAGCACCAGGCCGCGGACGGCATGGCGGTTCAGGAACGTCAGCAGGCCGGTGGCGAAGAACGCGCTCGCCTTCGGCTTGCGCAGCACCAGCTCGTCCTGCCGCGGCGCGATGCGGTCGGGGAACGGGTCCTCCTCGGTCCAGACCTCCGACCGCCCCACCGTGGTCCCGCCGAGATGACGCTCTGCGGCCCAGTCCGGCTTCGTGAACACGACCGGCCGGCCGCCGGACCGAAAACCGCGCACGAGGGCCTCGATGCGATCCAGCGCCTCCCACCCGGGGAGCCCGCAGGCAGTGCGGACCGACCGGCAGGCTTCGATGGTCGGCAGCCGGGGACCGAGGAAGGCCTGCGTGACGTCGACGACGAGCAGCGCGGATGCGGCAGAGGGGAACTGGCCGTCGCGACGCCGCCGGCTTCGCTCGTAGATCTCGCGCTCCTCCTCGCTGAAGGCCGACGCCCACCAGCCGACGCCGCGAAGGGCGCTGTCACGCTCCTCCGGCATGGCGGCCGTCACCGCCCGCTGCCGGTGTAGGGAGGCCCGGCCGGGGAGTGCCCGGCGAGGTAGCGCTCGAGCGCCTCCCGGAGCACGGCCCGCACATCGATCTCGGCACGCTCGGCGGTGGCCGGGTCGAGAAGCTGGAACCTCCTGGCCAGCCCCAGCTCCAGGTCGGTCGATGCGATCTTGAGCCGCCGAGCGTCGTCGCGGAGTGGCTGGCCGTCGAGATAGATGGCCGTGATCTGCTCGGTGCCCTCGTCCAGCTCCCATCGCAGACGATCCGACTGCAGATAGCCGGCGTGCTCGCGCTGGATCGCCCGTGCGGGCTCGTGCCGCAGGTCGAGGGCTCGCTGCACCATCTGGCGGAGTTCCTGAACGTCCAGTTCGGCGGCGCCGGGGCTTGCCGTCCCCGGCACGACCGACCACACGTCCCTGCGGCAGATCTCGCCGGCCGGCAGCTCGTCGCGCAGGTGCCCGGCGAACAGCACGGCGGCGTCCGCCCCGGTCCACTCCCGCAGCGCGGCGCAGACGAGCGCGCCGACCGCGCAGGGACTCTCCTGGCTGAGTGGGAACCGGTCGCTAGCGCTTCCGATCGGCTCGGCCATCAGCTCCTCGGCGCGTCGCTCCCAGCGCAGCCACTCGGCCTCGACCACCTCGTCGGCGACCGTGGCCGGCGGGAGGAGCTGGACGTTCTCTGCCCGCCAGCGCCCACCGTCCCTTACGAGGTCGATGCGACCGACAGCCTCGGCCTCGGCTCCCGGGTGCACGACGAGGGCGGCGCCCACGTTGACCGTCCCCACGATCGGCGTGTCGTGCGTGTGGCTGCTCACCAGCAGGTCGACCCCGCGGTGCTTGCGCAGCAGTTCGATGTCGGCCGGCAGTCCGCAGTGAGAGACGCAGACGACCACTTCGGCGCCGCGCTCCCGCAGCGTGCCGACCCGCTCGGCCACGACCTGCTCGGGCTCGGCCTGCCAGCAGCCGAATAGGGCGTACACCGACGGGTACGGCACTGTGAGTCCGAACAGACCGACCTTGAGCCCATCGCGCTCGAGGATCAGCGGGTCGCTCAGCCCGGCCCAGACGGCACCCTGCTCGTCCAGGAGGTTCGACCCCATGAGGGGAAGGCTGACTTCCTTGGAGAGCCGGGTGACGTTCTGCGGTCCCCACCGCATCGCGTCGCCCTCACCGACGGTGGCGGCGTCGCACCCGGCCGCCTGCAGCATCGCGAAGTTGGCGCTGCCGCGGGACAGGTCGCTGGCCGGCACGAGCGGGTCGCTCGAGTCGCCAGCGTCGACGTACAGGGTGGGGACGCGGCGATCGGCAAGCCGGGCGCGCTCCGCTCGGATGACGCTGGCAGCCTTGGCGAGCTGCGGCAGGCCCTCGTGGAGGTCGGCGGTGTAGAACACGGTGATTCGGCCCACGATGTCGTGATCGTAACATCCCGCCCGTTCCTCCTTCACTCCTGGACCCTTGCGACCCAGGGCAGCCAGGAGGCGCTCATGGACGAGATCCTGGGGGCCGCCAGCGGATAGGGGGACCGTGCCCCTCCGCCTCAGCGAGCGTCTCCTCGGCTCCGCCCGGCCACATGGTCAGGCGGACCTCGAAGACGTGGTGGCCGGGTTCCCGGCGCTCCAGCACGAGTCGGGCGAGGAGGGCTGATGCCGTCGCGCGCACGCCGCCGGCGGCCAGGGCGGCCTCCGCCCTGGAGCGCTCCACGTCGTCGAGGTACTGCCACGTCGCCGAGTGCCAGACCACGGTGAGGTGACCCTCGGCGGGATGGGCGAGGACTCGTTCCAGCCACGGCCCGGCTCCCGCCCGCTCCACCACCGCCGGCACCCGAGCGGAGACCGCGAGCGCGGCCCAGAGCCTCTCGAGACGCTCGGGCTGATCTCCGAAGACGTACGAGGCGAGTGTGAGGCGGTCTTCCGGGTTCGTCGGGTCCAGGGGATGCGGGTCGCAGCCGAGCCGCTCGACGATCAGGGGCCGTGCGGCACCGGAGACGTCCAGCGGCGCACCCACCCATGGCTCGACCAGTCGCACCGGCGACGTCGGGTCGCCGAGCAGGGCACCGCCGACGTCGAAGGCGAAACGGTCGACGCGGAGGTTGAGCCCGGCGCTGGCGCCCGCTTCGAGCAGGCGCACGGGGGATTGCCGGCCTGCCAGCCGCGACGCCTGATCGAGCGCGACCAACAGGCCGCCGATCAGCGCCGCCGAGCGCCCAACCTCGTTGGTCTGCAGGGGGCGTTCGAGCAGAGCCCGCACCTCCTTGCGGCGCTCCTGGAGCGTGCGGCGCATGGCCGGCCAGGCGTGGGTCGGCGACGACCTGCCGCCGACGCTCGGGAAGTACCTGGCCATGGCCGGCGCCCGCCCGTCGAGCACGAGCCGGTGGACTGCGGCCATCAGCCGCAGGGCCGCCGGACCCGTGCGCGGCAGCTCCGCGCACCCCGCGAGGACCTCGGCGACCACACCGCCCCGCTCCAGGTCATCGGCGGCACGGGCCAGCAGCTCTCCGTACAGCAGGGAGCCGACCCTGGCGCACTCAGCGCCCTCGGCGCGCAGCCGCTCGGGGAGCCCTGGCCGCATGCCGGCTCACCTACCAGTCCACCTCGAGGCCGAGCGACCGTTCACGGGCGCGCCGATAGGCGAGCGCGGCCAGGGCGACGTCACCGAGGGCCGACCCCTGGTGCGCAAGCACGGTGACCTCCTCCGGGCCGCTTCGGGCCGGCGCGCTGCCCCGCACGACCGCGCCGAGCTCGATGACGGCGTCCCAGCTGGTCGCCTGCTCATCGATGGCGGCGATGAGATCGCCGGAGTCGCGCCGCGCCTGCTCGAGCAGGTCGACCACGACGACGGCCGCCCGCCGGACCACCTCAGCGTCCAGCTCCCGTCTGGTGGCCTGGTCGGCGCCGATCGCGGTGACGTGCGAGCCCGGCCGCAGCCAACGGCCGGCGAGCACCGGCTCGGTGGCCCGGGTCGCGGTCACGACCAGATCGGCGTCGGCGACGGCGTCTCGTGGGCTTTGCGCGACCGACAGCGGCAAGCTCAGCTCGCGCCCTGCGGCCCGGACCAGCCCCTCGGCCCGCTCGGCCGTCCGCGACCACACCACCACCCGGTCCAGCGGGAAGGTGGCGGCGAGGGCCCGGAGCTGGCTGCGCGCCTGCCTGCCGGCGCCGAGCAGGGCGAGCGAGCGGCTCTCGCGCCGGGCCAGGAGCCTTGCGCCGAGCACGCTGGTTGCCGCGGTCCGCAGCGGGCTCAACGTCGAGCTGTCCACCAGGCAGAGGAGCGTCCCGTCGCTGCACGACCACAGGGCCGTGCAGGTGCGGGTACGGGGCAGCCCGGCCGGCGACAGCTTGCACCCGACCATCCCGGCCGACTCCGCCTGCGCCAGAAGCACGTGGAACGTTGCCTGCGGGAGCGGGAAGCGGATTCTTGGAAGCGCGGCCGTGGCACCGCCGGCCGGGTCCGCATACACCTCGCGGAGCGCGTCGACGGCCTCGTCGAGGGTGAACAGCTGCTCGATCTCCCCCGGCCCGATCAGCAACATGGCGCCGACATCACCGGACGTCCCACCCGGGGACGAGCTGCACGGCCGCGCGGAGCATCGACACCTCCATCCCGCTGATGACGAACGCGCGCAGCATCCACGAGTGCGGGGCGACCTCGCCCGTCCAGGTGAGGCGGAATCGGAGCTCCTGGCTCGCCTGCGGGGCGAGGTCCGTCGAGAGCACGTCTGGCTCCACCGCGAAGCGGCCGTGGAGCTGCGGGCAACCGATGATCGCGAAAACCCTCCGGTGCCGCTCACCGGAGTTCGCCATCAGGAGGCGGCCGGTGAGGGGTGCCGTGGTTGCCGACTGGGACGGCACCTCCAGGGACGCGTCGAGGCCGTTGATGCCGGCGTCCCATACGACCGAGCAGCGCAGGCAGATGCCGCGACGGCGCCGCAGCGACGGGAAGGCCGGGTGCCGGGTGCGCTGCACGAGGAGGGCAGCGCCGCACGAGCACCGCTCCCCTGGGCGAAGCTCCTCGGCGAGCAACTCGTCCTCGAGGATCGCCTCCAGGCGCGACCGCTCGGAGCGCAGGTCGGAGCGGAGGAACGCCACCACGTCCTGCTCCATGCGGAGGAGCTGCTGCATCGCCTCCTGACCCGCTCGCCTTGCCTTGGCGTAGCTGGAGGCGTCGTAGCGGGCGCGCGCTTTGAGGCGCGCGGCCCGGCGGGCACGGCCGACGAGCTCGCGGACGCGTCCCTCCAGGCTTCCGATGTCGGGGATCAGCAGGCTGAGCCGCTGAAAGCCGTCGAGCGCGGCCGCCAACCGATCCCGGTCGGCGTCGGGGAACGGGTCGCCTTGCATCTCGGGCGCCTTCGGGTTGCGGCTGCCGTCGACCAGGTAGAGCCTGACGCCGTCCTCGGCACGGCGGAGGGCGTAGTAGGCCCGGCCTTCGGTGGCGGGCCACGGGCGGCTTCCCGACTCGCAAGCAGCCTCGCGGACCCAGCCGCCGCCCCCCACCTCCCCGTTGGTGTGCAGGGGGTCCCCGATCAGCACGTAGGAGGCTGGCTCCCCGATGGCCTCCTGCTCGGCGTGGTTGAGGATCGCCACGATCTCGCCGGCCCGGTAGCCCGAGTGCCACAGGCCGGTGAACAGCCAGTGCTCCATCGAGCAGATCCGTTTCGCCCACCGCGTCCCAATGTAGAGGCGGGTGGGGCCGTCGGCGGCAGCAAGCGGCAGGCTGAAGTCCCCCTCGTACAAGCCACCGGCGATCTTGGCGCTGGAGCAGCTGTTGATGAAGAAGGCGTCGACCGGCCAGGTGTACGCCTGCGCCGGGCGGCCGGGTTTGCAGCAGCCGGCCCCAAACGCACACTGGGGGGCTCGCGCCGAAGCCGGCGCGCCGACCGACCCTGGGCGCAACCCGCAGACCGTGAGCATGCCGATGTGGACATAGTCCTCCTTGCCGTGCGCACTGACCGCCAGCGCCCCGATGGTATGGTCGAGCCGCCAGCGCTCGGCGTCTGCCGCGTCGAGTGACCTGCCGCCGATGAAGACGGCCGCGTCATCGGGCAGCAGCGGCCGGTCCTGGGTCTCGAAGCCGACGACCAGCGAGCGGCGACCGGCCCGGCGCGACGGGGGAAGAAGACTCTTCGCGAGCATCCAGCTCAGCGACTCAAGGTCTCTGGCGGTCATAACCCCGACCTCGAGGTTGGGGTCGCGACACCAGAGCCCGGCGAGGGCTGCCTCGATGGCCAAGGCGTCGCGAGGCAAGCCGACCAGGGTGAGCGACTGCGGCCATCGTCGGCCGACCTGCTCGAGGAGCGCGTCGGCGTCGTCGGCGAGCAGCGAGCGGCGGCCCTTGGCTGCCGCATACATCCCCGCCATCGCGGCGACCATGTGGTCGCTGCCGGCGCAGAGAGCCGCGACCAGGTGCTGGTCGCTGGGCGGATTGCGCAGCGGCGCCCCCTCCGGCACCCGCGGGACGTCCACCATCGGCACGCCGAGGAGGGACGCCGCAGCGTTGAAACGCTCGGAGCGTCCCAGGACGGGGACGTAGATGGCCTCGCCGACATCCCGAGGCGCCTCGAACAAGCGGTACGTCTCCTCACTGGAGCAGGTGGCCACGCGGACCGCCGCCCTCGCTGCCCCGCCGCTCTCGCCCAGGCGCGCGCTCATGCTCCGTCCTCCGCCCCATGTCGGGCTGGCCGCACCGCCTCGGGTGCCGGGTGAGGGACTCGAACCCCCAAAGGCATGGAGCCCATCCGCAAAGGCGAACGCGTCTTCCTTTCCGCCACCCCGGCCGGGATCACATCCTACCCCGGCGCGAGTCGGCCATTCCGGTGTTGCCCCGCAGGAGGCGGGTATAGTGCCGCCAGTGGGGGCCGCGAGCGCACCTGGCGGCAGAGGAAGACATGCGAGTTCTCGTCCTTGGAGGAACCCGGTTCCTCGGTCGCGAGGGAGTGCGGGCCCTGCTCGACGCCGGCCACGCCGTGACCGTGCTCACCCGTGGCAACCGGCCCGCGCCGGCTGGTGCGGCGACCCGCACCGGCGACCGCTCATCTCCCGACGACCTGGCCCGCCTGGCCAAGGACGACTGGGACGTGGTCTGGGACAACATCTGCTACACGGGCGTCGACGCGGAGGCGCTGACACGCGCGTTCTCGGGACGACCGGTCGACCTGATCATGACCTCGACCATGTCCGTGTACGAGCTGTGGCCGTCGGCGCGCGCGCCGTTCGGCGAGTCGCTCACCGACACGCCACCCGAGGACAGGCTGCCGGAGACCCGCGCCGTTCGGCTGGCCCGCGGCAAGCTCGCCGCCGAGCGCCTCTACATGGCCGCCCACGAGGGCGGTCGGCTCCAGATGACGATCTTGCGCCTTCCCGTCGTGCTCGGACCGGAGAACCCGGCCCTGCACGCCTACGGGTACTGGCGTCGCCTGCTCGACGGCGGGCCGGTCCTCCTCCCGGAGGGTGGCGACACCCGCTGGCGGTTCCTGTCGTCGGCCCAGTTCTCCCGGCTTATCTGCCATCTGGTCGCCGGCTCCGAGGGCCGGGGCCAGGTGTTGAACGTTGCGCACGAGGAGGTCGTCTCCGTCACCAGGTTCCTCCGGGACTCGGCCGACGCGCTGGGTACCGCAGCCGCGGTTCTCACCGTGCCGGCCGACGTGCTGCGCATGCACGGGCTCGCCCCAGAGGAGATCTCCCCGTTCAGCGAACCGAGGGACGTGGTCGTCGACATCGGCCGGATGCAGGCAGCGTTGACGTGGCGCCCGGGTCCATGGCGCGAAGAGCTCGGCCGGGCCGCCGCCTGGTTCCGCGACCACTACCAAGGCCCTCCTTCCGGCAACTGGCACCTGCGGCCCACCGAGCTCGAGCTTGCCGCCCGGCTCCGGTCCGCTGGATCGCCGTCGTAGCAGGCAGCATATGGTTGCGGCGATCGAATGCCAGGCGCTCACCCGCAGCTTCCGGACGCGAAGCCGGCAGGGACCTCGCGAGGTGCTCGCGCTGGCAGGCCTCGACCTGAGCGTCGGTCCAGGCACGCTGTTCGGCGTCCTTGGGCCGAACGGCGCGGGCAAGACCACCCTCGTGCGGATCCTCACGACGCTCCTGCTTCCCACGAGCGGCCACGCACGGGTGGCCGGGTTCGATGTCGTCGACCATCCGAATCGGGTGCGAGCGAGCGTCGGGTTCACCTTCGGTGGGGATCGGGGGCTGTACGGCAGGCTCACCGGGCGGGAGAACCTGCTGTATGCGGGGGCGCTCCACGGCGTCCACGGGCGCGACGCCCGCCGCCGTGCGGCCGAGCTCCTCGATGTGGTCGGGCTGCGCGAGAGCGCCAGCCGACGGGTGGAGACGTATTCGCGCGGCATGCGCCAGCGCCTCCACCTTGCGCGGGCGCTGATGCACCGCCCACCCCTGCTGCTGCTCGACGAGCCGACAACGGGGCTCGACCCGAAGGCAGCCCGTGAGGTCCGCCAACTCGTCAAGCGCATCCAGTCCACCGGCGCCACCATCCTGCTCACCACCCACCTGATGCCGGAGGCCGAGGAGCTCTGCGACGCCCTTGCCGTGCTGGCCCGCGGCCGGCTCCTCGCGGCCGGCCGGCCGTCGGAGCTGAAGCAGCGGAGCAGCCAGCCGACGGTCATCGAGGTCGAGGTGGAGACGTCGCCGGTCGGCCGCGACGCCGTGGCCGCGATCAGGGCGCTCGACCACGTCGTCGCGGTGGAGGTGCTGGACGAGGGCCAGCGCCAGCGGGTCCGCGTCCACAGCAGCGGGGGGTCAGGGCCCCTGCTCGACGTCCTGAGGCGCCTGGAGCTGCACGGGCTGCGAACGGTGAATGTGCGTGAGCCGACCCTCGAGGACGCCTACCTGGCGCTGGTACATGGCTAGCTGGCTGCGGGCCGGACTGTGGGCGACGAGGGCACAGCTCAGGCAGGCCACCGTCAGCGCCGGGACCTTCGCCGGCGTGGCGATCGCCCCGCTGAGCATTCTCATCATCGGCGCCTTCATGCTTCCCGGTTCTCCGGCCGGGATGGCGAGGGGCGTATTCGGCAGCACCCTGGTAGGCATGTGGAGCACTGTCTTCCTGGCGGCGAGCCTCGACATCAGCCGGGAGCGAACCCAGGAGACGCTGCCGCTGATCATCTCCGCACCCGTACCGACCGCCGTCGTACTGATCGGCAAGATCCTCGGCAACGCCCTCGTCAGCTTCGCTGCCGTGGCGGTCGTCTTCACGGTCGCCGTCCTCGCGGGCTTGTTCCCGCTGGTCGTGGACGCACCGCTCTTGGTCTCCGGACTCGTTCTCTTCGCCGTGTCCAGCGCCACCGTCGGCCTGCTCGTCTCGGTGGCCTACGTGGTCACTAGGGCGGCGACCGGCCTCGGCAACGCCCTTGAGATGGGGGTGTGGGTGCTGTGCGGCCTGCTGTACCCGGTGTCCATCCTGCCTGGTCCGGTCGAGGCGCTGGCCCGCGCCCTGCCGATGACGTGGAGCGCGAGGGTGGTGTACGCGGCGGTGCAAGGGGCCGAGGACGGGGAGCGGGCCGGCACACCCGTGGCATTGAGCCTCGCGCTGGCCGCGGCCACCACCCTGGCCGCCATCCTCCTCTACCGTCTGGCCGAGCGGCGCTGGCGGGCCGCGGCCGAGCCTCATGACTAGGGCGAGACCGGCCGTGTTCGACGCTGCGCGGCTGTTCGTCACCGTGGGCTGGTACAGCTACAAGGCGCTCTTCATCTGGCTGACCCCGATCGGGTACGTGATGTCGAAGGTGGCCGTGCCGCTGCTCCAGATCACCGTCTTCGCGCTGCTGGCTCGTTCTCTCGGATTAGAGCCGGGACAGCGGGTGATCGGCAACGCCGTGCAGAGCGCGGCCCTCAACGGCGTGTTCGGCACGATGATGGCGCTGCACGGCGAGCGGAACTTCCACACCCTGGCGTTTCTGATCGCCTCGCCGGCAAACCGGCTGGTGACGTTCGGCGGCCGGATCCTCGCCCATGTCGTCGATGGCATGATCGTGGTCCTGCTCGGCCTCACCTTCGGCGTCATCGTCTTCGGGCTCGATCTCTCCCATGCGAACCGGGTCGGGACGCCCCTCGCGTTCGCCGTCACCGTCACGGCGATCTCCGGGCTCGGCCTGCTGCTGGGCTCCGCCGCCCTGGTGACGCGGGATATCCTCTTGCTTGGCAACGTCGCCTATTGGACGCTGGTCGCCCTCTGCGGCGTCAACCTCCCGGTGGACCAGCTGCCTGAGCCCCTGCGCATGGTCGCGCAGGTTCTGCCTCTCACCCGCGGGCTCCAGGCCGTGCGTCTGCTGCTCGCCGGTGGCTCGCTGGCGCAGGCGGCGCCCCTGCTCGCGGGCGAGCTGCTGGTCGGGGCCGCCTACTACGCCGCCGCCTACGTCGCCTTCCAGGCGATCGAGCGCGTCGCAGCCAGGCGCGCCACCCTGGAGCTCGACTGAGACGGCAGCCTGCTACCGTTCGGCCTGCGACCGCCTCTCGTCGAAGACCAGGCCCCAGATGCGGTTGACGTAACGGCCCAGGTCGTCACTGCGCTTCAGCAGGAGCGGCCGGGGCCGGCCGAGCTCGACGCGGACGATCTCGCGCACGCGGGCGGGATTGGCCGAGAGCACGACCACACGGTCGGACAGGTAGACGGCCTCGTCGATCTGGTGGGTGACGAACAGCATGGTCGTCTTGAAGGTGCTCCAGATCCGCAGCAACTCCTCCTGCAGGATCTCCCGGGTCTGCGCGTCCACGGAGGCAAACGGCTCGTCCAGGAGGAGCAGCAGCGGTTGGGTCACCAGCGCCCGAACGAGGTTGACCCGCTGCCGCATCCCCAAGGAGAGCTCGTGCGGGTAGTGCCGCTCGAATCCCGCCAGCCCGCACATGGTGAGCAGCTCCCGTCCCTGCTGGACCGCGCGCCCATCGCGCCGACCGCGGAGCTCGAGGGGAAACAGGACGTTGGCGAGGACGGTACGCCAAGGCAGCAGGAGGTCCTCCTGGAAGACGAACGCCTGGTCGGCGCCCGGCCTGGTCACGGCCCGACCGTCGACGCGCACCTCGCCGCGGTCGGGGTGGAGCAGGCCGTTGACGATGCGAAGCAGGGTGGTCTTTCCACAGCCGCTGGGCCCGAGGATGGTGACGAACTCGCTGGGCGCGACCGTGAGGTCGATGCCGTCGAGAACCGCGCGCGGACCATCCCCAGGCCGGGTGGCAAATGACATCGAGACGCCGGAGAGCTCCAGGCCGGCGCCGGCCCGGTGGTTTGGGCTCATGCCCTCAGCTCTTCCACGGCGAGACACGCCGCTCCAGCCAGTCGAAGCAGGCGAACGAGGCCAACGCGACCAGGCCGAGAAGCATCACCCCCGCGTACAAGCGGGCGGGCCGGAAGGTCGCGCCCGCCTCCGCGATCAGGTAGCCGATCCCCTGCGTGGAGGCGAAGAACTCGCCGACCACGACCGCGACGATCCCACGTCCGAACCCGAGCCGGAAACCGCTCAGGACGAACGGCAGGGCCGACGGGAACAGGATCTTCCTGGCCATCTGCCAGCGGGTGGCACCGAACGACCGGCCGAGCTCCACGTAGCGGCTCTCGGCGGCACGGAACCCGGCAAGGGTGTTGATCGCGATGGGAAAGACAGCGAGCGTGAAGACCAGTGCGGTCTTGGCGGCCAGCCCGATGCCGAACACGAGGATGTAGAGGGGGAAGATGGCCACGAGCGGGGTGGCGTAGAGGATCGCGATCCAGGGGTTCAGGAAGGCCTGGACGCTGTGGAGCGTGCCCATCGCACCCCCAACCGCGACGCCGACGAGGGACGCGAGCAGGAAGCCACCGAACAGCTCCAGGCCGCTGCTCAGCAGGTGTGGCCAGATCGTCCCGTCCGCGAACCAGGCGACCTGAGCCCGTGCGACTGCGCTGAACGGGACGAAGAACAGGCTGCCGCGCAGCGGCACCGACCCCACGAACTGCCACACAACCAGTCCGGCGAGGACGCTGGCGGTCCAGATGCCGGCCCGCCTGCGCCTGGAGAAGAGGTCCTCGCCCTCGTGGCCCGCTCTGGGAGCGGCTGGCTCGATACGCTCGTCGTCCGTTGCGGCTGCGCCTACCCGACCAGCCACTTCCCACACCACCCGGGCCGACCGCCCATCACGGACATCTCTTTGCCGCCTCCTCGAGGTAGGCGAGGTCGATGAAGGTGGAGGGCGCCGGCGGCGCTGCTCCCTCGAACCGCTTGTTCGACGTCATGAAGCGCTGGAGTTGCTCGAGGCCCGCGGCGGAGGGCTGCATGCCTGGCGCGAGCTCGCGCACGCGCACCCACAGTTCGTACGTATCGCCTGCGTCGGCCGCGCTGACGCCGAGCTCCTGGGCCAGGATGTCGATGGCCTCCTCGCGGTTGGCCGGGTCGTAGAACCACGCGCTGCCCGTTCGCAGTCCGCAGAGGAAGCGGACCAGCGACTCCTTGTTCTGCTTGGCCCACCCGCCGCGCACGGTCACCCACGACCAGGCGTAGTCGCGTACATGGTCCATGGTGTTGGCCAGGCGTCGAAAGCCCTTGCGGGCGAGCACGAAGTCCTGCGGCTGGTCGAGCAGCGACGCTGCCACCCCGCCGCTCTCCAGTGCCGCCGCACGGTTCGGGGTTCCGCCCACCGTGACGAGCTGGTAGTCCCGTTCGGTGAGCCCAGCGCTGCGGAGCATCTCCCGGACGAAGAACGAGTCGCTGCCGGTCGGCTCCGACACGGCGATTCGCTTGCCCTTGAGGTCGCCGAGCGACTTGACGTCCTTGGAGACGACCAGGCTGGCCACGGGCGCGTTCCGGAAGGCGGCGACCGCCACGACGTCCTCGCCCCGACTGCGCGCGAGCAGCATCCCGTCCGGGGTGCCGGAGACCACGTCGACCGAGCCCGACAGCAGTACTTGGGACTGCACCGACGACTGGGCGACGGTGATGATCTTCAGGTCGACGCCTTCCTGCTGGAAGAAGCCCTTTTGCTGGGCGATGTACAGGGGCCAGAACCCGGCCACCCTGGACGTCATGGCGAAGCGCACCTCGGTTGAACCGGCTGTGTCGGAGCCGCCGGCGCCCTGTGTCCCCGCGCACCCGGTCAGGGTGAGCAGCAACACAACGGCAAGCCAGTGGGGCGTGGTGCGGCGTCCGGGCCGACGGCTCGATCTCCGCGGCGCTCTGGGCCCTGGCATGGTCACCTCCTGAGTCGGCTAACGCACGGGTCGCGGCATGTCCACGTATTCGTCGTCGAACCGGTGGGTGACATAGCGGCCGGTGGGCTCCTCGCGGATCCAGCAGGAGGAGCCGCTCCACTCGGCCACGGGCTCCCCCCGCAGGATGGTGGTGACCGGCCAGCCGGTCACCTCGGTCCCCGCATAGACCGTCCATCCGGCGGCCGAGACCACGAGCTCGTCGGAGAGCACCATGCGCCGGTCGAGGTCCACGACGACGAGGTCGGCGTCGGAGCCGACCTGGATCGTGCCCTT
>Ga0184632_10000177_pt1 | contig 22232 bp, 24 predicted proteins | sample PLM31_50_b1_FD_133153 | JGI IMG/M metagenome (GOLD analysis project Ga0184632, IMG submission 133153) | Groundwater sediment microbial communities from an aquifer in East River, Colorado, USA - PLM3-1_50_b1 | ecosystem: Environmental > Terrestrial > Soil > Riparian zone | place: USA: East... | reverse complement strand
CGAAGGCGTTTCGCCCTGGACGCTGGTGGTCGCAGGACTCGCGCTCGGGGCCGCTGGCGGAATGTTGATCTTCACCGTAACCAGAAGCAGCCTTATAGCCCCTCTGTCGCGGATGGCCTCATCCGTCGAACTCCTGGGGAGGGGCGATCTTGCCGCATCCGTTCCAGAGACCGGCACGCAAGAGCTCGCCCCGCTGGTTCGAGCGATCGAGCTGCTACGCGAACTCATGTCATCGCGGATCGCAGAGCTGGACCGAGGCAGGATGGCTCGCGACGCGGTCCTGTCCTCGCTTCAGGAGGGCGTTCTGCTCATCGACGCGGACGGGTCGATCCTCTATCAGAACGATAGATCTACCGAACTGCTGGGCGCGCGGGCACCCGGGACGGGAGGGCTGACCCCGGCGTACGTCAGAGATCTCGTCGCCCGCGAGACCGGCGAACACGAGGCGCCGGTCGACGTGCCCTGGGGCCCGCCCGGCCGCAGTCTCCGGGCGACGTCCACCGCCTTACCCGAGGGTCGGGTGCTACTACTCCTGCGCGACGTGACGGATGCACGCCGCATGGATGCGGTTCGCAGGGACTTCGTAGCCAACGCCTCGCACGAACTCAAGACACCGGCCGCCTCGATCCGAGCGCTCGCCGAGACCTTGGTCGAAGCGGCCGAGAGCGACCCGGGGTCGGTTCCGCGGTTCGCCATGCAGCTGGAGCTGGAGGCGATCAGGCTCTCTCGGGTAGTCTCCGACCTGCTCGACCTCTCGAGGTTGGAAGTGGGAACCGAGGAGACGGGCAGGGTGGCGTTCGCCGATCTGGTCTCGGACGAAGCCGAACGCTTCCGCGGGCGAGCGGAAGAAGCCAGCATCACGCTTACGGTCGCCGCGGATGACTCCCTCCGAGTTCCGGGATCGGACAGGGACTTGCGGCTCCTGATCAGAAACCTAGTCGAGAATGCGATCCAGTACACGCGACCTGGCGGGACGGTTGACATCAGCGTCAGGAGCGACGCCGATGAAGCCGTACTCACGGTCCGAGATACCGGGGTTGGGATCCCATCCAGGGACCAGGGACGGATCTTCGAACGTTTCTATCGCGTGGACCGCGCCCGGTCCCGAGAGACCGGAGGTACCGGGCTGGGGCTCTCGATCGTCAAGCACGTCGTCGAGAACCACGGCGGTAGCGTGTCTGTTGAGAGCATCCTTGGCGAGGGCTCTACTTTCACGGTACGCCTTCCGATCGGGGCGAAGGATCGAAGGTAGACCAAAAGGGGTGTATTCCGGGTTGTGGGTATCCTTCCTCGATGGCCCTGCTTCTGCTCATTCGACACGCAGTCACCGATTCGACCGGCAAACAGCTATCGGGTTCCCTGCCCGGCATACACCTGTCGCAGAAGGGTCAGGATCAGGCCCGTCTCCTGGCAGAACGGCTGTCGCCGGTCCGGATCGCGGGGATCTACGCGAGCCCGCTCGAACGTTGCGTCGAGACGGCGGAGGCCATAGCCCAAGGCCGCGAGCTGGAAGTCAGATCGGTGCGGGCGCTGGAGGAAGTGGGCTATGGTCGATGGACCGGCAGGCCCCTTGCCCAACTCGCCAGGACGAAGTTGTGGAAGCGCCTCCATCAGGCTCCCTCCACGATCACGTTCCCCGAGGGGGAATCTATCGCCGAGGTCCAGCGACGAAGTGTGGCAGCGCTGGAAGAGATCGTGGCGAGCCACCCCCGGGCGACGGTGGCGGTCGTCACGCACGCAGACGTGATCCGGCTGGTCATCGCGCAGCTCGCCGGTGTTCACCTCGATCTGTATCAGCGTTTAACCGTGAGCCCGGCGTCGGTCTCCGCGGTGTTCGTGGGCGATCACGGGCCGCGCGTTCTTCTTGTGAACGACACCGGGACCCTCGCGGACCTCGCGCCAAAGCCGCGCCGACGCGGCTCTTAGGATAGGGACGTGCTGATCGAGCTCGACCCCGTGGAACGCATCACCGCAGATGCGGTCGGACCACCGGGCGAGCGCGCGTTCTACATCCAGGCGCGAAGGCAGAATCGCCTAGTCACGATCTTGGTCGAGAAGCAACAGGTCCAGCTGCTGGCCGCCTCCGTCGTCGAGATCCTCGCCCGAGTGGGCAAGGAGACCGGGCAGGGACCTCCCGAGGAGGCGATGGCTCTCGAGGAGCCGATCCTCCCGGAATGGCGAGCCGGAAGGCTCTCGATCGGCTACCAGGACGAGCGTGACCTCATCGTCCTGGAGGCCGAGGAACTCATGCCCGAGGCGGAGGTCGAGGACGAGGAGGAGGAGAGCGAGGAGAGCGAGGAGAGCGAGGAGAGCGAGGAGGCCGAGGAGGCTGAGGAGGCCGAGGACGGCGACGAGACCCCGGCTGAACCCGAAGAGCGCGAGCCGGAACGGGTTCGGTTCTGGGCAACAAGAGAGCAGATGCTTTCCCTGGCTCGGCACGGCGCCGCGGTGTGCGCCCAGGGCAGGCCCCAATGCCCTCTCTGCGGGAACCCGCTCGACGCTGAAGGCCACATATGTCCGGCCCTCAACGGGCATAGACAATCGAGCGACGAGTGAACCGGTCGGATCTGGGCGCGATCGAGACGCTCACCCGGGGGAGCCTCCGGCCCCTCGGGCTCATGCCCCGGGCCTCGAATTACACATTCCTGGTAGAGGTGACGTGTGCAGGAGAGACTTCCCTCGCCGTGTACAAGCCCAGGGATGGTGAGGCGCCTCTCTGGGACTTCCCCGACGGCACGCTCTGTCGCAGGGAGGTCGCGGCCTTCGTCCTCTCTAGGGCGCTCGGTTGGCCGGCCGTCCCGCCCACGGTCCTGCGCGACGGCCCGCTGGGGATCGGATCGGTGCAGCTCTTCGTCGAGGCCGACCCCGCAGAGCACTACTTCACGCTCCGCGAGAGCCGGGCGGAGGACTTTCTGCCGGTGGCCGCCTTCGATGTGGCGGCGAACAACGCAGACCGGAAATCTGGGCATTGCCTTCTCGGGCAGGAGGAGACACTCTGGGTGGTGGACCACGGAGTGTGCTTCGCGGTGGAACCGAAGCTTCGCACGGTGATCTGGGACTTCGCTGGGGAACCGGTGCCGGAGCCGCTTCGGGAGGACCTGCGTCGCGTGGCGGGCGAGCTACGGTCTGGGCCGCTCCATTCGGAGATGCTCGAGCTGCTCGACAGGCATGAGGTGGAGGCGTCCGCCCAGAGGGCTGAGGCGCTGGCCAAGTCTGGCCGCTACCCGACCCCGGGAATGGACAGATCGTATCCCTGGCCTCCCGTGTGATTCAGGGCCGGACATCTCATATCTTCGCCTCGCCCGACGTTCCATAGGGCGATGCAGCCTTTCCAGTCGTTCATGGAGGAGCACCGAACCTACGTCTACAGGTTCTTGCTGGCGACCGTTGGTCCGGCTGAGGCCGACGACACCTTTCAGGAGACCTTCCTGTCGGCGCTCCGCGCCTACCCAGAGCTCGAGCACGACAGGAACCTGCGCGGGTGGATCTTGGCCATAGCGGCTCGCAAGGCGATCGACGCAGCCAGAGGCAGGGCGCGACGCGCAACGCCAACGGCCGCCGTGCCCGAGGTGACGCACCATTCGGAAAGCGGCCAGCCGTTCGATGCCAGGGACCCGCTCTGGCAAGCCGTTCGGGCACTCCCCAAGCGCCAGCGAGTCGCGCTGGTGCATCGGGTGATCCTCGACCGGCCCTACGACGAGCTGGCGTCGGTGATGGGGACCACGGTCGAGGCGGCAAGGGCGAACGTCTATCAGGCGCTCAAACACTTACGGGAGGGGTGGTCGGAAGATGAAGACGACTGACATGGAACGAGAGCTGAAGCGGCGGTTTGCGCCTCTGCTTCGCGAGGCGCCACGGCGCTCCAAGGAGGCCGCCGGGCGTCTGCCGGACGCCGCCGCCGCGCGGGGCCTGCTCGACCTGGCCTATGGCTTCGCCGACTCTCCTTTCGGCCGGCTGCTGCTGGTGGTGAGCGGCCGAGGCCTGATTCGGGTCGGATACCCCGACCGCGATGTCGACACGGAGCTGGAGGAGCTAGCCGCCTCAATCTCGCCGCGCATCCTCGAATCCACAAAATCGACCGACCGCGTCCGGGACGAACTCGATCGCTACTTCGATGGAAAGCTCAAACGGTTCACCGTCCCAGTCGACCTGAGCGTCGCACAAGGATTCCGCCGCCGGGTCCTGGAGGCCGCTGCCCGCATCCCCTTCGGCTCGGTCTCCACGTACCGCGAGGTCGCGGAGAAGGCGGGCAGCCCCAGGGCCACACGCGCGGCCGGCAACGCTCTCGGATCGAACCCGATCCCGATAGTCGTGCCCTGCCATCGCGTTGTCCGTACAGGCGGGGGCCTCGGCGGGTACGCGGGCGGCCTCGACCGGAAGGTGAAGCTCCTCACGATCGAGGGCGTCCTGGGTCAGGCGTGAACAGAAACGAAGCGCTCGATCGGCTCCGCGAGGCCCGCGTCGGGCGGCTGGCCACGGCGGACTCGACAGGTCAGCCACACGTCGTCCCGTTCGTCTATGCCCTGGACGGCGAGACCCTGTACTGGGCGGTTGACGAAAAGCCAAAGCGCTCCCGCGACCTGAAGCGCCTGGACAACATCCGCGAGAACCCCCGCGTGGAGGTCCTCGTCGACCGCTACGACGAAGACTGGACAAAGCTCTGGTGGGTGCGCGCCTCAGGCACCGCCCGGATCCTCGAACCGGGCCCCGAATGGGAACGGGCCATCTCGGTCCTCGCGGAGAAGTACCGGCAGTACGCGGGATCACCTCCCGGCGGCCCGGTCGTGGCGATCGACCTGGACCGCGTGTCGGGCTGGCAGGCGAGCCAGCCTAACTAGTCGGCTCACCGGGCGGTACCATCGGTGGCCATGGACGACCCGGGCCGACCACCCCAGATCCCGGATCCGCCCGATCCCGACCCACCCACGGAGCGGACCTCAGGGCTCACCCTCGAGACCTGTTATCGCCATCCGCAGGTCCTCACCGGCGTGCACTGCACGCGCTGCGGCCGCCCGATCTGTCCGGATTGCATGAACCCGGCTCCTGTCGGCTACCAATGCCCAGTGTGCGTGGCCGAGGCCAGGCGAGTCGGGCCCAGACGTCGCGTCAAGTTGGTACTGGGGCAACCCGGATGGGTCACCACCTCGTTGCTTATCGCCAACATCGCGATGTTCCTGCTCGAAGTAGTGGTCGGCGGTCAGAATTCCCTCTTCGCGGGGCCGAACGTGCAGAAGCTGTTCGACCTTGGCGCCATGTATCCGCCCGCCATCGCCGAGCTCCACCAGTACTGGCGATTGGTCTCGGCGATGTTCCTCCACGCCGGCCTGATCCACCTGGCGCTCAACATGTACGGGCTCTACCTGTTCGGCTATCTGATCGAGAGCGCCTTTGGTTGGCCAAGGTTCCTGGCGATCTACTTCATCTCGGGATTCGTCGCTAGCGCCACCTCGTTCGCGTTCGGACCGATCGCTGTTGGCGTTGGTGCTTCCGGGGCCATATTCGGGCTGCTGGGGGCCTGGGTCGCCTACAACTACCGCCGCCGTGAGTCGGCGTTCGCATCGGCGAACCTGCGGTGGGCGCTCATGCTCATAGCGCTCAACCTGTTCCTCGGGTTCTCGATCGCCCAGATCGACAACTTCGCGCACATCGGCGGGCTGGTTACGGGCGCGGTCGCGGGGACGTTCGTCGAGGGCTTCGGGCCCAGGTCGATCCGGCCGCTGGTCAGGATCGGGGGCCTGGTGGCGCTCGTCGTGATCGGCGTCTCGCTGGTCGCTTGGCGGGTGGCCACGTTCCCGCCTCTGCGAGGGCTCTGAACTCCTCTAGGAGGAACTTCGAACCGCGAGCACGGGCGGCAGGTGTTCCGCGACCGTCGTCCAGGTGGCCCCGCCATCAGCCGAACCGAAGACCTCACCCGACGTGGCTCCGAAATACAGCCCGATCGGGCGACCGCCGTCGTGGCAAAAGGCCTGGCGGAGCACGGTGAGGTATGCGTTGTCGGGTAGCCCGTCGCCCAGCGCGTTCCACGTCGCGCCGAGGTCGCGCGTTTCGTAGACGCGCACCGCGGCATCGGGCGTGACCCGGTCGAAGTCGCCCTTGAGCGGGATGACGAACGCCCGGTTCGGATCGCCGGGATCGGTGACCAGCGGGAAGCCGAAGTCCGAAGGAAGCCCGCCTTCGCTGCCGATGTCTAACCAGGACTCGCCGGCATCGTCGGACCGATAGACACCGCCATGGAACTGCATGTAGATCCGGTCCGGCTGGAGCGGCGCGCGATGCATATTGTGCACACAGAGGTCCGTGGCACCCTCTCGCGCATCCTCGGGCAAGTACCTACCCACGAGGCCCTTGTTTCCCCGCCGCCAGCTCTCCCCGCCGTCGTCGGACAGCCACACCCCTGCGGCCGAGATGCCAATGGCCATGCGCGACGGTTCGCCCGGCCAGGTGCAGATTGAATGCAGGCAGAGCCCGCCCGCGCCGGGCTGCCAGTTCGGCCGGCTCGGGTCGTCCCAAAGAGCTCGGTTGAGGGACCATGACATCCCGCCGTCCTCGCTCTTGAAAAGGGCCGCCGGCGCCACGCCAGCCCAGAGGACGCCATCCTCCTCGCCCGGGCGCACGGCCCAGATCCGTGAGACGGCGGCCTCCGCGTCTTCAGGGAAGGCGGGGCCCTCACACTGCTCCCACTCGCCGGAGGGATCCTGCGTGTGGTAGATGCGCGGCCCGTACTGCCCGTGCGTCACCGAGGCGAAGTACGTCCCGGTGCGTGCGTCCTTGATCGCGAACTCCACGTCGTTGCCGCTGAACTTCCTGGCGACCTCGCTCATCGGGCCGCCTCGCGCACCCTGAAGGACGAACAGGCCCTTTCGCGTTCCTACGAGCAACTCCGACAGCTCACCGTCTTCGGACCAGGTCGACGTCTGCGGTTTGACTTCGGTCTGCACAGCACCTCCCGAGATGGATGGCAGCACGTGTACGCGGTCCCCCGAGCTCACGACGGCGTCGAGGGTGGCTTTGTCGCCGTTCAGGAAGATGTTGACGTGCTGTCTTACCTCTCCCTGCTCGTCACGGACCCACCCGACGAGCTTCGGGTACGTCCGTTCGAGGCCGTCGATCACCTCCCCGAGGGTAGCCCCCTCGATCCGGAGTTCGCTCTGCCCTCCGGCGAGGTCCCGAAGGGGGGCCCGAAGCTTCACTAGGACCATGGCCGAAGTTTAGGCGGCCCCCGCCCTCCCGGAAAATCCACGGCACTGACCTAGTGCGCGTTTCGAGAGCTTCACCCGGGGCGGAACGGCGGGAGCCCATCACCCCACTCCGATACAGGAACGAACTCGGCGCCCGCCAGCTCAGCCAGCTTGCCCGACAGGCGGTTGAGCCCCTCGCGCTCCCATGACTCCACGACGTCATTCACCGAGCCGTCCGGCCCTATCAGGAACACTGTCGGCACCACACGAACGCCGTACGCGTTCGAGACGGGATACGGAGGGGGCTCAGACCTAGCGGGGATGCCGAACCCGAACTCGCTGTCGAACTCCAGAAGCCTCTCCTCAGGGTCCTGCCCGATCCCATGCACCTTCCCCCGGTAGGCTCGGCCCAACCTGGCAAGCTTCGGCGCCGCCATCTGGCAGACGGGGCAGGTGACCTTGTAGAAGACCAGAGCGCTCGGCCCCGACCCGAGGTCGACGCCGGGTACGGCAGGCGCGCTGGCACCAACGCCGAGCGGTTTCACTCGATCACATTAGCGCCCGCTCATGTCATTGCCTCCGAATAGGCTCCGACGCAAGGACGGGATGCATGACATATGCTAGCATATGGTCCAGTGCCACGGACACAGACTCTCGTGCAGCTCACGGACGATCTGCTCGCGGCTCTGGATCAGTTCGCAGTGGCTTCGGGGCGATCCCGCTCAGAGGTGATCCGCGCGGCCATCAAGCGGTATCTCGACGAGGCCGTCAGCTCCGAGGTGGACCGCCAGATAATCGAGGGCTACAGGCGGATCCCTCAGGAGGCGGATGCTTGGGTCGAGGCGGTCGCCCGCGAGTCCATCGCTGAGGAGCCATGGTGAATAGAGGTGAGGTTTGGTGGGGCGAGCACCCCGAATCGGGGCGTCGCCCCTACTTGATCCTGACTCGACAGCAAGCGATCCCAGTACTGACGCGCGTACTTGCGGTGCCGGCGACACAGACCGTGAGGGGCATCCCGACCGAGGTGATCCTCAACGAGGAAGACGGCATGCCCAAGAGTTGCGCGCTCAACTTCGACAACATCGTCACCATGCCCAAGGGATTGTTCACATCGAGGATCTGCCGCATTGGCGTGGACCGGCTGGACGAAGTGTGCCGCGCCCTCTCCGCCTCAACGGGATGCTGAGAGCTCGTGCCGTGTACAAGTCTCTGTGGATCGGTCGGCGAGTGCAGAGATCTTGTTTCTGGATTGGATAGGGGCTGAGGTCGCGACCGCAGTCTGACGGAAGATCCGCAGTTGTCCGGTTCGGCTTGCGGTGGAATGCTTCGCACCGACGGATTCGACTTGAGGGAGGGCTTCGATGGCTGATGGTGCGCTGTTCATTCGGTGGGGAGCGACAGCCGCAGGACGGGAGCGGAACTCGGTTCAGCTGTTCGCCGAGTCCCTTCGCTTCCTGAGCAAGCTCGTCGAGCAGGGGAGGGTGGCGTCCGTTGAGCCCTTCTTCCTGGAGCCTCACGGCGGGGATCTCGACGGGTTCTTCTTGGTACGGGGCGACCACGAGGAACTGAACCGCATCCGCGGCGAGGATTCCTTCCAGCGGCTGGCCACTCGGGCTCAGGTCGTCGTGCAGAACTTCGGCGTGATCGGGGCGATCACCGGTGACCGGCTGAACGACCACATGGCCTGGTTCACCGAGGCGGCGAAAGAGGTGGGCGGGGCCGCCAGCTGACGACCCCACCCAGCCCAGTTGGTTACGCCCCCGGGATCGTGATCAGCAGCAGCTGGCCCCCTTCTCGCTTGTACAGCCAGTCCGGTCCCTCGGGCTCGATGAGGTCAGGTCCCGGCGCGGTCTCGACGAAGATCGTGTGAGCTTGCACGTTCACCAGGAACGTGCCGGCTCCGAAAAGGTCGGAGACGTCGACGATCCCGCTCGACTCCCACGCTCCCAGCTTGGCGATCGGATCTCCTGACTGATCGACCATCGCCGCGACCGTCAGCTCGCCCGTAGTCAGGTCGTAGCGCCAGACCCGCGCGGCGACCCCCAGGGGGTCCTCTGGAGTGAACTGGTTGTGGCTGCCGGGATCCTCCTGGATCAAGATGCTGTTCTCGGTCGTCTCGAGGTTGTCGAGGTTGTGCAAGGCGTCAGGGTTGTTGTAGCCGCCAGCGTCGGCATCTATCACGATCGACAGGCTGTCCACCGTCAGTGGGTTCGAGTCGTTCAGTACCATCCGGAAGAGTCGACCGTTGGGCCATGGCCCCTGGGTGCCAGACGGTCCCCTCTTCAGCCTGCCGGTCAGCGGGTCGGCGATCGCCCGGGGTTCGCCCGTGTCGGCGATATAGACGATATGCGGGTCGTTCCGGTCGTAGGCGATGTCCTCGGTACGGATGAACTGGAAGACGTTGTTGGCAACAGACCAGCTCTCGAGGCCGGTCTGGTCTCCGCGCGCCACGTCCTCCGGTACCGCGATGAACGAACCGGACACGTCAGCTCCCAGCGTGAGGTCCCCGTAGTCGTTGACCAGGGGGTCGTCGGAGACGAACGCGTAAAGGCTCCCCTGGTCGTTCCACACGGCGTCTCGATCGGCCGCCAGATACATGTACATCTCGGCCGAGGGCGCGGCGAACGTGTCGTCGTCGGTCAGCAGCACCGCCTGGTCGTAGCCGGGGATGGGCACGGTGTTCTCGTGGTTGGCACGCCCCAATCCGTAGATAGGCCGCTGCCGCCCGGTCGCCGGATCGAACGCAACCACGACGCCGGCTTGCTCGGCATTCGGACCGGCCGGCCATGCATCGCCGTGCCGGTTAACCAGGTCTGTGGCCTCCTCGTTGGTAAAGAGCAACGGCTGGTCGAAGCCCTGGTCTGGCCCGGCCAGGAAGTTCGAGCAGAACCGCTGGTAGTTCTGGTTGCTTCGGATCGCGAGCACTCCTTTGAGGACACCGGCGTTCGCCAGCGATAGCCGCAGGCCGCTGAGCTGCGCGTTGTCGAAGTCGTTCAGCGAGTTGTCGATCGTCGGCGGGAGAACGTATGGGAACGGCACCGTACTGGTCTCGTGGTTGACGTAGACGGTCACGTACTTCTTCGTCCCGCTTCCGATAGAGATGCCGTCGGGGATGGCCTCGAACCGGTAGCCGTCGATCGTCTCCCCCACCGTGACGATCGGCACGACGGTGACGCCTTCAGCCACACCTTCGAGCATGGCGTCCTGGTCCGTGAGGAAGCCGTTGGGGTTGGATGCCACCGCGGGCCCACCGATCATGGCGAGTACGACCAGCAGGGAAAGCGGCAGTAGGAGTCTTGGGATCATGCTATTGAGGGTCGAACGACGAGACCGGGGCATGGCGAATCCCTCCTCGTGTCAGGGCCCGAGGGGCCGGATCGCGGTGTCGCCGGACTCTATGCCAGGGCGCTTGGAGCCCGCAAACGCTGGCGATGGTTGACCTCAGGCGCGGTCGCCGATGCCGTAGATCTGCCCGCCGCGAGCTCCGACGTAGATCATCCCGTGCCAGACCGCAGGAGTGGACTCGATGCACCCGGTGAGCTTGACCGTCCACAGCTCCTTGGGCTGCTTCTTCTTCCTGGATATGTCGAATGCATGGAGCACTCCGCTGCAGTCCCCCACCAACAGTTGACCGTCGATCGGTACCGGTGAGCCCCAGGTCGGCCCGGGGAGGTCCCTCCTCCAGAGGATCTTGCCGGTCGCCTGATCGACCGCGACAAGGGCGCCGGCCGTGTCCATCACGTATACGACACCCTTGTAGAGGGCGGGGGTCGAGAGGATGCCTCCGTCTGGCTCGAACCCCCCGATCTGCACGTCCCACACGACGGGGTGGTTTGGATTCCTCGGGTCCAGCTTGATCAGGCTCCCGACCTGATGGTCTCGCGTCTGAGGGCGCGACTGCACGTTGAACGAGGCGTGGCGGGCCGCGTAGAGGAATCCTTCTTCGTCGATGACCAGCGAGGCATCGGTCTCATCACCGTCCCAATATCGGAACACTCGCTCGTAGCGGGTTCCGCCGGCGAGTATGTCGCTGATGTCCCAGCCCTGTACCAGGCCGCCGGAATTGGCGAAGTAGGCGACCCCCTCGTAGAAGGCCACCGAGTTCTCGATCGAGACGTCCTCATCGCCCAGGTCATCGAACAACTGGTCGTCGTAGCCGGGCACGAGCATCACGATCTTGGGGTCCACCGTGACCTTGCCCTTCGAGTTGTAACCGCGATTCAGCCTGATCACGTAGAACCATGAGTTCTCGCCGCCCTCGAGGAGGTAGTCACCTATGACCAGGGCCGCGCCGTCCCAGTCGTCGTTCCATACGCGCTTGGGGACGCTCGTGTTGGCGTCGATGGACCACAAGACCTTGGGCTTGCTTCGATCCAGAGCGACTATCCGGAACAGGTTGTCACGGGATCCCGCGTAGTAAAGGGGATAACCGTCGGGGTCGCTCGTCGCAGAGCCCTTGGCCAGATCTCCTGTGACGAGGTCGGGGCGCATCGGTTCACCGGTGAGCCCGTCGAGGAAATGATAGTGCGCGTCGTAGGCGCCCACTCGAACCTCGATGGTGCCGTCTTCTTGCTCGATGACATTGGGTTGGCCGGTCCATCCCGTCCCGCACCAGACCGTCGTCTTACCCAGGTTGTTGGACAGACTGCATAGCCCGCCGGACGTCGGGTACTTCCACAGGACCACGGGGTCGGTCGGCAACGGCCCTTCGCCGTAGTAGCTCCGCGTGGCGTTGCCCCGGAAGGTGGTCAGTCCAGGGAAGCTCGTGTTGATCGGACCGGGCGTAGTTGCCACGGTTACGGGCGGCGTAACGGTTGGATTCGAAGAGCTCGAGGAAGAGCTGGGGGACGGGACCGAGGACGTCGCCGAGGACCCGTCCGGGCTCGCCCTGGTCTCGTTCTTGAACATCGACTCGATCGCACCCGTTCGCCAGAGCACGGCCGCAGTCGTGAGAGCCAGCAACAAAGCCAAGACCCTGCGAAACCCGTAGTTCGGACGACCGCGCTCCCCTCTCATAGCTTGTTGGCCGGCTGCAGGGTCCAGAGGAACTCCCGCACGGTCATGCCCGAGTCGTGGATGCGCTGCGCGATGTCGGCGCCAAAGTAGCGGAAGTGCCAGGGCTCCCACGGATAACACGTGACGCCGCGTTTTCCCTTCGGATAGCTCATGACGAACCCGAACTTCCAGGCGTTGTTGGCCATCCACCGGCCGGTCTTGGTCTCCGCCCAGGAGACATCAACGTCGGTCGCGCTGGCGCTCTTGAAGTCGATGGTTGTGCCGAGCTGGTGCTCCGAGTGCCCGGGTACGGCCGTGTCCGCCAGCAGGCCGGCGTCGCCCGACTCCTTGCGAAGGTTATAGAGAGAGGCCTGCTGATCGAAGCTTCGGTATGCGGCCACGATGTCGACCCGGCGGCCCGCCTTCGCCGACGCCTCTCGAAGCGCTGTCAGGTCGTCGATCACCAACTTACGAACCAGGAACCTCTTCGCGAAGCCGGCCCTCTTCGCCGAGACAAGGTCGGGCGGAACGTAGTCTTCCTTCAGGCGATAGCGGGTATCGAGCAGGGACAGCCACCAGTCCTCATAGCTCGTGTAACCCGTGAGTGCCTTCCCCGTCGAGCAGTCGGGCACCGCCACGCGTGGGCCGTTCGTCGAGGACGTCGTCTCGGGCGTCTGGCTCGGGCCTGGGGTGGTGTCGGTGGCCGCGGCCTTCGATCCTCCCGACCCAAAGAAGGCCCCGATGACCCCGGAGCGCCAGACGAGGAGCACGAGGATCACCACCAGGAGAAGGGCGATCAGCCGCCGCAGGCCGTATGGAGGGGTGGGGAGATCCCCGCGACGGGCGCCGAAACGGGCTGGTCTGCTCATTGGCTTCAATTCGTCTCAAGCGGGAAGGGCGGCCGGACGGCCAGGCCTCATGATACGGGGCCGCGCGGGGCTAGGCCGCTAGCATGACCGGATGCGGATCGAGCTCGCTCGCGGCGACATCACCGAGCAGGCCGTGGATGCGATCGTCAACGCCGCGAACTCCTCGCTCTTGGGCGGGGGCGGAGTGGACGGCGCCATCCATCGCAAGGGCGGGCCGGAGATCCTCCAGGAGTGCAAGCGGATCCGCGCGGAACGGTTCCCAGACGGGCTTCCGACCGGGATGGCCGTAGCGACCACCGCTGGGCGGCTTCCGGCGAAGTGGGTTATGCACACCGTCGGGCCCGTGTATTCGACGTCCGAGGACCGTTCGGCCCTGCTCGCCAGCTGCCATATCGAGGCTCTCAGGATCGCCGACGAACTCGGCGCGAAGTCGGTAGCCTTCCCAGCCATCTCGACTGGCGTCTACGGATACCCATTACAGCTAGCTGCCCCGGCCTCTCTTGGAGCAGTTCGGGCAGCTAGGACGCAGGTCGAAGAGGTCCGCTTCGTTCTCTTCGACGAGGCCGCGCACTCGGCCTTCGAACAGGCGCTCGAGAAATTGAGCTAGGCCTCGCCCAGGAAGGACCGGAGAGCGTCCAGCGTCTCCTCCGTGGCTTCGAACTGGGGGACGTGGCCGACGTCCGGGAAGACGACCAGCTGGGAGTTGGGCAGATGCTCCGCCAGTCGCACACCCAACCGGAGCGGCACCAGGCCGTCCTTTTCACCGAAGATAACGAGGGCCGGCTGCTTGATCCTTCGAAGCGAGGCGTAGAAGACCTCCGGCGACTCGGTGACGATGTGCCGGAGCGACGAGAAGAACGCCATCCTGGCGGCCGGGCTCCGGTATATCCGGATGAACTCGGTCGCGGCGGCCGAATAGGCATCGCCGGGCATACGGCCGGGATGGGCGAAGAGCCGCTTGATCGCGAGTTCCATCCATCGCTCGCGGAGCGGCAGCGGTATGGCTCCGAACTCGGTCGGAAAGACGCGAGTGAACCCCAGGATGTAGCGCCAGCGCAGGCGTGGGACCGAGGGATCCAGTAGAGCCAGCGAAGAGACCCGCCGGGGTGATCGCAGCGCCAGCTCTATCGCGATGCGGCCTCCGAGCGAGTTCCCGATCAGGACAGCCTTGTCGACCTCGACCTCGTCCATCAATCGCCGGAGTACCCGGGCGAAGAAACGGGGCGTGTAGTCGGTCCTCGGCTTGTCCGACTCACCATGCCCCGGCAGGTCGGGGGCGATTACGCGGTGACGCTCCGACAGCGCCGGCAGGACCGGCAGCCAGGTCACCTTCGACCCCCCCAGGCCGTGCACCAGCACGATCGGCTCGCCCTTCCCGACGATGTAGGTGGAGAGCTTCAGTCCTTCCACATCGACCTCGACCTGGTCGAGGTCGGACATTCGTCGTTCACGCCTGTAAGGCCGAAAGAGGGTCTGGAGCCGGACGGCCAGGTCGAGGTTCCCCGTAACGGCGACGTGGCGTCCCATGAAGGCCTGCGCGCCCATCAGCCTGGCCTCGTCCATCTCGATCCAGGTGGCGGGATCGGTCGAGATAACGGTGGCCGCCCCCGGGCTGGGACCCTCGCGGACGAAGCAAGCGTGATCGGCGACGGAGATGGCGAACGTTTGGCCACCCACTCTGAGCTCCCACTCCGCCGAGAGCCCGTCGGCGGCCTGCTGTCTGAATCTTCTAGGTAGCGAGCGGACGTGCTCGCGGACGGCTTTGTCCGAAGGAGCGTGCTGGGACACCCGAGTGACCATTCGCGATCGGAACTGTAGTCCCTCCCGTGTCCAGTTCGACGGCAGTTCGCCGAAACTTGAGCGAGCCCATGCCGATCATTGAGGTTGAGGGGCGGAATCGCTACCCTTGCCGCACTCGGCTCGAGGAGGCATGGATGCAGCAGAAGGACATCGTCTTGATCCTTGCTAGAGACCTGGCCGAGCATCTCTCGTCCGCGATGTTCCTCGTCGATCACGATGGCACCCTCGTTTACTTCAACGAGGGCGCGGCAGAGATCCTGGGAAAGAGCTTCTCCGACGCGGGCGAGATGAGGATGGAGGAGTGGTCCAGGCAGTTCTCTCCGATGGGTCCCGATGGTGACCCCCTAGAGCCGAATCGCCTGCCCCTGGTGATCGCGCTGAGGGAGCGCGTCCCCGCTCACACGAACCTGCGGATCGAGGGCGCCGACGGCGTTTCCCGGAACATCGCAGTCACGGCTATCCCGCTCTTTGCGCGCCAGGAAGACTTCGTCGGGGCGGTGGCGGTGTTCTGGGAGTCCGAGTGAGGGCGAGGATCTGGGGCTGCCGCGGATCGCTCGCCTCCCCAGGCCCGGAGACCGTTCGATACGGAGGCAACACCTCCTGTATCGAGGTCCGTCCGTCCGACGACCACCTCATCGTCATCGACGCGGGCACTGGCATCCGGGCGCTCGGTATCGCCCTCGGCCGGGACGCGCCCGCTCGCATCGACATCCTGTTCAGCCACCTCCACCTCGACCACATCGAGGGGCTGGGGTTCTTCAAGCCGCTCTGGGACAAGAACTGCGAGATCCATCTGTGGGGGCCTTCATCGGCGCAGAAGACGCTCCGCGAGGACATCGCGCGGTACTTCTCGCCTCCGCTGTTCCCGCTCCACCTTGACGAGATTCCCGCCAAGCTCCTCTTCCACGACCTCCCCGTCGAGGAGTGGAACATCGGCATCACTCGCCTCAGGTCCGACGCTGTGATCCACCGGGGGCCGACCGTCGGTTACAGGATGGAGGACGAAGGGAAAGTGCTCGCCTATCTGTCCGACCACGAGCCCGCCGTCGGGATCGACCTGCTATCCGTCTCGCCTGACTGGGTGTCCGGATACGGGGTGGCGCGCGGGGCCGACGTGCTTTTCCACGACGCGCAATACACGGAGGAGGAGTACGCGGAGAAGGTCGGCTGGGGGCACTCGAGCATCGCGCATACGGTCACGTTCGGCCTCATCTCTAAGGTAAGGAAGCTGATCCTGTTCCACCACGACCCACTCCACTCGGACGCGCAGCTCGAGGCGATGCTCATCCGCGCCAAGGAGCTGTGGGGCCATGAACGCAACGGCCTGGCCCTCGCCTACGAGGGCATGGAGATCCAAGTCGTCTAGGCCCTAGACTCAGCCTCATGCTGCTCGAAGGAAAGAAGCTCCTGATCACCGGCGTGCTCACGCCGCGGAGCATCGCGTTCGACGCGGCTCGGATCGCCCAGGAGCAGGGCGCCGAAATCGTTCTCACGAGCTTCGGCAAGGCCATGGGCCTGACCGAGAAGAGCGCCCGCCGACTTCCCCACACACCGCCCATTCTCGAGATGGACGCGAACGACACCTCGCAGATCGAGCGCGTGGCCTCCGAACTCTCCTCGAAGTGGGGACGGCTCGACGGGCTGCTCCATGCGATCGCCTTCGCGCCAAGCGACGCGCTTGGCGGGGCCTTCCTGGAGACGCCGTGGGAGAGCGCTGCCGTTGCCTTCCGGACCAGCGCCTATTCGCTCAAAGCGATCTCCGTCGGAATGTTGCCGCTCTTCGAAGCTGCCGGAGGAGGAGCGATCGTGAGCCTGGACTTCGACGCGTCGGTGGCCTGGCCGATCTACGACTGGATGGGCGTGAGCAAGGCCGCCCTCGAGTCCATCGCCAGGTACCTGGCTCGATACCTGGGGCCGAAACACATTCGTGTGAACTGTGTATCGGCCGGACCCCTGCGAACGATGGCGGCCAAAGGCATCCCGGGCTTCGACATCCTGGCGTCGTCGTGGGGAAAGCGGGCGCCGCTCGGCTGGGACGTCAAAGACCCCGAACCTGTCGCCAAGACCGTGGCGTTCCTACTTTCGGACTGGTCGAAGGGGATCACGGCCGAGATCATCCACGTGGACGGCGGCTACCACGCCATCGGCGCCGAGATGGAAGGCGAGGAAACCTCCACGGAGTGAGGCTTATGGCTCCGCGGTTGCGTCGAGGGCAGGCGAGCCCTCGAGCGCCTGCATGGCCATGGTTCGATGCACATCCAGCAGGTCCAGCGCATCCCTGTCGAACTTCCGCAGACCGTAGCGGACATCCTCGTAGGCCCTGGTCAATGCCGTGAAGCCCACGCCCGTGCCCGGGAACGCCTGGGTCACGTCGCGCAGGTACTCGCCGGGGGTCAGGGATGGGGCCTTCGTCAGCCCCTTTCGCTCCAGCAACAACAGCGCCTCCGCGTACCAGCGCCGGACGGTGTCGGCTGGCAGCTCGCGGCGGATCTTTCGCTTCAGGGCCTGGAACCGACCGCCGGCGAGGGCCGCGGCCACCGGGCCCGGGGGCTCGCGCTCCTCCTCGCCCGGGGGCTCCAGGAGCTGCCAGCGGCGACGGATCGTCCGAACCAAGAGAAGGGCGAGCAGAGCGAAGAAGACCAACCCAATGAGGCGTTCCATCCATGATGGCCCGGAGAGGTCTTGGTGCCCTCCCGGCTCAATGCCGCCCTCGGCGAGGTTCTCCGCGGCGCGCGAGAGCGCGCCCACGTCGATGTGGATCCTGGTGAGCAGCCACGACAGCGGCCTGAGCACGACGTTGGCGAGCAGGAACCCGCCGAAGACCAGGACCCGCGCGAAGCCCTCATAGAGCAAGCTCCCGATCTGGTGGAATCCGCCTCCGGGCAGCCCCAGGCCGAAGGCCAGGGCCATGAGCGCCGCCAGGCACGCCAGCGACACCATCAGGCTGCGGAGCCAGCGAGAGGATGACGCCACGTCTCGGACCTCGACAGGTGGAGTCGCCAGCCGGACGCTGGCCGCGCGCGAGGCGAGCGACCCGAGGAAGAACATGGGCACGACCATGCCGAGGAGGCGGCCGTTCGCTCCATCGGGCCGGGCCGCAAGCAGTTCGATGAGCAGGACCGTCGTGCCGATGGCGAAGGACTCGCCGATCGGCTCCCGCCAGTCGCGGACGGCGAGGGTCACCACGCGAAACGCCACGAACAGCGCGAGGGCTACAGTCGTGGCCGTTCCCTCGAGACTGGAGGACCCGGACGAGAGCCCCTGGACCAGCCCGGACAGGGCCAGCCCCACCGGGATCAGCGCCCGGGCGAGCGCGAAGCGGCGAAGAACGGTGGCGAGGCAAACGGAACCGACGAACAGGAAGGCGAATCCTGGGAAGCTCGCCAACGGGCCCGAAGCATTACCCGCATCCTCAGCCACGAGATGGATGGGGATGTAAAGGATGCCGCTCTCGGCCAGGGCCGCCAGCGCCGCGGGGAGCACGCTCTCCCGATCCATCGGCCCGGCCACATCCGTTTCGCTCACGACGCGAACTCCAGCGGGGAGAGGTGCATGACTTCGGCCCCACGGCGCCTGAGAACGTCCATCTCCTGCCTGAGCCAGACACCGGGCCGAGGCGATATCACGACGGCGGAGGTCCCTCGGCCCAATCGCCTCCCGGCCTCTCGGAGGACCGGGGCGAGGTCGGACGTCGCTTCGTTCGGCATCCTGGCAAGCGCCGCGAACAGCGCCGCCTCGTGGCCTCTGCGGGAGGAAGGGGGAACCCTGAGCGGCCCACGACCTCGCGACAGGTGCGTGTTGGCCACCAGGCCGACCCGCCATCCGGCGGTGATCGCCTGGCGGGCCAGGAAGGTGGCCCATCCGATCGTGTCCTCGGCTATCTCGGGATAGATCGAGTCCCAGAAAGGCTCCCCCGTCGCAAGGTCGAGCATCAGCAGGACGTCGGCGGTCCGAGTGGGCTCGAAGAGCTTGGTCTGCAAACCTGCGGCGTGGCCCGTGAGCTTCCAGTGGATCCGATTGAGTGGGTCACCCGGCTCGTAGGGCCGGACGCCCGCGAAGCGCTCGCGCTCCTCGAACATCCTGGCCGCGCGCGCCGGCGTGCCGAAGGGGAGGCGGCGACGGACGGATGCCGGTATCCCGATGCGAGGCTCGGGCATCACCATCAGGTCGGCCTCCGGCATCAGGTCCCGGTGGGCCGGGGCCAGGTCAAATGGGTCGGTCAGGTCTACCTGGATCCGCTCGAGCCAGTACTCACCGCGGCGCCTTACCCGGACCGGGAGGTCGTACACGGCTTCCGAGCGCCCGCCGACCGAGAGCCGCCGCTGGTACCCCCTGACCGTTGGTGAGCCCCAGCCGCTGGCCGGGGTGAGCCCGGGAGGCAGCCAGATGGCGAGTCGCACCAGGGGGAGCGGCAGTCGCTTTCGATTCGCGATGCTTACCCGGAGCGTGACGGGCTCGCCGACGAAGGCGCGGCGAGGTTCGAATCTCGCAGTAACCTCCACCTTTGCCCAGGCAAGGCGGGTCCACGCCGCCACCGCCCCAACGATCGCGCCGAGTGCCACCGCCCACAGTTGCAGCGCAAGGTTCCCCGCGGCGACGCCCGCGAGACCGAGCGCGAGTGCGGCGAACAGCAGAGCGCCGCGCCTTTCTGGCGTGCCCGTGGCTCAGGCCCCCTGAAACTCCACGGGGACCGGGATGACCTCCACGATCTGAGAGAGGATCTCCTGAACGCTCCTGTCCCTGATCCTCGCGTCGGTCGTGAGGACGAGTCGATGGCAGAGGACGGACTCGGCGAGCACCTTGACGTCGTCCGGGAGGACGTAGTCGCGACCTGACAGGAGCGCCCTGGCCCGGACCGCGTCACCCATATGCTCGACCGAGCGAGGGCTGGCGCCCACCTGGAGATCGGCGTGGGCCCTGGTTGCCCTGGCCAGGTCGACGATGTACCTGCGAACAGGTTGCTCGATGCGGATGCCCTCGACCAGGGTCCGCATCTCGACCAAGTTGGGGACGTCCGGCAAGGGCGTCTTTGGGATTGTCCGGCTCTCCCGGCTCACCGTCAGGATCCGTTCCTCCTGATCCTTGCTGGGATAGCCCATCCGCACCCGCAGCAGGAACCGGTCCAGCTGAGCTTCCGGCAAAGGGAACGTCCCCTCGAGCTCCACGGGGTTCTGCGTGGCGAGAACGAAGAAGGGATCCGGCAGCGGGTAGGTCACGCCGTCGACGGTGACCTGCCTTTCCTGCATGGCCTCGAGAAGCGCGGCCTGCGTCTTTGGCGTCGCGCGGTTGATCTCGTCGGCAAGGAGGATCTCCGTGAAGATGGGGCCGGGGCGGAACTCGAATTCCTGCGTCTTCAAGTTGAGGACCGAAGTCCCGGTTATGTCGGAAGGCATCAGGTCGGGCGTGAACTGGACCCGAGAGAATCGCAGGCCGAGCAGGCTCGCCAGCATCCGGACCAGGGTCGTCTTCCCGACCCCGGGCACGTCGTCGATCAGGACATGCGAGTCGGTGAGGATGCCAATGAGCACCAGCCCAAGCGGTTCGCCAACCCCGAACAGCCGCGCCTCGATCCGCTCCGAAAGCGCCGAGAAGAAGGCCCTGGCGTCGTCGGGACCCGCCATGGAGGAAGGATAGACGCCTGTACCGGGATTCATGGGTGCGAGGCCTCAGGCGAGGTCGGCGACGGCGGCGCCGAACTCCTTGCGGATCCCGGTGACGAACGGGACTTCTTCCTTCGTATAGGCCCGGGCCTTCGCGTCTCGCAGCCGGCGTAGACAATCGACGATCCGCGACAGGTCGTCTGCCTCGAAGGCGAGGATCCACTCCCAGTCACCCAGCCCAAAGGCGCTGGTGGTGTTGGCCAGCACTTCCGGGTATTCGCGGCCAAACTCTCCATGCTCGCGGAGCAGCTCGGCCCGGTCCTCCTTCGGCAACAGGTACCAGTCGGTGGTGCGCACATATGGGTATACGCAAGCGAACCGCCTCGGCGGCTCGCCGCGCACGAAAGCCGGGAGATGATCCTTGCTGAACTCCGAGGGCCTGACCACCCCCATAAACGCCCAGGTGAGTTCGAGCCGGCGCCCGAGCCCCGAGCGTTTGAACGCCACGAGCAGGTCCTGCAGATCGTCTGGGGAGCGGCCTATCCACCACATCATCAGATCGGAGTCCGGGCGGAAGCCGACGGTGGAGTAGGTACCCCTTACCGTCACTCGTTCCGACCACTCCTTGAGAAGGAGCTCGGCTTCATGAGCCAGGTGCTCCAGATCTCCGGCGGGACGGTCCCGGAGAGCTTCGGTCCCTCTGAAGACCGGGTAGTACGCATACGTCAGCTCGTCCACCACATCTCCTCCCGTTCGCCCGCCAAATGCTGCCGCGTACGCTGGGCAGCCCCGGCGCCCCGTCGCACGCAGTCCGCGATGCCGATACCGCCATAGGCCGCACCCGTCAACACGAGACCCGGCGTTCGCTCGAGCGCGGTTGCGACTCGTGCCAGGCGTTCGAGATGCCCGACCTCATATTGCGGCATGGACCGGTTCCATCGCACGACCCTCGCGGCCTCCGCCCTCTCACCTATCCGGGTGGATTCCTCTATCTCTCGTTCGGAGGCCTCGATGAGGGCCTCGTCGGTGAGCTCCAGCGCCCGTTCGTGCCCGGCGCGCCCGACGAAACAACGGATGACTGCCCGGTCCCCATAGGCATCCTGCGGCCACTTGCGCGAGACCCAGGTGCAGGCCGTGATCGTACGATCCCCGGAAGGGACCACGAATCCCGTCCCTTCCATGGGCAGCCGCCCCCCCGTGCCCGGCGGGTACGTGAGTATGACCACCGCCGTCGATGCGTACCGGATGGTGGCGAGCTCGCCTGCGGCATCGGGGTTCGCTTCACCCAGGAGCCGGGCCGCCTCGAATGCAGGCGTGGACAGCACGACGGCGTCGGCTCGCTCGACCGAGTCGGGTGATTCGACGTCGAATCCAAGCTCCGAGGTTCGTATGGCCGAGACCGGGCGATCGAGCCGAACCCGGTCTGCGCCGATGTCCTGCACTAGTCTCGAAACCAACCGGCCGAGACCGCCCCACACGGTCGCGAACATCGGCTGTCGTCCCCGCTCCTCGCCCGCGGCCCCGATCGCCGCCTTCGCGCCTCGGATCAGGCTGCCGTGGTCCAGCTCCCATTTCCTAAGTTCGGGAAAGGTCGCCGCGACGGAAAGCCTCTCGGGGTCGCCCGCGTGCAGCCCCGCGAGAAGCGGTTCGACCAGCACCCGACCGGCGTCGGGCCCGAGCCTCCTCCGCAAGAGCCGGGCCAGGGACTCATCCTCCGTGCCCTTGGCGGCCGGCAGGAACAGATCGCCCAGCGCACGAAGCTTCGGACGCCGGGTCAGCCCCTTCCACCT
>Ga0184632_10000176_pt1 | contig 22238 bp, 19 predicted proteins | sample PLM31_50_b1_FD_133153 | JGI IMG/M metagenome (GOLD analysis project Ga0184632, IMG submission 133153) | Groundwater sediment microbial communities from an aquifer in East River, Colorado, USA - PLM3-1_50_b1 | ecosystem: Environmental > Terrestrial > Soil > Riparian zone | place: USA: East... | reverse complement strand
GGTTCACATGGATACGTGATGCGTCGTTCTCGGTGTACGCGCTGCTCGGCCTTGGTTTCACGAGTGAGGCGCGGGCCTATCTGCAGTGGCTCAACGGGCGGGTCAAGGACGCCGCGGACGCCTCCGTGCCACTGCAGATCATGTACCGGATCGACGGTTCGCCGCACTTGGAGGAGCAGACGCTCGACCACTTCGAGGGTTACCGCGGATCAAGCCCGGTTCGGATCGGCAACGGCGCGGCCGGACAGCTTCAGCTCGACATCTACGGCGAGGCGCTGGACTCGGTCTACCTCGCGGACACGCATGGGCTTGGTATGTCGCACGACGCGTGGTCGAATCTGACTCTCCTTGTGGATTGGCTGTCAGAGCACTGGGACGAACCCGATGACGGGATCTGGGAAACTCGAGGCGGACGGCAGGACTTCGTTTACGGCCGCCTGATGTCGTGGGTCGCGTTCGACCGCGCCATTAGACTCGCCAACAACCGGGGTCGCCCGGCCGACCTTGCTCGGTGGACAGGCACGCGTGACGCGATATACCGGCAGATCATGGCGCGTGGCTTCCATCCCAAGCGCGAAGCCTTCGTCCAGCACTACGCCACCGACGTTCTGGACGCCTCTCTCCTCTACATGCCGCTGGTCAACTTCATCGCGCCCACCGACCCGAAATGGCTGACGACGCTACGGGCGATGGACGACGAGCTCGTAGAGGACAGCCTGGTGTATCGCTACGACCCGGTCGCATCGCCGGACGGATTGCGCGGCTCCGAAGGCACGTTCACTATCTGCTCGTTCTGGTACGTCGACGCCCTCGCGCGCTCCGGCCGCCTCGAGGACGCCCGGCTCACATTCGAGAAGATGCTGACCTACAGCAGCCACCTGGGTCTGTACTCGGAGGAGATCGCTCCGACCGGAGAACAGATCGGCAACTTTCCGCAGGCCTTCAGTCACCTCGCTCTGATTAGCGCGGCAATGAACCTCGACTACCAGCTCGATCACGGAGCCGGTTTGGTCGAGCCGGTGCTGACCTCCGCCCTCGCGGTGCACGGTGGTTGAGACTCGAACGACGGGGTCCTTGCGCAGGGTCTTGGTTCCGCTGGCGCTGGCTCAGTTCATCTGTAGCTTCGCCGGCTCTAACATGAACGTGATGATCAACGACATCAGCCAGGACCTGGACACCACCGTGCAGGGCGTGCAGGTCACGATCACCCTGTTCCTTCTGGTCATGGCGGCGTTGATGATCCCCGGCGGCAAGCTGACCGACCGTTACGGTCGCAAGCGCTGCTTCATCTTCGGCCTCATCCTTTACGGCATCGGCGCCCTGATGAGCGCCGTCGCACCGGGGCTCGGCGTGCTCATCCTGGGCAACTCGATTCTCGAGGGAGTGGGAACCGCCCTTCTGATCCCGCCGGTCTACATCCTCGCGACCATCTACTTCAAGGACGTCACGTCGCGCGCGCGGGCCTTCGGCGCGATCAGCGCCATGGGCGGCGTCGGCGCCGCGGCCGGCCCCTTGATCGGAGGCCTCATCACCTCGGCACTGAGCTGGCGATGGGCATTCGTCTTCCAGGCGCTCATCATCGCCGTGATCGTCTGGTTGAGCCGCCGGATACGGGACCCCTTGCCGCCGGATCCCAGCAAATCCTTCGACGTCCGCGGCGCGGTCTTGTCAGCCGTCGGCCTCGTGCTGGTCGTCACCGGCATCCTCGCCGCCGACAACAATCTGTGGCTCATGATCGGCTTGATCGTCGCGGGTACGACCATCCTCGTGCTGTTCTTTGTTTCCGTTCGGGCAAAGGAGCGCGCTGGCGAGGAGCCGCTGTTGTCGACCGAACTATTCCGCAATCGCATGTCCAACCTCGGCCTCGTCACGCAGAACGCCCAATGGCTGGTGCTCATGGGGGTCTCGTTTGTCGTGGCGGCCTTCCTGCAAGTAGTGCGCGGCTACGACGCGATCGAAACGGGCGTCATCTTCACCGCCGCCACAGCGGGTCTCCTGTTGACCTCGTTCGGCGCCGAGCGTTTCGCCAAGCGGCGTTCACAGCGGACGCTCATCATGGCAGGCTTCATCGTCACCATCGCGGGCATCGGCGTCTTTCTCGCGCTGGCGGCCGGTTCGCCCAGCGTCTGGGCATTCGCGCCCGGACTGTTCCTCATCGGACTGGGCATCGGCTTGATGCTGACGCCCTCGGTCAACGTAGTGCAGTCAAGCTTCGGCGAAGACCTCCAAGGCGAGATCTCCGGCCTCTCCCGCAGCGTCTCCAACCTCGGATCCTCGCTCGGCACCGCCATCGCCGGAACCATCCTCGTCGCTGGCATCACCGCCACACCGGAGCGGTCATATGGCCTCGCGATGGTCGTACTGGCCGCCGTAGCCGTGGTAGGCCTGGTGGCCGCCGCATTCCTTCCGAAGACATATTTCCCCACTGCTTTCGACCGATCGGACCCGTCGCCTTCGGAGGACAGACGGGCCGGGAGACCTTAGTGCTATGTGCTGGTCTGGCGGTGGCCGCGCTGTACCAAGGATGTCGGGTCATTCTGGGGGTCAAGGGGGAAACGGGCTGCCCTAGTAAACTGCCTGCACCCTTAGAACCTCTGACCTTCTGAGTACCTGGCCCCTGTTGCTCGTCGTCCCAGACCGGCTGCGGGTATTCGATCGCGACCACGCATCAGCCGGGATCGCGCGATCGCCTGACGCACCTTGGCGTCGACGCGGATGGTGATGGAGAACCGGATCCCTGCCCGGCGGCAGGCGGCGATGACTTGCGGGAGTAGAACGCCGAATCGGCCCGCACCACGATCTCCCCGCCCGACGTCTCGGGTCGGGTTGCGAGGACCGCTTTGGTGGTCGCGATGGCTTCGGCGACCAGTGCCGCCGCCCCGCGGGCCGACCCGGACGTTGCCAGCCCGTAGCTGGGTGGCGGCGATCACCGGTGCCGCGTCCGGAGTGCTGATAGTGGCCACCAACGGGTTCAGGCCACGCAGGAGGACCTGGTAGCCACCGACCTTGGCGTGGCCGAACGCCGCGCCCTGTTTCTGCTTGCCGTACACCCGGCGCAACAGCGAGTCCACATCAACGAACGTGACCGCGCCGGCGCCGGGCAGCAACGGAGTCGCTCGGGCGAGTTGCAGCAGGAACTCTCGTGACACGGCCTGGAGTTGGCGGACGTGGCCGTGAGTGAACGCACGCAGGAACTCTCCCAGCTTCGATGGCGCATAGACTCCGCCGAACAGAACCGGCATCCGCCATGGCGGACCGCGTTCAGATCGTCGATCGAGTCCGCCCCCGTGAGCATGCCCGCCACGATGGTGGCGACCTTGCCTGACGCGTTGGATCCCTTGTCCGTTGGCACGTGCAGCCGTCCGCGGACGATGCCGTGCAGGTCGCACGACTCGGCCAACCGCATCACCGGCTCCAGGCCGGCGTACGACACCAAGTTTGGATCGTCGAAGGATGTGCGGACCGCGCCGCCACTGTGTAGTAACCTCACCCGCGAGGTGCCCTCTCGAACCGGTAGATCTGAGCGTCAAGAACTTCGATCTTTCCAGTTGAGGGGGCATCATCGCGTCCGACGCGCCGGGCTCAAGTCGATCTCACCCGTGGATCAAGGCTAAGTGCGGGGCGGAAGTTTGACCACGCTGACGAAGAAGTCGTCGATCTGGCGGACCACCGAGATAAACCGATCGAAGTCGACCGGCTTGGTGACGTAGGCGTTGGCGTGCAACTGGTAGCTACAGAGGATGTCCTCGTCCGCCTGCGACGTTGTGAGCACGACGACCGGGATGTGGTGCAGGTCCTCGTCCTTCTTGATCTCGGCGAGCACCTCACGACCGTCTCGGCGGGGCAGATTGAGGTCCAGTAGAACGAGGTCCGGTCGTACCGCCTCGGCGTATTTGCCCTCCCGGCGCAGGTAGGCCAGGGCTTCGACGCCGTCCGAGACGACGTTGAGCCGGTTGCGGACCTTGTGCTCCTCGAAGGCCTCGCGCGTCATGAGGATGTCTCCGGGATCGTCCTCGACGAGCAGCACCTCAATGGGCACGACGGGCTCGGTGGGGTCGTTCAAGCGACGGGCTCCTTCGTACGATCGGACTGCTCGGACTGCTCGGACCGCGAGGGCGGTGGGGCTGGCGACGGGTCGACCAGGACCGCGTCGACCGACTCGGCTGGCCCGGCGGGTTCAGCCAGCGTCACCGGCTCAGCGATCTGCGGGAGGGTGAACCGTATCGCGGCCCCGTCCTGGACGTCGGTGTCGATCCAGATGCTGCCGCCGTGGTATTCCACGATCTTCTTGGCGACGGCGAGCCCGATGCCGGTGCCGGGGTAGGCGTCGCGAGGATGTAGCCGCTGGAAGATCACAAAAACCTTCTCGGCGAACTCGCGCTCGATGCCGATGCCGTTGTCGACACAGCTGATCTCCCACACGTCGTCCACCCGCCGGCCGGAGATGTGCACCCGGGCCGGCGTATCCGGACGCCGGAACTTCACTGCGTTGCCAATGAGGTTGGTGAACAGCGTGGTCAGCAGAGTCTCCTCGCCGCGCACCGTCGGCAGGTTCGACCAGGTGACCTCCGCGGTGGCCCGGTCGAGGTCGCTGTCGAGCTGGCCAACGGCATCGGCGACCAGCCGGTCGAGGTCGACATCGACGAAGCCCGTGGTGGCTCGGCCGATCCGGGAGAACGTGAGTAGGTCGTTGATGAGTCGCTGCATGCGCTGGGCCCCGCTGACCGCGAACGCGATGTACTGGTCCGCCCTTTCGTCCAACTGACCCTGGTAGCGCCGTTGCAGCAGTTGGCAGAAGCTCGCCACCTTGCGCAGCGGCTCCTGCAGATCGTGTGAGGCCACATAGGCGAACTGCTCCAGGTCCCGGTTGGATCGGGTCAGCTCGGCGGCCTGCTCCTCCAGCTGGATGTTGGCCTCCTCGATCTGCCGGCGGGCCCTGTCGACCTCGGCCAGGTCGGACGCGATCTGCCGCCGCATGGAGTCGACGTCACGGGCCAGCCGCTCCAGCTCCGGCGGGCCGTCGGTCTTAATCGCATGGTCGTAGTTGCCCCGGGCTACGGAGCGGACCTGCGCGGCCAGAAAGGTCACCGGGCTGATCACGGTCCGTTGCAGCGCCAAGAGCAGGCCGACGCCGCTCGCGAGTACGAGGATGGCCGCCACGACGAGGACGAAGAGCAGCGTGGTGCTGGTGTCCTTGACCGACGTCGCGGCATCGTCGCTCACGATCTCCATGGCGTCCTGCATCGTCTGGACCGCGCGAAGAATGTCGTCGAACTGTCGGTTCGCCACGACGTTGAAGATCGCCCGGCCGGCCTCCAGACCTTGGTCTCGCACCGCCGCAACGGCTGGATCCGCCACCTCAGCCCGCCACTGCGCGGCCAGCATGGTCACTCGGCCGAGGTGCTCCTTGATCAGAGGTGTGGCACTGGCATTCGCCAGAATCCGCTCCCGCCCGGCCGTCTCGCCGGCGACGGCGTCCGCATAATTCTTCAGGTCGGAGTCCGAGCCGGTGAGCACGAAGCCGCGTACGCCAGCCTGCTGGGCAACCAGCGCCGATCGCAGCTCGTGTGATGCGTCGCGCATAGGCCCTATCGCGTCGAGCAAGCGATCCGACTGGTCGCGGTTCGCGATCGCCGTCGTTGTCGCGCCGGCGGCGAGAAACGTGAGCACGCTCGCCACGAGCAGGAACAGCGCGGTCACCCGCCGGCGCAGCGTCCACTCTGGCCTAGCCCGCAGCGGCCGGGGTGGCCAGGGAGCGCGCGGTCTCATCGCCCACCGCGCGCTCGGCTCAGCATGAGCATCGCCACGTCGTCGGCGAGCGGGCCGTCGTTGGCCTCCTCGGCGCGGGCGACCAGCCAGGCGGCCAGGTCCGCACGCGCCACGTTCCGCGCCTGCGGGCTCATGATCAGGGCACGCAGGCCGGTGACGTCGAGGCGCCGGTCTCCGTCGCCGGTTCGTCCTTCGATAAGGCCATCGGTGTACATCAGCAGCGACCAGTCCGCGCCGCCGAGCTGGACACGGCTCGCCGGTCGTTCCGCATGCTCGAACACACCGAGCACGGCGCCATGGGTGGCCGGTACGGCGTTCGCGTCACCCCCGGCGAGCAGCAGCGGCGGCGGGTGCCCGGCAAGGCGTACCGCGGCCTCACCGCTGGTCAGATCCACCGTCACCGTGGCCAGTGTGGCGAAGACCTCCGGGCTCTCGCGTTCGCTGATGAGGACCTGCTCGATGGCTGGCAGTACCGCGTCGTCGTGGACGCCGGCGAGGGTGAGTGCGCGCCAGGCGACACGAAGTTCAACCCCGAGGGCAGCCTCGTCGACGCCGTGTCCGCACACGTCGCCCACCATCATGGCGAGCCGGTCGTCCGCGGTCTGGATGACGTCGAAGAAGTCGCCGCCGAGCTGGGCCCGCCGACCGGGCTGGTAGTAGGTGTCCACCCGAACGTTGGAGGTCCGCAACAGCGGCTTCGGCAGTAGCCCGCGTTCGAGGCGAGCGGACTCCTGCTGCTGCAGCTCGACCTCGTACAGGCGCCGGGCGTTCTCGTCTGCCCGCTTGCGTTCAACCGCGTACCGCACCGATCGCGCCAGCAAGACGCCGTCGACCTGGCCCTTGATGAGATAGTCCTGCGCCCCCTCGGCCACCGCCGCGACCCCGAGGTGGTCGTCGCCGAGACCGGTGAGTACGCAGACCGCCGCGCCCCCGGCAACCTCGAGCAGGCGCCGCATGCCGTCGAGACCCTGCGCATCGGGCAGGCCCAGGTCGAGTAGGACACAGTCGACGCCGCCGACCTTGGCGCGGGCGTCGCCGAGTGTCGTCGCAACGGTGAGATCCACCGCCGCATTGGCCTCGTCGAGCAGCTCCTGCACCAGAAAAGCGTCGGCGTCGTCGTCCTCGACGAGCAGCACGCGTAGCCGTCCGCTCGGCCCGGGCACGGACGAACGGCCCGGCCCGTCGGGCGGACCAGGCTGGGTCGGCACCACGGACGTCTGGGTCACCTCGGCCAACCTAACCGGCGCGTTGCGCGTCTGATCTCGGCCCTCCCGTCGCTCGCCGACCGATGTTCTCCTAGACGGCGCCGATATACAACCGGAAACAAGCAGCCTGGGCGCAACAGCCCTTCCGTTGTCGTAATGGGGACTTTCGTACTTATACGATATTTCCAAGCCATCCCAAGCGAACGTCTCCGTGAGGTCTGGGAATACCGCCACCGACAACCAGATGCCGAAGACCCAGAAGTACGGTCTCAACGTCGCAGGCTCGCTGTGCAACCGTACGGTGGTCGGTGCTGGAAATGACGTCAACGGCAACCTCATCGCCGCGGCGCATGACCTCGGTACCGGAACGATCTACCTCTAATGACGGGCTCCACGGGGCCGCGCCCTTACCAGGCGGTGCGGCCCCACCGGTGCCATACTGAAGCGAATCATGGCCGCATCTGAAACGCGCATACGCCTCGGCGCGGTTGCTCTCGCCGTCGCCGGTGTGTGCCTCTTTCTCTACCCGGCCGTGCGGCCCTGGACTGACGAGTCGACTGTGGAGGGCGCCACAGCGGCGATGAGCTCCGGGGCGTGGGTCGCCGCTCATTTGTTCGCCATGATCGCCTTCATCCTGGTCCCGCTCGGTCTCCTCGCCCTGCATTCCGCGGTCAGCCGAACGCGCGCCGAGCGGATCGCTGTGGTGGCGATAGTGACATTCTGGATCGGTGCGGGCTTGACTCTGCCGTACTACGGCGCAGAGGATTTCGCCCTGAACGCCATCGCCAAGAGAGCCCAAGCAGGCCAGAGCCTGGATCTGCTCGACCTGGTCGACGCGATCCGGTTTAGCCCGGCTGCGGCCACCACCTTCGCGGTCGGCCTGCTGCTCATGGGTGTTGGTGCCGTCCTTGCCGCCATCACGATCTGGCGCTCGGGCGTGCTACCGCGCTACAGCGGCATCCTGTTCGCCCTCGGCTTCGCCCTTTTCATCCCGCAGTTCTACACTCCCGCGGCCGTCCGCATAGCGCACGGAGTCCTGGTCGCGCTGGGGTCGTTCTGGATCGCGCTCGTGCTGTGGCGAGCGAAGTCGACCAACGCTTAGAGGCGGCCGCCGGCGGCGGAGTCGGACGAGATCCGCTGGGCCAGGTAGATCGGCACGATCGAGGCCACGATGAGCACGGCGGCCACGACGTTGATGACGGGCGCCTGGTTAGGCCGGAACAGGTTGTTGAAGATCCAGATCGGCAGGGTCTGGACGCCGGGACCGGCGGTGAACGTGGTGACGATGATTTCGTCGAAGGAGAGCGCGAATGCCAGCAGGCCGCCGGCGAAGAGGGCTGAACGGATCAGCGGGAAGGTCACGAACCGGAAGGTCTGGAAAGTATCGGCCCCGAGGTCGGCGCTGGCCTCCTCGAAGTTTCCGCCGAGGCGGCGAAGCCGGGCCAGGACGTTGTTGTAGACCACGACGACGCAGAAGGTGGCGTGCCCGACGATGACCCAGAACAGCCCCTTCTCAAACCCCATCGGTCGGATCGCGGTCTGGTAGGCGCTGTCGAGGGCGATCCCCGTCACGATGCCGGGCAGGGCGATCGGCAGCACGATGAGAAGCGAGATCGAATCCCGACCGAAGAATCGGAACCGCGCCACGGCGAACGAGACCATGGTGCCCAGGACGAGCGCGATCGCGGTGGCACCCAACCCGGCCTTCACGGAGGTCCACAGCGCGTCCCGGGCGCCTTGGCTCTCCCAGGCCAGGGCCCACCATTCGGTGGTCCAGCTCGGTGGCGGCCAGGCGAAGGTGCGATCGGCATTGAAGGAGTTGAGCAGCACGATGACCAGTGGGAGGTATATGAAGGCGAGGCCTAACGCCATGGCACCGCGCAGCAGCCAGCGGGCCGCTGGGGACAGCATCATGACTCCTCCCTCACAGCTGGTCGAGTGCGCCGGAGCGACGCACGGCCACCAGGTAGCCGATCATGATGAACACGGGAATGGTCGCCAGCGCCGCCGCAAAGGGCAGGTTGTTCGCGGCGCCGATGTTTGCGTAGACGACGTTGCCGATGAGCTGCGTCTTACCCCCCACGATCTGCACGGTGATGTAGTCGCCCAGCGACAGCGAGAACGTGAAGATCGAGCCCGCGATCACCGAAGGTACGATCATCGGCAGGACGATCGAGCGGAACGTCCGCCCCCCGCGACCACCGAGGTCGGCCGATGCCTCCATCAGCGAGTTGGGCAGGCGGTCGAGGCCGGCGTAAATGGGCAGGATCATGTAGGGGAGCCAGAGGTACGCCAACACCAGGATCGTTGCCGTCAACCCGTACCCCGGGCCGTTCCCCGCGCCGCCTAACAGCCAGTCCACGGGGCCGCCGTTGGCGAGCATGACGCGCCAGGAGTAGGCCTTCACCAGATAGCTGGCCCACAACGGGGTGAGGATGGCGATCACGAGCCCCGCGCGGACCCGTGGCGACGCCACCTTCGCCATGAAGAAGGCCATCGGCAGAGCGATCAAGGCATCGATGATCGTGACAGCGATGGCAACGGTGACGCTGCGCACCGCCACGTTGCGATAGACGGGCTCGGCGAAAATGGTGCGGAAGTTGTCGAGGGTGGGCTCGCGGACGAGTTGGCCGGTGAAGCTGTTCACCGTCCACAGTGATGAGATGAGAAGAACCGTGAGAGACCCGAGGTACGCAACGACGAGCCACGCCATCGGCGCGGACAGCAGGGCGGTAAGGCGGACCCACCCGTGGCGGTGGAGCCACGACGCGAGCCGGCGGACCGGCCCACCGGCGGCGGTTGCGCCGCCGGCAGACCGATCCACAGTGGAGGCAGCGGACAAGGCTCAGCCCTTGATCGTGGTCCAAGCCGACGTCCAGGTCGAGTAGTCCTTGCACTTGACGTCGGTACGTCCGTCGAGGCACTGCTCGATCGGGGTCGTCCAGTACCAGACCTTACTGAAGTACGCCTCATCCTCGGCGTGGAAAGTGGTGCAGTGGTTCTTGTCAGCGGTCTTGGCGCAGGACAGCTTGTTGGAGGGAGCTTCACCGAACCACTCCGCCACGGCCGCGTTCGCCTCTGGCGAGATGATGTGGTTCATCCACAGGTAGGCGCAGTTTGGATGCTTGGCCTTTGAGGAGATCATCCACGTGTCAGACCAACCTGTGGAGCCCTCCGACGGCAGGATCGCCGCGACCGGCGCCTTGTCGGCCTGGGCGAGGTTGGTGATGACCTGCCACGTCGTACCGACGACGCTGTCGCCCGACTTGAAGGCCTGGATCTCCTTGGTGTAGTCCGACCAGTACTCGCCGATAACCGCGTTCTGCTGCTTGAGTAGGTCGATCGCGGCCTGGAACTGGGTGTCGTCCAGGGCGTACGGGTTCTTGATGTTGAGTTCCGGCTTGTGCGTCATCAGATACACCGCCGCGTCCGCGATGTAGATCGGCGAGTCATATGCGGTGACCTTGCCCTTGTGGGGTGAGTTCGGGTCGAATACCACGCTCCACGAGGTGGGGGCGGGCGTCACCACGTCCGTGCGGTACATGAGCAGGTTGGCGCCGCGGCCGTGCGGGACACCGTACGAGGCGCCATCGACCGAATTCCATGTCTTGTTCTTCAGGCCGTCGAAAACGTCTTTGTAGTTGGGGATCAGATCGGTGTTCACCGGCGCTACGTCGCCGCCGTAGATGAGGCGCAGCGAGGCGTCGCCGGAGGCCGACACCGCGTCGTACTCCCCGGTCTTCATCAGCGTCACCATCTCGTCCGACGTGGCGCCGATCTTGACGCTAACCTGACATCCGGTCGCCTTCTCGAAGCTGGTGACCCAGTCGACCTTGGGGTCGGTCGAACCGTTCTCGACGTAGCCACCCCAGGCGATCAGATTGACCTGACCCTCACCCGCTCCGAGCGCGGCGAGCTTGTCGATCTGTGGCGGCTTGAGCCCGCCGCCGGGGGTTGTGCCGCCGCCGCCATCGCCGCAGCCGGCCAGCCCGGCCAGACCGAGCAGCCCCGTCGCGGCGACGGCGGTGAGCATTCTGATTCGTTTCATGTCACTCTCCTTTGAGTGGATCTTCAGCGACGGGTACGGCCACGACGTGCTCAGCCCGCCAGGTCAGGCGCACAGGGTGCTCGCGCAGAGCCGCGTCGTCGGCCGAGGACGTCTGCTGGTTCTGCTGGATGGTGACGAGGCGCGCGCCCGCGTCGAGGTCCACGACGAAGCGGGTCGTCGGCCCGGCGTAGATGACCTCGACGATCCGGCCGGCCGCGGAGACCTCGCCCATCGACGGTTCCTGTCCATTAAGGCGGATCTTCTCAGGGCGGATCGAGAAGACACCCTCGCGGCCGAGGATCTTCTCGGCGGTCGCGCCCGTGAGCAGGTTCGATGTGCCAACGAACCCGGCGACAAACGCGGAGGCGGGTCGTTCGTACACCTCGGTCGGCGTACCGATCTGTTCGATCCGGCCACGGTTGAACACCGCGATCCGATCGCTCATCGTCAGGGCTTCTTCCTGGTCGTGTGTGACGAAGACGAACGTGATGCCGACCTCGCGCTGGATCGCCTTCAGCTCGACCTGCATCTCCTCGCGCAGTTTGAGATCGAGCGCGCCGAGGGGCTCGTCGAGCAGCAGCACCCTTGGCCTATTGACCAATGCGCGGGCCAACGCCACGCGCTGCCGCTGACCGCCGGACAAGGCCGTGGGCTTGCGATCGCCGTACCCCTCGAGTCTCACGGTGGCCAGCGCCTCGGCGGCCCGCCGCCTCCGTTCGGCCTTGCCCACCTTGCGCACCATCAGCCCGTACTCGACGTTGGCCTGCACGTTCATGTGCGGAAAGAGTGCGTAGTCCTGGAAGACGGTGTTGACGTCGCGGTCGAACGGCGCTAGCCGGGTCACATCCCGGCCGCTGAGGGTGACCGTGCCGGCGGTAGGCAGTTCGAAGCCGGCGATCACTCGTAGGACGGTGGTCTTGCCGGATCCCGAGGGGCCCAGCATGGAGAAGAACTCGCCGTCGGCGATGTCAAGGTCGATGCCGGCGACCGCCTCAACGGTGCCGAAGGTCTTCCGCAAACCAGACAACCGAATCGCGGGCCCAGCCTCAGCCGACACTTTGCTCGCTCTCATCAACGGTTTACTAATATCGCTGCCCCTTGGGCAACGGATCCCTGCCTCGCAGGATAGTCCGACAACGGATCCCGTAGTCAAGCGCCGTTGCCAGATCGTGCCCTCGGTCTGAGTCTGGAATGTGGCCCGATTCGGGGCAACCATCTGGGCATTGACCCGGGTGTAATACGGGCGAGGGAGGTTGCGATGCCCGTACCTAGGATTGCCGCCGCGGTCCGGTTCGAGCGCGTTGTCTGCGTAGTCGCCAGCCTTCTCGCTGGTCTGGCGCTGTCGTCATGCGACGAGACAACGGATCCAGCGGCGAGCGCGTCAACGGCCACATCGCCGACGGCGAACCTGGCGGCGGCGCCGACCTGCGCTGTCGCTATGCCCGAGTACCCGAGGATGTTGCCGCGAAAGGCCATGGGTCCCGGCGGCGAGTGGACGTACCTCCAGAGCGGCGCCCCCATCCTCGCCATCGTGCCCGTCGCCGGCCGGGTGTGTCGCTACCGCAATGGGGCGGTCGACCGCTCGCGGTTGCTGTCCTTTGACCAACTCTCCGTACTGCCTGGCCAGCTCAATTCGTTGGAGCTGGGCAGGCCGGGCAGCTGCCCGAACCTGCCCGTGGGCCTGGCCGAGGACGTCCTCCTTCTGGTCAGACCGGACCGAACCGTTCACCGGGTCTTCGTGGCGCATGGGCGGTGCAACGGCGTCGTCACCGAGGGCCAGGTTCGGGAGAACTCCGGGCAGCTGCTCGACTGGCTCGACGCTGTACTCAACGATTATGGGCGGATGCCGGTGATCCATTAGGCCGGCTCGTCCGCTTCCCCGGCATGATCCGGTGACGATGGGACTACCGTTCGTAGCGCGCCTCCGGTGTAATGGAGCCCAGCCCGCAGCGGTCGTGGGATGGGAGCCGGCAGTGGATGGTGCAGCCGAACCGCACATCGCCTGGACTCCGGCCGTTCGGACCGCGGTCATTCGGACTCTTGTCATCGGTCTGCTAGCTCTCGTCACTGTGACGGCGCAGGGGTGTGCGAGCGTCTCGGGTCCGGCGACAACGGCTGCGACGCAGCCGTTGTGCGACAAGAAGGTACCCACGTTTCCAGTTCGACCCCGACGAACCAAGAGCCCGAACGGCAAGCCGGTATACGTGCAGGAAATCAAACCGATAATTTCCGGTACACCCACATCGGGGTACTTGTGCCGTTACCGCGATGGCGACCTCGCCATGTCGGCCACGCTGACGAAGCAGGAGCTCCTGGCGTTGCCTGGGCTGTTGAACAAACTGCCGCCGGGCCTGCCGATCGCGTGTACCGGAACTGAGTCGAGCCTGGCCGTGGATCTTCTGGGTCTCGTGGCGGACGACGGGTCGCTGCGACGGGTGTTCGTCGGCCACGACACCTGCATCGGCGTCAACACCGATGGTCAGGTCCGGTCAAGCTCCGGCGAACTGCTCAAGCGGCTCGACCGCCTGCTGAGCGACGAAGGCCGAGTGCCGTTGCCGTCGATCGCCTAGGCGCGCCGAGAGGCGGCGACTAGTGTCCCCCCCATGGAGCAGCACCTTTATGAGCCCGTCCACGCCGAGTTCCGGGCCCTCTGCCGTGAGTTTCTAGCTCGCGAGGCGGTCCCGCACCACGCGGAGTGGGAGAAGGCCGGGCTGGTCGATCGCGAAATCTGGCGCAAGGCCGGGAAGACCGGGCTGCTGGGATTGGACGTCGACGAGGAGTACGGCGGCGGGGGGCAGCGCGACTTCCGGTTCAACGCGGTGCTGGTGGAGGAGATCATCCGTGCCGGCTGCTCCGGGCTGGGCTTCGGTCTGCACAACGACGTCGTCGCGCCCTACCTCACCGAGCTCACATCCGAGGATCAGCGCAAGCGCTGGCTGCCGGCCTTCTGCTCCGGCGACATGATCACGGCGATCGCCATGAGTGAGCCGGGCGCAGGGTCGGACCTGGCCGGCGTACGAACCATGGCCGTACGCGAGGGCGACGTGTATGTCCTCAATGGCCAGAAGACGTTCATCACCAATGGCGAGCACGCCGACCTGGTGATCGTAGTGGCCAAGACTGCCGCCGACCAGGGTGCCCACGGGGTCAGCCTGATCGCGGTCGAGCGCGGCATGCCCGGGTTCATCCGCGGCCGCCGCCTGGAGAAGGTGGGCCTCAAGGCCAACGACACGGCGGAGCTCTTCTTCGATGACTGCCGCGTCCCGGCCGACAACCTCATCGGTACGGAGAACCACGGTTTCTACCACTTGATGGGTAACCTGCCGCGGGAGCGGCTGGGCATTGCCGTGGCGGCGGTCGCGGCGGCCGAGGCGATCCTGGAGCTGACGCTGGAGTACGCCCGCACTCGCGAGGCCTTCGGCCGCCCGATCGGAAAGTTCCAGCACAACCGGTTCCTCCTCGCCGAACTGGACACCGAGGTCACGATCGCCCGTACCTTCCTCAATCACTGCATCAACGAGTTCAACGCCGGCAGGCTGAGCATTACGGACGCGGCGAAGGCGAAGTGGTGGACAACCGAGCTGCAGAACAAGGTGGCCGACAGGTGTCTGCAGCTGCACGGCGGGTACGGCTACATGCTCGAGTACCCGGTGGCGAAGGCGTGGCTGAACAGCCGCGTCCAGACGATCTATGGCGGCACTACGGAGATCATGAAGGAGATCATCGGCCGCGGCCTCGGGCTGTGATCCGGTGTACGCCACCTGTCACGCTGGCGGTCCGGAACACATTGGCACGGCCCTGCAAACGGAGTGCAACCCAGATTGCGACGATGGATCCATGAGCAGCACCATGATCGTTGCGCCGTCGACCGTTGATGTTGGCGCGGTTCAGCGCCGTACCCTCGGTGTGCTGGTCCTCAGCCAGGTGGTCGGCGGTGTGGGCGTGGCGATCGGAATCGCGGTCGGCGCCCTTCTCGCCGCCGGTATGGGGGGCACGGAAGTATCGGGCCTGGCCCAGAGCTCGCTGGTGGTGGGTGCGGCCATCCTGGCCCTGCCGGTTACGAGATTGATGCGGGCCCGGGGGCGGCGACCGGGGCTGGCGTTAGCCTATGTAATCGGCGCGGCGGGAGCCGCCCTCGTTGTGGTCGCGGCGGCGCGCGACTCCGTCCCGTTGCTCTTCGCGGGTCTCTTCCTGTTCGGCGGCGGCAATGCGGCCAACTACCAGGCCCGGTACGCCGCGGTGGACCTCGCCCAGCCCTCCCGGCGCGGTCGGCAGCTCTCGTTCGTTGTCTGGGCGACCACGCTCGGCGCCGTCGCCGGGCCGAACCTTGCCCCGCTGGCAGACTCGACGGTGCACCACTTCGGCGCCGCGAAGTACTCGGGGCCGTTCGTGTTCAGCGCTCTCGCGTTCCTCGTCGCCGGCGTCGCTGTCATCCTGTGGTTGCGGCCGGATCCGCTGCTGACCGCTCGGGCGCTGGCCTCCGCCGCTGATGCGTCTGCTGCGCCGTCTGGTGGGGCGCCTGGTGCGGCGCGGCCGGCTGCTGCGCATGGGGCCGGCATCCGCGCGGCGGTACGCGAGGTGGCCGCATCGCCGGGCGCACGGCTGGGTATCGCGGCGGTGGCGATGGGTCATCTGGTGATGGTCGGGGTCATGGCGATGACGCCGGTGCATATCGGAGAGGCGGGGCACCCGGACACGCTCAGGATTGTGGGGATCGTGCTGAGCGTGCACATCGCCGGGATGTACGCACTCTCGCCGGTGACCGGCTGGCTCACCGACCGGGTCGGGCGGCGCCCGGTGATCCTGGGCGGGATTGCCCTGCTGCTCGCGGCGTGCGCCGTGGCGGGCACGGCGGGGCACGACACCGTTCGGCTGTCGCAGGGTCTGGTGCTGCTGGGCATGGGTTGGTCAGCCACGATGGTGGCCGGCTCGACGCTGCTGTCGGAGTCGGTGGGGGTGGCCAACCGGCCGTCGGTGCAGGGCCTGTCGGACCTCATCATGGGTGTGGCGGCGGCGTCCGCGGGTGCACTGAGCGGCTTGGTCGTGGCATGGTCGTCGTACGCGACGTTGACCATGCTCGCGGCGGTAGCGACGGTTCCGTTGATCGCGCTGGCCCTTCGGCCCACCCGGGTCGCGGCCGTGAAGGGGAGCGTCGCGGCGGTGAAGGGGAGCTAGGTGCGGCTGACCGACTTGCGGAGGCGGCTCGACGAGACGTTCGGGCCTGGGTACGCGGAGAGTGTGGCCCATGACCAGGTGCTCACTCAGCTGGGCGGCCGGACGATCAACCAGGCGCTTGCCGCGGGCGAAGAGGTGGTCTCCGTGTGGCGGGCGGTAGTGGCGGCGTATCCGGACCGGGTGCCGGCGCGCCTGCGCTGACCTTGATGCCTGGCTGACCTGCGGAAACGCCGCTGCGGCGTGTTGGTAGTTGCATCGAACAGCTGTACCCCTATGGTGTGTGGTGCGCGGTTATCCACAGGTGCCGGGGGCCAGTTGTCCACAGCTTCGGCGTTGACGCTCGAATCTGTCGGACCTGACGCATAGCGTGTGAGCGCGTGACCGTGACACGAAGTACCAGCAAGGGTCAGCCGAGACCGAAGACCGCGAACGACCCAGGGGTGGCAGACATGGCAACAGGGCCCGACCGCGAGAAGGCGCTGGGACTCGCCCTCGCGCAGATCGACAAGCAGTACGGCAAGGGCTCGGTGATGCGCCTCGGCGACCGCCCAGCCGTGCCGATGGCCGTGATCCCGACCGGGTCCATCGCGCTGGATGTCGCGCTCGGCATCGGCGGCCTGCCGCGAGGCAGGGTCATAGAGATCTTTGGGCCTGAATCAAGTGGGAAGACCACCGTCGCGCTTCATGCGGTCGCCAACGCACAGAAGGCCGGCGGAATAGCCGCGTTCATTGATGCGGAGCACGCGCTCGACCCTGATTATGCCAATGCGCTCGGAGTCGACACCGACGCGCTCCTGGTGTCGCAGCCAGACACCGGTGAGCAGGCGCTCGAGATCGCGGACATGCTGATCCGGTCCGGCGCGCTAGACATCATCGTGATCGACTCGGTAGCTGCGCTGGTGCCGCGGGCCGAGATCGAGGGCGAGATGGGCGACAGCCACGTCGGCCTTCAGGCGCGTCTGATGAGCCAGGCGCTGCGAAAGATTACCGGCGCGCTGAGCAACTCGAACACCACCGCCATATTCATCAACCAATTGCGGGAAAAAATAGGCGTGATGTTCGGATGCGGATCTTGGAAGACTAAGGTCACCCTCGCCGACGGACAACAAATTCCGATCGGGAGGATCGTAGATAAGAAATTGGCGGTGGAGGTCCTTTCTTACGACCCGGACCTGGGCAAAGTTGTGCCGAGGAGGGTCGTGAACTGGTTCAACAATGGCGAGGCCATTGAATTTCTCGAGTTCACAGTTGAACGCGCGGGCGGCGGGAAAGGACACGGTCGGGCGAGGATGGCATTCACGCCGAACCATTTGATCCGAACTCCCGGTGGGTGGCGGGAGGCCGGTGAGATCGTCGCGGGTGACCGCGTTATGCTCGCTCAGCCGCACGTGCTTAGCCCAACACAGTGGGAAGTAATCCTGGGGGCCCTTATGGGCGACGGCTGCCTGTCACGCGCCGTCCGTTTGGACGCCGAATGTGCCCGATTCCGCATGGGACACGGAGTGAAGCAGGCGCGCTACCTCGATTGGAAGGTCTCTCTGCTAGAAAACATTCCTCACTCACTCACGTCAAACGCTAAGGGTGCGGTGTTTTCCGATTTCACTACACTCGCGGAACTGAATGAGCTGTATCGTGCCGTGTACCTCGGCGACCACAAGAAACACTTCAGCGATGAGTACCTAAAGACGCTCACGCCGCTGGCGCTCGCTATCTGGTACATGGATGACGGCGGATTCACGCTTCGTTCCAAGGGCCTACAAGAACGTACGCACGGAGGCAGCGGGCGGATCGAGATCTGCGTGGAGGCCATGAGTGAAGGATCGCGGGAGCGGCTCGTCGGCTACCTACGAGACGTATGGGGAATCAACGGGAGACTCATCCGTAAGGGAGCTCGGCAGGTAAGCGCGATTTTGTTCGACACTGCAACCACCGAACAGTTCCAGGAGCTGGTCGCGCCGTACGTTCACGAGTCGATGGCCTACAAGTTGCTCCCACGCTTCCAAGGGCAATGCGCCGTCGAGCCAGAGTTCGTGAAGCCAACATTGCAACTGACTCCCGCGAGAGTCCTCGACATCAAGGTGCGTCAGGACTACAAGATTATGAGTCGCTACGACATTGAGGTTGAGGGTTCTCACAACTACCTCGCTGACGGCGTGATGGTGCATAACAGCCCCGAGACGACCACCGGCGGCAGAGCACTTAAGTTCTACGCCTCGGTGCGGCTCGACGTCCGCCGTATCGAGACGTTGAAGGATTCGGCCGAAGCGGTCGGAAATAGGACAAGAGTAAAAGTAGTGAAGAATAAGTGCGCCGCGCCTTTCAAAAACGCAGAGTTCGATATTCTCTATGGAAAGGGCATTTCGCGCGAAGGATCGCTTATCGACGTTGGCGTCGAGCAGAACATCATTCGCAAGTCGGGTGCCTGGTATACATACGAGGGCGACCAGCTCGGCCAGGGCAAGGAGAACGCGCGCAGCTTCCTCACGGGAAATCCGGACATCGCGGCCGAGATCGAGAAGAAGATCCTCGAAAAGCTGGGGGTTGGACAGAGCACGGACGCGGCCGGTGGGCCAGCCCTGCCACCGGTGGACTTCTGACGCCGGCAGAGATGGGCGCTCGAGTCGTGGCCGGCAGGCGGCGTGGACGGACGGGACGGGGCTGGGACGCAGCTCCGCCCCGCGCACGTCAGCACGACGAAGACCCGTTGACCGGGACCGCTTGGCGCCGCCGGGGCGGACCGCACGCCGGCGCAACCAACCAGAGACAAGCGGATGGGAACGACCGGGGTGAGGACGGCGCGCCGGAGAAGCCGGTCGACCCGGCCGAGCGGGCACGCGAGATCTGCCTGAGACAACTCGCCGTCCGACCCCGTACCCGGGCCGAGCTGGCCACGGCGCTGCGAAAGAACGGCATTTCGGCCGAGGTCGCCGCCGAGGTCCTTGAGCGTTATGGCGAAGTCGGCATCATCGACGACAAGGCATTCGCCCTGGCCTGGGTGACCAGCCGCCACCACGGACGCGGACTCGCGCGCAAGGCTCTCGCCGTCGAGCTACGCCGCAAGGGGGTGGACGCCGACGCGGTCGGTGCGGCGTTGGATGAGCTGGATCCGGACACAGAGGAGCAGACGGCCCGAACCCTGGTCGAGCGGAAGCTGCGGACCGAACAACCAGGGAAGTCCGAGGCGCTGTTCCGCCGATTGGTCGGCGTGCTGGCTCGCAAGGGATACCCGGCCGGGTTGGCGATCCGCGTCGTCAAGGAGGCGATCGCCGAACGGGCCGAGTCCGGGTCCGACGCGGCCGGCATCGACGCGACCGTCTTCGACGCGGCCAGCATCGACGCGGACCTGCTCGAGCTGGAGGCCGCCGACGCCGAGGCGCACGAGACCAACTGACTGGCGCGGAGAATCTTCCTGCGCGTAGCTGATCGATCACCGCCTCATCCGCGCAGGCAGAAGCAGGTTCACCGGCCGCGAAAGTTCGCCGCGAGGCGGAAATCGGTCAGTCCTCTAGATCATCTCTCCTTGACCGAACAGGCCGTCAGGGCCTAGCCTCGGTTTTACCGGGAGTACAGCGAACCATCGCATGACAACCGCACAACATAGATCGCGTAACGAAATCACATCAATCAGCATCGGCCGGACGGCGAGGGACTCGAGTAGCAGCGAAGACACTAACCACACAACGAGTAGCAATCGGTCACGGAGCGCGCCTTGGCAGAGTCGAGCCAGGACGCCGAGGCCCACTGCGTGACAGCGGCAGCTGGCGCGACGAATGGTGCCCGGCCTGCGAGGTTGATCCCTGTGTGACGGTCGATGTGGTCGCAGCGGTGGCCCGAACTCTCCCGAGGTAGACACAGCGTCGCGCGATGCGACGAACGCCGGGGAGGGAGGTCGCCGTGACCTTGGAGACGGCGTTAGCCGTAGCTGTCGTCCTTCTCGCGGTCGTCATCGTGGCCGGCTTTGCCATCGGCATCCGCCTGCTCCGCCAGCTCGGCGTCAGTGGCCGGGCCGGGTCAAACACGAGGCAGAAGGAACTCACGCACGGCAAGACCGCACGGAACGGACGGCAGAACTCGGCCGTGCGCAGCTCAAGGGGCGAGGCCAACCTGGGCGCCACGGACGACGCACGAGTGGCTGCGGCAGGTGCGCGGAGCGACGCCGCCGCGGCGAAGGCCGAGGCATCTGCTGCGCGTGGCGAGGCCCGCCGGATCCTTGACAGCGCCAGGACCGAGGCCGATCGCATCCTCGAGCGCGCTCACCGGCAGGCCGACAGCGACGCTGAACAGGTCCGCGCCACCACCCGCCGAGCCGGCGAGCGCGAGGTCGCTACGCTCACCGCCGTCGCCAAGGAGCAGACCGCCGATGCAGAGCGGCGCCAGCAGCGCCTCGATGACCGTGAGCGACTGCTGGCCCAAGACGCCGAGCGCCTGGCCGAGCGGGACCGGCGGATCATCTCCGCTGAGGCCGAGCTCGCCGAACGGGAGGCGGCCGTGGTCACGCACGAGGCGGAGCTTTCGGCCGCGAACGAGGTGCAGCGCCGCGAACTTGAGCGCATCGCCGGCCTCACGGCCGACGCCGCCCGTGGCGAGCTGGTGGACGCCATCGAGAACCAGGCCAAGCGAGACGCTGCCCTGCTCGTCCGCGAGATCGAGGCCGACGCGCGGGCCACCGGCGAGGAGCGCGCCCGCAATGTCGTCGTCGAAGCCATCCAGCGAGTGGCGAGCGAGCAGACGGCCGAGAGTGTGGTCAGCGTCCTGCACCTGCCGTCGGACGAAATGAAGGGGCGCATCATCGGCCGCGAGGGACGAAACATCCGTGCCTTCGAATCAGTCACCGGCGTCAATCTGATCATCGACGACACCCCCGAGGCGGTCCTGCTCTCGTCGTTTGACCCGGTTCGCCGTGAGGTCGGCCGGCTCACGTTGGAGAAGCTGGTGCTCGATGGGCGTATCCATCCGCACCGCATCGAAGAGGTCTTCGACGCCGCCCGCGGCGAGGTGAACCGCCTCTGCCAGCGCGCGGCCGAGGATGCCCTGGTCGAGGTCGGCATCACCGACATCCACGCCGAACTCGTGACGCTTCTCGGCCGCTTGCGCTACCGCACGTCGTACGGACAGAACGTCCTCAAGCATCTCGTCGAGACCGCCCACGTCGCTGGCATCATGGCCGCCGAGTTGCGCCTCGACATCGCGCTGGTCAAGCGGTGTGCCTTCCTCCACGACATCGGCAAGGCGCTGACCCACGAGGTCGAGGGCAGCCACGCTCTGGTCGGCGCCGACATCGCCCGCAAGTACGGCGAGGCCGACGAGGTCGTCCATGCCATCGAGGCGCACCACAACGAGATCGCGCCGCAGACCGTTGAGGCGGTGCTCACCCAGGCCAGCGACGCCTGCTCGGGCGGGCGGCCGGGCGCTCGGCGGGAGAGCCTCGAGGCGTACGTCAAGCGGTTGGAGCGCATCGAGGAGATCGCCGTCCGCAAGCCCGGCGTCGAGAAGGTGTTCGCGATGCAGGCCGGCCGCGAGATCCGGGTCATGGTGCGCCCCGACGACGTGGACGACATCGGTGCAGCCGTGCTGGCCCGCGACGTGGCCAAGCAGATCGAGGAGGAGCTGACCTACCCGGGTCAGATCCGGGTCACCGTGGTCCGGGAGTCTCGCGCCACCGAAGTGGCCCGCTAACCCCCCAATCGTCGATCATGACCTGGAGGTCATGATCGACGACTCTTCACGACGGTGAGCTCATGATCGACGGAGATGGTGGTGATGCAGGACATCCGCAAGTCGGGCTCCGGCGGCGGCGGCTTGACGTCTGCGGCAACGAAGGGCGTACCGAGGGTCTTGATGCCGCGGCACCTGCGGCTGATCTGCTGACTCCGGCTACCCTGTACTACGTCATGAGCATCGTCGCGGAACAGTCCAGGCAGGCAGGGCAGGCCGAACAACCACGCACCGACGTACCCCGAACGTACGACGTGCGTACGTACGGCTGCCAAATGAATGTGCACGACTCCGAGCGGATCTCCGGGCTGCTCGAGGCGGCTGGG
>Ga0184632_10000175_pt1 | contig 22361 bp, 14 predicted proteins | sample PLM31_50_b1_FD_133153 | JGI IMG/M metagenome (GOLD analysis project Ga0184632, IMG submission 133153) | Groundwater sediment microbial communities from an aquifer in East River, Colorado, USA - PLM3-1_50_b1 | ecosystem: Environmental > Terrestrial > Soil > Riparian zone | place: USA: East... | reverse complement strand
CGGCCGGCCGCGGACGGCGTCGACGGCGACCACGGCGCCGACCAGCGCGACCGGCAGCAGGGCAAGGCCATAGGCGGCGTAGGGCCGGCCGGTCTCGGTGGCCAGCACCGTGACCGCCCGCCGGTAGGTGCGCTGGTCCAGCGGCGCCCGCAGCAGACGCCGCAGGCGCTCGTCGGGCCCGCTGGCCTGTGGCCCGACGGCGGCGCCCAGCAGCACCGCCAAGACGAGGCAGCCGAGCCGGGCAAGCGCCAACGACCGGCGCCGCCGCCTGGTGCCCACCGCAGCTGCCGTAGCGTTCATACGTGTCCGAGAGGCGTGGATCGGGGAATTCGGGGCGTTAGAATGTCACACCGTGCGGGCACCAGGCTGCCCGCCTGAACCATCGATCAGACGGGGGGAGCCGGGTGGACAGGAGCTGGGCCCAAGCGGCCGATGGAAGAACGTCGCAGGCCGCGCCGACGCTCGGCGACTACGCCAAGGCGGTCGGCCGGCGCAAGCTGATCGTGGCGGCCGGCCTGGGCGTCGGGCTGCTGCTGGGCACGATCGTGCTCCCCGCTGCGCTGCCCGAGAACGGCAGCTACCAGGCGACCGTCCGCCTGAAGGTCGCCCAGTTCGTGTCCGACACGATCGTCCGCGAGCGGCCGCAGTTCGAGCTGGAGAAAGCCGAGGGAAAGGGCAACGCCCTCCAGGACATCGTTCTGGCCGACGAGGTCCTCGGCAAGCTCGGCGGTCGAGCCACCGGGCTGAGCGCGCAGGACGTCGTGAGCCACCTGACGGTCAGCCCGGTCGTCGGCAGCTCGTACGTCGACCTCGGCTACAGCGACGGCGTCAAGGCCAGAGCGGACAGGGTCGTCGCCGCCTACGCCAAGACCTGGGCCGCCCGCCGCAACGCGCTGGACGCCCAGCGGCTGGACACGGCCACGGCCAACCTGGACAGGCAGGTGGAGGAGTTGCGGGAGCGGCTGTCCGGCCCCCCGTCGACGGTGGCCGCCGGCACCGAGCTGAGCAACGCCCGGACCAGGCTCGAGGCGCTGCTCACGCTCCGCAGCCAGGTCGAGAAACAGCGGCTGTTCCTCGGACCGCCCACCGCGGTGCTGGGCACCCCCATCGTCACCGAGCTGAGCGCGCCCACCCCCCACGGCCTGCTGCTCGCCCTCGGCCTGCTGATCGGGCTGTTCGCCGGGCTCGGCGTCGCCGTGGTCGCCGAGGCGGTACGCCCCAAGGTGCTGGCGCCCGGCGACGTCGAGCATGCGACCGGGCTGCCGGTGATCGCCGGCGTGCCGCCGACCGGCATGCGTGGCGGCCTGCCGGTGGTCGACCGGCCGTTCAGCCCCGCCGCCGAAGGGTTCCGGCGGGTGGGCGGAGCACTGGAGCGCCGCGGGCTCGGCGACGAGGTCCGCATCCTCGCCATCGCCTCGGCCGACCGGCGCGAGGGCCGCAGCCTGCTGGCGGTCAACCTGGCCCACCTGCTGGCCCGGCAGGGACGCGACGTCCTGCTGGTCTCGGCCGACCTCCGCCACCCGGCCCTCGACGAGATCCTCGGCGTCGCCGACGAGCCTGGCCTCGCCGAGTGGCTCGAGAGCGGCGGGCCCGACCACGAGCTGCCGCTTCGGCTGGTGGCCGAGCACCTGCTGATCCTGCCCGCCGGGTCCACCGATCACAGCCCTGGCGAGCTGCTCACCGCCCGCCGCGTGCGGGCGGCCCTCCACCACCTGGCCAACACCGGCTTCATCGTGCTGATCGATACCCCGCCTGTGCTGTCGTCGGCCGAGGCGACCACGATCGCCGCCGTAGCCGACGCGACCCTGCTGGTCGCGAGGGCCGGAGCCAGCCGCTGGCGGGCGATCGAGCACCTGGCCGAGGTCTTCCGCCGCGACGGGATCCGGCAGATCGGGACCGTGCTGCTCGGCGACCGCGGACGGCCGTCGTCGCTGCTGCACACCAGCCTCGGGCTCGGCTATGCCGGCCGGCACCAGGCGGGCAACCGCCGCCGGGCAGGCGGGACGGCGCCGCCGTTCATGCCCCCGGTGCCGGCCGCCGGCGGCGCCGACGAGCAGGACTTCCCGGCCCGGCCCGCCACCCTCACACGCCGGGACCGCTGACGCCCGCCGCCCCGGACCACAGCGCCGCGTAGTCCCGGCCGGTCAGCTGCGACAGCCGGGCCACGTCCGAGGCGAAGTACCGGATCAGCTCGGCGCGTGTCTCCGCCCGCATCGACGGGTAGTCGCCGTCGCCGTACTGGCGGTAGAGCAGGCGCGGCAGGGCACCGCCCTTGACCCGGGTGACCACGTCGGGCATGCCGACCCGCCGGACGGCCACCGCGGCCTGCTTGACCACCCGGGCGGCGACCCGGCTGCGGGGCCGGCTGGCCGCCAGCACCTTCTCGCCGGCGACCTCCGGGACGTGCTCCGGGGCGACGCCGAGGAACTCGAGCAGCCGGCGGGCGAAGGCCAGCGGGTCGCGTTGCAGGTCGTCGAACGCCAGCACCAGCAGCTGCCGGGCCGGGAAGTGGCCCAGGTAGCGCTCCAGGTGCATCCCGTACAGGCCCTGCACCAGCAGCTCGGGCCGGGCGACGACGGTGTCCTCGAAGCTCCCGCTGACCTGGGCGTTGCGCAGCCAGAACAGGTAGTTGGAGAAGGCACGGTCGATCGGGTTGCGCAACGAGGTGACCAGCTTCATGACCGGGTTGTAGGCGTGCATCCGCCCCGGCGCCTCCTCAGAGAAGATGTAGCTGTTGCACACCTCCCCGACCACCGCCTGGCCGTCGCACGCCTCGTAGAACCGGTGGTACCAGCCGACCCCACGGTGGTAGTTGGCGTCGAAGAACATCGTCTCCTTCGCCGCCGCCACACAGACCTCCGGATGGGCCTTGAGCAGGCTGTACATCCAGGTGGTTCCCGCCTTGCCGGGTCCGATCACGGCGAAGTTGACGACATTGGCCGATGGACGCATCCCGTTCCTTTCTTCAGGCCTGAAGAACCCTGACCTTGATGGAAGCCGGCTCGTCATTGCCGTTTCGTAGGTCGGACTCGTCGATGGGCTTGCGGGCCGGAATAACCACGTACGTACGCGGGGGAACCATGGCCTGGCTTGGGACTGCTACCCCCTCGGCATCGTCGCGATCTAGCCTTTCAGGTGCGCTGGAGGCGATCAGATGGAGACCGACCCGAGCGAGTGCAAGTATCGCGACGATGGTGCAGATGTCGGCGGCAGTATAGAGACCGATCGCAGCGGTCAGTCCCACCTCTACAAGCGCGGCCAGCGAAACCACCAGCCCGCCCTTCCAAGTGAGCGGCATCACGAGTATTGCAGCCCCCGCCGCGAGGTGACCAGCGAGGCTCTCACCTGCGAGCAACGCAGCGATTCCAGCGACCAGCAGGAATCCCGACACGCTCCACCGCTGACTGACGGTGGGAAATCTCCCGGGAACGCGCGACCCGCTCCGGAGCCCACCGTCTCCTTCGGCTGCGGCTGCGGCCGCAGCCGCTACGGGTGGCTGGTTGGTCTTGGAGCCCAGCATGACCAGGACGAGGAGGAGCAGGGAGGCCAGCGATATCGCTGCGCCGAACGGCACCAGACGGTCGCCGCTGAACTCCAGGGTGGCGGTGTGGATCCCCGGCTGGAGAATGTATCCGTTGGCAAGGCCAGATACGGGCACGTGCGGGGCGGCTGGCCCTCCTGTGCTGAGGCGCCATCTCGGGTCGAACGTGCGACTGAACGTGAGGATGCTCCGCTGGGTCGACTCAAATGAGACCTGATACTTGGTTCTGCCCAAGCGAGTGACGCCCGTTCGGACCAGTGGCGCTTCGCGTGGCGTCTCCATCTCGCGGACCACCAGCCGGCAGTGGGAGCTCACCCAAGGCGACGGAACCTTGGTCTGTATGTGCCTGGAGTTCGCCGGCACCGTGGTCGTATCCGGTGTGCCGGTACAGCCATGCGCGGCACCAGGTGACGCGGACAGCCGGCGCGTCTTGATCGCAGGAGCGACTTCGAAGCTCACCGGATGCGTAGGCGGATCGACGGCGAGCCGCACGCTACCCAGCCCAAACGACACCCGCTCGCTCTTCGACCCGGCACCGATCTTGAGGGTCCCGACCCGCGACCAGTCAAGTGTTCCGGAAACTGTGCTATCCCTGTCTGGAATACGTATTGCGAGTGTGCGCCACCCGCGCTTGTCATCGACGAAGGGGAACGTGAACCGCTGTTCGTCGTCCACCTCGAACACGTTTACCTCTAGGCGCTGCCCGGTTGCTCGGCCGAAGAAGTCGATCAAGACGTAGCCATAGCGCGACCAGTCTCTGGGCCGGGCATAGTGGTGTACCGCCAGCGTGTAGAAGGATCGGTTTCCCGGACTCTTGAGCAGCAGGCCAGTGGCGTTGCTCCCGGTGACGACATCGCCCGTGCGGACATGCGCTGGATCGACTACATGCCAGAACCGTTTCGCGTCCGCCGACACGGTGCGGGAGTTCCGAAAGATGGCTGCCGGTGCCGTCACCGCACCTCGGACGGCGGGATCAACCGCATAGGCGAGCTTGCGGGACGCCCCCTCAAGCAGAGACCGCACCTTGGCCTGGTTCGTCGATCGCGCGGCCGTGCCGACGACCAGTGCCTGGGTGACGTTCGCGTAGTGCCCGAAGTCCGACGGCTCTGAAGTCAGCGTCAGGCGATGGTCACCCGCTCCGATGGTTGCGTCCGAGATTCGAATCCATCGGAAGCCGTTCGCCGCCGAGGAGAGAGGTAGTACGGAACGAGAGGCCCGACCGTCCAGCGTGGCGCAGAGCCTCGCGGGTGTTGGAGAAATCTGCACCCGCACCCAGACCTCACTGCGTTGCCTCGACGCGACGGTGAACCGCACCGATACGGTCGATGCGCGTTCGGAGGAATCATCGTCGGCTGCGGTGACCAGCTGACCCGTGCGCGCCAGGGAACCTGGACCGCTCCTCCTCGCCGGGACACTCAACAAGCCGTCAAGCCGTGCGGTGGGCGAGACGGTGGCGAGGGCAATGTCGTTCACGTTCGTGTCGACCATGTAGACCAACTTGGACCTGGAGAGCGCGCGTGACAGCTCCGGAAGGCCTCCCATGTCGATGGCGTCGCCCGCCGTCATCGGTGCCCAGCGGGAAACCTCGACTCCCGGTGTGCTGGCAAGCATCGCCAGGCCTGAGCTACCGCCAAGGATCGTGGCAATGTTCGGACGCACCGTGATGACCGGAGAGTAGTTCGGGGTTGCGAGGAGGACCCCGGCGCTCGTGGAGAGCAGCGGCCGCAACTCCGGCATCGAGCGGACCTTCGCCGCCGGAGCCAACGGCTCCAACGCGAGGTCGGGCTGGCCGACCGCATTGGTGCTGTAGGCCTTGGACATTGCGGGATAGCGGAACGCCAGCACATAGCGAGTATTGCTCGCCCCGAGGAGGCGCCCGAACGCAGGGTCGCCGCGATCAAGCAGTTCATCTGTGTAGACGACGAAGTTCGACGCTCTCGGGTTCCAGTCGCCGGCACCCACAGCTGGGCGGCCGGTGAACAAGGAGCTCTCAGTTCCCAAGTCGTGCTCGTATCCTCGATACGCTGCCTGCTCCACGAACCGGTAGGGTTGTGCGTAGGGCACGGAGGCGACCATGAACTCGCCCTTGCGGGCACGAACAGCATCGACCAGCTGTCGTTCGCTCGGGTCTGGCCGATAGGTGAGCAGGCCGGTCTGGAGCACGGGCATCACGGGGAGCAGGAGCATTGCCGCCAGGGTGGCCGCGGTGAACCGAGGCAGCCACATTGCCACCCTCGCGGAGCCCGTGGCCCGTCTTGCCGCTCTGGCGATGAGAACGACGCTGACTCCGGCCAGGACCGAAAGGGCCAGTGCCTGAAGCACGAGCCACCGGTTCGGCGTTCGAAGGTTCCTCAGCGGGTTGAACGCTTCCAACGTCATCGCATAGGGACTGTCGAGTGGGGGCCGGATCCCCTTGGCGACGAACGTCGCCAGAGCTGCCAGGCAGAGCAGGTAACCGGTGCGAATGTCGCGCCGCCACACCAGGATTAGGACGGCCAGGATCGGTAGGCAGAGCGAGACAGCGACATAGGGACCGTAGGGCAGCCAGGGGTGTCCAAACGACGATGGAAGCCGGCTGTAGCCGAGGTAGCCGGTCTCTTGGGCGAACCGAGCAAGCGACTGGTACGCGGGCAGGCTATGGTCGATGAGCTGCTGAAGGTCAAAGAGGCTTCCATGCGAGAGCCATTCCGATCGGACACCCGCGATGGCAGGCACCAACTGATACGCATCCAGGCAGAGCGCCGACAGCCCAGCGATACCGAGCGTGAAGGCGGCGTTCCGCAGCGTCGACGCGGCACCTCGACGGCTGATCACGACGTACACGAAGTAGATGCCCAGAGCAACGACGCTCAGCGCGATCATGTCGGGCCGGCTCAGCAGCAGAAGCGCGAACGAAAGACCGAGGCCAAGCGCAACTCGCGGTCGAGCGCGCTCAAGTGCAACATCCCAGAGGAGAAGCTGCAACGGTAGCAAGGCGATTGCAACCTGGACATTGAGATGCCCACTGGCCCATTGGGCCAGGGCTATTGGGGAGACGGCATACAGCACTCCGGCCAGTAGGCCGGCGGCGTGGCTCCTGTACCAGTGCCACGTCAACGTGTACGTGAACGCGCCGGATGCGAATACCAGCGCGAAGGCCGCGACCTTGTAGGTCAACACCGGGTTGCGAGTGAGCATCGTCAGGAGGCCGAGTAGCTGCTCCAGGGTGAACGTCCGTGGCGTGCCGAAGCTGCTGGGCGCCCAGGCGCTGCCGATGCCTCCCTGCGCGTTCTCGTTTGCCCTAGCGATGAAGCCCAGCGCATCGGTGCCCGCCGGCATCCCTGGCCCCAGAAACGACCGCAGAAGGACCACGGTGGCGCCTGCGACGGCGGCGAGGCACTGGGCGTGCCGGATCAGGGTTTCCCTGCCGGGACGACCGCTACGTGAGCAGCCTACTGCGCTGTGAGGAGAGGTCCTTCGTGCGCGGGCGTGCTTGGGCGGCGATCCCGCGCGCCGGAAGAGGCCTCGCTTGGCCCGGGCGTGCTTAGGCGGCCCCACGGCCTGTCGCCAGCTCATAGAGCGCCAGGGTCTTGGAGACGATGTCCTGCAGGCGGAAGCGCTCGCGGATGAGATGGCGCCCGCGCGCCGCGGACAAGTCGCGTGCTTCCTTGTCGCTGAGCGCTGCTTCGAGGATCCGGCCCGTCACCAGCGGCCTGCTGAATGGAACCACCCATCCGGCTCGCTCCTCCTCGATCAGCGGCGCAAGCGCGACCCGGTCGGTGGCCACGACTGGGGTGCCGTGCGCCCAGCCTTCGACGACCGCCCGGGACAGGGCTTCGTACGCTGACGGCACGAAGAGCAGGTCGGCGGTACCGAGCGCCACATCGCGGTCCTCGTCAGTGACCCACCCGAGCGCGTGCACGTGGGGAGCGGTGACGGGATAGCCAGTGCCGAGGCCCCCGATGAGGACCAGTTGGGCCTCAGGCGCTCGCGCGCGGAGCGCCCGGAACGCCTCCAGGCAGAATGTCAGGCCCTTGTGCCGCGGACTTGGTCGGCCGATAACGACGACAACTGGTCCTTCGTGGAGCCCGTGGCGTTCCCGAAACGCCGTCGCCGCCGAGTCCGGCAGCGGTGGTGCCACGTCGTCCACGCCTGGCGGGATCACGTCCACGCGTCGTGCACCCAGCGATGCAAAGTACTGCTGCTCTTCCTCTGTCAAGGCGATGACGGCGTCGACGATCCGCGCGGCGCGCGGGGCGACATGGTCGAACGCGCGCATCGCGAGGTGGGGGAAGGAGCGGCCGTACGTGTGTGGCCGGCTGGGATGGAAGGTGGGAGTCCAGACGACAGGAACGCCTCTCGACCGGGCAACAGCCATCGCGCCGAAGATCGTCGACGACGGGAGGCAACCGAACAGGTGCAGGACGGCGGCGTCGCTCGAGTGCCGCAGGTTGCGCGTCACCTGGCGCAGGCTGCCGGCGGATGTCACCCGCGCACCGCTTGCCCGTATCCCGTTCGCCAGGTTCTCGAGGTCGACGGTCATGCCGCCAGGCTTCAAGCCCGGGTTGACCAGCATGACCTGCACGTTCTCGTTCACTTGATCACCGCCCAGCGGTGCTCGCGGGGTGCCAGTACCGGTCCGACGGCCCGGTGGTAGACCACCGGAAACCCTGCCTCCGCGAACAGCCGGCGGACTCGCCAGGGGGGTGTCGGTCGGACGGGCGCGTTGAAAAGACGCCGGTACAGGGCCGCCGTCAGCCTCGTGTTGGACCAGGTGAAGCCGAACATCGCTGACATTCCCGTGTTCAGCGCTGATGCCGTGGCGAGCTTCCAACGGCTCGCCGGCGTAGCGCCCAGCTTGGAGGGTTGCAGAAGCCTGGCGGCGGGGTTCGCACCCACTGTTGTCACCATGAGCACACCGCCGGGTCGTAGCACGCGGTGCAACTCTCCGAGCGTGGCGACGGGATCGGCGAGGTGGAGCAGGATCTCGAGGAGAAAGGCGATGTCGAACGTTCCATCCTCGAGCGGCAGCTGCTCCAGACCCGCCTGCCGGAAGCTCACGCGGTCAGCGACTCGGGCCGTCTCAGCAGCCTCTCGGGCGAGATCGAGCATCTGGGTCGAAATGTCGACACCCACCACCTCGGCCGCGCCAGCCAACGCCGCCGCGACCGTGGCCCGCCCGCGGCCGCAGCCAGCGTCGAGGACCATGCGGCCTTTCACTCTGGCCATGGCGAGCACATCCTTCTGCTGCTCGAGGAACCAGTCGCGATACGCCGGGTCGCTGTCCGCGAGCGGGTCCCACCATGTAGCGACGGTCCCGCGACGCTCGAAGTAAGCAGGGGCCCACGAGTTCTCCATCGCGATCAATCCACCCTTTCCATGGCCGTGAACGCGTTCCGGCTTCGACGCTGGAGGTACAGGGCGACACCTAGGAGCAGCAGAACTCCGGTACCGCTGATCGCGTACCCGGTCCGAACCAGAGGCCACCGCCCGTACCGCAGGAACCCATCCCGCGCGTGGCCCAGGGTTGCGAGGTTGGTGACGCCCATGTTGGCGTCGACCCGACCGCCCGAACTCGTCCAGCGTCCGTCGAAGGGCTCACTCAGCACGACTGAGGCACCCGCGTGCGCGGCCCGAACGTCGTATCGGACTGGAGTCGACGCGGACACTGATAACGGGATGCTCGATCCGCGAGTGAGCTGTCCGCCGGACGCCCGCACCGGACCGGGGCGGGCGTGCCGGACCCGGATCGCGTAGTCGACGAGCCGTGCCTTCTTGGCGATACCGACGAGTTCCCCCCAGTCCTGGACCTCGATCTTGCCGGCCGGGGAGTACAGTCGGGCGCTTGGCGTCAGGTTCTCGAACAGTGCAAGGTCTGGCCACTCCCGGACAAGGCGAAGATCAGACTGCTGCCGGAGCCAGGCGAATGTCTGCCAGTCGGTCACCTTGTGGAGCAGGATGTATCGAACGTCGAGTGGAGCGACGAGGTTCCCGAAGCTTGTGGTCTGCGTTCCTACCGAGAAGAGGAATTCAAGGTAGCGGGATCGGGCTGTCCTTGACTGCATTTGCAGGCCAGCGACCTCGGCGTTGTCCCCCACGATCGTCCCCCGCCTGAAGTAAGACGCCATCGGGTTGGAGACAACCCGCCCCTGGGTCCAGGACAGCGGCAGGTACAGATGCCACGGAAGGGCGAGTATTTTCCCTGGCCCATCGCCCATGGCGTTGTTCGCTTCAGCCCAGGAAACCGGGTATCGAGACGGCTGCACGTAGCCGTTGAAGCCCCAGAACATCCGGAACGTGTAGACCCCGGGAATCACGAGCAATAGCGCCACGATAAGCACCTTGCCGGTAACGCTGCGTGCTGTTCGGGCTATCGCCTCGAGGCCCATGCCGAATCCCCATGCATAGGCCAGCGCCAGGAGAGCGAGGAACTTCTGTGGCTCCCGCATGATCCGCGAGGCCGGGACACGCTCGAACATCCACGAGAAGCCTGCGCCGAGTAGGCCAACGTCACCAAGCGTAAGACAAAGCCCCAGCAACCCCAGCGGCAGCAGTAGGCTCGCCAGCCGGCGGGACTCTCGATCGCGAAGACCCGAACCGTAGCCTTTGGCGATGACGGCCAGCATGGCCGCGAGGAACAGGAACCATCCCGGGAGGCTGTCCTTGGGAAGTGGCCAGCCTTCACGCCAGAAGCCATAAAGGCCGGCGAGGTTGGGCAGAAGGCCCAGATGCGCGTCTGGTAGCGACCGGAAGATCGAGAGATCCCCGGTGGTGACCTCCCCGAGCCTCGGCGCGAGTTGCAACGCTGGCAGAAGCCAGTAGATGGCGCCGATCCCCGCTACCGCAGAGGCGACAAGCAGGTGTGCAATGCCTGGTGCGTCCCGGCGCAGAACCGCGGCGGCCAAGCAGCCCGCTAGCAGCAGCCCGGCGATGAAGACGTAATGGGGCGCCAACGCGACAGTGACGTCGAGAAGGACGCCGCCGAGGAGCGCGCTGGCGACGGAGTTCCTCTCCAGTAGGAGCGCGAGCAGCAGCGGCAACAGCGCGTAGCCGAGCACCAGGTAGACTTGGCCGGCGAGGATCCGCTCGTACACGAACGGGTTGACGAAGTAGAGAAGCGAGGCTCCGACGAGCCTCAGTGGGTTCTCTGGGAAGATCCTCCTGAAGCCCCAGACGATCAGGAATGGCACCGTGAGCCAAGGAACGAGTCGAACGATCGGCCATGGAAACACCGTGAACGCTGCAACCAGCATCGCGTTGACTGGCGCCCGGCTGGTGAGTCCAGGGGGGAAACCCCAGACGGACCCTGGAAGGCTCGGGTTGGGGCCGGCTGGGTAGTCGCCGTAGTCGAGCAACAGCACGACACCCGGGCCAAGCAACGGCGCAAAGACAGCCAGGGCAAGGACAGTAGCAAGGGCCAAGGGCAGGGCGCCGTGAGCCAGCAACCGGCGACCGGCTGCCACCGATGCTGTGCGTTCCCGCGTGGTGGCGACCTCTATAGGGGATGTCACCGGCCTCATCGCCTCGTCCACCATGCCGCATCTCACAGACTGAGGAGCGGGTGGGCGCTCCTCCACTCGGCTGCGACAAGCCCTCGAAGCTGGGGCCAGGTCGGCGATGATGGCCGGAGCGGGCCAGGAATGGCGGTGACCGCGACCTGGAGTTGGGAGGCGCTGATTTTACCTTCGGGCTCGATGGCACAGAGAAGGGCGATGATCGCGTCAGCGAAGCCGCTCTCGATCGAACGGGTCGCTGCGACTGCCCACCAGCGCGCCTGCCCGCGCAGGGCAGACAGGGCTGCGTACAGGAGGTTCCTGGAGACGGAGCGGCCGAGGCTAGAGCGGGCCGACCGTCGACGGAGCTCACGAAGCAGTTCGCGCCGGACGCCGAACCAGCCGTCAGGCAGGTTCGAGGCTTCGGCGACCGCCCGCAGGTGATGGCTGCCAAGCGCGTCCAGGGCGGCCTCGAGACCCGCGGCATGTCGTCCCCGGCGATAAAGCTCGACCTGGGCGACGTGGAGCAGTGCCTTGCGGACATTGCGCTGCATCGCCGGGGACAGTGTGTCGGCCCGAAGATCGGCGAGGTCCAGCTCCTCGATCAGGTAGAGGGCCGCCGACAGGAGGTAGGAGATCGCCGGCCTATCGCCGTCGATGGGCTCTGACGCCATCGGCAGCCGGAACCCCGGTGGTGCGTCCAGCAGCAGGCCCTCGCGGCACAGCTTCCAGAGCAGGAGGTTGCTGCCGGACCGCTTCAGGCGGGAGGCCGGCAGAGGGTTGATGGTGACGTCCACGCCGAGCTGGACGGACAGGGAATGCGCGACCCTGGCCAGCTGCCGGATGACGAATGGCACGCGGAACGCCGCTAGCACGACGACGATGTCGTAGTCACTCTCGGCTGTGTGCTGGCCCGTGGCTCGACTGCCGCCAAGGACCACGGGCACCCTGCCGACCGCCGCATCGACCGCCTCGACGATCCGCCGGTAGGCCGGCTCCGCGTCAACAACCTGCCTCGACCGTTGGCCGGTCGGAGACCACGAGACCATCTCAGCCTCAACCACTGGCCACCGCCCTAGACAGCTGCAGCTCGTCGCCGGACCCCGCCTCAACCAGATGACGCTCGTCGAGGCGTGTGGTCGCCGGTGGCCTGAAGAGCAGCGCCACACCCATCAGCGCGGTGGCCGCGACCGCAAACGTGGCGATTAAGACGTGGATCAGCTGCAAGATGCCGCCGTGGAAGGACCAGAAACCCACTACCTGAAGGAGGGCAACGACGGCCAGGACGGCGACGACGTTGGCACGCCGCTGCGCCAGCAGATAGGTCGCGACCAGGTGGGTCATCGCGTAGAGCGCGAAGGCGATTCCCATCCAGCCCAGGTACGGCTCGGCTGCCGCGAAGGACCCGCCTAGCAGCGGAGTCAAGACGAGCTCGGGAGCAGTGAAGAAGACCAACGCCAGCAGGCACGCACCACCCGCCACCAGGCCGAGGGCTGCCACCAGCCCGGCCCGGCTGTCGCGACCGGCCTCGTGCCGCGCGCTGAAGATGGGGAAGAGAATCAGGCTGAGGGTCGAGGTGGCAAAGAACACGATCTTGCCGACGATCGATACTCCCGCGTACAGGCCGGCCGCGTGCGGGTCGAGGTAGCGCTTGGCGACCAGGATGTCCTCCGACATCAGCAGTGCCAGCAGGACGAGCGTCGCCAGGACGGTGGCCGAGTATCGTGAGGACGTGCGGGCCACCCGCCCCTCGATCTTTCCCTTGGGGAGGAACCGCAGCAGCATGACGTTGACGACGAGGCCGCAGCCGGCCGCGACCAGGACCGACAGCGTCCCCGCGGCCGGGTTGCGCCACAGCAGGCCGAACAGGAGCAGCGCCGCCAGCAGCTTGCTCAGTGCCTCCGTGACCGTGCTGGCCGCGTAGCGACCGAACCGCTGGATCCCCTGGAGCACCCCACGCTGGAGGTGCGTGACCGCCAGCAGCGGCAAGGCCAGGGCGGTCAGTACTACCGGCAGCGGCGAGCCGATCCGCAGGAACTTCGACACTTGCGGGCTCAGGCCGGCAAGGACGGCGGCGGCCACGGCACTGGAGAGGCCGAGCCGCGCGCCGACACGACTCAAGCGGTGTCGCAACTGCACCCATTCACCGGCCGCACGTGATGCTGTCGCCTCGCGGCTGGCTACCGTCTGGATGGAGATGATCACTGGGCTGACGAGGTAGAGCAGGCTAATCGACGCCGCCAGAACGCCGTATTGTGTGGGACCGAGGAACCGTGCCCCGACGGCATTGAAGGCGAAGTTCGAGCAGTGCCACACGGCCGTCGAGGCGACGACGAGGGCTCCGCCGCGCAGCAACGCTGTCCGCGCCACCTCAGGCTCCAGACCGGGCCGAGTTCTCCTGCGGCCGGCTCGCCTCCACTCCCATGAGCTCCAAGCACAGCGGGGCGATGTCCACCATGTTCATGGGAGCGCGCACGCGATCCGCGACCGTCGACGGCCCGACGAAGATTCCGTGCTGGTCGCGGTCGTCGGGGTGGTAGGCGTGCATCGCCTTGGGCTTGATGTAGGAGTGGAAGTTGGGAAAGACCGCCGTCCCCGGTGGGAGCAGGAAGATGTCGTCGCCGTAGAGCGAACCCGTGAAGTTCAGGTGCAGCTCGGCGCGGTCTTGACTGGTGAGGAAGCGTCCGGGAAGGCGCCGGTCCACCAGTTCACGCAGCTCCTGGCGCAGCCCGGCGTCCCGGTTGCGGTACCAGAGCCGGACCATGGTGGCGTCCAGCGCGAAGAAGAACTCCGACGGGAACCCAGGATGACGTCCCAGCTCCGGGATGCCGATCTGCTGCCGCAGCACCGACATCCCGTGGTCGGAGAAGACCAGCGGCGAGATCCCCGGGAAGCGGTCCCGGACGCGGTCGGTGACCCGCTGGACGAACGCGTCGGTCTCCCGGACGCAGCGCCAGAACCGGCGCGACTCGATCCCTCGAACGTGCGACGCCATGTCGATGTGGTGCAGGTACACGAAGATCAGGCCGACGTCCTCGGGTAGCCGCGCGGCCTCCTCCAGCAGCATCCGACGACCGAGCTTGGACGAGTCGAGGTACACCCAGCTGCGCCCCGTGTCCATGCACCGGTCGAAGATCGTCGGCACCCCCAGCGATCCCGGCGCCGTCATGGGCCGGTCCAGCGTGAGGTCGAAGCAGCCCAGGCCCCGGAACGGGATATGGCGCAGGTCCATGTGCGGGTAGCCTCGCCGGCGGGCGAGTGCCTTCATCGCCGTCGCCGAGCCGGCGAGCTTCAACGCCCGCAGCGCGAGATCGCTCGGTAGGCGATCAAGGACCCCGAGGAGCTCGAGACCCCGCCACGGGCTCTGCTCCGGCCGGAAGCAATATTCCATCCAGTAGCCGTGCTCGTCGGGATACCGACCGGTGAAGATCACCGAGCGGATGGCGTCGCTGTACCCGAGGATCGGCCGCAGGGGCGCGCCCACGCCCTGCTCGGCCAAGCGGGTCAGGTAAGGTGCCTGTTGCTCCGTCAGGTAGTCATGCCGGAAGGCGTCGATCAGGAAGCACAGGACCGGTTGGGCTGCTTCTATGATGCGCTCCTCAGTGTTGATTCCTCAGCGGTTGCCACTGTCACGTCGATCGGCTCGTCGAGGACGATCACGTCGCTACGCTCCTCGACACCGCCCAGCGACCGGTACAGCGCCGCGTAGTCACCGGCGATCTGCTTCCAGGGAAACGCCGACAGCACCCGGTTGCGACCGTTCTCGCCCATGCGCTGGCGCAGGCCGGCGTCTCCGGAGAGGAACCGCATCCCCATCACCAGCTGACCGACGTCGCCCGGCTTGAGCAGGAACCCGGTCTCCCAGTCCTTGACCAGGCTCGGCAGCCCACCGGTGTTGGACGCCAAGACCGGGATGCCGCACGCCATCGCCTCGAGCACGACCAGCGACGAGGTTTCTGAGACCGATGGCAGCACCAGCATGTCCGCCTCGGCGTAGATCTGACCAAGCTCGCTCGGCCGGACATTGCCGAGGAATGCCACCCGATCGCCGATCCCGAGCACCTGGGCCTGGCGGATCAGCTTACGGCGCATCGGACCGTCGCCAGCGACGACACAGGCCAGCGACTCGCACTCGGCGATGGCGCGCAGGAGGAGGTCGGGCGATTTCCTAGCCGTCAGGCTGCCGACGAACAGGCAGTACCGGTCGAAGCCATAGTCCTTCTTGATCTGGGAGATCCCCGGTTTCAGTGGCCGGAAGATGTCGACGTCGGTGCCGTTGCGAATCAGGGACACCTTGTCCCGCACCTTCCAGCCGTTGCGGATGTCGTCGACGTGCTCGTCGAAGTTGGCCACGACCTTGTCCGCGACACGGAAGGCCGAACCGTTGACCACCGCGTAGATCAGCTTGCGGATCAGGTGCTCGCAGCGGGACCGGTACCGGCACCTCCACGGCGTGGCGTCGTGCTCGGTGTAGACGAGGGGAACGCTGCAGGACCGGGCGATCAGCACGGTGCTGAGGTTCCCGTGCGTGTGGACCACGTCGTAGGTGCCGTCGGCGTGCAGCTGCTGTCTGACCTTGGCGGCCACGGCGACGTTGCCGACCAGGTGCCGCAGCAGCCAACCGAGGAAGCCGCCGAATCCAGCCGGCAGCCGCTCGATGGCCGCGATCCAGGAATTGCGGACCGGCACGACGCGCAGCCCGTCGACAGGGTCGATCAGGCCGCCCGCGGCGTCGGCCACGAGCGTGACCTGGTGGCCGGAGCGGGCCAGAGACTTCGCGAGGTTCAGGACGACGAGCTCCGCCCCACCACATCCAGGCTTGATAGGCACGACCCCGCGGGATGCCATCAAGATCCTCAAAGGAGCCTCCCGGGCGAACATGGCCGTTGGCTGGGCAGCCGGCAGTAGGGAAAGGTCTCTGGAGTTGTTCTGAGCCGGCGGGAGCAGGCGCCCCGGGGGAGGATGCGCTGCGGGTCGCAGCGCTCACCGCATGGTGTTGCGCTTCCCTGCTCCGGCTGACCGACTGCGGCCGGTCAGCCGGAGCAGGACGTTCAGTTGTCGCTGACGTTGACGACCGTCGGCTCGCTCAGGCTCTGACCCTGAGCGACCGTGAGGTCCCGCCGGTGCAGAGATGGTCGTGCCCGTACCCACCCCGCTCGACCTCGGCGACCTTGGCGTAATAGAAACCCGGCCCAAGGGCAGAAACGGGCCCGTAGCGGCCGTGGGCGTCGGTGGTGGTGGAGCCGACGACCGTGTCCGGTCCCGGCACCTGCATGAAGACCTGGACGGCCCGGCCTTCACGGCACTCCTTGAACGACCGCACCCGACCGATGAAGCCGTCGGCGCTCCGCTTGTAGTTGATGGAGATGTTCGAGCGGTACGTCCGTACGTGTGCCTTGGCGCTGAAGTTGCCCAGCGGAACGGTCGCGATGGCGAGGCACGCGAGCAGCACGGCCACCGCCAGTGCGGGGCGGTTCCTGATCGGCCCCGTCAGCCTTCCAAGTACTCCCACAAGCTCCCCCCCAACGTTGAAACAACAGAACGAACTGCTCGAGAAACTCCCTACTAACTAGCCCCTCGTAGGTAGCAACTCGGTCAGCACCCGCGCAGTGTTCCTGCTCGGGGGCTGATGTGTCAACTTCGTCGGCGTCGGTGACCACCTCCTTCCGGAAACAGGCCGTCTTCCGACTCCTCGCCCTTGCCCGCTGCGCCCAGATCCGGCGTCTGGGCTCCATGGCTGGCGCGAGGAGGTCAGCCGTCCTGCTACGCGCCGCTATACCGGCGCGATGGCGACGAGCTGGTCGTTGTTGGTGCCTTGGCGGGCGTGCTGGCGGTTGACGAGCAGTGAGTCGTCGCGAACCAGCTCGCCCAGCGGGGTCCCCCTGGTGAACCGCTTGGTACCGGCCAGCGCGAAGTAGATTCCGGTCGGCTCGGCGCCGCAGTCCTGCAGCGAGGCAAACCGGTGGACCGTGCGGGCTGGCTGGTGGCGACCGCCGCGTGGCGCGGCGACCCACACGTCGGCGCCCTGAGTACCAGCGGGCGGGTCCTCGGTGATGGCCAAGTTTCCCCTGCGGTCAAGGGCAAGGTTGTCCGGCGAGTCGAACTCTGCGGTCGCGTTGGGAGTCCCGCTGCTGGTCTGGGAGTGGGCGCTGTTGAACACGTAGTCGTAGGCGTACGGCTGATCCTGGCGGCTGAGGTCGACCGCGAGGACCTCCTCGGTGCCAGTCATGGCCACGTAGAGGGTATTGCCGCCGTTGTTGCGGTCCACGCCGGTGCTCTGGCCGGTCTCCACGTCCTCGGGCCGGTTGTAGGCGTTGGCGCCCATCGCGATCGCCGCCGGCTGGGCATCGACACCTGCCGCCGTGCCGAGGATATCGACCCAGGTGCCGGTCCCGTCATGGCCGTTGTCGGTCTTCAGCGCCTGGAGGTGGCCTTGTGACAGGTCACCTCGCCGGTCGGGCACGAAGCGGAAGATGCTGCCCGGGTCGGCTTCGGTGATGCCGTAGTGGTAGCCCCGGCGGTCGAAGCGCATGCCCTCGTGTGCCTTCGAACCGAGCGCGGGACGGGCGGCGATGCCGTCGTCGAAGGGGGCGACGTCGTCGCGAGGGTCGTCGGTCCGAAGCCGGCTCGGGTCGTGTGGGTCCACGAACAACTCATAGACCAGGCCCGCCCTGGCGTTCGAGAAGGCTGGGTCGGGCACGGCGGCTCTGCCGGTCTCCTCGGCGGCCAGCAGCGTGCCGTGGGGCGTCCAGACGATCCCGTCGAAGCGCTCCCAGTCGGATCGTTGGGCTAGCACCGTGGTCGTTCCGGTCCTCAGGTCGGTCACCGACACCGCGGACGCCGGGGCGGTCGGGGACGGGGCGGTCTCGTGGGTGCGGTAGACGTACCGTCCCGCTTCCCAGCCGGACTCGTTCTGGGTGTTCATGTCCCACAGATTGGTCGTTCCACCCTCGCCCTCTTGAGCCACGACCTGCTGATCGTAGCCGGGGGGAAGCAGGAACGGCGCACCTGCCACTTCGGCGCAGGCGGGCGAGGCCGGCAGGGGCTGGAACCGCTCGACTGGGGTGTAGTTGGCCCTGGTGTTGACGGCCGGCCTATGGCTAGGGGCGTCGTCGGCCCCCACGGCGGTAGCTGCGGCGCTCAGGGTGGCGGCCGCGAGCAGGGCGGTTGCTGCCCGTCGGATCTTCATCACGTGATCTCCCTTGTTCGGTCGAGGCCGATCTCCGTACGCGGACGCCGCCGCCGAGGTGAAGCGGCAACCCGTGCCATCGCTCCTACGCCGGCCCGGCCCGCCACGCGAACGCGGCGGTGCCGGCACCGGGGTCGACATCGGTGTTGATCCGGAAGGTGGTGGCGCCGAGGTTCGACACCCACCATTTGGCGGCCGCGCCGAGATTGTTGGTCGGGACCAGCTCGATGTTCCGGGCGGTCGGGGTGAACGCCAAGCCGTGGGTCACGTCCACCCAGGTAGCCCCGGCAGAGACGGTCGCCGTGCCGCTGTTTTGGTACGGCTTGTAATTGATGCCGTTGGTGCCCTTGACGACGCGTCCGACCTGGTTGCCGGTCCCGCCGTTGTGGATCCCACCGGTGCCATGCCCCGAGATGATCGCCGTGTCCAGGATGTTGTCGGCAGCCCCAGTGTTGAAGATGAAATCCCACGAGTCGGCACCGATGACGCCGGCATCGCCGGACACCTGCAACAGACCGAACAGGTTCCGATCGCCGAATAGCGTCACGGCCTGCCCATTCGCTGCCCCCCACACCCAGCCGCGAACCACGATCTGATTGAACGTGTTATCCACCGATGCGGCATCCACGCAAACCGCGGCCGGCGCCGGGTTCTGGCCGGTATCGATCGGGTCGTGGACGATGAGTTGCCCGAAGTGGCATTGGGTCGAATTCTGCAGATAGAGACCATGACCGTAGGCACCTGCGATGACGAGCTGTTGCAGGTTCACGTAATGGGCGTTCAGAACGTGCATCGACGCTTGGCGGCCGGGCGTATGCGCGCCGGCGTTACGGATGACGACTTGCCCAAGGTTGATGTTCTGGGGGGCAGCATTGTTCGGACTCTTGTCGATGAGCACTCCGACCCGGCTCTTTGTACTGCCGGACGTCTGGCTGTCCACGATGACCTGGCCGACGTTCACGTCCTCGCAAGAGTCCAGCTTCAGTCCGATCGCCCCCGACCGAACCGAGTGAAGCCGACCGATCTGCCACTTCTTGCAGATCCGCCCAGCGACCTCCGCCTCGAAGATCTGCACCGACGCCGAATCGGTCTCGACCTGGCAGACCTCCTCGGCGTAGATCTGGTCGATTGACACATGCTCGGTACCGGCTGAGTCGAGCACCGCCGACCCGAGCCGGTAACCGTACAGCCGGCCGCCATGCACGTTGAAGGTGGTGTGATCAAGCGCCAAACCCTCTTCCGAGAGGGTCTCGAACCACAAGTTGTCGAAGCTGAAGTCCTTGGCGAACTGGACATGCACGCCGTGCTGGCCCTTCGTGTTGGTGAGATATTCGTCGCCGTAGATGACGAAGTCCCGTAGCGTCACTCCGGACAAGAGGTTGGTGGCGCCCGAACCGCGAACATAGATGGCGTAGATATCGCCGCCACCGATGTCTTGGCGGTTATGAATGCGGGTGCTGCGGCCCTGCCCCTGGATCGTCAGGTTGTTCCAGAAGCGGAATCCCGACGGCGCCTTCTGGATCGGTGCGTCAATGTGGAATGTCCCCTCCGACAAGAGAACCGTTCCGCCGACCAGTTCCGCCTCATTGCACGCCGCGACGATTTCTACCTCATCGGCGATCCCGTCACAGACGTAGGCAGCGCTGGCCTTCCTCCGGCTCGTCGAGTTCGAGGCGGCAACCAGCAGTTCGTTAGCTTGGGGATCCTGCTCCTGCGGATCGCCAGGCGCCTGGAGGCTTCTCGCGGTCTGCGTCCACGCGGCGGCAGCCGGCGTCACCAGTAGGTCGTAACCGACCGCGGTGGCCCCGAGCAGGGCCGAGCGGCGCAGGAATTTGCGACGATCAAGTTCAGAATCGGACACGGCCCCCCGCTTGCGTGTCGCGCCCAGGATCAGTTCAGCATGATCCCCAACGTGCGCGGCTGGGCCCCAGTGCGCCCAGCCGCCGTACTGGTTCCCCCGTGCAGCTGCACCACAGCGTCCCGCTGCCAGAGGGTCGTGTACCCGTCCACGTCGTCGACCGACAGGCCCCGGAACTGCCGGAATCGTCGGAAGGCCCTGACGATCTGCTCTGCCGCGCTCTCGAAGTCATGGCGGTCGTGGCCGTGGAAGGTGACCTTCGGCGGTTGGAGGTCGCCGAACTGCTGGCCGACCACGAGCCCGCACTTCGCGCCAATCGAGCGCGCATACCTGAACTCGTCTCGGGCGTGGACGATGGACCCGTCGGCACCCTTGGCGAAGTTGCGGTAGCTCATCACCACCAGGTAGGCGCCGCGAAGGTCCTTGACCAGGTCGATCACATGGTGGATCGCGGGCTTGGTCGCTGCCTGGAAGGGCACCGGACCCGGCGACCCGCGGCGACCGTCGAACCAGAACGGGACCGCGAAGCCGAGCTCCAAGTGGCGCGCCATCCGCCGGTAGGTTTCCACGATGCTCTCGAGGGTCTCGAGGTAGGCGACCAGCGCGGCCTCCTCGTTGTTAAAGAACCTCGGAAGCGCGTACGGCTCGATGTCGAGCTGGACTCCGCCAAGGCGTTCCCTGGCGGCGACGTCGGCGTTGTAGTCGGCGACGAGCTCCACGAGCTTCGACCCTAGGTAGCGCAACGGCTCGTCGGTCCACGTGGGACCTCCGCCGACCGCATGCACGGCCAGTCCGAGGCGCGAGGCGTCCGCCACGAAGCGCCTGAGATCACGCCTGAGCTTACGAATGCGGTTCCGCTGTTTCCGGCTCTCCGGCTGGTCGGCGGCGTCGAGGTAGTCACCCAGGTCGAGGTAGACGGTCTTGAAGCCGTGCTGCTGGAGGAAGCGCAGGCGCTGCCGGGCATCGCGCCTGGTGAGCTGACCGGCGCCGTGCCACTCGTAGGCGGCCAGTCCGTCCTGCTGCGGGGTCTCGGCGGCGGCCCACTGGCCGCCGCCGATGAGGACGACGAGCACGACGGCGCAGACCAGGATCCTCGTCGCCACCTGCATCAGTTGCGCCAGGGGTAGCACTGCTTGGGCTTCGGCTTCGACGGGTTCGGCTTGGAGGGCTCCGGCTCGGGCTGGTTCGGTCCACAGATGCCGTCGGGACTACTGGTCCTGCCGACGTTGAACCTCCAGGTGTTGCTGGTCCCCGCCGTGCCGCCGCCTTTGGACTGGTCCTGGCAGTCGAGCCCGTTGTCGAGGGCAGTGTTGTAGGCGAAGACGGCACCCTTGGCCCGTGGGCCGGCGTGGATGCCGACCCCGTTGTCGATCGCGGTGTTGACCCGGACCACGTACTCCCCGACCCCCGAGGCGGCCACGTCGATGCCGTTCAGCTTCGCGTGGCGGACCGTGTTCCTGCGGATGTCGACGTCTTGCGGCGGGGCGGCGGGGCGGCCGGGCCCACCGGTGTTCCGCACGTCGATGCCGTTGCCGTCGGTCGACTTGATCTCGTTGTGCTTCACGACCACGCCCTTGTTGCGGGCGCCGATGAAGATCGCCGAGCCTGGCTCGCCGTCGCGTCGGCTCTGGACGGTGTTGGCCACCAGCCGCACGTGCGAGCTGGCGTAGAACGCGGCGAAGGTGCGGTCGTCGATGCTCTCGTTGCGCTCGACGTCCACGCAATGCTGTGGCTTGCCGCTGTCGGCGAACAGGATCCCGGCGCCGTTGTGGCGCTCGAAGAGGTTGTCCGCGATCAGGATGCAGCTCGCGCCCTGGTCGGAGTAAACGCCGTTGCCGGCGATCCGGTTCTCGAACTCGTTGTTGGCGGTGAAGCGGTTGTGCCGCACCCTCGCCAGGACCGCACCGCTGGAGTTCAGGTACAGCCCGAGGCCGTTGTCGTTGAAGACGGTGTTGCGGATCACGTAGCCGGAGGCCTCCGGGCTGGTGTAGATGCCCGGACCCTCGAAGTTGTCGGCGATCAGGAACCCGTCCCAGACGATGTCGTCGGCCAGCAGCCGCACGACGCCGCCGGCGCTGTCACTGGTGATGATCGACTCGCCGGTCTGGCTGCGCGAGCGGGCGTCGACCCCGACCTTGGCGCCCTCGATGGTGAGACCGCGGGTCTCCACGCTGATGGTCTCGGTGTAGGTGCCGGGGCAGACCCGGATGAGGTCGCCGGGGACGGCGGCGTCCACGGCTTTCTGGATCGTGCCGAACGGGGCAGCACCGGCATGGCAGCCGCCCAGGATCGTGCTGTTGT
>Ga0184632_10000174_pt1 | contig 22395 bp, 23 predicted proteins | sample PLM31_50_b1_FD_133153 | JGI IMG/M metagenome (GOLD analysis project Ga0184632, IMG submission 133153) | Groundwater sediment microbial communities from an aquifer in East River, Colorado, USA - PLM3-1_50_b1 | ecosystem: Environmental > Terrestrial > Soil > Riparian zone | place: USA: East... | reverse complement strand
GCCACCGCGTACGCCCTTGCCGTGGAGCACCCGGACCTCATGCACGCGCTCGTCCGACTCTCGGTAGACACTGACCCGACCGCCGACCTCTCGTTGCCCACCTTCTAACCCGCACCCACCCTCCTGTCGATCTAGGGCGTAGTCGCGTGAGTCGATCTCCAACCACGCGACTATGCCCTAGATCCACGAGGAGGGTGGGCGGACGGCGCTAGATGATCGTCCAGGTGTCGCCGCTGCTGAGGAGGGACGCGAGCTCCCGCTCAGGTTCGGTGACCTTCGCCGCCGCCTCCTGCACCTGCGTGCGTACCAAGGCGTCGTAACTCGGCCGGGACACCTTGCGGAATACGCCAATCGGCGTGTGCGACAGGTCCAGCGCCGGCAACCGGGAGAGCGCAAACGCGTACGCCGGTTCGGACACCGTTTCGTCGTGCACCACGATCTCCGTCGGAGAGACCGAAGCGGTCTCCCGCACCTCAAGCCCGAAGCCGCCGGGTGGGTGGACGACGCAGAACTCTCCGTCCTTGCCGAAGGTGATGGGGCGGCCATGCTCCAGGCGGATCAGCGCGACATCGCGGGTGTCCGGCTCCTTGAGCAGATCGAATGCGCCATCGTTGAAGATGTTGCAGTTCTGGTAGATCTCAACGAACGCCGAACCCTGATGTTCGGCCGCGGACCGGAGCACGCCCTGCAGGTGCTTGCGGTCCGAGTCGATCGTACGGGCGACGAAGCTGGCCTCGGCGCCGAGCGCGAGCGAGATCGGGTTGAACGGCGAGTCCGCCGATCCGGCCGGGGTGGACTTGGTGACCTTGCCAAGCTCTGACGTCGGCGAGTACTGACCCTTCGTCAAGCCGTAGATCCGGTTGTTGAATAGCAGGATCTTGAGATTGACATTGCGGCGCAGCGCGTGGATGAGATGGTTACCGCCGATCGAGAGCGCATCACCGTCGCCGGTCACCACCCATACCTGCAGATCGGGCCGCGACACGGACAGGCCGGTCGCGATCGCCGGCGCTCGCCCGTGGATCGAGTGCAGCCCATATGTGTTCATGTAGTACGGGAACCGGGACGAGCACCCGATGCCGGAGACGAAGACGATCCGCTCCTTCGGGATGCCCAGTTCGGGCATGAAGCTCTGCACCGCCGCGAGGATGGCGTAGTCCCCAGCCGGGGCACCAGCGCACCTCCTGGTCGGACTTGAAGTCCTTGGCGGTCAGCTTGAGAGCAATCGGTTCAGACATTCTTGACCACGTCTTCCAACATCAACTCGAGCTCGGCGGCCGTAAACGGCAGGCCGCGCACCTGGTTGTACGGGATCGCGTCCACGAGGTAGCGGCCCCGGATGACATGGGCGAGCTGGCCGAGGTTCATCTCCGGGATAACCACGCGGCCGTAACGCTTCAGCACGGACTCCAGGTTCTTCGGCATCGGGTTCAGGTGACGCAGGTGAGCCTGGGCGACCGGCAGGCCGCGCTGCCGCAACGCACGGCAGGCGGCACCGATCGGGCCGTACGTCGAGCCCCAGCCGAGCACGAGCACCGAGGCCGCACCGTCGGGATCGTCGACCTCGATGTCGGGTACCTCGATGGCTTCGATGCGGGCCGCCCGGGTCCGCACCATGAAGTCATGGTTGGCCGGGTCGTAGGAGATGTCGCCGGTCCGGTCGGCCTTCTCGAGCCCGCCGATGCGGTGCTCCAGGCCCGGTGTGCCCGGCACGGCCCACGGACGGGCCATCGTGTGCGGGTCGCGCAGGTAGGGCAGGAAGGTCGTCCCGTCCTCACCATTCGGCGCCGTCGCGAACTCTACCCGGAGATCCGGCAGATCGGACACATCGGGGAGCAGCCACGGTTCGGAGCCGTTGGCGATGTAGCCGTCTGACAGCAGCAGCACTGGCGTGCGGTAGGTCAGCGCGATCCGGGCTGCCTCAATCGCCGCGTAGAAGCAGTCGGCGGGGGAGCACGGTGCGATGATGGCGGCCGGTGCCTCGCCGTGGCGGCCGAAGAGCGCCATGTTCAGGTCGGCTTGTTCGGTCTTGGTCGGCATGCCGGTGGAGGGTCCGGCCCGCTGCACGTCGACGATGAGGAGCGGGAGCTCCAGCGCGATGGCGAGCGAGATGGTCTCGCCCTTGAGCGCGATGCCGGGCCCGCTGGTTGTGGTGACGCCGAGAGAGCCGCCGTACGCAGCGCCGAGGGCCGCACCGATGGCGGCGATCTCGTCCTCAGCCTGCATCGTGGTGACGTTGAATCGCTTGTGCTTGCTCAGCTCGTGCAGGATGTCGCTGGCCGGAGTGATCGGGTAGGCCCCGAGGAAAACGGGCAACTTGGCACGGACGCCGGCGGCCACCAGGCCGAGCGCGAGTGCCACGTTGCCGGTGATGTTGCGGTAGTTGCCGGGCGGCATTTTCGCCGGCTTCACCTCATAGCGGACGCCGAAGTCCTCGGTCGTCTCGCCGAAGTTCCAGCCGGCCTTGAACGCGGCGATGTTCGCCGCAACCAGCTCCGGTCGGGCCGCGAACTTGCGCTCGAGGAACGTGATGGTCGAGGCGTATGGCCGCGAGTACATCCAGGAGAGCAGGCCGAGCGCGAACATGTTCTTCGCCCGCTCGGCGTCCTTCTTGGAGATGTCGTGGTCGGCGAGGGCACCCACGGTCATGGAGGTGAGACCGACGGGGTGCACCACCCACCGGTCGAGGGAACCGTCCTCGAGCGGATTGGCGTCGTAGCCAACCTTGACGAGGTTGCGCTTGGTGAACTCGTCGGTGTTGACGATAATGTCGGCGCCGCCCGGCAGGTCAGCGAGATTCGCCTTGAGCGCGGCGGGATTCATGGTGACGAGCACGTTGGGCGCGTCACCTGGGGTCAGGATGTCGAAGTCGGCGAAATGCACCTGGAAACTGGAGACACCGGGCAGTGTGCCGGCGGGCGCCCTGATCTCGGCTGGGAAGTTAGGCAACGTGGAAATGTCGTTGCCGAGCTGCGCGGTTTCCGATGTGAAGCGGTCGCCGGTGAGCTGCATGCCGTCGCCTGAATCTCCGGCGAAGCGGATGACCACTCGATCCAGTTGTTGGACCTTCTTGGTCACGGTTGAGGCCTCCTTGGGGCCGGTTAGCGCCGACGCCGCCAGCCGCGCCGACCTTGCTCTTCTTACACCTGTGAGCCTACGTCGGCACCCCTATCCTCTGTCGGGGGCACGACTGCTCCCCCGATTTATCTCGTCGATCAAGGACCTATGGCGGTGATTTGATCTCCAAAGCACCGCTATAGGTCCTTGATCGACGAGGGCGGCGGCGGGGCCGGGCAGGCGTCGACCAAAATCGGCGGCCACGTGTCCACGAACCCAGCGGCCTGGAACGACGTGAGGGCGAGGCTGTACCACTATCGCACCAAGGATCAGGTCGAGGTGGACGCCGTGGTTGAGACGATGGATGGGCGGGTCATTGGTGTCGAGACCAAGGCTGGCGGCACCGTTCGGGCCGAGGATCTGGCCGGCCTGCGCAACCTGCGTGATCGTCTCGGCGAAAAGTTCATCGCGGGATTCGTGCTCTATGCCGGCCAGCAGACGCTGCCCTTCGGTGACCGCCTGCGAGCGCTCCCGCTCGAGGCGCTATGGAATACGCGACCCTGATCTCGGCGTGCCTGGTTCGGGCGATCTTCTGGGACTAAGCTTCGGGCGTGGGCGGATACCTAGGCTCGTATGCCACGCTCGGGTTGCTTCTCGCCGTCGGTGTGCTGTTCTTCGTGGTCGCGATGACGGCCAACCGGCTGCTGAGGACCAACCGCCCCAGCGCGGCGAAGTCGACGACCTACGAGTGCGGGCTGGACCCGGTCGGGGGCGACTGGGCACAGGCGCAGATCCGGTACTACGTCTACGCGTACCTCTATGTCCTATTCGCCGTGGAGGCCGTCTTCCTGTTCCCGTGGGCCGTGATCTTTGACGACCCTGGCTTCGGCATGACCGCGGTGGTAGAGATGGGCATCTTCGTCGGGGTGCTGGCGCTGGGCCTTCTGTACGCATGGCGAAAGCGCGTGCTCCGGTGGACATGAGAGAGGACGGCTGATGGCGGCGTTGCCGGGCGTCTTGGGTGAGCCGATCAGATTCGTCCTCAACTGGGGTCGGCGCTACTCGCTGTGGGTGTTCAACTTCGGACTCGCATGCTGCGCCATCGAGTTCATCGCGACGAGTATGGGTCGGCACGACTTCATCCGCCTCGGCGTGATCCCGTTCGCGCATGGACCCCGACAGGCCGACCTGATGGTCGTTTCCGGCACGGTCACCGACAAGATGGCGCCTGCGGTCAAGCGGCTGTACGAGCAGATGCCGGAGCCTAAGTACGTCATCTCCTTCGGGGCCTGCTCCAACTGCGGCGGCCCCTACTGGGATTCGTACTCCGTCACTAAAGGGGTTGACCAGCTCATCCCGGTCGACGTCTACGTCCCGGGATGCCCACCGCGACCGGAGGCTCTGCTGCACGGCATCTTGCGGCTTCAGGAGAAGATCGCTCAGGAACAGGCCGGGTTGGGCGGGGTTGAGCGGATCGACGGCTCGCCGAATGGCCGGCGCGACGCGGCGGCGCTGACCGCGGCCCTGGTGCGGCCGCCGGCGCCGGTGCGGCCACGGGCCTATGTCGCCCCCGGCGTCGTGCCCGAGGGGGTCGTGTGGCACCGCGACGGCCGCGGCGCCGAAGGGGCGCCGGTTGACGCGGCGGGTCGGCTTCCGCTCACCGAGGTGTCGTTCGACCGGCAAGGGGCGGGCTCACCCTTCGGCGACGACGTGTCCCTGCCCCTACGCCCCGACCACGTGGACTATCAGCATCCGAGCGCCGATGAGTGACGGCGGGAGGCGCCGGCGACCTTAGGATCTGCACATGACCCCAGATGAGGTCGGCGCGGCGCTGGTCGCGGCGCTGCGCATGGTATCCGACAGCGACGCGCAGGTAAGCGTCTCCGGCGGCGACCGGTGGGCTCGAGCCACAGTGGATGTCGCGCCGTCGTCCTGGGTGGACGCCTTGACTGCGGCCCGCGACCAGCTGGGATGTGACTTCTTCGACTGGCTCTCCGCCGTGGACGAGTTGGCGCAGGGCTATTCCGTGGTCGCCCATCTGTGGTCGACGGCCCAGCGACACGGGGTGCTCATCCGCACGCGGGTACCGAGCGACGCGCCCGCTCTCCAATCGGTGGTGGACGTGTTCCCCGGCGCGGCGTGGCACGAGCGCGAGACGCACGAGATGTTCGGCGTCGACTTCCCGGGTAATCCCAACCTCGCGCCGCTGCTGCTGCCGCCCGAGTTCGAGGGGCATCCGTTGCGAAAGGACTTCGTTCTGGCCGCTCGGGTGGCCAAGCCTTGGCCCGGCGCCAAGGAGCCCGGCGAGTCCGCCGAGGGCACGGCGAAGCGTCAGCCGATGCGCCCGCCCGGTGTCCCAGCGCCCGGCGAGTGGGGCCCGCGGGCATCCGCGGGTGGCGCTGTGTCGGCTGAGGCCACGGGTGAGGCCGAGGGCGGGGAGGACTGAATGCCGGTCTGGCTGGAGCTGACGATTCGAATCGCCGGCGTGGTGGTGGCGTTCCTGACGCTGCCGCTCATCGTGGGGCAGGCTGAGCACAAAGTGATGGCGCACATGCAGGGCCGGCTGGGGCCGATGTACGCGGGCGCGTTCCACGGTTGGGCCCAGCTCATCGCCGATGGGGTCAAGTTCGTACAGAAGGAGAGCGTGACCCCGGCCGCGGCCGACGCGCCAGTGTTCAAGCTCGCGCCTTTTGTGGCGCTGCTGCCGTACCTCGTCGTCCTGCTCGTCATTCCGCTCGGTCCCGGTGGCCTGGTCGGTCAGCCGCTGGATATCGGGCTCTTCCTGGTCCTGGCAGTGGTTGGGCTGGGCGTGGTCTCCGTCCTGATGGCGTCGTGGGCGTCGGCGAACAAGTACTCGCTACTCGGCGGGTTGCGGGCGGCGGCGCAGCTGCTCGGGTACGAGCTGCCGTTCGTCCTCGCCGCCGCGAGCGTCGCCATGGCCGCGGGCACCCTCTCGTTGACCGGCATCGTAGAGGCGTGGCGGCCGTGGTGGTTGCTGTGGCAGCTGCCGGCGCTCGTGGTCTTCTTCGTCGCCGGGCTTGCCGAGATTCGCCGGCCGCCGTTCGACATGCCGATCGCCGACTCGGAGCTCGTCTTCGGCTACCTGACGGAGTACACCGGCCTTCGTTTCGCGTTCTTCCTGCTCGCGGAGTATGTCGGGATCGTGGTGATCGCGGCGCTGACGACGGTCCTCTTCCTCGGCGGTTGGAAGGGCCCGTTCGGGCTGGACACGGAGCTCGGCTGGCTCTGGACCCTGATCAAGATCTTCGCGGTTTCGTTCGTCGTCATCTGGCTCCGGGTCGCCTATCCGCGTCTGCGCGAGGATCAGCTACAGCGGCTGTGCTGGCTCGGCCTGGTCCCCCTGGCACTGTTGCAACTCGTGCTCACGGCCGGCGTCAAGATCGCAATGACCTGAGCACCATCCGCTCGGGAACGGAACGGTGCTCGCGCGCGGCGGCTGAACGGGGCAGGATGGGGACATGAGCGACGTGCCGGGTGTGGGGCTTGCCAAGGGGCTCGCGGTCACGCTGAAGACGATGACCCGCCGGTCGCATACGCACCAGTACCCGGACGTCGAGCCTGACCTGCCACCCCGCTCCCGCGGGGTGATCGCGCTGTTCGACGAGAACTGCACCTCCTGCATGCTCTGCGCCCGCGAGTGTCCAGACTGGTGCATTTACATCGACTCGCATAAGGAGGAGGTCGTGTTGCCCGGCGCGGCCCGGCCGAGGCAGCGACCTGTGCTCGACCGCTTCGCCATCGACTTCTCGCTCTGTATGTACTGCGGGATCTGCATCGAGGCCTGCCCGTTCGACGCGCTCTACTGGTCGCCGGAGTTCGAGTACGCCGAGTACGACATTCGCGAGCTTCTGCACGAGAAGGAGACGCTGCGCGAATGGATGTGGACCGTGCCGGCCCCACCCGCGCATGACCCTAACGGTGAGCCCGCCAAGGAGCAGGCGGCCGCCGCACGCCAGACCTAGAGCTGGCGCGGCGGGGCTGACATCGCGGCTGGCTCCTCGGCCGAGTCGTAGCCGATGAAGTACGCCGGCCGGCCCTGCGCTGAGGCGTAGAGACGGCCGAGGTACTCCCCGAGCAGGCCGAGGCTGAGCAGCTGCACGGCGCCGAGGAACAACACTGTGGCTAGCACCGACGCCCAGCCCTGCACCGTTTTGTGCAGCGCGAAGACCACCACGACGTAACCCAGCATGAGGAGGCAGAAGAAGAAGCTGATCAAGCCTAGCCAGGTGGCGATCCGCAGCGGTGCGGCGGAGAAGTTGGTGATGCTGTCGGCCGCGAGCCGGATCATCTTGGTGAGGGGATATTTCGTACGCCCGGCCGCCCGCTCCGAACGGGTGTAGCTGACCTCGCCGCTGGGAAAGCCGATCCACGGCACCAGGAGCCGATACACCGGCTGGTGCTCCGGCAATTGGCGCAGCACGTCGACGGTGGCGCGGCTGAGCAGCCGGAAGTCGCCGGCGTGGGAGTGGACCTGCACGCCGGCGAGCCGCCGCATGAGCCAGTAGTACACGGCCGCGCTCCGCCGCTTGATCATCGTGTCCGAGCTGCGGTCGGCCCGGACCCCGTACACGATGTCCAGTCCCTCGGCGCGGGCGAGCGCAAGCATCTCGGGGATCTTCTCCGGCGGGTCCTGCAGATCGGCGTCGAGGCTGGCGACGTACTGCCCGAACGCTCGGTGCAGGCCGGCGGTGAGCGCCGCCTGATGCCCCGAGTTTCGGCGGAGCCGGATGATCCGGACCTGCGGCCAGATCCTGCGGATACCCGCCAGCTGTGCCGCAGTCGAGTCCGTGCTGCCGTCGTCGACGGCGACGACCTCGTAAGGCTCTCCGATCCCCTCGAGCACCGGGCGAAGTCGGTCCACGAGGATAGGGAGGACGTCCTCCTCGTTGAACATCGGGATGACCACGGACAGCAATGGGGCAGACACGACCGTCACATCACTCCTGTTCACCATGCTTTGAAACCACGCAAAACCTTATCCCCGGTCTGGTTGAGCCACGGTATTGGGTTCTGTGTACGCGGCCCGTTTGGTGGCAGGATGTCGGCCATGACTGTGCTGGCCTGTCGTCGCGCCTGCAGCCTCGGCTGGGCGGGCCGGCGATGACCACAGCCGACATCCTGATGCTGGCCCTAGGAGCCGTCGCGGTCGGAGCCGCGGCGGCTGTCGTAACAACCCGCCAGATCGTACGGGCCGGGCTATGGCTGGTGGTCGCGCTCGGCTCGCTGGCCGGCCTCTACCTGATACTCAGCGCGGAGCTCGTGGCCTGGGTCCAGGTGTTGATCTACGTCGGCGCGGTGGTGGTGCTCCTTCTCTTCGCGGTGATGCTCACCCGGGCACCCATCGGCGTGAGCGCGGACCTGGACCGGTCCCGCTGGCCTGGCCTGCTGATCGGCGGCGGAGCCGGTCTCGGCCTCGCCGCTCTGCTCATCGACGCCTATCGGTGGTCCACTGTGGATCTGGTCACGGGCGCCGGTGCCAAGGAGGTCGGGACGGCCATCTTCCGAAGTTGGGTGCTCCCGTTCGAGGTTCTGTCGGTGCTGCTGCTGGCCGCCCTCGTTGGCGCCATCGTGATCTCCCGGCCGGACGTGAGCGCGAGGACCGGGAGATGATGCACCCCGTCCTCCCATACGTCATCGCGGCCTTGCTGTTTGGACTCGGTGTGTACGGCGTGCTCACGCGGCGCAACGCAGTGCTCCTGCTCATGGCGGTCGAGCTGATCCTCAACGCCGTCAACCTGGTGCTCGTGACGGCGGACACGACTGTGCGGGCGGTGCTACCACATACCGGTGGCGTGTTTGCCCTGTTTGTCATCGTGCTCGCGGCAGCGGAGGTCGGCGTTGGGCTCGCGATCGTGCTTCAGCTCTACCGGTTGCGCCAGTCGGTCCAGGTCGATGAGGTACCGCTGAGTTACGAGATGCGACCGGACGCCGCGGGCTCGGGCGAGGCGGTGCCGCTCGATGGCGATACATGGTCCCCGAACGCGCGAGCGGTCTCGCCCTGGTCGGTGGAGGTCATCCCGTGACGGGGGTGCTGGGGGCGGCGCTGCCGCTCGTTCCCTTCGCCATGGCGCTCCTCGGTTTTCTGCTTCCCCAAGCATCGCACCTCTGGGCCGGGTTCCTGGGCATCGTCGGCGCGGGCGTCGCCCTCGTCGTTGCCATCGTGCTCGCATTCACCGTCGACGGCTTGGTCGAGACGAGCCACACCGTGGCTACCTTCGGCGAGTTTGAGGTGACGTTCGGCGTTCGGCTCGACTCGGCTGCGGCGTACGTCGCGATTGCGGTCGGGGTGGTGGCCCTGGCGGTGCAGGTCTTCTCCACCGCCTACCTACGCTCCGATGATCGCTACGCGCCATATGCCGCCCAGATCAGCCTCTTCACGGCGGCGATGCTGATCGTCGTCGTCGCCGGCGACCTCATCATGCTGCTGATCGGCTGGGAGGTGATGGGCATCTGCTCGTACCTGCTCATCGCCCACGACCGTCGGCTCCCCGAGGCGCCGGCCGCTGCGGTCAAGGCATTCCTGGTGACGCGGGTCGGCGATGTCGGATTCCTGCTCGGCATCGTGATCCTCGGCGTCCGGGCGGGCAGTTTCCGCCTCGCCGACGTGCTCGCCCCCGGTGTCCTGGACCCGACCACAATTACGGTGGTCTGCCTGCTGCTGCTCTGCGGCGTCGCCGGCAAGAGCGCGCAGTTCCCACTCCACACCTGGCTGCCGGACGCGATGGCCGGCCCGACCCCGATCAGCGCCCTCATCCACGCCGCCACCATGGTCGCCGCCGGGATCTATGTGGTCGCCCGGCTCTTCCCCCTGTTCCTGGCATCATCGACCGCGCTCAACGTGCTCGCCGTGGTCGCCGCGGTGACGATGTTGCTGGGGGCGTTGGCCGCCACCGTGCAAGATGACATCAAGCGAGTGCTGGCGTGGTCGACCGTGTCGCAGATCGCTTACATGACCGGAGCGCTTGCCGTGGGCGCACCGGCGGCCGCGCTCTTCCACCTGCTCACCCACGCCGCGTTCAAGGCGCTGCTGTTCCTCGCGGCCGGCTCGGTCATCCACGCCGTCGGCACGAATCTCATGTCGCACATGGGCGGGCTCCGGCGCTCGATGCCGGTCACCTTCTGGTGCACGACCATCGGCCTCGCGTCGCTCGTGGGTCTGCCGCCGCTGTCCGGATTCTTCAGCAAAGAGGAGATCCTCCACGTCGCGGTCGCTGGCTCGGGTTGGCGCAACCTGCTCGTCTATGGCGTCGGGCTGGCCACGGTATTCATCACGGCCGGCTACGCCACTCGGGTTTGGCTGCGCACGTTCTTCGGGCAGCCGCGCTCGCGCGAGGCGTCGCATGGGCATGAGCCGTCCCGTCTGATGGCGTGGCCCGTGGTCGCGCTCGCGGTGCCCAGCGCACTGCTCGGCTTCGTTGCGCTGTCGCCCGCCTTCGCCGAGGCCCTAGGCGCCCCAGAGGGATTCACAATCGGAGCCGAGGCGGCGGCGCCGGTGGCCTGGGCGGCCCTGGCCATCGGGGGCGTGTGGTGGGCCTGGCGGCTTCGGCCCGCGGACGATCCCGCGCGCGTCCTAGGGCCGCTGCGGCCGCTGTTCGGCAATGCCTTCTATCTCGACGCGGTGCAGCACGCACTGGTTGTCCGCCCGGTGACCGCGCTCGCCCGGGCGGTGCGCCGAGCAGACGAGTCCGGCGTGGACGGTGTGGTGGAGGCGACGGGTCAGGGCACGCTGAGCCTCGGCGGCGTCGTCGCCCGCGCGCACCGGGCCGGGTTGCCGCGGGCAGTCACCGCAGTACTCGGCGGTGCCGCCGTCCTGGGCCTCGCCGCCGTCGCGATCGTGGGAGTGTGGCCGTGATGCTGGAGGCCAACCAGATCCTGCTGCTCGTCACCCTGGTCGCGCCGACGGTGGGGACGATCGCGGCCGCGACGCTGCCGGCCGAGGGCGATCGGGCGGCGCGGATTCTTGCCACCGTCGCCGCGGGCGTCGCCTTCGTCGCCAGTGTGCTGTTAATGCTCTCCCGCTCTACCCAGGTCCTTGTCGATCCGGTTCCGGCATATCCGTACGGCATCGTCGTGTCGCCGTGGGTTGAGCTGGATCTGCCCTGGGTGCCCGGTCTGGATCTGCGCTTCCACATTGGAGTGGACGGCATCTCGTACCCGCTCGTTGTCCTGACGACCCTGCTGACCCTCTTGTGTGCGCTCTACACCTGTTGGCGGGTACCGGATTCCGGCGGTGGGCCGGCGCGCGGCCGGCACCTCGCCGCGTTGCTGCTCGTGATCGAACTCGGCATCGTCGGCGTGTTCCTCGCCCTGGACCTGGTGCTGTTCTTCGTCTTCTTCGAGGTCGTCCTGCTGCCGATGTACGCGGTCATCGCCATCTGGGGTGGCGAGCGGCGCCGGCACGCGGCGCGCAAGTTCGTGCTCTACACCCTGCTCGGGTCCCTGCTGTTGCTGGTGGGTGTCTTCACCGTGGTGGCCAGCGCCGGCACCGCCGACCTCGTCGCCCTGTCGACCGCGGCGGGGCCGGCCATGCCGTACGGTGTCCAACTCACCGCGTTCATCCTGCTCGCGCTCGCCTTCGCGGTGAAGAGTCCCCTCTGGCCGCTGCACACCTGGCTGCCGGACGCGCATACCGAAGCGCCGACGGTGGGCTCGGTCATTCTGGCCGGGGTGCTGCTGAAGATGGGTACGTACGGGCTGCTGCGGGTCGCGGTCGGGGTGGCACCCGCCGGCGCGGAGGCGGTTGCGCCGGTCCTGGGCGTCCTCGCGGTCATGGCCATCATTGTCGGTGGGCTTGTCTGCCTGGCCCAGAGCGACCTGAAACGGCTCATCGCCTACTCATCAGTCGGGCACATGGGGTTCGTACTGCTCGGGATCGCGACCCTCACCTCGATCGGTTTCCAGGCCGCGCTGATCGGCAACATCGCTCACGGCATCATCACCGGGCTTCTCTTCTTCCTGGCCGGGGCGATCAAGGATCGAGCGCACACCGGAACGCTTCGCGAGCTTGGCGGGCTGCGGGAGACGGCGCCCGGGCTGTCCGGACTATTGGGGTACGCCGCGATCGCCTCCCTCGGTCTGCCGGGGCTGGCCGGATTCTGGGGTGAAGCCTTCGCCGTCGTCGCGGCATTCTCCCGTGGTGGTCCATTCTGGATAGTGCTCGGCGTGCTCGCCGCCGTCGGCGCGGCGCTGGCTGCGGCGTACTTCATGCGGATGCTGCGCCAGGTGACCCACGGGCCGCCGTCACCCGCTGTGTCGTCGTTGGCGCCGGCGCGGCTCGTGAGCGTCGAGCTGGCATCGTGGGCTCCGCTGGTCGTGCTCGCACTCGCGCTCGGGCTTGTCCCCGCGCTCGTCACCGAGCTATCCGCGGTACCGGTGGAGGCGTTGATGGGGGTGGTGGGCTCGCCATGATCGACCACACCGCACTCCTCCCCGCGTACTGCGCCGCGGGCACGGCGGTGCTCGCTTTCCTGTGCGACCTCGTCGCGCCCGGCCGGCGGGCGTTGGTGGTCTCGGTGACGCTACTCGGTGGCCTGATCACCGGCGTTGCCTGCTGGTGGGGTTCCCGGGGCGGCTCACGGGCCACCTTCTGCTTCGAGCCGCCGGATGTCCCCGGCGCCTCTGTCCTGGCCGAGAGGGTCTGCTCGTATCAGTGGGACGGCACCGCCACGCTCGTGGGCATCCTCTTCGCGACGGCCACGGTGGTCGTACTGGGATTGTCCGGGTCGGCGCTGCGCGAGGTGCCAGCCGGGGAGTACTGCTTCCTGCTCGCCTGCTCTATGACCGGCGGCGTCGTGCTGGGTGCCTCCGGCGACCTGATCACGCTGATCATCGCGATGGAGACCTTGACACTGCCGCTCTACGTCCTGGTCGGGTTGCGCCGGCGATCGGTCGCCTCGGCGGAGGCTGCGGTGACGTTCTTCGTCGTGTCGGTGGTGTCGACGTCGGTGACGCTGCTGGGGGCCGGGCTGCTCTATGGCGCAACCGGGACCGTCCACATTCGCTTGCTCGCGAGTGCCTTGGAGTCGCGTTCGGAACTCCGCTCGGTGCCCTTGGTCTCCGCGGCGGTCGTGCTCGTGCTGGTTGGGCTCGCCTTCAAGGTCGCGGCGGTGCCGTTCCACGCCTGGGCGCCCTCGACGTACGACGGTGCACCCCTGCCGATCGCCGCCTATCTCTCGACGGCGTCGAAGGTCGGCGGCGTGATCGCGCTGCTCATCGTTGCGGTCGGCGCACTGGAACCCTGGCTGGACGTCGCCGGGCCGGCGCTGGCGGCGCTTGCGGTACTCACCATGACCGTGGGCAACCTGGCCGCGCTCCGGCAGCGCCGGATGGTGCGCCTGCTCGCCTGGTCGTCGGTCGCTCAGGCGGGCTACATCCTCGCCCCACTGGGTGCGTTCGCGCTCGCCTCGGGCCGCTCGCCCTCGGCCGTACCGGTGATCGTGACGGCGGTGCTCGCCTACACGGTCTTCTATGTCGTGTTGGAACTGGGAGCCTTCGGTGCGGTCGTGGCGCTGCGGGGGTCGGCGGATGGCGGCACGTTCGATGACTACCGGGGGGCGGCCCGCCGCCGGCCGTGGGTAGCCGCGGCGTTCGTGCTGGCCATGGCGGGGCTCGCCGGTCTCCCGCCCGGCCTCGCCGGACTGTTTGCCAAGGTCACCATTGTTCGCGCCCTGCTGGACGCCGGAGCGGGTTGGCTAGCCGTGGTGGTGGCGCTCAACGCGGTGATAGGGCTGGCCTACTACGTGCGGGCCGCGGCGTCGCTCTTCGGGCCGCCGGATCCGTCGTCAGCCGCCAGGGCGGTCTGGCCCCGCGTCCCGGTGGCGGCCAGCGTGGTGCTGGCCGCGGTCACCGTGGCGGCCCTGGTGATAGGCCTGGCGCCCCAACTAGTCCTCAACGCCGTGACCCTCTAACCCCCGGCGCCGGACCTCTGGCGCCGGACCTCTGGCGCCGATCATGACCTGGAGGTCATGATCGGCGCCTTTTCACGACGGCCAGCTCATGATCGTGGCGATCTTGGGGCTCACAGGAAGTTCCCAGGCAGACCCGGAGGGCATCTCAGGGTTGGCAGCGGGAAGATGGACGGCAGAGACGAACGTTGCATCGAGTGCGTCGTCTGTAAGAAGGAGTTTTCCGTGCATCGGCACCGCAACGGGCTGAAGACCGCTGCCCTGCTAGGTCTGCTCACATCGCTGATTCTGCTCGTCGGCTACTGGTTCGGTGGAAGCACTGGTCTGGTTATCGCCGTCGTTCTGTCGCTCGGCATGAACGCCGCGACGTACTTCTGGTCTGACAAGATCGCGCTCCGAACGATGGGCGCCAAGCCGGTGACTGAGGCGCAGGCGCCTCAGCTCCACGCAATGGTGCGCGAACTCTCGGCGCAGGCCGGCCAGCCCATGCCCCGCCTGTACATTTCCCCCACGCCGCAGCCCAACGCGTTCGCCACTGGGCGCAACCCGCAGAACGCCGCGGTCTGCGTGACCGAGGGGATCATGGCCACGTTGACCCCGCGCGAGCTGCGGAGCGTCATCGGCCACGAGCTGTCACATGTCTACAACCGCGACATCCTGATCTCGTCCGTGGCGGCGGCGCTGGCGGGCATTATCACGATGCTCGCCCAACTCGCCTGGTTCATCCCGTTTGGTCGCTCTGACGATGACGACGGTCCGGGCATGCTCGGCGTCCTGATGATGCTGATCCTCGGCCCGCTGGCCGCCGCGGTCATCCAGATGGCGATCAGTCGTAGCCGGGAATTCCAGGCCGACCAGTCCGGGGCCACCCTCACTGGCGATCCTCAGGCGCTGGCCGATGCGCTCCGCAAGATCCACCGAGGTACGCAGGCCATGCCCCTGCCGGCGGACGGCCAGTTGGCCAGCACGGCTCACCTCATGATCGACAACCCGTTCCGTGGTGGTGGTCTGCGTAACCTCTTCTCCACCCACCCACCGATGGAGGAGCGCGTGGCCCGCCTCGAGGCGATGGCGCGCAACTCCGGCCCAATCGAGTACGTTCGCTAGCGGAGCATTCCGTACTGGCGTTGGGGCGCCCGCTGGTCGTGGCGTCACATGGCATGGCGATGACGGTGTGGCTCACGGCTCGGACGCGGTTGCCGTCGCCAGGGGAGTTCTGGGAGTCGTTGCGAGTTCCCGACATGCTGGCGGTAGGACTCGCGGGGCGAATGGTCGTACCACTCCGGAGCAATCTTGGATGATCCTCCGGCGGGCCACCCGTAGGTGCGGGAACTCGGCGGCAGCGGTATCGCGGCTGGACTTGGTTTCGTCTTAGTCCAGTCAGCGGTAGTTGGTGAACTGCAGCGCGATGCCGAAGTCCTCCTGTTTGAGCATGGCGATCACGGCCTGCAGGTCGTCCTTCTTCTTGGCCGTGACCCTCAGCTGATCACCTTGGATCTGCGCCTGCACACCCTTCGGGCCCTCGTCTCGGATCTTCTTGCTGATCGACTTGGCCTTCTCAGCCTCGATGCCTTGGATGATCTTACAGTCGATCTTGTGGCCTTTGCCTGATGGCTTCGGGTCGCCGGCGTCGAGAGACCTGAGTGAGATCTGGCGCTTGACGAGCTTCTCCTTGAACACCTCAAGGGCGGCCTTGACCCGGTCCTCGGTGTCGGCCTGTAGCGTGACCGCCTCGTCGCCGGCCCAGCTGATCTGGGCATTGGTGCCACGGAAGTCGAACCGCTGCCCCAGTTCCTTGGCGGTCTGGTTGAGCGCGTTGTCGACCTCCTGGCGGTCGACCTTGCTGACGACGTCGAACGAGGATGTGTCGGCCACGGTGAATCGCTCCTGTTGCGTGGTCAAGTCCGGACAACCGCACGGCTGCGCCGCGCGTTCTGCCCGTGACGCTACCCGTTTGCCGGCAATCGCGGGCGTACCGTTATTCTTGCTTCCGCCACCGCGCGGGGCGTGGCGGCGTGCCCTGGCGGGTTGCCCGAGCGGCCAATGGGAGCGGACTGTAAATCCGTCGCGAAAGCTACGAAGGTTCGAATCCTTCACCCGCCACAATAGAGACGAGCGGCCTCTGACCTGCTGCAACGCGGTCGGGGGCCGCTCCCACCTTGTCCCGGCGGGTCCCGCCCAGGTCCGGCCTGCAAGGGCTGGGTTTGCGAGTCGCCGACCCGTGCCGAGGTTTGCTACCACATTGCTCGAGCTGCTCACCTCCCTGGTCTTTCCTTAGCGAAAGGTGGTTGGGGCGTGCGCGGCGCGATAACGGGCGGATCGGCGATAAGCGGGCGGATCGCCGACAAGGGGGAGGCGTGGGCTGGGTCGAACGGCCATAATTCGGCGCCGCACGTGCCCAACGGAGTCGAGGATGTAGGCGTCGCACACTGATTGTGGCAGCATCCTGATTATCCCTGCGCGAGTCACAGGTGTATGTCGATGGGAGCAGCGAAGATGCGTCCGGGCAAGAGAGGACGGCTGGTCACTCGCGTCGTGTTGGTGGCGACGCTGGCGGCTGCGGTCATCGGCGGTTTCGCCGTGGCGACGGGTACGGACATGGCGACTCTGTCCGACGTCTTTTGGGGCTACTCGGCCAACCGTTGAGAATCATTTGCCGTCCATGCGGACGTCCTAGCCCACGAGGGTCACAGTGTCCCGGCTGAGATCGGTGCGCGGTCGGTCGCAACAGCTCGCGTACTTCATTACGGTGCCACTCGCCGTGCTGACGCTGACCTTGGTTATTGCGGTGGCGCAGAGCCCGGTGCTCGCGTCGGTCACGGTCAATCAACTCCCGATTGCGGCGCTCTTCGTCGGCCTGTTCATTCTGGCTCAGGCCACCGTCCTGCATTTCGAGGTGCGTCGGCATTCGCTCATCGTCACCGTCGGTGAGATTCCGCTACTGCTCGCGCTCTTCTACCTGTCGCACTGGCCACTGCTGGTCATCGCGGTGCGGCTCCTCAGTGTGCTCGCCGTGCAGACCTGGCAGCGGTTCTCCATCGTCAAGCTCTCGTTCAACCTTGCTGCGACGGGCGTGGCGACTGCGACGGCGGCGTTGATCGTGTGGGCAAACGAACTCCTGGACGTCGGTCCACGGACCTGGTTCGTGTTGGCCGCCGCAGTCGCGTCGGCCACGGTGATCTCCCTCGCTGCCGTCCTGAGCGTGATCTCCCTGGTCCAGGGCATTCCGCCGCTGCGGAGTCTGATCCGCACCTCGGCATCGGTGCTCGTGGTTGCGGCGGTCAACATCACGGTCGGCCTCATCGTCCTGCTGTCCCTTGAGACAAACCGCTGGTCGATCCTGCTGCTCGTCGGGCTCAGCGCCATGCTGTTCTTCGTCTACCGGTCGTACGCCCAGTTCATCGTCCAGCACCGCAGCCTCGCCGAACTCTATGAGCTGACCCGGGCCATGGCCGACGCCGGCCGCGATGGCACTCTGCCCGACGTGCTGCTGGTACGGGTGCGGGAGTTGCTCCAGGCCGAGTACGCGACGCTGTGGCTGCCGGCACAAGGCCGCTACCCCGAGTTGCTGCTCAGCGCGAGAGTCGACGCGCCGGGGCTGCTCGACGTGAGTAACACCCCGCCGGAGCTACGACAGCGGGCCCTGGAGAACGCGGCGACCGTCGTGGTTGGACCGCGCGTCGGCGACCCGGAACTCCGCACACTTATTCGGGAGAGCGGCGTGAAGGACGCCATCGTCGTGCCGCTCCGTTCTGGCTCGGCGGTGATCGGCTCACTCGAGGTGACCGGACGCCTCGGCGACATGCCGCAATTCGGTCACTCCGACGTGCGGCTGTTGGAGACTCTGTCGGCGCACGCCGCGGTCGCGGTGGAGAACTCCCGCCTGGTCGACCGGCTGCGTTTCGATGCCTACCACGATGCTCTTACCGCCCTGCCCAACCGCCGCCGGGTGCTCGCCCTGCTCGAAGAGGCGGTGAAGGTGAACGCACCGGGTGAGGTCGTCGCCGTACTGCTTTTCGACATCGACGGCCTTCGCGATGTCAACGACTCACTCGGGCACGACGCGGGCGACCGGATGGTCCGCGAGGTCGCGTCCCGGCTGCGCCGACTCGCCCCAGCGGCGGCCCTCGTTGGCCGGGCCGGCAGCGACGAGTTCGTCGTCACGCTGCGCCTGCCCAATGCCGACGAGGCCATGAGCCTCGCCGCGCAACTTCGCGAGACGCTCCAGGAACCCATGGAGGTCGACTCGATCACGCTCGATGTGGACGTGGCTGTCGGCATCGCCGTGCATCCGGACCATGGCACCGAGGCCGAGGTTCTGCTCAAGCGGGCCGACCTCGCCGCGCAATCGGCGAAGCAGTTCGCCACACCGGTGCACCTGTTCCAGCCGAGCATGCAGGAGCGCTCCAGTCACCGGCTGGGGCTGGCCGCGGACATGCGCCGGGCGCTCGAGGCCGGTGAGGTCGAGGTCTACTTCCAGCCTAAGGTCGCGCTGCCCGACCGTCGGGTGGTGGGTGTGGAGTGCCTGGCACGGTGGGATCACGAGGAGCATGGTCAGGTGTCGCCGACGGACTTCGTCGCGATCGCCGAACACACCGGGCAGATGGGCCGGCTCACCGATATCGTGCTGAGGGAAGGTCTGCGGCGCGCCCGCGGGTGGCTCGATGCCGGGCACGCGCTGCCGGTGGCGGTCAATCTGTCCGCCCGTACCCTCATCGATCCGACCTTCCCACCCCGAGTCGCTGCGCTGCTCAGCGAGTACCAGGTGCCCGCTTCGCTCCTGACGCTGGAGATCACCGAGGACGGCATGGTGGGCGAGCCGGATCGACCGATGTCCATCCTGAAACGCCTCAACGAGATGGGTGTACGTCTGGCCGTGGATGATTTCGGCACGGGTTACTCTTCGCTGTCGTACCTGCGCCGCCTTCCGGTCGACGAAGTGAAGATCGACCGTTCCTTCGTTCAGGGAATGGCTACCGACGCGGGTGACCTCGCCATCGTTCGGGCCGTGGTGGACCTGGCCCGCCATTTCGGGCTGGTCGTCGTGGCCGAGGGCGTCGAGAGCGAGCGCACGGTCAACCTGCTCGAGGGTCTGGGCTGTGATGTGGGGCAGGGCTTCCTATTCTCCCGTCCGCTGCCGTACGAACGGTTCGAGGCGTGGCTGTCGGTCCAGACCGAGCCCGTTCTGGCCGAGCCGGGCGACGTGGCGAGCCTCGATGACGGGCAGATCGTGGCGGAGGCCCGCCGGCTACGCGCCGTCCAATGAGGGTGCACGCGACGGCCCGATCTGATTTCACCCTCGAAAGGGCTCCGTGTACTCTTACCGTGCGCTCGCGCGCCCCCTTAGCTCAGTCGGCAGAGCGTCTCCATGGTAAGGAGAAGGTCTACGGTTCGATTCCGTAAGGGGGCTCTCGCTCCGGCGCACGTCGGAGTCACGCGGCGGTGTAGCTCAGATGGCAGAGCAAGCGGCTCATAATCGCTGTGTCGCCGGTTCGATTCCGGCCACCGCTACGAGACATCAACCGATGTCGTGACGGGCACCAGTCCCGGCGCCTGCTTTGGGTTTCCGCGAGGCGAGCGTCTACTCTGGGAGCCGCTCAGCGGGTCTTCCGCCGAGTTGATCGTTATCGAGGAAGGCACACGGCCGTGGCTAAGGCGACCGACATTCGTCCGAAGATCACCATGGCGTGCGCGGAGTGCAAGCACCGCAACTACATCACCAAGAAGAACCGGCGCAACGATCCTGACCGGATCGAGCTGAAGAAGTTCTGCCCGAACTGCGGCAAGCACACGGCCCACCGCGAGACGCGCTAGCGCCCGCGGAGTCTGGGGCATGGCCCTCGACCCGTCCTTCGTGGGGCGCAGCTATCCGCCGACCGAGGCGTACGCGGTTGGGCGCGAGAAGATCCGCGAGTTTGCCGACGCGATCGGCGCCGACGAGGCCGCCTACCGCGATCCTGCCGCCGCGGCGGCTCTCGGCCACCCAGACGTGATCGCGCCGCCAACCTTTCCCGTCGTCGTCACGATGGCGGCCAACCAGGCCCTTATCGACGACCCGGCGCTCGGTCTGGACTTCTCCCGCGTCGTCCACGGCGACCAACGCTTCGCCTACGTCCGGCCGGTACGCGCCGGTGACCGCCTGGTTTGCGTGAGCACTGTGGAGGAGATCATGTCGCGGGGTGGGCACGACTTCCTCACCACCCGGACCGAGGTAGCGACGGACACGGGTGAGCCCGTAGTGACGGTCTGGTCCCGGCTCGTCGTACGGGGAGAGGACTGAGACCCATGGTGCAGATGGGTCATGATCTGGCGCCGCAGACGTATCGGGTGACCCGCGCCGACCTCGTGCGCTACGCAGGGGCATCGGGTGACTTCAACCCGATTCATTGGAACGACCGTACGGCCGTGGCAGTGGGCCTACCCGGAGTCATCGCCCACGGGATGTTCACGATGGCGCTCGCCGGGCGTGCCGTGACGGCGTGGGCCGGAGATCCAAGCGCGGTGATCGAGTACGGCGTTCGTTTCACCAAGCCCGTCGTCGTTCCGGATGATGACCAAGGTGCCGAGGTCGTCGTGGCCGGTGTAGTGCGCGCGGTGGAGGAGGGCGTGGCCCAGATCGACCTCACGGTTACCTGTGGCGGTGAGAAGGTCCTTGCCCAAGCCAGGGCAAAGATCAGGTCGTGACCAGCCCCGCCTAGGCGGCTTGGGGGAATCATGGCGCTACCCGTACACTGGTCGCCCGTGGGGTGAGTGACCCCTGTCGCCGTGCGCCCGGAGACGGGGGGCACGGGTAAGGATGCTTGCTCGCGAAGGGGTGTGGCGCAATTGGTAGCGCAGCGGTCTCCAAAACCGCAGGTTGCAGGTTCGAGTCCTGTCGCCCCTGCCACCCACGATTCGGCGCCATTGCACCGGACGCAGGTGCGCGTAACAATTTGTACAGATGAAAGAGGGCGAAGTGGCCGATAAGAACCGCGGCGGACGCTCGGTTGACGACGAGTTCGAAGGCGACGACACGTTCGACGGCAGCGACACGGTCGAAGACAGCGACGCGGTCGACACCGACGACGAGTTCGACGAGTCGTTGGAGGAGGATGCCGACGAGGCACCCGCCAGGCCGCGCGTCAAGGCGGGGTCCGCGAGGGCCCGCACGGTCGCCCGGACAAGGACGCGGCAGGACCAGAGCCGTGGACTTCTGGGCAAGGTCGTCGACTTTGTCCGCGAGGTCGTCGCTGAGCTGCAGAAGGTCATCTGGCCCACCCGCAAGGAGCTGCTCACCTACACGACGGTCGTGGTCATCTTCGTGTCGATCATGATGACCTTCGTCGCTCTGCTCGACGTCGGTTTCGCCAGGCTGATGCTCCTAGTCTTCGGCGGCGATACGACCAGCTAGTACCACCAGAAGCGTCTCCGGCCAGCGGTCGGGGAGTACGGAAGAGAGCCAGCGTGCCCGAGTACGACGAGACCGGCCAGACCACCGACACGATTACCGAGACGTCGGAGAGCGGCGCCGTGGGCGACACGTCGGCGGCTGAAGACGAGACTGTCCTTGAGGAGACCGCGGCAGAAGAGTTCGATCCGGTCGCCGAATTGCGCCAGAAGCTGCGCTACGCGCCGGGTGATTGGTACGTGGTCCACTCGTACGCCGGCTATGAGAACAAGGTCAAGACAAACCTCGAGACCCGCATCACGAGCCTCGACATGGAGGAGTTCATCTTCCAAGTTGAGGTACCCACGCGCGAAGAGGTCGAGGTCAAGAACGGCAAGCGCACGCAGGTGCAGAACAAGGTGTTCCCGGGCTACATCCTCGTGCGCATGGAGCTCACGCCGGAGTCCTACTCCTGTGTGCGCAACACACCCGGAGTCACCGGCTTCGTCGGCTCGACCGACCGGGCGGATCGTCCCGCGCCGCTGTCCCTGGATGAGGTGCTCAAATGGCTCGCCCCGGCGGTTCAGGTCGACAAGAAGGCAAAGCCTGAGGTGAAGGTTCTCGACTTCGAGGTCGGTAACTCGGTCACCGTGATCGACGGCGCCTTTGCCTCATTGCCCGCCACAATCAGCGAGATCAACGCCGACCAGCAGAAGCTGAAGGTGCTCGTCTCCATCTTCGGGCGGGAGACTCCGGTCGAGCTCAACTTCAACCAGGTCTCCAAGATCTAACCTACCGGATTCGTCGACGCATCGGGGTGCGCTACTCTGTGTTGTCCGGCTTAGTACGGCGTCGATGACGTGCGCCCATCGACGATGCGCGAGCGGAAGTCCACTGAGCAACGTCCAAGTCCACTGAGCAACGTCCACCCCAGGATCAGGAAGAGTCATGCCTCCGAAGAAGAAGAAGCTCGTCAAGACGTTCACGCTTCAGTTGCCGGCGGGCCAGGCCACGCCCGCGCCGCCGGTCGGCCCCGCGCTCGGCCAG
>Ga0184632_10000172_pt1 | contig 22454 bp, 21 predicted proteins | sample PLM31_50_b1_FD_133153 | JGI IMG/M metagenome (GOLD analysis project Ga0184632, IMG submission 133153) | Groundwater sediment microbial communities from an aquifer in East River, Colorado, USA - PLM3-1_50_b1 | ecosystem: Environmental > Terrestrial > Soil > Riparian zone | place: USA: East... | reverse complement strand
GGGCGAACACGATTGCGTGGAGCAGGGGTACCTGTTGGTGCCGGTCGCGTTGCAAGGCCTGTTCGAGGGCGATGGCGCGAGTGCTTACGCCGCGTTCGAACAGGTAGGCAAAGTCGGCGCGCGGTTCGGCGATCGCGACCTGGTCGTGCTGAGCCAGCTCGGCCGGGGCCAAGCGCTGACCATGCTGGGAAAGCCCGGCGAGGCGATGCCGCTGTTCGACGAGGCCATGGTCGCTGTCACGGCGGGCGAGGTATCTGTGATGGTCGTGGGGATCGTCTATTGCGCGGTGATCGAGGCGTGCCAAGAGGCCTTCGACTTGCGACGAGCGCAGGAGTGGACGGCCGCATTGAGCCGCTGGTGCCTGTCCCAGCCAGATCTTGTGCCCTACCGGGGGCAGTGTCTGGTGCACCGCGCCGAGATCATGCAGTTGCACGGCGCCTGGCCGGATGCCATGGACGAGGTACGACGGGCGCGCGAACGCCTATCTCAGCCGCCCGGCCAACCGGCGGTGGGTGCGGCTATCTATCAGCAGGGGGAGCTGCACCGGCTGTGCGGGGAGTTCGCGCAGGCCGAGGAGGCGTACCGGCAGGGGAGCCAGTGGGGGCGGGAGTCACAGCCTGGCCTGGCACTGCTGCGACTTGCCCAGGGGCAGGTCGACGCGGCGACAGCTGGCATCCGCCGGGCCATGGACGAGTCACCGCAGGGCTCGGCCCGGGCCAAGCTTCTCGCCGCGTACGTCGAGATCGCGCTCGTGGCTGGTGACGTTGCGGCCGCCCGTGGTGCGGCCGACGAACTCGCGCAGCTCGCCGCCGACTTCGACGCCCCGCTACTCGAGGCGGTGGCGACCCACGCGCAGGGCGCCGTCCTCCTCGCGGAGGGCGACGACCGAGGCGCCCTTGCCGCGTTGCGGCGGGCCTGGCGAGCGTGGCAGGGGCTCGACGCCCCGTACGAGGCCGCGCGCGCTCGAGTCCTCATTGGACTCGCCTGCCGCAAGGTCGGGGACGAGGATGCTGCGCGGATGGAGCTCGACGCCGCGAGTTGGGTATTCCAGCATCTGGGCGCCGCCACGGACGTCGCCAGGGTCGAGATGCTGTCGCGGACGCCAGACGTCCGGTCAGCGGGCGGGCTGACCTCGCGTGAGGTGCAGGTGCTGCGCCTCGTCGCGTCGGGCAAGACAAACCGGGCGATCGCTGCCGACCTGTGTCTTAGTGAGAAGACGGTCGCTCGCCACGTGAGCAACATCTTCACCAAGCTTGCCCTGTCGTCCAGAGCCGCGGCGACCGCGTACGCCTACGAACACGAACTCGTGTAGCCGCGCCTACATACAACGACCCACCACCCGCAGATGCTCCGATTTGGACATTTGTCCCGACGCGGGGACGGCCGCCGCTCCGCAACGCTAGAGGCATGAGTCTTCCAGTCGTGGCCGGTGCGATCTCCACCGTGATCTTCGCGCTCAGTGCGCTGCCCATGATGGTGAAGGCGGCACACACGAAGGACCTGAGGTCCTACAGCCTGGGCAACATCCTGCTCAGCAACGTGGGTAACGTCATTCAGACCATCTACGTCTTTCATCTGCCCGTGGGTCCCATCTGGGTGCTGCACACCTTCTACCTCGTCAGTACGGCCCTGATGTTGTTCTGGTACGTGCGCTACGCGGGCCGCCATACGGGCGTCTACACAGAATTACCCACGCCGCAGCAGCGCTCGGAGTTGGTTGTTTCGCCCGACGCGGCGACACTGACGGCTCTCTAGCGCCGGGATCGCGCGGGCTCCCGTGCCGGCTCTCGCTCAGGGTCGGGCGGAGGCGAGGCTGCCGCGGACACCGTCCACGTCGTAGTCCTTCCCAGACACCGGCGTACCCGGTTGCTGTCGCCAGCTCTGGTCCAGGGTGCCAGCGTCGACGGGATCGAAGCCGAGTTCATCCACCACGACCATGACCGTACGTTTGGCGTCGTCATCATCGCTGGCGACGGGCAATGCGAGACGTCGCTCATCGCCGGCCGGTCGGCCGTAGTCGGCCAGGTGCTGCGCCATCATGGTGTTGAAGGCCTTGACGACGCGGGCCCCGGGAAGTCGCTGAGCGATCCAGCGGCTCGAGGTCAGGCTCCTGTCCGCGATCTCGGCGATGTCCCCGTCCCGTTGCGGATAGTAGTTGTTCGCGTCGACGACAACCTTGCCGCGGAAGGCCTCGGCCGGGAGGATCGGTACGGCCGTCACCGGAACGGCGATGACCACAAGGTCCGCGCCCTGCGCTGCCGTCTCGACCGTGCCGGGCGTGGCTCCAGTCTCCCGGGCGAGCTCGGTCAGGGACTGCGGCCCACGTGAGTTCGCCACCGTCACGTCGTGGCCCAGTGTCCGGAGGCGGCGCGTGAGGGTACCGCCAATGTGGCCTGAGCCGATGATGCCTATCTTCATGACCCTAGTGTCGTACACCGTTCGCTCTCGGAGAGAGCGAACGGACCGAGAGCGCTTCAGGTAATCGGAAAGGGCGGCTGCCACCACTCGCATCCCCGATGTCGCGCAGGACTGCCGATACCGGTGCACCGGCCCAGTCCTGCTGCGCGTACCAGCCGGAGGTGCAGTCCAGCGTCGACCGCAACCGCTCGTCGAATGACGACAGGTGGGACAGGTCGAGATCGTACTGCCCGCGGCCATCGACCACCGTCAACCGCCATCGGGATGGATCGACCGTCGGAACGGAGTCGTCGAGCCAGACCGCGGCGCCGACGCGCCGGCGCCCCCTGCGGTGGCAGACTCCAGCCATGGGCGGCGAGATGCGGGTACAGGGCGGCGGACATGGCGAGCCCGTTCTCGTGCTGGTGCACGGCCTGGGTGCGACCGGCGATGTATGGAACGGCTGGCGGCCGCTGCTGGCCGAGCGCTGGCCGGGCCGATGGCTGGCGCCGGATCTGCCGGGCCACGGCGGCTCGGCGCCACTGGATCGGTACTCGTTCACTGCCCTGGCGGCCAGCATCGCCGAGTTGGTCGACGCCGATCGGCCGTTGGTAGTGCTGGGACACTCGCTGGGCGGTGTGGTAGGCCTGAGCCTCGCGAGCGGTGACTTCGGGGTGGCGGTCGATGCCGTCGTCGGGGTGGGGATCAAGGTGGCCTGGACGGACGACGAGCTGGACCGAGCGCGGACGATGGCTCAGCGGCCCATCACGTGGTTCGCGTCCCGCGACGAGGCGGCCGCCCGCTACCTGCGTGTCTCCGGCCTCGACGGTCTGCTGCGGGTCGGCGACGAGGCGGTCTCGGCCGGGCTGCGTGAGGATGACGGACGCTGGCGCCTCGCCCTGGATCCGTTGGCGTTCGCGGTCGGGGCGCCGGACATGGCCGGGCTGTTGGCGGCAGCTCGGGCGCGGGTGTTGCTGGTGCGAGGCGAGCATGATCCGATGGTCAGCCACGAACAGCTGACCCGCCTCCAACCCGCGGCGATCACCCTCCCCGGTCTGGGACACAACGCGCACGTCGAAGACCCAAACGGGGTGCTTACCTTACTTGAGCCGTACCTGGTAGCAGGTCGCTAGCTCGGCGTGCTGTTCACCAAGCGGGGGTTGGCCTTGACGAACGCGTCGAGCTTGTCCTGGCGTAGCGCGGCGAAGTACGACGCCTGGATGCCGGACAGGTTCTCCCCGATGTATCGCCCGCCGCTGTACGCGCCCCCGCCGGGCAGCCCGACCAGAGTGAGCGAGTTGGCGTTCAGGTTGCGCAGGGCGTAGACGAATGCGGTCGGCTTGCGGCCTCGGCCGTCGAAGACGACCGCGCTGCCGAGAGAGGTGAGTAGGCTGTCGAGCTTGGCTGGGTTCGTCATAAAATCCGTCGAGAAGATCTTGGCGACCATCGCCTTGATGACCTGCCGCTGGTGGCGGCCGCGGGTGTAGTCACCCCCGGGGATGTAGCGCTGCCGGGAGTAGTCCAGCGCCTGCCAGCCGGTCATGTGCCGCATGCCGACGTTGTAGACCATCTGCGGACCGGAGTACCCGTGTGCGCAGCTCCCGCACGGAGCGCGGTGCTTGCCGTCGGGGCGTATGTGGATCGAGACGACCTTCATATCGATGTACATGTCGATGCCGCCGATCGCGTCCACGACCTTCTTCATGCCGACGAAGGTGAGGAGCGCACCCGCATCGAATCGGGTGATGCCGGTGTAGCCGCTGACGGCCTTCGCCACGAGCTGGAAGCCAAGCTTTGGGTCGGGGGTCTTCTTGCCCGGGATCTTGCTTCCATAGCTCATCGCGTGGGTCAGCTTCGTCCGGGAGCCACCGAACCTGGTCGGCGCGAAGGCGGGGACATTCACGACCAGGTCGCGGGGGAGCGAGGTGAGGTACGCCTTAGTGAGGTCGGCGTTGACATGCATGATCATCACAGCGTCGGCGTGCGGGATCCATCCGGGGTAGCTCGCCCGTGTGTCGACACCGACGATGAGGATGTTGAGCGGGCCCTTGATGTCCGCGCCCGGCGGGGGCGTCGGACTTCCTGCGGGACCCGCCGTTCCGTTCGCGGCGGTGGGGTTAGCCGAGCCGAAAAGATCGGCCTGGGGGATCGAATCGTTGACCCGGTCTGTCAGCAGCCGGTATCCCACGAACACACCCGCCCCGAGCAGCACAATTACCGCGCCCAGCACAGCGAACAGACGAACCGATCGCGTCACAACGTCCTCCCTGACGTCTATTGGCCTCGCCGGGCTCAACCGTATACGGCGTCGGAGTTCTTCGGGTGCGCCTGCGGACCACTCTGGCGAGTGACATTTCCCGTGTCGCTGTGCGCACAATGACGCGGACGGTGACGTTTCGCATTCGTACCGTTGCGTCAGAGATCAGGCGCGAGCTGGAACTGAGAACGTCGGTGGTTGTCCATACGCTTGGCTCATGTCTCGTAGCGGATCTCACCGACCGGTCGTGGTAGGCGTGCCCATTGACTGCGTTGGCGCGCCCAGCCCGGATGGAGCGGCATTCGGCACCGAATTGGCGCCCGCGGCCTTGCGGGCCGGTGGCGTCATCGAGGCGCTCGGCGCGGTCGACACAGGAGATCTCGGGGTGCGGTTGGTCGGTCGTACGAGGGATCCCGCGACCGGGGTGCTGGGGTGGCCGGGGGTGGTGGACGTGACGGGCACGGTGCGGGACAAGGTTCGGGAGGTCGTGACCGGCGGGCGTCTGCCGGTTGTCCTGGGCGGATGCTGCACGCTGTTGCCCGGAGCGCTGGCCGGGGCGCGCGATGCCCTCGGCTCGGTTGGGCTGGCCTATCTCGATGGGCACCTGGATCTTTACGACGGCAGGACATCGCCGACCGGCGAGCCGGCCGACATGTCGATAGCGGTAGTGACCGGACTCGGTCCCCAAGCCTGGTCCGCGCAGGTCGGGGCACCGGTTGTCGCGCCCGACCGTCTTGTCCTGCTAGGTCCGCGGGACCGGGAGGAGGCCACGTCACTCGGATCGGCCCTGCCGGAGCAGCTTGGGCTCTCGGCCGAACTGACCCCCGCCGACCTCCGGTCATACGGCGGTGCGGCCGCGGGACGGGACACGCATGACCAGTTGACCGCCATGGACTGGCGCTACTGGGTCCACCTGGATGTCGATGTTCTCGATGAGCTCGAGTTCCCCGCGACCGACTACCTCATGCCCGCCGGGCTCACGCTGGTTGAGCTCACAGATGTGCTGGCGCCCCTCGTACGGTCGGAAGGCCTGGTCGGGTTCTCGCTGGCCTGTTACAACCCGCAGAAGGACCCTGGGCAACGCTCGGCGCACCATCTTGTCGAGCTGTTCGCGGACGTGTTCGGTTCCTGACCGCTATCCCCGGGACCTGCGAAGCCCACCATCGTCTATGACTCGGTGTCACGCTCGGTCCGGCCAGCGCAAGGGACGCGTCCACCAGAACGTCGACGCGCACAGCTGGTCGTTCCGCTCCGGCAGCGGCGTTCCACGGAGCCGCAGTGCTGGAGGATCTTGAGCGGGCCGAAGACCTCGCACAGGCTCAATGATCCTTGTGGGCTACCGCTCGGTCAGGTACGCCTCTAGGCGGTCGGCCAGTTCGGCGGGGCGGCTAAGGGCAACGAGGTGGCCGCCGTCCATCTCGTCGGGTGTGATGCCCAAACGTTCGCGAACGACCCGGCGCTGGAAGTCGGCCGGGAAGAAGCGGTCGTCGCGAGCGAGCAGGAACTTCGTCGGCACCGTGGGCCAAGCCTTGAGCGGCCAGGGCTTCTCGAACGGGGTGCCTGACTGGTCCGGCTCACCCTTCCTCATCGTCTCCTCCACGATGGCTGGCGGGACATCGTGGAAGAACTCTGCGATCACGTCCTCGTCCTGGTCTGCCGTCCTTCCGTCGCGCTTGGCTTGCTCCTGCCTGGCCTGCGCGTGACCGGTGTTGACCCACCAATTGCCCGGCGACTCACCAGGCGCTGGAACCATTGCGTTGAGCAGCACCAAGAGGTCCACTGGCACACGCTCGCACACCAACGGTGCGGTGAACCCGGCCATCGACTGGGCCACCAGGACGAGGTTGGTGCGGTCGCCGATGGCGTTGACCACGGTGTCTGCGTACTCCGACAGGCCCGCCGAATCGTCGTCGGCGGGAAGATCCACCGCGACCACGTCGTGGCCTCGCTCGCGCAGTTCGGGTGCCAGCCGGTGCCAGTACCATGCCATGCCTCCGGCGCCGGGAATCAAGACAAACGTAGCCATCGTCTGCAGTCCTCTCAGTCTTCCGGGCGGGGTCGGCGGCCGATGAACAACTCCCGTGGCGTGCGGTCCTCGGTGGTGTCTTCGGTTACCGCACTCGGATCGAAGCCGGCGTCGGCGAGCAGCCGGAGCCAGACGTCGCGACTGAATAACCCCGTGCGATGTGTCTCATGTACTACCCGCACCGAGCCGTCGGCCTCGCGGAGCAGGAACGCATACTCCGTCAGGGTCCAGGTGTCGGCCGGATCCGGATCCCAGGTCCAGTCCAGATATCGCACCCCGCGACCGTTCGGGTCATCGGTACCGCCGTGATCGCTAGTGGGCTCGAACGTCTCCGCTGTGTGGTCGGGAACGAACACGGCGATGCCGCCAGGACGGCAGTGCACGAACGCGGTCTCGATGGCTTTGCGGAGATCGGCCTCGGTGATCATGTAGGCCACGGCGTCGTGGACGAACACCGCGTCGAAGGTTCGGCCAAGCCGCACGGTACGCATGTCGCCCTGATGGTGGTCGCACTCGGGGTTGAGCCGTCGCGACACCGTAAGCATGTCCGCGGAGATGTCGACGAGCGTCATCGCGAAGCGCGCCTTGAAGTGAGCGGCGTTGTGGCCGCCGCCGCTGCCCAGCTCGAGGACCTCGCGTACCGGAATCGATGCCGAGCTGAGCACGGTGGCCGCGAAGGCGGCCTCTTCTGCGTACTCCTGCGGTGGCGAGATCAGCGGCCACCACGCCGCCAGGTCCCCATAGAAGCGGAGTTCCGTCGGCGGGCCGGTCATGCCCCCATCCTTGCGTAGCGATCCTTGCCGGACTCAACCGCCGTCGCGCGACCATGACGTGTTCGCCCAAGGGTCGTAGTCCACCTCAAGGGGCTCCTGCGGCGGACGCTCGGTGTCCGGCACGTGCTGGAGGTTGACGCGGATCCGATACCAAACCGAGCTTCGGCCCCGCATTCCATCCACCAGAGTGTCGGCGGGCTCGAGGTAGCGCAGTACGGAGTAGTGCCGGGCCTTCCACCGCTCCAGCCCTTCCAGCGCCTCCTCTTTGGACTTTGCTCGTGCGATCTCGATGAGTGGCATCGTGGACAGGCGACGACCGGTGCCCTTAGGCGGCTTCTCGGCCGGCCCCAGCCTATCGGCCAGGTCGAGCAGCGCTGCCAACGAACCTGACGAGTGCTCGATGCCCTGCCATGGATCCCCGATCGCGGCATGACGGTCACGGACGAACCCCAGCGTGTACTCCTGTGGGTTGCATCCCGGCACCTCGGCCCACGTGAGCGGGGTGGAGACCCGAGCGTCGGGGGTCGGCCGCACCGAATAGGCCGAGGCGACCGTGCGGTCCTTGGCGTTCTGGTTGAAGTCGACGAACACGCCGTGTCGATCCTCTTTCCACCATTTGCTCGTGGCCAGGTCGGGGGCACGGTTCTCCACCTCGCGAGCGAGGGTCTCCGCCGCCAGTCGTACCTCGCGGAACGACCAATGAGGGTGGATGCGCGCGTAGATGTGGAAGCCCCGTGATCCGGACGTCTTCGGCCAGCCGGTCAGGCCGTGGTCCTCGAGCACCCCTCTGGCCACAAGGGCGACGTCGACGATCTGCGTCCAGTCGATGCCGGGTACCGGGTCCAGGTCGATCCGCAGCTCGTCGGGATGATCGAGGTCCTCCGCCTGCACCGGATGTGGGTTGAGGTCGATGCAACCGAGGTTCACCACCCAGGCCAACTGGGCGGTATCCCGGACGACCACCTCCTGGGCCGAGCGCCCGGAGGCATAGTTCAACTCCGCGACCTCGATCCAGTCCGGTCGACTGGCCGGCGCGCGCTTCTGGAAGAAGGCCTCCTCGCCGATCCCCTTGACAAACCGCTTGAGAATCATCGGGCGGCCCGCGACGCCGCGGAGGACGCCGTCGGCAACAGCCAGGTAGTAGCGCACCAGATCCAGCTTGGTGTGGCCGCCGGACGGAAAGATCAGCTTGTCCGGGCTGGTGATCGTCACCTCACGTCCGGCGACCTCCAGGATCAGCGACTTCGACACGCAACCACGATAGGTCGCTCAGCCGTGCGCAATCGCCAGCTTCCCGGCGTACGCGTCGCGCAACTCGTCCCAGCCGTAGGTTCGTGCGTCCGTCCCGCGGATCGGACCTATGGGCTGGCCGTCGAGCAGGTGCTCGGCGACGACGAGGCAGATGTGCCAACCGGCTGCCACTTTTGCGGCCGACTCCCGATCCTCGATCGTGTGTCGTAGCGTCAGCCGCGTTCCGGCGTCGATGGCAGCAAGCTCCCAGCGCAGCAGGTCGCTGCCCCATGTGTACTCGAGCAGCGTCGGCGGTTCGGCGCGGCTCACAGACGCCGGCAGATCCACCCTTGTGTCGCCGTCGATCATCGTCAGGGTCGCGTCACCGACGCTGTCCAGATCCGTGTCGGTGTCGTAAGGCGCCCACTGGCGTACTTGCTTCGGGTCGGTCAGGGCGGCCCACACCTTCTCGGGTGGGTGTCGCAGGTCCCGGACGAAGACCAGCATCCAGCGGTCCTCGCTGGCGTGGCAGTCGACATCTGCGAGCGGGCCGGATTCGAAGGCCTGTCGATTCATGGCTACTCCTGGTTGTCGAGATGACGCTCGAGGGCGTCGAGGTGACGGGTCCACAAGCGGCGGTACGGCTCGAGCCACTCGTCGAGGACCTCAAACGGACGTGGTTCGATCCGGTAGATGCGCTGCTGTGCCGCAGTACGGCAGGAGACGAATCCGGATTCGCGCAGCACCTTCAGATGCTTGGATATTGTGGGCTGGCTGACGGTGAGTGCTTCGACGAGCTCACCGACGCTGCTGTCGGATCTTCGGAGTTGGTCGAGGATCCGGCGGCGGGCCGGCTCGGCAAGAACAGCAAACGCGTCCACGGGCACGACGCTAATATGCCTCTTCGAGCATATGCCTGTCAAGGACTATAAACGCCCGTCCGATCGCACGAGCGCTGCGCTGGGCCGGGCCCACCAGGACACTGGCCTCGTCTTCACACGTGAGGATGGCGCCGAGCTCCACCCCGACGCCAACACCAAGGGGGTTTCAACGGCTAGTCGCCAACCACGGCCCACCGAAGACGCGCCTTCATGACGTGCGCCACCTCGCGGCTTCTTTGCAAATCGCCGCGTGCGTGGATATCGCCGTTGTGAGCAAGCGACTACGCCATTCTTCGGTCGGCATTAGCGCTAGCCGGAATCACAGGCAATGCATCGTCGATGCCACACGCCTGCCCTGCGTTGGCTGGGTGCGCCCGGCAGGATTCGAACCTGCGGCCTTCGGATTAGAAGTCCGTTGCTCTATCCGCTGAGCTACGGGCGCGCTATGCGGCTCAGCGCGAGAGTACCGCTTGCCTGGTCCCTAACGTTTCAGCGAGGAAAAAGGTTGCGTGGACAAAACGCACATAGCGCGCTCGGGGCTTTCGGTTCCGGCAATGAGCCGCTAGGTTCCCTCTGTGCAGGTGACGCGCCCCACGTTCATTCCGCTTCTGGCACCAGCAATCTCGGATCGTGTGGACCCGAGTGCTGTGCGGGATGAGTACTGTGGCGATCTTACCGTCGTCTACACCTTCGGACCCCAGTTCGGCCGGCGTGTCGTGACGCGCGTTGATCTCGAGCAGCTGGAGTTGTCGCCACGGGTCCTGCGCCGCTCCGCGCTCGATCACCTTGAGGTCCTCTCCTCTCGCGCCGAGTTCCATGGCCAGCCGCCCGCCCTGATGCTCTCGTTCGAAGGTCTGGAATCAAGCCTGCTGCTCGCCAACGATTTCTGGACCAGGCTGCAGGGCGCCGTCCCAGGCGACCTGGTCGTTGGCGCCCCCGCGCGTGACGTCGTGATAGTCACCGGATCGCAGTCGGTGCCCGGTCTGGAGAAGGTGCGGCGCTGCGTCGATCGGGTCTTCTTCGCCGGCGATGAGCACCTGCTATCGCGCGGCCTGCTTATCCGCCGCGGTGGCGTGTGGGAGCCGTTCGATCGGCCGGCTCGTCCGGGCGGGCGTCCCGGCCACGCTGTTGCGCACCAGCACGGACGCGGCCAGCCCCCGCGCCAGTACCAGGAGCACCCGTCCTGGCCGGGCGAGCGCGTGCCAGTCGCCGCCATGCGGCCGATGAGCCCGATGGTGCCCGGCGGTCAGGCTGGCCGGCCGATGCACCCCGGCCCTCCGCTCGCTCCCGCGGCCCAGATGCCGGCGCCCCACATGCCCGCGCCCCCGAGGCCTGCGGCGCCCAGCATGCCGCCGACCGGGATGACCGGCGCGATCCCTGTAGGCCCGATGCCCGTGGGCCCGACACCACCGCCAATACCGGTGCCGCGTCAGCGTCCCGGCTCCGGTGGCCGCCCCATCGACTACCCACCGCGTCCGGCCGACGTCGCGCAGCACTCGGCGATCCCGTACTCCGCGGTGCCCTATTCGGCCATTCCCTACTCGGCCGCGCCGTCCTCGCCATATGCGGTCGCCCCGCGGTCGGGCGCGCCCTACTCGCAGCCTGGTCGCCCGCACGGTGCCCAGCGACCGTCGTACACGCAGCCAAAGCCGGCCTATCGTGACGATGTGTACTCAACTGGCTCGTACCCGAGGCCGCTCTATTCCGAGCGTGCGCCAGTCAGCGCGGCTCCAGCGCCGACACCGCGCCAGCCCGCCTACCAGCCAGCGCCCGCCTACCAACCAGAGCCCGCCTACCAACCAGAGCCCGAGCCCGAGGCTCAGCAGCCGGTCTACCCCGCGTCGTGGGGCTACGCGCCCGACACGTCGGGCCGGTCCGAATGGCGAAGCGGGCCTAGGGCGCGCTTTTCTCGGTAGGCGAGTCGACGCCGAGCGTCGACCGGAGCCATCCATCCAGCGCGGCGAACAGCCGTTGCCGCGCCGGCGGCGGCGACAGCGTGAGATCGTGCTTGCCGCCTTCGATCCGCACGACCGCCACATCGCGGCCGAGCCTCGGTGCGTACTTCGCGATGTCCTCTACGTTCAGTACGGAGTCGGCGTCGTGTGCCGCCTCGGGCGAGCGACCGCGGTAGCTGCGCGCCGAGCAGGCCACCAGGACCGGTATGTCGATGCCGAGGCCGGCCTGGGCCTGCTTATGGGCGCGGCTCATCGCGCGTACCCAACCCGCGTAGATCTTGTACCCGTTGAGTGGCTTCCAGGCGAGGTCGTAATCCCATTCACCGAGGTGGTCGCGGTGGATGCTCTTGCCGTACGTCGTACCAAGCTCCTGCGGCATCTTCTGCTTGGGACGCCGGCCGCCGACGACATTCACGATCGGCGTGAGGCCGTGGCGGATGATCCACGGTTCGTTGAACTCCAGGAACGGGCTGTTGAGGAAGAGCCCCTGGACCAAGCCTTGACCCCGTACCCGGTCGGCCCAGAGCGCAGCGATCAGTCCACCCGTGGAGTGCCCGTTGACGAGCAGGGTGTCGTGCCCGTCCTCTTCGCGGATGATCCGGACCGCCTCGTCGATCTCGGGGTAGTAGCCGGCGACGTCGCGGCAGAAGTTGGGCGTCTGATGGGCGAGCAGGCTGCGCCCGTACTTGCGCAGATCCAACGCGTAGAAGTCATACCCCCGGGCGGTGAAGAACTCGGCCAGGTGAGTCTGGAAGAAGTAGTCGACGTACCCGTGTATGTACAGCACGGCTCGGCCGGTGGGTGCGCCGGCGCGGAGTCTGACCAGAGTCGCGACGACCTCACCCTCGTCGTCCGGGTCGAGGACGATGCGGCGTTGTTCGTACGGTGTTCCTAAGACGTCAGTCTCCACGGATGCGACGGTACCCGCCTCAGAGGAGAGTGGGAACGCCCGCGCGTGGCGTCGGGTCCACCCGGAGGTGCGGCGGGGGCCATCGAGGCTGTGGCGCTTGCGCTCTCGTACGCTCACCGCGAGTTGCCGCCAACGGCGGGCACCGCCTCGGTGGACCCCGCATGCGACATCGATCTCGTGCTCGCCCCCGCGCGTGGGTCCCTGCCCCCGCCCTGTCGAACTCCTTCGGCTTCGGCGGCCTCAACGGCACCCTCGTCTTCCTCTCCGCGCAGTTGGGGTAGAAACAGGGTGTGGCTGACAAGCTCTCGCCGTACCGCCGGAAGCGGTCTGCATCCCGTACCCCCGAGCCCGTGCCGGCCGAGGGTCCGCTGCCCCGGGGCAATGACGACACGTTCGTCATTCAGGAGCATCATGCGCGGGCGCTGCACTGGGACTTTCGCCTCGAGCGGGGTGGGGTACTCGTGTCCTGGGCCATCCCGAAGGGCCTCCCGCTGGACCCGAAGACGAATCATCTCGCTGTGCAGACCGAGGATCATCCGCTTGAGTACGCCGCCTTCGAAGGAGAGATCCCCGCGGGCGAGTACGGTGGCGGTCCGGTGAAGATCTGGGACCGCGGCATTTATGAGTGTGAGGAGTGGACCGACCGCGAGGTGAAGGTCGTCCTACACGGCGAGCGTGCCCAGGGGCGCCACGCGCTTATCCATACGGGCGGCAAGAATTGGTTGATCCACCGCATGGATCCGCCGCCGGTGGAAGGGTGGGAGCCGATGCCGGCGCTCATCCGCCCGATGCTCGCGACACTGGGACAGCTGCCCGCGCCGAACGAGGATGCTCTGTTCGGCTACGAGACCAAGTGGGACGGCGTGCGGACTGTTGTGTACGTCCAAGGTGGACGGGCGCGGCTGATGACGCGCAACGACCTGGACGTCACCGCGGCGTACCCCGAGTTGCAGGCCCTCGGGAAAGCGATGGGCGCGACCCCGGTCGTACTGGATGGTGAGGTCATTGCGGTGGATCCTGCGACGGGTCGCATCTCCTTCGCAGCGCTGCAGCCGCGGATGCACCTTCGCAACCAGGCTCAGGTGCGGCGGCTCGCGGCGCAGGTGCCGGTGACGTACTGCGTCTTCGATCTGCTTTACCTCGACGGGCACCACACGACCGGGCTGCCGTACCGCCAGCGGCGCGAGTTGCTGGAGTCGCTGGATCTGCGTGGGTCGCACTGGGACACCCCGCCATACACCAACGGAGGCGGCCCGGACGCGCTGGCTGCCGCCAAGGAGAATGGGCTGGAGGGCGTTGTGGCCAAACGGCTCGACTCGGTGTACGAACCGGGTCGGCGGTCGAAGGCGTGGATCAAGGTCAAGAACACGCGGACGCAGGAGGTCGTCCTCGGCGGGTGGAAGCCCGGAAAGGGCCTTCGCGCCGGGACCATCGGCTCGCTTATGCTCGGGATCCCCGGGCCCGAAGGACTGGATTACGTCGGCCAGGTAGGCACCGGGTTTACCCAAGGCATGCTCGACGACCTGTACCGTCAGCTGCGCCCGCTCGAGCGCAAGACCTCCCCGTTCGCTGGCGCCTTGCCCGCGGCCGAGGTGAAGGACGCGCACTGGGTCACGCCGAGGCTCGTAGGCGAGGTCGAGTTCACGGAGTGGACGCCCACAGGCCGGCTGCGGCACCCCACCTGGCGCGGCCTGCGCCCAGATAAGTCCGTCGATGAGGTCACCAGAGAGTCATTGCCTTAGCCGTCCATTCCGCTCGGGCTTCCGTGCCGGCCGGCGCCGCCGGCGAACCGTGCGGCGCCGGCCTGGCCGTCGGCCTTAAGCGACTCCACTCCTAGCCGGAACTCCTGCGCCATCGCTAGATCCTCCGGCAAGCCGTGCTGCCCCAGGACGGAGATGCGGTCGTTGCGCATGCACGTGGCAGGGAAGCTGGCGATCTCGGCGGCAAGCTGTTCCGCCGCTCGCCGGGCCTGACCGGGCTCGACGATCCTGTTCACGAGTCCCATCTGGTGCGCCTCCACCGCCGGCACCGGCCGGCCGGTGAGGATCAGATCCATCGCTCGGCTGAGCCCGATCAGCCGGGGAAGTCGCACCGTGCCGCCGTCGATGAGCGGAACGCCCCAGCGCCGGCAGAACACCCCGAATATCGCATCCGATTCGGCGACCCGCAGGTCGCACCAGAGCGCGAGCTCCAGGCCGCCAGCGACCGCATATCCGGCGACCGCCGCGATCACCGGCTTGGTAAGTCGCATCCGCGTCGGCCCCATCGGCCCGTCGCCATCCGGATCGATCCGATTGCCGCGCGGCGTGCCCACGGCCTTCAGGTCGGCGCCGGCACAGAACGTGCCACCCTCGCCCCACAGCACGGCCACGTGCGCCGCAGGATCGGCCCCGAACTGGCGAAACGCGTCGGCGAGCGCGAGAGCGGTCGGGCCGTCCACCGCGTTGCGGACATCGGGTCTGGACAAGATCACGGTGGTCACCGGACCGGTGCGTTCCATGCGGACAGACATGCCGGCCATGGTCGCACGGGATACGGTCTCGAGTAGGACGGCTGTCTTGTTGGAAGGCGGGACCGTGGACATTGGAATTGGGCTTCCGAACACGCTGAGTATCGAGGGGCCGGCCATCGTGGACTGGGCCCGGCGAGCTGAGGAGCGGGGCTTCTCCACGCTGGCGACGATCGATCGGATCGTCTATCCCTCGTACGATTCGCTGACCACTCTGGCGGTTGCCGCCGGCGCGACGTCGAGGATCGGGCTGTTCAGCGACGTCGTGCTGGCGCCGCTGTATCCGCCGGTTTGGCTGGCGAAGGCGAGCGCGAGCCTGGACGCGATGTCCGGTGGCCGGCTCACCCTGGGTGTCGCTGTGGGTGGCCGGCCCGACGACTTTGCGGCGATGGACCGGCCGTTCGAACGCCGCGGTCGGCTCATGGACGAGACACTCGACCTTCTGCACCGCGCGTGGGCTGGGGAGAGCGTGACTGGAGACGAGTTCCCGGTCGGGCCACCCCCTGCGGCGGGCAACCGGATACCGGTCCTGATCGGCGGCCAAGCCGATGTCGTGGTGCGGCGCGCGGTGCAGTACGGGGAGGGGTGGGCCGCCGGTGGTGGCGAGCCGGCCATGGTCGCGCCGATGGCCGAGAAGGTGCGCACCGCCTGGCACGAGGCTGGCCGAGAAGGCGAGCCGCGCATCGCCGCGTTGATCTACTTTGGCCTCGGCGACGACGACGCGTCGCGGGAATCGCTGCGCCGCTACTACGCCTTCCTGGGCGAGTGGGTCGAGGCCATCGTCGAAGGGGCCATCCGCTCACCCCAGGCCGCCAAGGACGTGGTCCGGGCTTTCGCGGATGCCGGCGTTACCGAACTGGTTTTTGACCCGACGGTCGCCTCGGTCGACGAGGTCGACCGGCTGGCCGACGCCGTGCTGTGAGCATCGCGAGCGGAGGCTTGGATGAACAGGTGGGCTTGCGCGGCGATCGTGGGCGGTGGCGCGGCCGCTGTGTATCTGGGAGTGGTCACTGGGGCGGTTAACGTCGATGTCGGCGTCGGCCGCCGGGTGCGCCCGCTCGGCCCGTTGAGCGTGGACATCGAGGCCTCTCGCGACCTGGTCTTCGACGTCCTTGCCGAGCCGTACCTGGGCCGGCAGACGCGGGCTGTGGCCGAGAAGATCACTGTTCTGGAGCGCGGCAACGACATGGTCCTCGCCGCGCACCGTACCCCGGTCCGTGGCGGCCTCGCGGCCGTAACGGTGGAGACAGTTCGTTTTACCCAACCCGGGCGAGTCGACTTCAGGCTCGTCCGCGGCCCGGTCCCACACGTGGTCGAACAGTTTCTCCTCGAGGAGCGGGAGAGCGGCTGCGGGCTGTCGTACACAGGTGAGCTCGGCACCGATGGCTGGGCCGTTGGCGCTGCGTGGGGCAACGTCGTTGCCCGGCGGTGGGAGGCGGTCGTCGCCGCGACCTTCGCCGCGGTCAAGGCCGAGGCAGAGCGGCGCGCTCGCCGGTAGTCCGGCCCCTCCGTCGATCATGACCTGGAGGTCATGATCGACGCTGATTCACGACGGTGAGCTCATGATCCCCGGGATCTTGAGGGGTCCTGTGTCTGAAGTAGACAGTCAGTCGAGGGAGGCGGGAGAGGGGTCTCAGAGGTCGATGATCGGCCAGCCCTTCAGTAAGAATCGGGTCAGCCTTGCGCGAGCGCCCGTGCAGACCTGAGTTTCCACGTAGTCCATGTGCGCTGGTCGTGTGGGATCACAGCTCTGGGTGGGTTATCCACACCCGACAAAGTTATCCACAGATCTTGCAAGGGGTGGTGACAGCCCACCACTTGGCCTACACGCTTGTCCGTGGGTCGATCCAAGCGTCCAGTGTGGATTCAGAGATCTGGGAGAGGCGATGTTCGATACATATGTCACGATCGTCGGTACTGCGTTGCAAACGCCCGAGCGCAAGTTGATCGAGAAGTCCAACGCGGTCGTGGCGAGCTTTCGGGTCGTCACGAATGCCCGCCGCTTCGACCGGGAGAACCAGGTGTGGGTCGACGGGGCAAACCTGCGCATCAAGGTGAACTGCTGGCGCCGCCTGGCCGACGGCGTCGTCGGCTCGGTCTTCTCCGGTGATCCTGTCGTCGTACACGGACGGATCTCTACGCGTGAGTGGAAAAACGAGCAGGGAGAGACGCGCATAGCGTACGAGGTCGACGCCGACACGGTGGGTCACGACCTCTCGCGCGGCAGCGCGGACTTCCACAAGATGAAGCCCGACACCGTGCGGTCGGTGATCGAGGACGAGGACTCGGAGAGTCGCGTCAACGGAGAACTCACCCGCGCCGTTCCGGTCCCAGGCAGCGGCTCAATCTTCGGCCACGTCAACGGGGACCGACCGGGGGGTGAGGCTGCGGAGGAGCCGTACCACGACTTCGGCTACGGCGAGAGCTACAACGGATCGGACGTCCCGGACACCGATGTCGAGGCGATGGCGATCCTCCGCAATGCCGGCCTCGACCCGACGAAGACGGACGAGGAGAGCGGCGGCGACGACACAGACGAGGGGGAGACCGCTGGCGCGGACGCCGGTTCTGGCGGGTCTGGCAGCCGCAGCCGCCGGCGCGGGCGTCAGCCCGTTCCGGCCTGACGATCCCCTCTCAGGTCCGGCGGAGGTGCGCGGGGTGGTCGGCCCGCACATCTCCGCCGGATCGTCCGGCCGGTGGCCCGGCTAGGCTGCGTGGCGTGCGCGCCGATGTGATCGTGGTGGGGCTGGGCAGCATGGGGGCTGCCGCCGCCTACCATCTCGCTGCGCAGGGCGTGCGGGTCGTCGGCGTGGACCGATTCGCACCACCGCACGAGCAGGGCGCGCACGGGGGCGGGTCACGGATCATCCGGATGGCCTACATGGAGGGCGCCGAGTACGTGCCGCTGGTCCGTCGGTCGTACGAACTATGGCGGGCGCTCGAATTGATGGCCGGCGAGACCGTGCTGACGACCACCGGCGGGCTGATGCTGGGCCGGCCGGAGTCGGAGGCGGTGGCCGGTGCGCTGTCCGCCGCCCAGGCGCACGGGCTGGCGCACGAGTTGCTCGACGCAGTCGAGGTGCGGCGCAGGTTTCCCGTCTTCACCCCGGCGGACGATGAGGTCGGGCTCTTCGAGGAGATCGCCGGTTTGTTGCGTCCGGAGCAGGCCATCGCCGCTCACCTTCGGCTCGCCGCCGGTGCGGGAGCAGACCTGCGCATCGCTCTGGCGGTCGAGGACTGGAGCGCAACCGAGGACGGCGTCACGGTTACGACGGCCGCCGGTGATCTGCATGCCGGCCGGCTCGTGCTCGCGCCCGGCGCCTGGGCCCCGGCGCTGACCCGGTTGCCCGTCCCGTTGCGGGTCCAGCGCCGGGTGCAGCACTACTGGCGCGCCGCGGACGGGACCTCGTTCGAGCCGGGTCGGTTCCCGGTCTGGATCTGGGAGTACGGACCGGGAAAGGCCGCGTACGGCCTGCCGGCGGTGGGCGGCGCGGTCAAGGCGTCCCTTCACCACGGCGACGAGGCGGTGGACCCGGATGCTGGCGCCGCCCCGGCCCGCGAGGAGGAGATCTCCGCGATGCGCGCCTGGCTCACCCCGCGGTTGCCCGCGCTCGCCGCGGGCGACTGGCTCGGCTCGAAGCCGTGCCTCTACACGCTCACTCCCGACGAACATTTCGTGCTTGGCCTGCATCCCGCCCACCCTAATGTTGCAGTGGCATGCGGATTCTCCGGACACGGCTTCAAGTTCGCGCCGGTGGTTGGGGAGATCCTGGCCGACCTGGTGACGAAGGGCTCCACGCCACATCCGATCGGTCTGTTCGATCCCGCCCGTTCCTTCGTGGATCTTGGATGATTCTCGGGGCGGGGACACCCAAAAACATCCAAGATCGCCGGCGGCGCCGGGCGCGGGCGACCGCCAACGCGGTTGGGCTCATCACCGGGTATGCGCTCGACGCCGCCCTCGGCGATCCGCGGCGGTTCCACCCGGTCGCGGGGTACGGCCGGCTGGCGGCGGTCCTTGAGCGTCGGACCTACGCGCCCGACCGGGCAGCTGGCGCCCGGCACGCGGCCATCGCCGCCGGCGTGCCAGTGGTGGTCGCGTGCGCCGCGGCCATCGCGACACGGCGCCGACCCATCGTCCGCACTGCGCTTGTGACCGCGACCACCTGGGCCGTGCTTGGCGGGACCTCTCTGCGGCGCGAAGCCCAGGCGATGGCCGATTCCCTCGACGCCGGAGATCTCCGGGAAGCCCGCAGGCGGCTGCCGAACCTCTGCGGGCGGGATCCCTCCACACTGGACATATCGGAGATCGCAAGGGCGACCGTGGAGTCCGTGGCGGAGAACACGTCCGACGCCGTCGTCGCGCCGCTGGTCTGGGGCGCAATTGCTGGCCTGCCCGGCCTGGTCGGCTACCGCGCGATAAACACGCTGGACGCGATGGTCGGGCACCGGTCGGCGAAGTACGTCCGGTTCGGCACTGCCTCGGCCCGGGCGGACGACCTGGCCAACCTCATCCCGAGCCGCCTCACCGCGGCGCTCACCGCGGTCACCGCTCCGCTCGTCAGCGGATCACCTGGCCGGGCCGCCTGGGTCTGGCTGCGCGACGCCAACCGCCACCCGAGCCCCAACTCGGGCCAGTGCGAGGCCGCCGTGGCGGGCGCGCTCGGGGTGAGTCTGGGCGGCCGCAATGTCTACTTCGGACGTGTAGAGGACCGCCCTGTTCTCGGCGACGGACCGCGCCCGGTCGCTCGCGACGTCCGGCGAGCGGCCCGGCTATCGGCTGCGGTCGGAGCCGCCGCCCTGGCCCTGTGTGCCGCGCACGCGCTCGCGAAGCCATGGCGCCGGCGCCCGACCTGACCTCTTCGATCGAGGCCGTAGTCGCGTGAGTTGATCACTATTCACGCGACTACGGCCTTGATCGAAGTGAGAAGTGGAAGGGCGGGTAGGGTCAGCCGGCGTGAGAATGATCGTCCGCGGAAGCGTGGAGCGCTATGAGGACCTGGCCGCCACGATCCTCGCGGAGCCACCCCGGCTAGGGCCTGTGCGGTGCGTCGCCGTGGACGGTCCGGCCGGGTCGGGCAAGACCACGTTCTCCCGGCGACTTTCGACCGCTCTCCGTAAGGCGGGCGCTGACGTCGCCGAGATCCACACCGACGACCTGCTCGAGGGCTGGACCGACATGGTCAGCTTCTGGCCACGACTGAGCGAGTGGATCCTGGAGCCCTTGAGCCGAGGTGAGCCCGCTCGTTATCGCACCTATAACTGGCACCGCGGGTGCTTCGATGAGGCGTGGCAGGCGGTGCCCGTACCCCAGGTGCTCATCGTCGAGGGAGTCACCAGCGCCAGGGCGGCCGCTTCCCCGTACCTGGGTCTCAGCGTTTTCGTCGTCGCCGACCGAAGCCTTCGCCTCGCGCGGGGCATCGAACGCGACGGTGAGGCGCTTCGCGACGATTGGGTGCGGTGGATTGCGGATGAGGAGCGGCATTTCGCGGCTGACGCCACCGCTGGCCGAGCGAGCCTTGTGGTCGACGGCGCGCCCACACAACCGCACGATGCCGAGCGCGAGTACGTCCGGTTGGCACCCCGACCGTAAACGGGGGACGATCCGAGAGGGAGGACAGAGGGGGAGAGATGAACGCCGAGGAGAAATTGCCGGCTCGCCGGCGGGTGACGTTGACTGGGATCTCCTCGCGGGCGTGGGAACATCCCGCCGATCGAGGAGCGCTGACCGCCCTGCGCGAGTTGCGCGGCTTCGACGATGTGCTAAAGGCGTTGAACTCGTTGTGGAATGAGCGGGCGTACCGCCTGGAGTTTCTCGGCGGCGCCATCCGGGTCGACCACCGGCAGTACCCGCGGGTGCACCGGCTGTTCGCCGAGTCGGCCGCGGCCCTGGACCTGGCGGAGTTGCCGGAGCTCTACATCCAGTACGACCGGACTCTCAACGGCATGTGTGTCGGCATGTCCAAGCCGTTCATCGTGGTCAACAGCGGCGGGTTGGAGCTGCTCGATGACGAGGAGCTGCGGCACCTGCTCGGGCACGAGATCGGGCACCTCATGTCGGGGCACGCCGTCTATCGCACGATGCTGGTGATCCTGACGAACTGGGCCGTCGCCCTGGCCTGGCTGCCCTTGGGGTCCCTCGCCATCCGGGCCATCATCACCGCGCTGCGCGAGTGGTGGCGCAAGGCCGAACTCTCCGCGGATCGCGCCGGTCTGCTCTCGGCACAGGACCCGGCCGCGGCGCTTCGACTGACGATGAAGCTCGCTGGTGGCGGTGATCTGTCCGAGGTGGACACTGCCGCGTTCCTGGAGCAGGCCGCCGAGTACGACCGGACCGGGGACCTGCGTGACAGCTTGATCAAGATTCGGATGGTGGTGGGGCGCAGCCACCCACTGCCGGTCGGCCGCGCCGCCGCGTTGCGCCAGTGGGTCGACTCGGGAGCGTACGCACGGGTGCTCGGTGGCGACTATCCGCGCCGCGACGACGATCGGACCGCGTCCGCATCTGCCGACGCGAAGGCGGCCGCCGATTCATACCGCGAAGCCTTCGCCACGTCGCAGGACCCACTCGTCTCGCTGCTCCGTCGCCTCGGTGACGGAGCGTCGGGCTCGGTGGGCGACTGGGTCGGTGCCGGTGCGAGCCGCCTCCGGGACTGGATGGGTACGGGCAGCGCCCCGGACGGCCCATCGCGGCGCGACGGCGACGAGGCGGACGCACCGCCGTCGGAAGGTCGGTAGCGCCCGCCTACGATCGGAGACCATGAGCCTCACCGAGTCGCAGCTGCGCGCCGCCGTCGCCGCTCACATGCCCGGCGTACGTGCCGACCTTGACAGCCTCGTCCGCATCCCCGGCATCGCCTTCGCGTCGTTTGACCACGCCGAGGTGGACCGCTCGGCGGAGGTCGTAGCCGCACTGCTGCGTAATGTTGGCCTACCGGATGTGAAGATCGTCCGCGCGGGCGGGCAGCCGGCGGTAATCGGGCGCCGACCCGCGCCGGAGGGCGCGCCGACGGTGCTGCTCTATGCCCACCACGACGTGCAGCCGGTGGGTGACCGCACGGCGTGGCTCACGGATCCGTTCGAACCGACGGAGCGCGACGGGCGGCTCTACGGCCGCGGCGCGGCTGACGACAAGGCCGGCATCATGGCGCACGTGGCGGCGCTGCGGGCCTTTGGCAGTGAGCTTCCGGTGGGGGTCGTCGTCTTCGTGGAGGGCGAGGAGGAGTACGGCTCGGACTCGCTCGAGGAACTCCTCCTCCTGCACCGGTCGGAGCTAGCGGCCGACGTCATCGTCATCGCGGACTCCGGCAACTGGGATATCGGGCAACCGGCGTTGACAACCTCGCTGCGGGGACTTGTTAACGCGTTCGTCGAGGTGCGCACTCTGGATCACGCCGTCCACAGTGGAATGTTCGGCGGAGCCGTACCCGATGCGCTGACTGCCCTGTGTCGACTGTTGGCGACGCTGCACAATGACGCCGGTGACGTCGCCGTGGAAGGGCTGGTACGCCGAGAG